>Ga0315904_10000049_pt1 | contig 183114 bp, 206 predicted proteins | sample LakEriMetagenome_6_FD_203529 | JGI IMG/M metagenome (GOLD analysis project Ga0315904, IMG submission 203529) | Freshwater fungal communities from buoy surface, Lake Erie, Ohio, United States - Buoy 12 MA120 | ecosystem: Environmental > Aquatic > Freshwater > Lake | place: USA: Lake Erie, Ohio...
TTGTTTTACCTCTTGGCATGTTTGTGTTACTCCTCTATGAGGTTATTTGGTGTAGTTTAACTATAAAATATGTTATATAAAGGTATATAACAATCGTATAGAAAAACGGATATTTCTATAAATATCTTAAGTTTTTCAAATACCATTGTTACAAACATATATATTATATAGTATAAATACGCTGTAACATATATAAATTAGAGGGTTCAACAAATTTTTAGTTTGTGACCACTATATCTTTTGCATAGCACATCTCTCGAAAGGCTTCGACGATGGCGGCAAAACCTATACTGAGAGAATACAAACCTTGATAAAATTTTTCCACTGCATGTTGGTTTGATGGATCAAAGTCTATGAGTGGGTATTGACCGATGTATGCGTGAAGAGTTTCTGAATATGAGTTGAGAGCTAGTAGGATATCTGAGTCTAGCTTCATGAGGTTGAGGTCCATTGATTCTGTCATTTAAAATGCTGCCTTTCGAGTGACGATAGCTTGGTTGTTCGACCAGATGGTCTCCTTACCAAGACTATCATAGATTTCGATGGCACCGTGAATTAAAGTGCCGGTAGAATCTTTGGTTGTGGTAATGTTTGAACGGTAATTAAATTGACCATTGTTGGTGTCAACAATCCAGGTGATTCTGTGATCATTATCCTGGTTTGTGTGACGTTGAATGGCTAATGTACCGTAGGTTGATTTATGTAGATTTTGTGTGATCCAAAGGAATTTGGTTCCTTTAGAATTTGGTAGTAGTACAGATGCATAGCCTCTGTGTGGAGGGATATTGATTTGGTAGGATGTGCCTCTATAGCGTAGTACGTGATTGTCGGAATCGTAGTCATAGACTGCGTTCCATAAAGCGTTATGTACGTATAGTATTTCTTTAGCTTGTTCGTCTGTAAGTGACATATCCTGTGACTTTCTGTTGCCTTTTGAAAAAAGAGTGTCCCCACGGACGTGAAAAGGGGACGCCCGTGGGGAACACAGTTTAATACAATAATGTCCAATTGCGGGGTATCTACTTAATTGAAAGGAGGAAAGGTTAAGTAAATCTTGGTTTCATTAAAGTACTAGACCAATGGTCTGTATTTTTTAAGAAACTATACCGGCAACCAGATCTTGAAGTAGCTCATTACAGTATTTGATCAAATCGTTATACATGAATCTATCGACAGGGTCTTCAGAATTCTCAGCTATCGCAGAGTATTTAAATTTGAGATCCTGTAGAGCTTCTTCCAAGATTTGTCGTTTTAACAAACTTAAAGGTTGTCCAGAACTTAACACATCATCTCCTTAGAGAAAACCGCCGCCAATTATTTTTTTTATTTTTAATAATATTAGAGTATTCCTATGGTCTGTAATCCCAAGAGGAATACATAGGCTAGGAAGGTTATAGAGAGTATTTTTACTGGTGTAGAAAACATAGTAGGATAGTTCCTTTGGCCGCACTAAGAAAGTGCTATAGGGTAGTAGGAAGGGGATAAGTAATAAGAGGGAGGATAACCACATCAGGATTAACCAGGTTCCTATCTCATAGGACCCAGGGAGAGATTAGGCATTGAGGGCGTAGGTGATTGTGTACACCGGTGTAACGTGTGTGTACACAGGGTATATGCAGAGTTATATATGTTTTATACTGGGCCCCCACTTGAAAAGGGTCCTAAACATACGTTTCGTTAACAAATTTTTACAAGAGAGATCTTTTAATTAAAATAATAATAAAAGGTACCCCTGTATAGTATGGTTGGGCATGTGTGTTATTACTGTATTCTACAGTATAATGCATACTCTGTTTTTGCGGCGGTTTTCAATCTAAAATAAAAATAAGATTTTATTATAAGATTACGCCGGCAAAAATAAAAAGGCTGATATGGGTCCAACCACTAAACCCATACCAGCCATCAGAGAGCACTACACATGGAGCTCTACATTATACATACGCTTGAAGTCCCGTCTCATTGGATGCAGAGCGGACTCTGTTCCGTGAGTCGTATAAGTTGGACCTTGAATAGTTGAAGGGGGAACTATTCTGTAGGTGCCTGACTTATTTCTTGTGACCTCAAAGCCTAACCGCTTTAGTTCGGTTAGAACCTTCTTCATTTTAGAAGATTGATGTTGGCGAGGCATTGCTCGTATTTCTCCTTCGTGTGTGGCTACTATCTGACGGATATATGTTATCACATAGGATCCTTCAGGTGCAACACGTGAGGATAAATATTTCGCGTCAACCAGACCGACCTAAAAGTTCGGCGGTTGCCGCTCTAAATTAAAAAACATCTATTCTTCTCTAGATACTATAGGTAACTAGAGAGAGTATAGATAAGGTGATTATTATTTTGTATGAAGTAAAAAAAGAGGTGTCACCCCCCCATCAGTGTTGGTTCCTGATGAGGGGGGACTACCGAGGTGAGATACCTTAGAATGGCATCTCGTCGTCGTTAGACGATGCTGGGGCAGAAGCCGTAGCGTTTGCTTGTGCTGAGTTTGACCACAGGTCACAGGCAACTTCAGTGCCGTTGACTACCATGGTGAAACGACCAGAAGGGGCATTCACTGGATCGTAAATGTCCTTCTTGTCAAATGCACCAGCAGGCGTCACTTCAATACGCTGTTGGCTACCCGACCAGTTGGAAACCCACTGACGGGAAAGCTGAAGCAACTTCTGACGCTTCTCTTCTGCTTCCTTGATTTTGGCTTGTGGCATGCCTTCCATCTTGGTGCCAAGGACATGTGCCTGAAGGCGAAGTCCATATACACGCTGGAAGGTTTCAACCGAAGCGTCAACCAAGTTCACAAAGCCCTGCTTGGTGCGGGACTTGTCACGGTCAGTGGTGCCCAACTCAAATGCCGTTACAGGCACGCCAGTCTTGTGCTGGTAAGCAGCAATGATGCGACCTGGGTTCTCAATACGACCCGTCACATCGACTGCACCAGCAGACTTGAAGGCGTTGATGGCGTGCTTGAAGCCGTCTTCGTTAGCACCGAATTGGTGGAAGAACAGCGGCATGCCATCAGTGAAGTTGAGTCCAAGACCCTTGAGTGAGCCAATGAACTTGTCACGGTCAACGGTTTTGCCAGACTCGGTGACGAACTTGTGAAGAAGGTCAACAATGCTGATTTCAGCACCATCGACGGTTACATTCAAGTCCATCTTGACTGGGTTCATCACACCAGTGACAAGGTAGTATTCCTTGCCAGTGTATGGCGATTGCTGACGTAGAACCGAAATGCGGCTCAGGCTGGCTTCACGCAAGGTGACCGAAGCAGGAACTTCGATACCGTTGATTGAACCCTTGAAGTTGACCTTCTTACCGATGCTGAGCATCTGCGTCCGTGCGGTGGACTGCAGGTTGTCGATGTTGTCGGCAATCTGGTCAAAGAGCGAAGTGTCAAGATTGAACTTCTGGGTGAATGTGGTGGACATAATTTATGTACCTATGCTTTCTGTGATTATTGGTGATTAGTGTGTTTTTCGGGCAAGAAGCCCTTCTTTTTCAAGCTACCAGAAAAGGTTAGATCTCTGGTGCGGTGAAAGGCTTGTTTGCCTTGTCAGAGTTGAGTCCATCAACGAATGCATCCTTGAGATCCTTGGTCTTGTTGACCGTTTTCTTTGGTGCAGTCTTGACGACTCGGAAGGTGGAACCAGTCAACTTACCAAGTCCACGAACTGTTTTATCCATGATTGCCATATTTTCTCCTATTGTGTTTATGGGTGATTATATTTCTATGTTTATTTTTTTATACTTCATCTCCAGAATCGAATATATAAAATATTTGTTCTATGAGATCGAAGAACCAATGAAGCATGTTTCACCCCCTTTGCCCTTCTTTTCTGGATGGACATTGGGGGTGAAAACATTGTTGAATCACCAGTTAGTCGGGTGATTGTAACGAGCATTTGATCTCCTGAGCTTTTGATCATACAGGTAGATGTATGCTGTTACCATAACCGCGTAGCAAGTGACGAATCCGAGTAGGAATGCTAACATTATTTACCTCGTTTCTTTTTGCCGGCTAGCAACCACAAGAAGGCAAAAGCCACTGTGGTTACAACTGTACTGATAGTGACTTTTTTGTTCATACAGGTGTGTTCTCCATGATCCATGCTTGCATCATATGGCTGTGCATTTCAACAATTTTTTTGGCTTGTTCGAAACTTGCACATGGGTATGTGTAGTTGTGATGGTCGGATGAATCACCAGTAGGTGACTGGATACTGAACTCGATGTAGCACCTGCCACTTGACACGTGATTGTGTGCTACATAGGATGAGTACATACCTTTTGGAAGGCTGTATCCACTACGGTTGTATGCGATGAAACCATATGCCTGAGCATCTGGGGTTTCGTAGGTTACTTGTTCTACTTGCATCATTTGTTTTCCTTTGGCTTAGTGTCAATGAAAAGGGCGGTACCAATCACACCAATGGCGATTGTTATCATCCAAATCAGGTTGCTGATGATGTTTGCTGCGATTATTTTCTTCATGTTATTTTGCTCCTTCTTCGAGTTGCTTGATACGGTCGTGCAACATGTGGATGATGTTGCCATGCTTTTCAACGATGGTCGTCAAGGTCTTGATGGTTTCCAAGATGCCCTTGTCAAATTCGAGGTGCTTGATCTCCCGCTGGACAATTCCTGCTTCTGACATGTTTCTCCTTTGTGGTTGTGTTTCTAAAATAAAAAAAGGGATAAACCCTTCTTTTACAAGTGGTTTAGAAGTTTTGGTGCCCCGTTATCAACTTTGCTTCGGTGGGGCAAACCGCCAGTGTTCTTAGGTGTTGACTACCCTTACCTAGGTATACCTAGGATCTGAAGTATCACAAGATCACGTATTGATCCCAACCTAATGATTGGGTACTTCTCTTGCGCACAACATCTTTATGACTTGCTTTTGTCAATGATTGCGTCAATGGCAATGAGCTCAGCCAAATGGTCTTTTGCTACAGTGGTGAATGCACCTTCGGTCATTTGGAACAGCCAATCTGCAGCTTTATCAAGTCTGTTGTAGCCCTTGAAGATCTGCACATAGGTGCTGTCATTGTCCGGAAGATCGTACTGCACTGTGACGCGCATAGCCATCTTCTTGTGAAGCTGACCATTTTGTTCGACATCACCTTGTTCCACAGTGAAATGACCACCGATGAAATCCATGATGCAAACGTACTTGAAGGTATCCAGTAGGATACGGTTGGTGAATGACATTACGAGACTCCAATCTCATCTTCTTCGTCTTTACCGAAGAGTTTGTTCCAACACTCTGGGTGAGTGCCACTGATGATGATTTCTCGTTGCTCAGCTGTGAGATACGGAAATGCATCTTGAGCATAGAGACCTGACTGATAACTATTCAAGTCACTGACATTCAATTGGATGAAACTGGTTTCACCGCAATGAAAGCAACGCTTACAAATCGTTTCAGCCTGAGCACCTGCTCGAGTGAAATTGTATTGCTTGGACATGTTTTCTCCTTATGGTTGTATTTCTAAAACAAAAAACAAGAAGGGCCACCTACGGCGCAACCAAAGTGCCAATAGGTGACCCTTCTTTTCCAGGAGGGACGCACGAACTTACATCACCAAGCTATCTCCAAGAACCTTCCTGGATGATGCTGGTGATGACTTGTGGAGTGTCAATGTAGAAGTCACCAACTGGTGAGATCCAACTGACAAGACCGATGTTTTCTTTGGCAACCTGGATTGCCCGAAACGCCACATCAAGCGATTCGATTGCTTTTGCAACTGGCATTACTTTCTCCTTTGTTTGTGGTGGAAGAACCCTTCTTTTCCAGCTAAGATTTAGAAGCTATAATAAAAAATAACTTTTAACTATAGTTCTAAAATAAAAAAGTCAGATAGTCCACATACTCTGGTATCGGCCGGATCAGCAGCATGTGGACTACCCTAGTCAATGAATTCAGTGGTTACTGAGACACAGGCACATTGACTTGCCCTAACATTCAGTGGTCTTCGCTGGTAAAGCAGGAGTTTGTTGTCCTGCCGCAAAGGCTGTTTGTTACTCTAGAAGAAAAGGGGAAACCCCCCCAGCAATCCCAAACGGGACTACTGAGGGGGCAGGACTGACGCTCAGGTCAGAAGGGCAAATCCTCACCCTCGACCTGAACCTCACGGGCCTTCTTTGCCAACAGGTTATTGGCAAACTTGCGGGCAGCCTCCGTGATGACGACCTCACCCTGCTCTGGGAGAGGTTCAGCGTCAGGAGCGTCCACGGTGAGGTTACCACCCCAGAACACCTGCTTGCGTGGGAACTTGAGTTCCTGCACGAAGCCCGCCTTATCGACATAGGTGGTTTGCACCTTGCCGAAAGACACGGTGTCAAAGGTGACCCGCATGCCTGGGACAATCCCACCGACCTGGGAGTTGAGCACCCAAGCCCAGTAACGGATGTCGTCCGTCTCGTTGAGGCTCCTGAGCCCCACTGAGGTTGACTTCGGGCCTGGGGTGTTCAAACCCACTACCGCGAAGGTATTGCTGAGAGTTGCCATGATGGCGAACTCCTTTCTGCCAGAGAACTGGCGTTGGTTGCGGAGTGGCGGAATACCACCCCTTCTTTTCCAGCCCAAGCCCGTTAGAGGACTTGAGCCAAGAAACCCTTCTTTGAACGCACCAAACAGGACCCGTGCGCAAAGGTCACAAACATCGTTTAGAAGCCTAGAGTTGAAGCCAGCCTTCACCCGCAGGGTTTAGAAGCAGACAGTAGTACTTATTATTATAATAAATACTAGCTGCCTGCAACTAAACGCGTGTACGCACGGATGAACCAGTCAACTGGCAACTGGTTGATGGATGGATCAACAGCAAAGAGCCACTTATCCCAGTTTGCACGTGGGTTAGCCTTCTTGGCAATGAAGCTCTGACGGTACAGCCTGAGCACCTTGCGATCAGTGGCTTCCTCTCCATACATCTCATCGGACTTAGCCAGCATCTTGACCAGCTTGCTAGCCCAGAGCTTACTTGGGTTGGTTGCCCTCATGAGCTCCATAATGGTGTTGAACTCACCTGGGGTAGCCTTGAGCTCTTCTGAGCTGAACTCCATGGCTGCAATTGCTTCTGGCATAACCATTTCGTTATTAGCCCACTCAAGGAGCTCTGCAAAGGCAGTACGGACAATGGTCTCACGGGTGAGCATGAGTTCCATCATCATGGATTCTTGCTTTGAGGCAATGTGCTCCATAAAGCCATACTTTGCTGCCGTCTTTGGCTGGATCCTGGTATCAGCCCAGTAGTAGTCCATCTTACCGTTGTTAGCAACCAACCAACGCTTGATCCCCTTGTAATAATCCTCGTTGGAGTCAGAGATCAAGGACATGTCGACTGCATCTGCCAGACCCTGTTGGACAGCATCAATGATCTGCTCGTTAGACACCAGCTGAACTTTGATATAGCTATCCGTGACAGCATAGGTAAGCATCTTGGGCAATACCGTTGAACCAGTACCACCTGGGAGCTTCTCGATAGACAGACGGACACGTTGCTCGTCATCTGGACCGAATTGGCTTCCAACCGTCAGGCTGGACACACCAGGCAGCTCTTTGTAACGGTACCTGATAGTGCAATTATTAATGAGGTCAGACAACTGTGGAACCTTTGCCCGCAGCTGATCCTCATTGACCATTGGCACTTGACCGTAGGTGTGAAACGCATTACCAACTTCCTTGTCGGAAACTGGGATCATACTCCATTCACCAGAGTCGTTTGGGTTACGCAGCAAGAATGCCTTGAGTGCTACGTTACCAGTGCTATCCACAACCCTGCGAATCATCACGTTGATGGTGTCGTCAAGGTCATAGCCACCATGGTTGGTGTAGTTCTCGATGAAGAACTCAGTTGGTACCACAAAGCAGTGGGTCTTGTGGTGGTAGAACCCTTGGCCCTTGTCCTTAGGCAGCTTGTAGCCGAATACCTCAAGAGCATCTCGAGTCATGATGTGAGCACGGTATGCGTATGGGACTGGGAACCAAGTGCCATTGTTGGTTGCCTTGTAAGTGAGGCCATATGGCACAACCCGGTTGTTCTTGTCAATCACACCGAACATGCGTCCAAAGCCGTTTGCCTTGAGGTACATGAGCAGCTGGCTAACGTCGATGCCCAACCCTGCTTCTGCCAGACGCTTGCCCAACTGGTCGATGCTCTTGATCATGGATGGCTTGTCCTTGATGTCATCATCCAGGTGTTCGGTCATACCAGTGTTATCAATTACCGTCTGGACCCAGTCGTTCTGGTCAATCTTGTTCGTCTTGATGTCGGCAACCATCTTGGTGACAGCTTCCTGCATAGACGTAAGCAGTAGGGCTGGGTCAACCAAGCCAGCTACATTCTTGTAGATGGACATGGTCAGGTCATCGGACTTGAGTGGCAGACGACCATAGCTTGGCTCGATAGTAGCCCAGTAGAACCCATTGGTCTTGAGTTCAGCCTTCACGTTTGGCGTAAAGGTCCTGATATCAAAGCCATGCATCTGCTCATCTGGTACGATGATTGCGTTACCCTTGATCAGTCCGTGCGGAGTAAGTGCACGCAGAGATACGATAACCATCTTACCTTCGTCAATCTGGCTGACCTTGTCTTGCATCCAGTCAATAGAGGCATTCGGGTTGTTCAAGAACATCTGCATAGCCATGCTACGGCTGATTGCACTGATACCGTCAACTGCCTTCTCATCCAACCCAATCTCGTCTGGGTTTATGATCTGGATGTTGAGCTCGTCTGAGTACATGAATGCACTGGTCTGACGCACAAACTCCTGAGCACGCTTGATGAACTTCTTGCTGTTGCCGATGATGAATCCAGCCTGTTCCAGAGCATCGAGCCATCCATTGTTGCCCTTGATCATCAAGTTGAACTGGTGGCTTGCGTTGGACCAGCGGATTGCTACCTTCTTGTCGGTGGCTGGGTTGTATGCACCAAGTGGGCCCTCCATACCAACCTTGTTGTCCATAACCCTACGAACTTCCAGACGGTATCCCTGTGGGAAGAACCTGTCCAGCAGCGCAAAGCTGTAGACTCCGTTGTTGAACTGCTCATCAACAGTATCCCTGCTCATGAGCGGTACGTTAGTGGCAACCCGGATCAAATCCGAATTACCAATCCTGACCATGCCGTGAAACATGGTGTTTACCTCCTCTGTGGTTGTTGTTTGTGGTTCCACTGAATTACCTCCTGTGGTTGTTGGTGTTTCTGGCTTTGGGTTGTTTTCCATGGGTGGCTCCTCCTTTGGTGGCGTTGTCCTGATTACACCCGACTTACCTTCAGCTTTGAGCATGTTTGCCAGCTCAATGCTGCTTTCTGCTTGAACTTCGAACCAATCATCGGTTCCGTTCAGCTTGAAGTAGTATGTCTTCATTAGATTTCCTCCTGGTTGTTGAAAAGGCTTGGTTGGACCTTGTTGAACTCCCGGACCTTCTTTGCCTTCTTTTTCTTGCTATTGAGCTTGTGGTTCCTCAGCTCATTGCACTGCTTGCACAGTGTTGTCCCACCATTGAAGTTGTGGTAGACACCAGTGCCCGCCCATACCCACTCCCTGCACCATTCGCAGTGAGTATTGTGATGATTGTATAACATAATTAGGCCCCTCCTAGAGCCTTGACTAAAGGTCTTTCCTCTAGTCATAAAAAAGAAACCCCCAGGGACCGAAGTCCCCAGGGGAATCTTTACAGCTGGTTGAAATGGGTAGGCCTTTACCCTATTCAACTAGTAGACGATGACCGTGTAGGTCTTGGTCTGGATGCCGTCCACGTACTTGACGTTGACGGTGTCCTTCAGCTTGGAGTTGGGGGTGTTCTCAACGAACTCCTGTGCCTCCTCCTTGGTGTTGAAGTGCTCGACACTCCTGTAGTTCTTGACTACTGGAGCTGGAGCCTTCTTGACAACCTTGGCAGCAGGTGCCTTGGTTGAAGCTTCCGGAACGAAGCTGTTGTTCTGCGTGAAGCAGAGCTTGACTTCGTTAACCGTTGAGTGGCTCTTATTGCAAGAGCCGCAGGTGATTGTTGCCATGATGTCCTCCTGGAAATCATGTTGGTGATGATACTTATGCGGGATCATCATTGCCGCTTGCAGTCAAAGGCCTGACTGACTGGTCATGTGTTTTACAACCTCATGACAAACGGTTGGTTCATGGACATTTAACGTCGATCCAATCAGACGGATTGAATTAGTTACTTACCTTGTGGGAAGTAAACCATCTGCCCATGCTGAACCATTGCTGATCCACCATTAAGCTTGATGACTGCATCTACCCTGTCTTGCTTGTCATAACCGCCTGTGCAGTTGGCCTCTTCGACCAATGTCCAGTAGGTATCACCAGAGTGTGCTACGACACTATCCGTAACACAGCTAACTGCTGGTGGGTTAATGAGTTGGTTGACCCGCACAGCAAACACTGCTGCTACGGCAACCACCATGATGGCAATAGCTGCCTTCTTCATGGTTGCTCCTTTCTTGTTGTTGGTTTGTATTGCATGCATAGCTAAGCCCCTCCTTAGGGTAATTTATTGTTGTTGGTAGAATGGGCAGTTTAACGACGTACCCAGGTCGCAGGGTAGTTAATTAGCTAGCTATCCTGTACACACACTTGGTAATGTTGATACCATTGTGCTCTAGGATCCACTGACGTGAATAATCAGGAATGCGTGCACCTTGCATCATTTCCCTATATTGCCATGATCCTAGCTTTGTCATGGTAGTTACCTGTATTTCACCACGATTTCCTGAAACATAATCTAACCAGATTACTGTTCCATTTTCCTTGGCGAATACGTAGTATGCACCGTTACCAAACAGCACACGATTAGCTACAGCAGCCTCTACCAATTGAGCAATGAAATAGTCCATTGAACTACCAGTATGTGTAGCTACATGGCTCTGTGTATCTGCCTGACGCAAGAAGTCAAGTAGACTAGATGCCACCCTGTAATCAGTATGCATGGTACCCTCATAGTGAGGCACCTCTTGTACTGTGTTGCTGATGGTATCAATTACTAGCTTCTTGCCATATTCATTGATGTACCATAGGGCACCATTACCGTAGTAATAACGTCCCTCTGATGCAGCGGAGATTACCCGCATGAATAGGTCATGTGCTGTATCTGACAGCACAGGTTTGTTGGTTGTGTAAGTAGCCAAGTATGGCCCTCCTTAGTACACACTATTAAGGCTTGTGTGTCTCCTAGCATTGGGATTTATAACCATGATGCCAACGGTTAGTCCTTGTTATAAAACAGAGGGACAACCAGGGGGTATACCCCAGGGGGCTACTTAAAGCTTTTTGACGGCAATAAGTATCCCATAGTACCCACTCACAAATTTCCTTATTTTTTATAACCTTTAAATTTTATATAACTTTATAGAACTCCGTTTGGTCTCAAAAATTTTTCCCCAAAAAAATCCCTATTAGGAGTTGCGTATGGCTACATCACCTGCTAGGGTGATTCCCGCAAGACAATAACCCTACAAATCAAGGAGAAACCACAATGTCAAATACCAACTACTCATATGTTATCTCTGAAGAGGTTCTCATGAATCTAGAGACCACAGAAGAAATCAGAGAGTTTATGGAAGCCTATGAAATAGGATCCTTTGACCTAGATGATAGATATCCTGAAGATGACTATGACTATTATGATACAGACAACTACGGTTACGACTACTAAGATATTTTATTATTATTTATTTTAATACTTATCACAATCACGCCTACAAAACAAGAAAGTATGTAAAACAATATGACAATGCCTAAAAACTTTGTGTTAGGTTCAGATAAACTTTTTGATACAAAAGCACCATGGAAGCTAGATGATAGTCTTCTAGGTCAACTACGTACAGATCACCATATAGCTACCTTTACACAACTAGATGATAACTTTGTCAAAGAAGGAGAAAGAATCCATCGCGGCATTCGTTCTATCTTAAAGAATAATACTTTTGATCATAAAGTATTTATAGGATATGAACAAGAGTGTATGTTTGCGCCATCGCTATACTTACAATACGGTATAGAGTTTGACACTGTGTTTATGGTGAACAATCCTCATCCACAACAAGTGTTTGAGCCACTCATGGCTTTCAGTATGGTATACAATATTTACACTAAGCCACAGTTATCAAACAGAGTTATCCCATGGGCGGAATGTAACCAATACATTAAAACATTTCAGCCGGCGCACATGTCAACAAGAGTATCTTTAGAGATCTCAGGACTATTGATGTATGACAGATACCATGTAGATTACTTCAGTGATAACAAATCAATAATGACACAAATCTAAAACCCAAAATCATCCTTAGTAAAAGTAAGGATATTTGGGGAACTAGGATCAAGTGAGCGGACCACCTCTTCAACATCTTGAGAGGTGAGTTCGCTTATATCCTGAACCATGGCCCACTGATCAGTGTTAAAAACAGCCATAGTATAATTCTCATCATCTTCAGTGTGAATACAGATAATGATATTCTCACTACTCATAGGATCAGTCTCATCAAACTCAAACAGGTTAGACATCCCAGACCTGTTCACCTTATCAATAAACTTATTAATCAGTCTGAAGAAAAAATCCATTAAAGTTCTCTCCTACTTTAAATTAAAAAAAATAATTCGTCCGAAAATTTTGCGGGCGGCTTTTTTCCAATAGTAATTCTAAAAGATCACTTACGTTTGTTGAGAACTAAAAATCTTCCTGATTCTGTCTTCTATCTTCTAAATACTCTAGAAGTTCCTCAACTGTGTCAAGCAGGGAGATGAGTCTGCGCTCTAACTTAATTGTATCAAAAGCTGGCTTATTCTTTTTTTCTTGAAGCTTTTCTCTTAAAGAAGGGGATGGATTGAGTTCCATAAACTCTTCAAAGGCATCCCAATCAAAACTAGGCTTATTAATCTTTGGTTCTGATTGATATTTTGAATTAGAAAAATCTTTAAATAAAAAATAAAGATTGTCTTTGTTGTCTTCGTTATTCATAAACTTCTTCTACCCACTTTTCTCCACACTCACGACATTCAATACCAAAACGTAGGCATTGGTCTGTTTTCTTTGTTAAATCATTTATAATCACATTCATTGGCACTGGGCACTCTGAACATGGAATTAGATTTAATTTACTGTTTAACACTTTTTTTCCTTAACATAATCTATCTATATTATACACTATACAACTGATCGTCTGCTTGCTCTTCTTGCTGCTTCTGCTGCTTTTGCAGCCGCTTCTGCCGCCTCGTTGGCTTTTATCTCATTTGTTAGCCCTAAAAGCCTTTCGTCAAATTGTTCTTGAGTTAATTCTGCTAAAGAAATATCATCTCTTACAAAAGTTGATACTACATGCCCCTCTGCATCTGTAACAAATTTCGTTGTGCCAGTATTTACTTTAATCCCTCTTGCAGCTATTTTTTGTGCCACGTCTCTTTGCATTACAAGCTGCTCTTGAGGAGTAACGAATTGCAAGGACTCAGCGCCCCAACCACCAATTAATACTTCTCCTGGTTTTCCTGTAACTGGATCTCTTATCAGATCAACTGATTCTATTGCAGAAGAATCAAATGGCATATCTGGGAATTGAGCTTCAGTATATCCACCTGGAGCACCTGGGATAAGGACTTTATTATGTTCACTAACTAAAGGTACGGTTCCTAAATCTTTAGGAATTGGGTGTACGCCTGATGTTCCTAAAAGCCCGCGACTATTAAGGCCATAACTATCGCCTACAGTATAGGTCATTCTAGGATCATGCTTAAAATTTATAATAGCGCCTCCCATAAGTTCATCTATCTCATGCTCAAAAGTAGCTTGTCTTGCACCGAGTTTCTGATCCATATAAAGAACCATGCTCCGACATATTGACACGAAAAGACCTATATTGTGAAGCTGTAGTTATATCGTCGGAAGCTCTAATAAATCCATAATTACTGTTTCCTTGAAGATAAGTACTTTCTATTCTATCTCTAACAGCGTTATATCCGTTAAAACTGCTCTCGTCTGCTACCCCAGCTTCTTCTAAGAATTTTTTATTACCCAAATAGCCACTAGTGGTTGCTTTTCTGGAGCTAATTTCTCCAGATTCAACAATACTTAATAGGTCAGACCCTCTTGTAGCCATTGAGATAGATCTTTTTGGCTTAGGTAGCACAGCTTCTATGACACCAGAACTTTGAGCAGCTCTTGGAGCAATTGATTCAGATGCTCTTACAGCGGGGCGCGCAGAAGCTATTCTTCTTAGAGTTGCTGGGTTTATGGCAGATCTTTTGGTTTTACCCAAAGCAGAACCAGCATCAACTGCTGCCTGCATAAATCTGCCAGAAAATTTCATATAGCTATAGTAACCCTATAGTCATAATGTTCTAGTGAGAGATTGATTTGATCTTTTCTTTAATTGAGTTAAAGACTTCTTCGTTTTCTCTCAGCTGATTGATTGCGTTTTCTCTACCTTGTGAAAAGAGTTCGCCTTCATAATAAATCCAGGCACCTTTTTGTGTGAGAATGCCAGCTTCAAGCGCAACATCCAAAACACAACCATGTTCATCAATACCCTTGCCATAAAGAATAGAAAACTCTGTAACCTTCATAGGTGGAGCCATCTTATTTTTTATAATCTTTACCTTAGACACGATACCTACGGAATTGCCAGCTTTGTCCTTGATATCTTCTCTCTTTCTAATATCAATACGGACAGATGCAGCATACTTAAGTGCCATACCACCTGGAGTAGTTTCAGGATTGCCGAACATTACACCAATCTTATTTCTAAGCTGGTTAATAAATACTAAAAGTGTCTTATGCTGATTTGCTTGACCAACAAGCTTACGCATAGCTTTAGCCATCATTCTTGCCTGCAAGCCCATTTGTGCAGACTCCATATCTCCTTCTAATTCAGCTTTAGGAATTAGAGATGCAACAGAGTCAATAACAATAACTCCAAGCTCACCAGTAGCAACAAGCTTATCTACTATCTCAAGTGCTTGTTCGCCGTAATCTGGCTGTGTAAAAACAAGATCATTAACACGAACACCAACAGCATCCATATAAACTGGATCAAGGGCGTGTTCAGCATCAACATATGCACATGTGATACCCATCTTTTGGGCCTGTGCAACAATTGATAGTGCAAGTGTAGATTTGCCAGATGATTCTGGTCCATAAATCTCTACAACTCTACCTCTTGGTAAACCGCCAATTCCAAGAATTCTATCTAGCGATAAAGCACCTGTTGGAACAGATGGCCATGGTTCAAAATCTTCTGAACCTAATTTCATTACAGAGCCTGCACCAAACTGTCTTTCAATTTGAGCAATGGCTAATTCTAATTGCTTTGAGTCACTCATTGTGATAGTATACCATTTTTCTTGTTTAGCTTCAATTCAGTTTCAACTGATTTTATTTTTTCAATAATCTGCTGCTTTAAGTACAAATATTCTTTTCTGCTCTGAGGATCAGATCCCAAGATTAAAGTACGGACCTTATCTAACAGGGTGTACAACTTTTTCAGTTCTTCAGTCATATTTTCCTTTGTTTTCAATGGTATAATAGTTGCGCAAAGTATACACCATACCAACACTTACGAGAGAAGATATGAATAGAAAAATTGATTTGAATCCAGACTATTTAAGAGCAGTGCACATACTTAAAACTAAAATTAGATCTCCCCATGATTTAATAAGTATTTGGGCTGCATTTGGCCCGTGCATGGAAAGCCATCCAGACATCGAAAAAATTCGAAAGTAATTTGACAGAATTTGACAACATATGTATACTGGGTATTTAGAAGCCTTAGGGAAGTATTATACTCAGTATCAAACACACTGAAGATTATATTATAATAATTGTCCCCAGATACTAGACGGTTATCAACTAACTTGGATTTAAGCAGTACTATATCCAATAATCGATAGAATCGAGGACATATGAAAATTTATCAAATATATGTTCCTGAGTTGGCAACTTATGCAAAGTTCAAAGTGTTTGAACCAGAACAAATTGAAGACTTCATTGTTTCTTACAAGAAGGAACATAGAGATCCAGATATTATTTCTTTTAGAAAAAAAGTTATTGATACTTTTGTTTTTAATCTAAAATCAGACATTGTAGATTCATTAAGAATGATGAGTCGCGCAGCAGCAGAATCATGCACGGATGCTCTGTTTAAACGGATGCATTATGCTAAACCCAGGCTTAGATATTGACCTTTGGTTGAATATTGCGTATACGGGAGTTTCAGACCCAGTTGATGAATTAGACGACGATCAAATATCTAGTGCATTTATTGAATCGTTAAAAAAGATTAGACCAAAATATCCAAAGATAGATATGGATGATTTCCCTTTTGATGCCAAATCAAAAACAGCACCAAAAGTAAAACAGATTTCTAAACAAAAATATCTAGGTTTACAAAACCATCTAAAATCTAACGTTATTGGCCAAGATGATGCCATAGAAGCCATCGTATCTTCTTTGAGACGTTCACAAGCTGGATTGTCAGATAACGATAGACCTCTTGGGGTTTTTCTATTTGCTGGGTCATCTGGAGTAGGTAAAACACATTTAGCAAATGTGCTACACAAATATCTTTTTGGTAATGATTATCCATTAGTTAGAATTGACTGTGGAGAGTATCAACATAAACATGAGAATCAGAAGCTAATTGGTTCACCACCTGGATATGTCGGACACGATGAAGGTGGACAATTAGTTAATACAATTAAGCAGCACCCAAGCACTGTAGTGTTGTTAGATGAGGTTGAAAAAGCACACCCAGATCTGTGGCATACATTTTTAAGAGTATTTGACAATGGTGTTCTCACTGATGCTAAAGGTGAATTAGTTAATTTTAAAAATGCAATTATTATCATGACAACAAATCTTGGAAATGATAAAACTACAGAACATTTACTAGGTTCTGGAACAGGATTTAATAGAGATGTTAATTATAAAACCGGAACTAAAAAAATACCTGATAGAAGTATTTTAGAAAGAAATACCAACGACGCTGTCAAAAAACATTTTAAACCAGAGTTTTTAAATAGATTAGATAAAATTATAATATTTAATTATTTGTCAGAATCTGACTGTCAAACTATCGCACAACTTGAAATGTCAATAGTTGCCGAAAAGATGAGAAAAAAAGGATATTCATTTGAATACAATTCCTCAGTTATAGAAGGTTTAATTGATAAGGGAATTGACAGCGTAAAAGGGGCAAGAGGTTTATCTCAGATAAGAAGAGAGCAAATTGAATCACCTTTAGCTGACAGTATCATAAATACCGTAGTTCCTAGAGGAAGTATTTTTCAACTATACTATGAAAACGAAATTTTTAAGTTTGATATTAAAAAACCTAAGAAAAAATCAGGGCTATTAAAAGAAGTATAGTTTACTATACCTACAAAGGAGGCAACTAATGCCAATGCCAACAAGAGCTTCTTTAAGGGGCCTTAGAAGTAGAGTGACAACAGCTATACCAGGTGGTGCAAAAGATATAGCACGCTATGGTAAAAAGCCAGCAATGATTGGTGGCTCAGCTTTTTTGGGCGGATCAATGTTAATGAGAAGAAGAAGGTCTGGTCTAGATAAAACTTCTGGTAGACCAACTGGAATGTACGAGTACTAAGGAATATCATGCCAGCAGGTATAGGTAGAAAATATGTAGGCGACATGTTCGCAGCTATAGGTGGCCGAACAAAAGCTGGAAGAGCTATATCATCAGGGGCCCGTGCAATGGCGGCTGCAGCACCAGCTGGGATGGTAACGCCAGAGGCATTAGCAGCATATATGCGACCTGGTCACATAAAAGCTGGGAAAAAAGTCACTGGCTATGGAATGGTCGGTGCCTCAGCTATTTCTATGATGGCCACAAATAGATCAACGGGTGCTTATAAGCCTGCCCCAATAAATCCTATATCTTCTCCACAAGGATCTGGAAGATACGCATAAATAGGATAAAATAATATCATGAACAACTGGAAAATGTTTATAAATGAAAACGATGATTTTGAATTACCCAATTTTCTATATCGTACAATAATGGATTTAATGAAGCAGTCCTTAGACATGGGGACGCTTTTATCAAGTGATCAGCAAAAATTAAGAGCCTATAAAGAGCAAACAAAAAAGCTTTTTAAAGGAAAATGGTATGAAATAGCAAAAGCACTAGAAGCATTTTCTATTATAGATCCGTGTATTTGTTCAACACAAGAAAAAGAAGTTTACTGCGATGTCTGCAAGGGCGCAAGATATATTATTAGCAATACCCTTACTGCAGATCAAATGAGAGAAGTTGGATTGTTCACCAACGCTGGAACAAGCTCAGATATTATAAATAAACTACAAAAGAGTTTGAATGAAATTCTTTCAGAATATCCATAGATAGGTGTAATATGTCAGAAATTGAAAAAAGAGACAAAATGTCTTTTATGAAAGAATTTGAATCAATTAGACCAGATTTATTTTTTCCAGAACATTGGACAAATGATCAGATTGACCAAGCAGTAGAAATAATCAAACCACAAAAAACAAGAAGCACAATGTTTTCTTCTATTCCAATGAACTGTGAAGCTGAACGTTGCCTGTTTGCATCAACATGCCCACTTCTTAAAGAGAGCCTTGCTCCAAGAGGAAAACCATGCCCAATAGAAATGTCAATAGTTTCGCAGTTTACTGCGGAATACCTAGAGCAATTAGAAGTAAATCCAAATAACCTAGTTGAAGTTTCGATGGTTAGAGATCTTGTTGACCAAGAAGTTCAATACTTAAGAAAAACAAAACTACTAGCAAAAGAACATTTTGTTCAAGAAAATATTATAGGTGTAGATTCTGATGGAAATCCAATTATGAAAAAAGAACTTCACTTAGCGGTTGAACTTGAAGATAAGCTGCATAAAAGAAGAAAAGATTTAAGAAATCAACTTCTTGCAACAAGAGAAGCAAAAGCTAAAGTTGGACAAGTTCAACTTGATACCGCACAAGCAATATCAGACATCATTGGAAGAGTCCAATCAATTGAGTCACAGAGAGAAAAGCTTATTAAGCAAAAGCTTGGTACAACAGAAATAGATGACTACATTATAGATTCAGAAGTTATTGACGAAAAATAATAGGACGCAAAAATGCCAGCACTTCCTCCTATAGGACCCTACAGGGGAAATCCACGTCTAGATCTTGGATATGATTTACAAAATCCAGTAAATTATGATATAACCCCAGGTTCAGTTTTAGATAAACTTTCAAAATCTTTTAGAAATTTAGGTAGACAACTATTTGGAGAAAATGAAACTAGCAGGCTAAACACAGCCCTTGTAAGAAATCTTCAAAGCCCAGTTTCTGCAGCTTCAGCAACTTTTAGAAATATTTATGGAACTGTAGATCAACAATTAGAAACCTACGGTGCTTTTGAGGCTAATTATAGAAGAGCTATTACCGAAGAATTAAGAGCTGGTGTTGCAATAAGTCCAGCTAGAAGAAGAGCGCTACAAGCAGCTTCAAAATCTACAGGACAAATAGACCTTAGTTTAATTTCTTCTTTGCAAGAAAGAACTCGTTTAGTTGATGAACTCACCACTAATGTTTTCAAAATGCAAACAATGGTTGAACAACTTGGTTTTCCAGGAGTATATCTGCCATCAGCAAACCCATTTAGAGCAACAGCAAGAATGGTTACAACAACAGAAGCCGGATATGAGCCGATGTTAGATCTAATGCAACAAGCAACGTTTACAGTAGATCCATTAGCTGAAAGTGGTGCATATACTGATCCTTTGTCCACATTAAGGGTTGGAACAAGAGCTTTGCCATCATTGTCAGAGTTGCAAGCTAGAGTTGCAAGAGGCGGGCATGCATCATTAAAAGATTTGCCAAGTACAGCAAGATTATTTTTTGCAGACATTGAAACAACAGGTGTTAGCGATATAGATTTAGCTAGATCAATATCAGTAGGAACTGGTTCACTAAAAGATGTTGCGGGCGTAAGAACTGTTGAAATAGATAGAGGAGTAGATCTTGGTGCAAGATTCAATACAGCTCAAATGTCTGGTTATGTTTCTGCTGATCCATATGATCTAAGAAGAGTTACCGGATTAGGAACTGCAGTAATAGAAAAGGAAACAAGGTTCGGGAGTGCCCCAAGAGGTTTGGCAGACAGAATTTATGATTTAACAACAGAAGCTGGCAGAAGTCAGGCTAAAGGATATTATAGTGATTTATTTTCACAATTAAGCGCAGACGATGCTTTTTTGGTTGCATACAATGGTCAATTTGACGTTAGGGGAATGGCGACATCAGCAAGATCACTTGGAGTAGACGAAGAAATAATTACAAGATTTGAAGAAAGAATGGGTAATGGTGGATTAGTTGACGTTCTAGGAACAGTTAGAGAAAAGCTAAATAATAAATTAGCAAAAAGACTAGAAACATCTATGGGTACTCCAGAGCAGAAAGCTATTTTGGGTTTGCAGTCTTTACTTTCTGATTCGGCACTACAACAAGCAAGAGTCGCAGGAGAAGCTGTAAAACCTTTTGGTCTTGAAAACGTTTTACAGTCTACAAATTTTTTAGAGTTATTAGGAAAAGAAGTTGAAGGCGGATCTGCTGAAGCAACTGAACTGCTTGATTTATTATCTTCAAGTCAAGCATCTCACGTTGACTTTACCGATAGAAAAGTCGCAGAAAAAGTATTAGAATATACAGATAGAGATGAACTAGATTTCATACAAGGAGTTGGCCTTCCTGGTTTAACTGAATCAACATTTCAAAAAATAGCTTCTGCAAGACTAAACGTTGCCTCATCGAGAGCTATTGTTGCAACAACAAATCTAGCTGATCCAAGATATCTTACACAAGCAGCATATGAAAATATAATTGGAACAGACGCAATTCAAAGAATTGAAATGGATACTCCAATGTCTGCAATTATTGCAGGCAGTACAGATGAAAGCGCAAGATTAAAATTTGATCCAAATACTGGATCATTTAGATTATTTACTCCCGACCCAACAAACCCTGTCGGTCCATCAATAGCAACAGATCTCCCAACAGGTTTTAATCCTCAAGCATTTATTAGGGAAAATATAGATAGAATTAGAGGCCTATCTATAGATTCACCACTTCCTATGGGACAGCCAACTTTTCAGACATTGGGCATTAGTCCAATACAAATGACGAATATACATTCAACAAATCAAATGCTGTCTGCAAGAAGAGCACCACTAATAGATGCAATAGGATCAAATATTGCAGCAAATGAAGAAGCTCTTATTCAAGGTCTAGTATCAACTCGCCAAATTGGTTTTAACCCACTTCCAGAAACAGCAGGTTTTGGTGGAGATGTTACAAGGTTAATGAGAGGTACTCATGACCCAGTAACTGAAGTAGCACAAATTGCTTATAGAGACGCTGTATATAATGCCGGTATATCAGGGGCATCGATGAACGCAGATGTTAGATCAACATTTGTTGGATTATCTAAAGTAACTTCTCCTTTAATTAAAGAAAATAAATCCTTACTTAGACAAGTTGCAGAAACAGCAGGTGTATCAACTGGGCCTGTATCTGAAGCACAAATTGCTGGAAGAGTAGAATCGCTTTCTGGACAACTTGGAAGTAATGCAAGATATCTTGGAGAACTTGGTGCAGTTACCGCAAGAACACAAAAGCAAATTGTTGCTGGAGAAACAGTAAGTTTACTTCCAAAAACAATTTTAGAAAAATCAAAAACATTGGATGATTCCGGTAACGTAGTTGGATTCTTAAGTGAACAAGCTATGGGATCAAGGGGCAATGCCTTAAGATTATCTACTCTAAGTAGAGAAACTGAAGGTCTGACTGTTAACTTTATATATGGTGGAAGGTTATCTGCAGGATATAGTACAAGAAGAGCAGTAGTTGAAGCTAAGAGTATGTATATGGCCACAGTAGATCATCTAGCTAGTTTGAGTAGATCACCAGAGGCAATGATAGAAGCAGGTTTAGCAACAACAAGAGAACAAGCAAATCAGGTATTGTCAGCTTTTAAGCCACTAAATGAAGCAGGTGGAGTTGAGGCATATAAAGTATTCAGTAGATCATATAAAAGAGCTGGAGTTGGTGTAGCAACTTTGGGTGAAAGCGATAAAGCACGACAAGTTCAGTCTTTAATACAAGGACTTGCTGGCTCTGCCGATACTGACACGCTTGCAGCTCAAAAAGGTTTAGTAGTTTCTTTGGGTGATATTAATGAAGAATTTTCTACATTTTTCCCAAGACTTTCTAACGAAGCAGTTTCAGAAGCAACTAGAGTTGGTGGTGCAGGTATAGATTTGGTAACAAGAGCCTCTGCAACGAAGCAAAGAGAATTATTTAAATCAGTGCTGAGAAGAGGGGTTGATGATCCAGAGTTTTTTGGAAGAATTAGAGGAGCTTTTTCAGCAGCAAGAGCAGATTCAGGAGTAGGTGGAACGAGCTTATTTGCAGACAGGCTTGCAAGAAATCAACATTTAATTGACAAAGTTGCAAAAATAAAACCAGGAGTTTATAAAGGTCTTGGAGCTGTGGCAGCACTAAGTGCTGGTTACTATTTAGGTAAGAGAAGCCAAAAAGAAGATCTGTATGAAGAGGTAATGCAGCAACAGCCAACCGAGGCAAATATTGGGCCAATGGCAATAGCTGACTTTAACGCTCTTGATCAACAAATAGCTTCACAATCTTCTTCAAGAAGAGATCCATTAGTTACAGCAGGTGTAGTAGGAAATTTAGATAGAAATAAAATATCTCATACTCGTATGGGATCTGATAAATACAATCATCTTTTCGGAGCGTAAAAATGCCACTTTTAGATTCAATAGCAAGAAGATATGGTCCAAGAATTGCTCCTGCAATGACATCAGTTGGCAGAAGAGCTTTGGGCTTCAGTGGAATGGGCAAAACTGGTGCAATAGCAGCAGGAGCTTACATAGGTTATAAGGGCGTAAAAGGCTTTACTGACCAAGTAGTTCCAAACGCAATAGATAATGCAATGGATGTTGCATTTGGTGATCCACAAGCAGATAGAGCAGTTTTAGGAACTGATTTAACTCCATCAATGCTGTATATGAATAGCGGACTTCCAGGACGAAGTATTGCTAGAGCAAGAAATTTATCAAGGACAGGAGTTAACACAGGGCCAGTAGGAGCTGCAATTCCACCAATGCTAGGTATTGGCGGCGGCGCTGCTGCTGGTGCCATTGTTGGTTCAATTGGAGGTTTTAGTCCAAAAATCGGTGCAGCAATTGGTGGGGCAATTGGTGGGGCAGTTGGAACAGCAATAAGTGGAAATAACATTATTGGAACAGCAGCAAGAAATAGACAAATACTTTCTGAATCACCATTTTATAATCAATCACTACTTACCGCACAAAGACTAAATGCAAGCGGCAACATAGTTCTCGGTATGCATAACCAGAGGAGAGGCTAATGGCATTAAATCCATTAACTGGCCAAATGGAATATGGGGATTATTCATACGATCCACAAAATATGACCGCTGGAATGGCAATGCGTGGGATGGCAAAAGGTGACGTGGATGTTCCACTAGCATTTCAACTTACTGAGTCAATTCCTGGGCTATCTACAACATCATTGGTTAACTCTAGAAGATATGCAAATACTTTATTTAAAGGTGGATTTGCCGATGTTGGAGCAGGAACTACAGGAAGAAGATTAAGTAGGGCTAAAAAACTAGGAGGTTTTGTAGGTAATCAAACTGCAGTTCCTGGTTCAAGTTCAGGAATGTTTTTTGGAGCTAATTCAAACTCTAAATTTCTTAGAAATCTTGCTCAAAAAAGAGCAGCTAAGGCAAATGCTACACCTTTTCTTAGTCAGTCATTAAATACAAACTTTAGACCTAGAGCTCTTAATAGATTATCAAGCCTTACCTCATTAACGGGAGATAAATCTTTAGGTTTTTATACTCCATTCCAAAGTATGTCAGGAATGGTAAGTGGAGCATTTGATAAGTCAGCTAGATTACGTTCATTAGCAAAGTTAGAGGAAGGCGATAAAGCATTCTCTGGTGGAGTTTTAGGTAGAATTGAATCAATCAACAGAATTAGTAATCTTGAATCAACCATAGCTAGAGGAACATCAAAATTAGCTAGTGGTGGAACAATGAGCCGTCGCCAATCAATAAGGTACGGTAAAGCAATTGCTCAAAAATCTAAACTAGTTGACAATATAGCTAGAGTACAATCACTTGCTAATCCATCATTAAATGCTATTCAAAATAGCCCAGCAGTAACAAGAGCTGCAATAACTGCAAGACAATCAACAAGAGCAGCAATGAGAGCTGGCTCATCAATACTTTCTCCGGGCACTACAGCCCCAACTAGAGTTATAGCTTCTGCAGTAAGAGCTTCTGGACAAGCTGCAAGAACAGCTGCAAATGCAGCAGCACTTTCAAATTACATGGATATTGCGGCAAATCCAACTAGAGCAGTAGCATCAACAATGACGACAGGAAAACTATCCAATAGAATAACTAGCTACTACGCTGGAACTGTTGATCTAATGAATATGACATCTGGTCAACAAAGATTAATGCACAAGGTAAGTACTAGATTAGGCGCAAATAGTGGAATGAGTGCAAAAACTTTTGCAGCTAATTTTATGGATGACTTTGCTGCTGGCGGCAAGTACACAGGAAACTTCTTAGCAAGAGGTGCTGGTGGAGGAAAGATGATGGCTACAGCTTTCCAATATGCCAAAGCAGGTGGAAAAACATCAACAGCACTTAAATTTGGTGCCATGGGAGCATCAAGAACTTTAGGAGCAGCCTTAACTCCTCTTAACGTACTTGCAACTGGGCAATTAATATATGATATTGGAAAAGGTTTTGGAAAAGTTGCTGTAGCTGGAGCAAATTTTGCAAAAGATGCGCTAAAATCTATGCAAGGATCAATTAGTAAACCAATGTTTGGAACTGGTTTTAAAGATAACGAAGTTGCTGCTACATCAAGAGCTAGAGGTGTAATGGCAATACAAAATTCAAGACTTAACGCAAGAAGCTTGTTAGGTTCAGAAGCATCAATGATGGCAGCACATTTTGGATAATTATGACTCAAACATTAAAAAATAAAACATTAAAATTTAGACAAAATTTAGAAAAACTGTCTAGAGAAGATCTTATTGAAATAATAAGAGAGCAAGATCCAGAAACTGTTAAGCAGGTTAATAGAATTGAATGGGTGTTTAAAAATAAACTTCAACATCTTAGTTGGATGAGTGGAGAACCTATTACAGAAAGACCCTTAACAAATAGAGAGCTTTCATTGTTAATTGATGAACCATTTGAGGTTGATGTTGATTTACTTGATGCAGGAATTTCTACTGAACAGCAAAGACAAATACATCTTGCAAAAGATCCTTGTGTTTGGGCAAAGCAATTTTTGGGAGCAGAAACAAGAGTCTATCAAACCTTGATTTTACGTGATCCAGCATTAAGAAAAGTTTTAAGAGCTGGTCGTCGTTTAGGAAAAACATTTAGTATGGCTATTGCACTTCTGCATTATAGCTATACTCATAAAGACGGCAGATGTTTGGTTATAGCTCCAATGAAATCTCACGTAGAATTGATATATCAAGAAATTGTTAGACTCGCATCTAAAAATGAAATAGTTTTAAACTCTATAACAAGAAAAGTTACTAGTCCTCAGTTTATGATTCAATTTTCTAATGGATCAACAATTAGATTCTTTACATCTGGTATGCGCTCAGGTGGAAAATCAGACGTAGCTCGTGGTCAGGAAGCACACGTAATTGTTTTAGACGAAATGGACTACATGCACGCAGATGACCTTGACGCCCTATATGCAATGTTGCAAAAAACCGCAGAAGATCAACCAGATAAAGTTCTTATTGGCGCATCTACTCCAACTGGTAGAAGAGAAAGATTTTGGGAATGGTGTAGGTCAGAAAGATTTAAAGAATTTTGGTTTCCATCTTATTGCAACCCATTCTTTAGTAAAGATCAAGAAGATGAATTTAGAGAACAATATTCAGAAATTGGTTACAGACATGAAATTGAAGCAGACTGGGGAGAAGATGCAGAAGGCGTTTACCCTAGGAAGTTTGTAGACAGAGCTTTTGTCGAACCAGGTTGGGATTATGTAACTGAAGTCACTTCGGCTAGAAACTTTTATACCATAGGAGTTGACTGGGACAAATACGGAGCTGGAACAAACATAGTTGTTTTAGAAGTCTGTGCAGATTCGTATGAAGATGAACAATTCAGAAATAAAGTAAAACTCTGCTACAGAGAAGAAATAGAAAGATCCGAATATACTCTGACAACAGCTGTCCAAAGAATAGTCCATTTAAATTCAATCTATAACCCAAAACATATTTATGTTGATAGAGGTTATGGTGAAGTCCAAGTAGAACTACTTCATAAATATGGTGTAGAAAATCCAATCAGTGGATTAAGAGAAAAGGTAAAAGGAGTTAGTTTTAGCGAAACCATTGATATTAGGGATCCCTATACTAAACAGTTAGTTAAAAAAGAAATTAAACCGTACATGGTTGACAATCTTAGACAATATTTAGAAAAAGAAATTTTAAATATATCTGAAAAAGATACAGAAATGTATATGCAACTAATATCTTATGTGGTTTTAAGAACCACTCAAACTGGTAGACCGGTTTTTGAAGCTAGTGGATCAGCCGTAGATCACGCACACGACGCACTGATGCTAGCACTGCTGGCAATAACCGAAAATTACGGAGATCTTCATAAAGTAAAATATACTACTCGAACAGAAACATTTTCAAATACATTTTTTATGCCAAAGCCACCGTCGTCTGAAGATGAAGATGATAAAATTGTAAGTGCAATACCCCCAAGAGCAGAAAAGTTAATGCCATCTAAATTTGGTTATAAAAAATCGTTTAGAAAAAGAGGCACTGCTCCGATTAAAAGAAAGACTTTCTAAAGATGCCACAATATGGGATAGGAGAACCTAACGCAGTTGAAGGTATTTTTTCTAATTCTACAGAAAATGTATCTGGATATACTTCTTTAGACCAAAGGGCTGCAGCTAGAAGTGCTGCTGGTATTTCAGACACTCCTGCAAAATATCTCACAGATTTTTCACAAGTTCCAATTTCAGAAGTTAGATCACACGTATTTTATGCAGAAAATATTATTTCTGAATTGATAAGAGAAATAGATATAAATCTTGAACAAGTAAATATTAACGCTTACTGCAATATAGAGTTAGAAACAGCTCATAAAGCAGTTTGGAAAGATATTACTAAAACTAATGAAACAGCTAAAGATTTAGAAACACCAAACTATATCCCATATAAAGAATATATTTACGCATCACAACATCTTTGTAGAGCATGTAGAGACTTAGTAAAAAATTATGATCTTTCAATTAGTCATACTACATTCGGTCATTTAATTGACATTAAAAAAATTCTTTTGTACATAAAAAATGAAATTGTAATAATTAGAAATATTGTTACACACCATTTAGGGGAGGCATATAAAGATGAGACAGAAAGTCAAATTGCCAAACATTTATCTGACTGGGCCAAAACAGCTACGCATTATACGAAACAGTTGGCTAAAGAAATCACAAATCCTACGGCAACAATTCCTCAATCAGAAGTAGAAAAAATTACTGAAAAACATGCAGCCCAATTCCAATCATTTTTTGCGTTAAAAGTTAATTCATACATTTCAGAAATACAAACTATTTCAAACTTAATTAAAAGGGATTCTGTTGATATAGCTCAAACTTTTTATTCAAGCTATTTACTTCCAGCAATGTCATTTAAGTCATCGGTAATTGAGCCGCTTGTTTTTGACTTTACCACGTCTGCTATATCAAGAGAATGCCCAACCCTAGCTGGTGAAATTGTAATGGCTAATAATGCAGTTACGGGCAACTTAGGTTCAGTTACAACTGACTACATTGAGAGAAGAATCCAGTTCTCATCTAGAATGGATGGAATTTTACAGTCTATTTCTCTTAAAAGAAGATATGTGAACTACATAGTTCAACTAGAGTCTATTGCAATACAAAGAGTAAAAATTCTTTCTCAAACAACTGACGAAAATATTGAAATCTATAAAGATTTGTTTGAATCTATGCCAGTAGACTCAGAAAAAAGAAGTAGCCTTAGATCTTCTCACGCTCAGCTAGATGATCTTGACGGAGATGCTCACCCTCAATATTTAAGAAGAGATGGCGGAACAATTACTGGTAATGTCTTCTTGGCAGAAGGTGCAACAATAGGCGGAATGCCACTTGCTACCCACTCACACTCAGGTATTGATGGTTCAGCCCCAATAAGTGCTAAAAGCATTGACTACACTTCTGGCAGAGAAGAGTACTACAGCTCTTTAGGTGAAAACGGCTATTCTAATATAACCCTAACAGGATTAGAGCAGAGCACTTTAGTGGGCGGTGGACTCTACTTTGATGCAACTTTTGAAATAGAAATAGATGATGACAAAATAAACTCATACGAGTTTGAAATACTATATAACGAGATATAATTATGACTTGGTTTACATATACAAAAAACTCTTCAACGACATATGCACCAGTGAGAAGAAAAATACTTTTTCCTACCCTTACTGAAAATTTAAAACAGGGAGATTGGGTTCATGTTAATCTTGGTTCTTTAGATATTGGGCGTCTATATTATTATGAAGATGGATTAATCAAAAATAAAATTGACTCTGATTCATATTTAGTTGTTTATGAAACAGCAACAGCTTACACACCAACATATAGTTTGATTTTAGGTGGATCAAGTGAATTTGATTATCAAAAAAATTTATGGTTTAAATCTGTAACTGCAGGCACTGCAGGTTCAGAACTTCCTGGGACTTATTATATCTATTATCATAAGGATAACATTCAGTACATTCAGTTAAGTTCTGGTTCATATATTTCTACAACACCTACATCAGGGGCTAATTATATTGGCCAAGAAACAGGTTCTTTCAATAATTCAATTGATCAATATTCAACTGTAGTACAAAATGGAGCATCAAATGAGAGAATTGTCTCTCTATCATTTTTAGGCACTGCTGGAATTTGGATGAATAATCAATCTTCAGCTCCAGGAGCTAAAGCAGTTGGAATTTTTAATGGTCCAAAATTAAATATTTATGCAGAAAAAGGACCAGACTGTGGAAAGATTAGAATAAAAGTTATAAAAATTTCAGCAATAGGTGAAGGACAAAAGGTAATAAAATCAAATATAGATATTGATTTGTACGCGCCTGTGGTTCAAGAAAATCAGAATATATATTCTTTAGATATTATTTCTGATAATACATTTTTTGTTTATGAAGAAATATATGGAGATTTTTCTTTTGAAATAGAAATTTTAAATGAAAAAAACGCATCTTCATCTGGGAATAGATGTAAAATAGAAAAATATACTTTTTCAAAAAGATATAATCTTTCTTTAAATGATGAAGAAGTAAAACCAGATATAGCTTTTAAGTCAGTAGGTGGGTTAAAATAATGGCTAAAATTGTAAAAAAAATAACAAACCTTAAGCCTGGTCAAGACTACTTATTTACTCTTAAGGCAAAAAACACAGAGATTTCTGCTGTTGATTTTCCATATGAGTCTATCAGGATTCAAACTCCAGGAGACCAAACTATTCCTGGAACCATAAATAATACTACGTTTTTTATTTATGGAAACTATAAGTCAGTAATGTTTGTTTTTGAGCCAACTGAAGATCTTGACGTAAAAGAGTATGAGTATGAATTATATTCTGATGCGCTAGGTACAACTTTAATTTCAACGGGAAAAGCATCAGCAAGCGTCTTTACGATAGATGTTCCGACCAACACTGGTGCAGCAACAGATAGCTCCACACAAACTGATGTAACGTATTATGGAAGGGTTAGAGCAGTTGACACATCTGGAAACTCCAGTGGTTGGACTCCAAGCTCTGGCCTAAAGCAGTCATCTGCGACTCAATTAATTGAAAGCCAACATATAAGATCCCTAACTGCATCAAAGATTACAGCTGGAACAATTAACGCACATGAAATAATTTTAAAGCAGCAGGGAGCTCAAACAACAATTAATGCTCCTGCAAATATGGCAATTATTAGATCATCTAATTATAACGGCTCGTACAATAACAATACTTCAACGTGGACAGATGGAACAGCTGGTTGGGTTATAGGTGGAGATGGACACGCAGAGTTTTCGTCCGCTTCCATTAGAGGAACTGTTAAAGCTGGATCTGTTTTCATTAATGCAAATAATAGATGGAAAACAGATACTGCAGGAGTTGAAATATCTTCACCAGAATTTAGAGTTGGAACAATAGATAGCTATATCTATTGGGATGGAGCAAATACTTTAAGCGTCAAGGGATCTATCCAGGCCAACTCTGGCCAAATAGCTGGTTGGACGATTTTCGAAAATGAATTGCAAGCTGGAAACTTTTCTGGAGCAGTGAGATTAGGCGGTGGAGTTGGCCCAGTGCCGCCACCAACATATCCAGGAGGAAGCGCAACTGGAGAATTGCAGATATCATCTCCAATATCACCAGGAGTTGAAGCGAATACTCACTATAATGGGTATCATGCAAGGTGGTCTGTAGGAACTAATAATCCTTCATGGAACGAAAGTTATGCCACAGAAGCTACTGCAGCAGGAATAATATATCAATATGGTAGTGAAAAGTTTGAATTTAGAATCATAAGTGGCAATCCATACATCGTTATTGATGGAACACAATATCAATTAAACATTGGTTCAGGAACACCTGCAAATGGAGGGGATGATCCAAACCCTGATCCTGTGGATCCAGATCCAGATCCACCACCAACTACATGCACTTATCAAACAGTTATGGTTGGATCATGTTGTGGATGCGGGCCATGCTTTACGTATATAACTACGTATGCTGATTGTACAACAAACGAGTTTTGTGATGGTCCAAGCTGTGAGTGTTGTGGTATAATTGTTGTTTAAAAATAGGAGAATACTATGGCTGCACCAAAAAAAGAAGACTATGAATATTTTGCTTTCGTTGTAGACAATGAAGTTGCTGCGGTAATACCGATGAATAAAGATAATTTAGCCCAATGGGTAGCAGCACTATCTTCTGATCCAAAGGTAATAAAACTTGAAGAAGATCAAAAAGAAGTTGTTATTTCTGGATGGACTTTTGATGGAGAAAACTTTTCTTCGCCAACAGAAAATTAAAATACATGTCCAAAATAAATGGTATTAATAATATAGATCAGATGAACTCTGAAATGCAAGACGCTACTGTTGAAGAGTCTAATTTAGATGTTAACATGATCATTTCAGTTTTTCAAGAAAAATTAAGTCAATTAATGACCGAAATAGTCATCAAAGATGCTACAATAAGACAGCAAGCTAATTTAATTAATAAGCTAAAAGGAAATAAATAAAATGAGTGAAACAGCAAATGAGCAAGTAGAAAATACTGCTCCAAAGCAATTTAAAATTGAAATAACTATTTCTGAGCAAAATCTATCATATAAGAGTGATTTTTCTGAACCAGAGACAATTTTTTGGATTGAATCTGTAAAAAACATTATTCTTAAGAAGACTTTTGACGGAATTGTTCAAGAAGGCTAATTTAATCCATGTAGAGGGTACTATAAAATAGTATCCCTCTATATTTGGACGTCTAATAATGGCTATCAGAAAATACCTAAATTTTAAAAAACCAGTTGAAGCTGAGTTTGAAGCTACAGAAATAAAAGCTGAAGATGTAAAGTCTCTTAGTAAGAATTTTAGAGTAGCTGCTCTCGCTCTTGGTTATCAGGGCACTAATTACTTTTATACAGGAAGAAGTAATTTTGAGCCATCACCTTATGATTTTGACAGAATAATACAAGCTGTTGATACTGATTCCTATGTAAAACAATCTATTTCAAAATACAAAGATCTCTTTTGGAAAGAGGGCTGGAAGATTGTTGGTGAAAACCAAGAGGCAGTAGCTTATTTATATCAAAGAATAGATTATATGGAAATGGCAATGAAAAGACCATTTCTTGATTTTCTTATAGATTTATCTGATCAACTACTAAAGTTCTCAAATGTTTTTGCAGTTAAAGCCAGAGGCGAATTGTCAGAATATTTTCCAACAACTCTGACTCCAGTAAATGCCACGCAACCAATTGTTGGTTATTATTTAATCCCAACTGAGCAAGTAAGAATTTTGCGAGATAAATACAACAGACCTAAGTCGTATCAACAGGCAACAGATCCGTTAACTTATTCTCCTACTGATAGAGACCCAGTTTGGTCAGCAGACAGAGTTATACATTTGTTCTTTGATAGAAAGCCAGGAAGAGCATTTGGTACTCCATTTCTATCTAACGCGCTAGATGATATAGTTGCTCTTCGTCAAATGGAAGAGGATATACAAAACTTAGTTCATAGAGAATTATTTCCTTTATATAAGTACACAATTGGTACCGCAGATCAGCCAGCAGAGCCAGAAGAAATAGACAAGGCAGCAGCAGAAATTGAAAATCTTAGAGCAGAAGGTGGATTAATACTACCATTTAGACATAACGTAGATGTTATCGGTTCTGCACAAGAAGCACTTGATGCATCAAATTACTTAGATCATTTCAAGGAAAGAGTAGCTATTGGTTTAGGAGTTGCGCCACATCATTTAGGTATGACAATGAATGGTGGCAATAGATCTATGTCAGAAAGACTAGATACTGCCTTGTATGACAGAATAAAACAATTTCAAAAACAATTTGCTGAAATGGTTAGACTTCATATCTTTAACGAAATACTTTTTGAAGGTGGTTTTGATCCAATTAAAAATCCACTAGAAACAGATGTTTCAGACCGTTGTTATTTTAAATTTAATGAAATTGACGTTGATACTCAAGTCAAAAAAGAAACACACATAATACAAAAGTTCGTTAATTCAGTTATAACTCTTACTGAAGCAAGAACTGAACTTGGAATTGATCCTGAAGTAGACCAAGAAGATTTATTTAGTGGCATACAAAGCGCAATGCAAAAAGATTTAATCGATGCGCAGCAGACAGCCCAAGATGCAACAAGTGATAAACAAGCTTCTGCAAAGTCAGGCCAAAGAAATATGCCCTCAAAAAGAAGAGGCGTCGGCAATGCCTCTAGACCTCAAAATCAAAATGGCAGAAGAACATCTCCAAACATAAAAAGATCAGATACAGCTTGGATTTCAACAGTTGAAAATTTGCTAGAAGAACAATATGATGTTAAGATAGAGTCTTCTACAAATATACAACAAGATGAGGAAAACTAATGGCATTTCAAATTCTTTCAGACGTCTCTAAACAATATCTTCTAGAAGAGGATGCAATCAAAGGTTTTAGAATGGCTGTTGAAAACGGTCAATCAAGATTGGCTTTAACAATACTAACTGATATTATTGATGTGTTCAATGATATATTTACTGAATTTTTATCAGATGATGAAGATAATAAAGAGGAAGTTGAAACAGCAGTTGAAGTAAAAGCTGAAAAAAAGATTGAGCCAGAAGTTAAAGCTGAGGTTAAAGTAGAAGAAAAAGAACCACAGCCAAAAGTGGCTCCAAAGAAAGAAACAAAAACAGCTGAAGAAAAATGAAATTAGTAATTGGTTGTCCAATTTATAAAAGAGATTGGATTTTTCCCTACTGGGCAGCAGCAATAGAAAAACAAACAATTGACTTATCTAAAGTCGGATTTGTTTTCATAACATCATCTGATGATGAAAAAACAATTAATTATATAAATCTCTGGAAAAAAGCAAATCCAAAGATAGGTATGATTGAGGTGATATCTAAAGACGATATAGCTCATCACGAACATGCACAAAATGCTCGTCAATGGACTATGTCAAAATATCACAACATGATTGCACTAAGAAATTGTTTGCTGTCAGAAGTAAGAAAAATACAGCCAGACTATTTCTTTAGTCTTGATTCAGACATTCTACTTCAAAATCAAACAACAATAGAATTATTAATTTCTCATATTAAAGATGGAGCGGATGCTGTAAGCCCATTGATGTATATGACTCCTTTTGGGACAGACTTTCCTAGTGTTATGACTTGGATTGATGAGCCTGGAAAAAAAGCTAAGAGACTTTCTAATTATCCAATTGGAACTTATTTTAAGTCAGATATCATAATGGCAGCAAAAATGATGTCAAAAGATGTTTATAATAATGTTGATTATGTCTTTCATTCTCAGGGAGAAGATCTAGGTTGGTGTGGAGAAGCATATAAAAATGGATACAAAAACCTATACAGTGCGTCATATATTTACGCCCCCCATATTATGCACCCTCAGATGATAGATGAGTATTTTAAAAATGGAGATAGAAGATATTTTGATCTACTTGAAAAGTTGGCAAAAATATGATATCTTTATATAAAATTGTTTAATGTTATAAAAGTAAATTTACTATAGTTGTAGGTTTTTAAAAACGGAGATATTAATGGGTTTTAATTTTGTAGAAACTTTCACAGTTGAAATGCCCGACTTCTCTGACGTAGACTTAAATTTTGCAGAATCAGCAAATTCATCAAAAGGTCTAATAATAGAAGTCGCTGCAATACACGAACGGCCTAACGGCAAACTATAACAACTATTCTGCAAAAGCCTTAGAAGAAGCTCTTCAGTCTTGGGTAGAACCTTATCCAAAGCCAATCATTTTGAATCATGATTTAAACTCTGAACCAATTGGAAGAGTTATGGCAGCTAAGATGGATAAAGAAGAAGATGGATCAGCATTTGTTCGTCTTCAAATAGCAATCACAGATCCAGTAGCAATTGAAAAAGTTATGGATAGAAGATATCTTACTGGTTCAGTTGGTGGTAGGGCAGGAAAAGCAGTGTGCTCAATCTCTGGACAAGATCTTGCCGCAGAAGGTGAAGGCGGAAGACCAACTCTTCCAAAGTATAGAAGAGGTCAAGTTTATAAGGGTAAGCTTGCATTCGTAGACATGCAAGATATTTCATTCAAAGAGTATTCATTTGTTAACCAGCCAGCAGACTCAAAGTCTGGTGTAAGAAGTAAAAAAACAGTTGATGGAGAAGTAAAAGTACAAGACTCCACAGATGACTGGGTAGCAAAAAGTTCAGCTTTTGTATTGAGCATGGACGAAGAAGATATTTATTCGGTTAAAGAGCATAGATCAATTTTAACTGGTCTTAAATCAAAAGAATCAAAACCGTTATATCTACAATTAAAAGGCTCATTCTTGACAGCTATGGCTATTCAAGAGAGTGAAAATTACAAATACAATGAAGCTTCATTACTATCTAATGAAGATATCAAAGATAACATTGAATCTCAGGAGAATGAAACAATGGAGAATGTAGAGAAACAAGAAGACATCCTTGCTGTAGCTGAAGAGCTCAGCAATTCATTGTCTTCAATAGCCTCAGAGTCGGCAGAAGAAGTTGTTGAGCCAGCTCAGGAAGAGGTAAAAGAAGAAGTCGCTGAAGCAGCAGCCGAAGAGCCTGTAGCTCCAGCAGAAGAGATCTCCAACGACAATTCAGAGAAAGCAGATGAACAGGTTGAAAAAGCTGTTGATTCTGAGGAAGCTGAAAAGCCAGAAGAGAAGTCTGAGGACGTTCAGACTGAGCCTCAAGAGAAGGCCGAAGAAGAGAATTCACTCAATGGTGAAGTAGAAGTAGCCACTGAGTCCGAAGACTCTGAAGTACTCGCAAGAGTAAAGGCCCTTGAAGAGGAAAACACGAAGCTGAAAAAAGCATTACACAATACTCTTGTTGAAAGAGTTGTTGATGCAAAAATTGCAGTTGGCCTTGAATCTATTGATAATAGAGAAAAAGCAATTGAAGAGCATGCACCACGCACAGCATCTTCTTTGGCAGATTCTTTAAGAGATTTGGCACGTTTGCCACAAGTCAAACAGACTAGAGCAGAAATGCCAGAAATTGCTTCAGAAACAGAAGTTGTTGAGGGTGAACAAAATGTAATCACCGTTGGCAATGAAGATTCTGAGGTCAAAACAGATACAAAACACACTGCAGAGCAGCTTTTTGTAGATGCGCTTATGGGTCGCCGTAAGCTCTAAGACAAAACACTTTAAGGAGATAATAAAATGTCTTTAGCTAAATTTCGTAAAGTAGGAACAAAGACTGGTGCCGGTCGCCTAGTAGTTTCTGAGGGTATTGCCCCAGCAGCTTACTTGCTTCCAGCAGCTGGTCTACCAACATGGTACCTAGACAGTGAAGATGACCGCTTTGAAATTGTTATTCCAAAGGGAACCATCCTTTCAGTAGTAGCCAATGCATCAACAGGTGATGCAGAAGTTGCTCCTGCAAACGGAACTGCTTCAGCAGTTACCTGGGGTGATTCAATGCCATCAACATGGGATCCAATGGATGGTGCAACTCCATCATACAGCTCAGGTGCAACTGATACAGTAACCGTAGCTGCAAGATCAGTACCAGTAGGTGTTGCCCAGTACGACCTCTATCGTCCATTCGATAAGGGTACATCACAGGGCGCAGGTTTCATCACTCATGGATATGTTGAATATCCAATGGTTGATGGTATCAATGCGGACGTAACAGTTGGATCAGTTATTAGAGCTGACCATATGGGCCGTCCGGTTAAGGCAGCTGCAGCTGACTTCTATAACTCATCTGCAGTCTATTCTTACCTCCAAGTTGGTAAGGTAGTAGAGGTAGAAAAGTTTGCAACCAACTTTGATGATGGTCTGCTTTCCTACATGCAATTGCCATCGGATCCAGGTGCTTTGAAGACAGTATTTGAACTTACTCGTTCAGGTACATATTCAGGCAAATTGGGTATCCGTTCCAATTTGGATGTTCACAACGTAATTGGTGCATTCCGCGTCAATCTTACACTTTAATAGAAAATAACACAGGAGGAATAGTCCTAAGATGAGTAAGACAATCCAAGAGCTCCTCTCGGGTCTCCCAGCTTGGGAGTCAGCACTAACCGAGGACGGACATATCGATGAAGGTAACAGAGTAACTATTAAGGAAGCGTTTGCATCACCAGATGCAGCAATTCTCTTCCCAAAGGTTATTTCACGTACCCTTAAGGAAGCAGCAGAGCCACAACTTCTTGTTACTCCGCTTCTTTCAACAGTGCGCCTAGGTAAGGGACGCTCCTTGGAGTTCCCTGCAGTAAACGCAATCCAAGCCTCAGAAATTCCTGAGGGCCAAGAGTACCCAGAGCAGGCACTCGCATTTGCTAAGCAGATCGAGGGCAAGGTCTCCAAAAAGGGTGTTAAGCTAGCTTTCACAGAGGAAGTTATTGCTGACTCACTTTGGGACATTGTCGGCATGCACGTTCGTGCAGCTGGTCGCGCAATGGCAAGACTCAAGGAGCAAATTGCACTCAGTCGTTTCAAGGATGCAGCTACAATCGTTTTCGATAACGACAGTGGCAGCTACGATGACACAACTGGCCGTGACATTAACGGCACTGCAAACAAGACTGTTACCTGGGATGACGTTGTAGATATGGCAGCTGTTTTGATGGCTGAAAACCATGTCCCAACAGACTTCATCTTGCACCCACTTATGTGGTCAGTATTCCTTAAGGATGCGATCTTCCACACAGGTGGTTCAGCAGCTGCAGTTAACACAAGCTGGGGTTACCGCCCACAATCAGCAGAAGGTGCGCTTAACGCAACAGCCCCAATGGGCCTTAACGTTATCGTATCACCATTCGTAAGCTTTACAGCTAAGAGTGGCGGAAATGCTGCTAAGTCGGACCTCTTCTTGATTGACCGCAACGAAGTCGGCACACTCCTCGTCAAGGATGACATGAGCACAGATCAGTTTGATGATCCAAGCCGTGACATTCGTCAGATGAAGATGAAAGAGCGTTATGACATTGTAATGCTCGGTGACGGTGAAGGTATCACAGTTGCTAAGAACGTCAGACTCGCCCGTAACTATGACGTACAAGTTACAAACGAAATGGCTTAATCTTAGGATTAATTTCATAGCAGTTAAAACACTGGGGGCGGCGAAAGCCGCCCCCTTTGTTTTTGTCTTGTGATAAGTTACTAAATATATATATTTATTCTTTAGGAGATTCGTGTGGCTCTTTCTCTCATAGATGCTGTTGTAGCACTTGATCAAAATATGGTTGTTATAAGATTTCAATCAACCATAAAAATAAGCAGTTTAGTTAATTCAAATTTTATACTTCAAACAGACGATGCAACTCCCACGGTAATCTCTAACCCTTTTGAAACTATAGAAACAATTATTGACTATAATCAAATATCTAGAACTTTAAAATTATATTGGCATAAGAATTTGGTTTTAACTACTGGAACATCTTATTTAATAAGATTGGTTAATTTTCTTGACGCAGCCAATGAAACTATATCTGAAGAGCAGATATTGTTTGAATGGCAAGGAGACAGCGCAACTCCGTCTTCCTTTTCTTCCGTAAGAGCTCCAGAAGTTGGAGAAGTTTTAGTAGAAGATAAATCAATAAGAACAGACGCGTTTACAAGTGTCCAAATCCTTGCAAAAAACCCTGATTTTTATATTTCAGAGGTAGTTCCAGCAAATGGTGATTTTTATTTAGAGAATGATTATAATTATGGAAGAGTAAAAATTATATTTAATTCTCGTCCAGCTTCAAACTTTTTAAATAACACTTATTTTAAAGCTCAAAGAAAAAAGATACAAAGGACTCCATCTAGGTGGGAGAATATATCCACAAGAGTACAGATGCATTCTTGGAAAGCAGAAGTGTACATAGATTTCCCTTCATTAACAGATGCGACTCCTGCTTATTACACTGAAGATAAAGAGTACTTTGAGAGTGGGTATAAATACAGAATTATCGTCTCAAAAGATGTTGGAATCTAATGGCAAATTTTGTTTACACAAAAGCAAAAGAATCTCTTTTAAGAGGAGAAATAAATGCAAGCTCTTCAAACTATAGAGTTGCATTAATTAATGCTGATAACTATACCCCAAATATTTCTAGTGATCAATACTTTTCTCAAATACCATCAAATGCAGTAGTAGCTGTTTCAGGAAATGTGCAGAACATTACTAGTTCTAATGGAATTTTAGACGGAGACGATGTGACTATCTCACATGATGGAACAGCATTTGATTCCATAGTTTTATATCAAGTTGGATCATCTAATTCTAATTCTAGACTGTTTTTTTATATAGATAATTCTCCAGGCTTACCTTTTGAAGGTAGTAATTCTTCATTATCAGTTACTATAACTTGGAGTGATACAGCTAGTAAGATATTGGCTCTGTAAGGATAAAAATGGCTACACAATACCCATCTGGATTAGACAATTTTACAAATCCAACAGCTACAGACAGACTCGATTCAAATACAGTACCACACCACCTACAGCATGCGAATTTAAACGATGCAGTAGAAGCACTGCAAACAGTAATTGGTTTAAATCCTGCTGGGTCACATTTAACTTTAAAAGATAGAATTATCAGTGCAGAAACATTAATTACTGGACAATCGGTTTTAAATGGATTAACTGATGTTACTATAAACTCGGTAGCTACAGGTCAAGTCTTGCGTTATAACGGCTCTGCTTGGGTTAACTATGCAGAAGAAAATTTAGTTGATGGAGGAAGCTTTTAAAAATGGCAAACACGATTAGAATTAAAAGAAGGGCTGGCGGAGGTTCGTCAGGAGCACCATCATCGCTTGAAAATGCCGAATTAGCATTTACAGAGGTTGATGACGTACTTTACTATGGTAAGGGCACAGGTGGTGCAGGTGGCACAGCTACATCGGTTATTGCCATTGGTGGTTCTGGTGCGTTTGCAACTCTTACAACTGAGCAGACATTAACTGGTAATAAAACTTTTACTGGAACAGTAGCTGTTCCTACACCAAGTGCAAATACTCATGCGACTACAAAGCTTTATGTAGATAATCTTGTAGCAAATATAAATTCTAATATTTCTAATGTTGCCACTTCATTTACGGTTGCTGGAGACAGTGGATCAAATCAAACAATTACTTCTGGAATTGACACTTTGACAATTTCTGGTGGGACTGGTTTATCTTCAGTAGCAAGTTCAACAGATACTATCACAATAAATCTAGACAGTACAGCAGTAACAGCTGGTTCATATGGAGCAGCTAATTCAGTTGCAACCTTTACTGTAGATGCACAAGGACGTTTAACAGCAGCCGGTAGCACAACTATTAATATAAATGCAGGACAGATTACAGGCTTTACTGAAGACGCTCAAGATGCAGCTGCAGCACTACTTACAAATGCAACACATTCTGGAGTATCAGTAAATTATGATGACGCTAACTCTAAGCTTGCAATAACAAATCTTGGCGTTACTGCATTGACAGGAACTTCTGGTGAAGTGGTTGTTTCAGCTTCTAACGGATCTGTAACAGTTGGTCTTGCAAGCGATGTAACAGTTTCAAATAATTTAACAGTAGGCGGAAACCTTACTGTTAACGGAACACTCACTGCAATTAATTCAACAACAGTTACTGTTGACGATAAAAACATTGAGTTAGCCAGTACTGCTTCCCCATCGGACACAACAGCCGATGGGGCTGGCTTAACTGTCAAGGGTACAACTGACAAAACATTCAACTGGGTTAATGCAAGCGATGCATGGACATCATCAGAATATATGGACCTTGCATCTGGAAAAGCTTATATGGTCAATGGAGCAGTTGTATTATCAAATACAACATTAGGTTCATCAGTTGTTAACTCATCTCTTACATCTTTGGGGACAGTTACAACTGGCACTTGGAATGCAGGAACTATTGCAATAGCCTATGGTGGGACAGGCGCAACAACAGCATCTAACGCTAGAGTTAACCTAGGTCTTGAAATAGGCGTTGACGTTCAAGGATATGACCCAGAACTTGCAGCATTAGCTGGCCTTACATCAGCTGCTGATAAACTCCCATACTTTACAGGAGCAAACACAGCATCACTTACCACACTTACAGCTTTTGGTAGATCATTGATAGATGATGTAGATGCGGCTGCTGGAAGAACTACCCTTGGTCTTGGAACAATAGCCACACAAAATGCAAATAGCGTGAGTATAAGCGGAGGATCTATCACTAACTTAACCACTTTTGATGGTGTAACAATAGATGGTGGAACCTTCTAAGTAAAAGAAAGGTTTTACAGTGGCATTACCTAGCATTACCGATGGCCAAATAGCACTAGACCCAGTTAATAGAATATTTTACTATCTTGATAGTGATGGCAATCTAGTTAATTCATCATTGAATTTATTACAAGAATCTAATTTAATCACAACTGATGATAATTTTACAGTTCTTGGCAATACAACAACTATTGAATCTACAGTAACAACTATAAAAGATCCAATAATAACGTTGGGTGGAAAAACCGCACCAACTCTTGATGACAATAAAGATCGTGGTATTGAATTCCGTTGGCATAATGGAACATCTGCAAAAATAGGTTTTTTTGGATTTGATGATTCATCAGGAAAATTTACATTCATACCAGATGCAACAAATACCTCTGAAGTATTTTCTGGAACGATTGGCGAACTAGCTGCAAAAATAGACTGGGATAATATTCTTAATAAACCAAGTATTGTTAATACAATAGTTGGAACTATTAACGAAGTTGACGTCAGTGCTGCAAGCGGTAATATTGTCATAAGTCTTCCATCTACAGTAGCCATTAACATTAGTGGAACAGCTGCTGGTTGGACAACTCCAAGAAAAATAACTTTAGCTGGAGATCTTGAAGGAAATGTTATTATTGACGGTGGGTCAAACGTAACTCTAACAGCAAATGTGATTGCTAACTCTGTTCAACTTGGGACAGATACAGCAGGTGATTATGTCGCAAATTTAACATCCGGAACTGGCATAACAATAACTAATGGCACTGGTGAACAATCTCAACCGACAATAGGCGTTACCCCAAACACTTATGACGCTTATGGAGCCGCAGCAGCAGCAGAATCAAATGCAGCAACAGACGCATCGACAAAAGCTGCTACAGCATACAGTAACGCAACAACCTACACCAATAACCAATTGTCTTTATTTGAAGTTGATGATTTAGCAGATGTTACAATAAATACATCTATAGCTAATAGCTACCTTAAATTTAATGGAACTGCATGGATCAATGACTTAGTTGATCTATCGACAGACACTACAGGAAACTATGTTCAATCTTTAGTTGCTGGAACAGGAATTACAATATCTAATAATTCTGGGGAAGGTTCAACGCCAACAATTACTGCCAATCTTTCTTTAGATAATTTAAATGATGTTGATGTATCCCTAGTTGGTAATGGACAATTATTAGCATTTGATGGCAATACAAATACATGGGTAGCCAAATCTGCATTAGATTTAACAATTCCAACTGGTGTTCAATATACAGAAGTAGTTGGAAATGGAACAGATGTTGAATTTACAGTAACACACGGCCTTACAACAGATGAACCATTTGTAGTTGTAATGAAAAAAAATACAAGCAATAACTTTGAAGTCGTCAATGCTTTATGGGAAGTTTCTAGTAATACTCAGGTAAAAGTTTATTTTGAAACACCTCCTGCGGCGGGAGATGCAAAAGTATTAGTTTTTGGTGACGTCTCTACCGCCTCTATAGTTATATCGTCTCTTGACCAACTACCAGACGTAATAACGGGTAGTGCTTCGGCAGGAGATGTTTTATACAGAGATGGTGGCTACTGGGTAGCTCATGCACTTTATCTCAATGATATGGCTGATGTTCAGGGAACTAACTCAGCTATAGCTAATCAATTCTTAAAATATAATGGTTCAGCTTGGGTTGGATCAACTATAAATGAAATCCAAAATATTTCAGACATAGCAGATGTAACTGTAACCTCACCAGCAAATGGTGAAATGCTAATGTATAACGGTTCTGCTTGGGTAAATTCAACTCTTCCAACTAGTGAGCCAACCGGAATTGAAAATAAAGCTGATTCTACGATTAGTCTTTCTGGAAGAGTATTTACAATTGCACCAGTATCTGGATCTTACACAGTTTGGTGCAAAGGTAAGAGATATGTTAAGACAACATCATCATCAGTAACGATAACTGACCAATCTGGTTTGCACTATATTTACTTCAGTAACACAGGTGCTTTAACAAGTAAGTTTAATACATTTTTTGATTTTGAAAACGAAGCACCAGTAGCTTATGTTTATTGGAACAGCGGTGGAAACACCCACCACTTCTTTGCAGATGAGCGTCATGGAATAGTCCTTGATTGGGCTACGCATGAATATCTTCACAGAACACGTGGAGCTGCTATTGCTAATGGTTTTGGTATTGCGGCCACAACTGGAGGAGATGGCACAAGTAATACCCATGCTCAAGTTTCATTAGCTGGTGGAACATTTTTTGATGAAGATTTAGAAGTAGAAATTATAGATTCTGCTACTCCAGCATCAAATACTTGGCAACAAACACTTAGTCCAGTAGCTCAAATACCAATGTTTTACAGATCAGGTTCTGCTTGGGTAAAAGACGCAGCAACAGATTATCCACTTAAGCACAACGGTGGAAGAGCTATGTATAACCTTAACACTGCAGGAACTTGGTCTACACCAGAAATATCAAATAATAGATGGGGTATTTCTTGGATAGTTGCAACAAATAATTTAAATGAACCAATCATAGCAATTCTTGGTCAAGAAAATTACACTGCTACAAATTTAGCAGAAGACGCTGTATGGGAAGATCTTGACTTAACAGGTTTTCCAATCTATGAGTTTAGACCTTTGCATAAAATTATTTATTACACATCAAACACTTATACCAACGATCCCCAGGCTGCTATAACATCAGTTTGGGATTTAAGAAGAGTATTATCAACTACAGGTGCCATACCTTCAACTCCAATATCTGACCATGGTTCAATGACTGGGCTTGGAGATGATGACCATACACAGTATTTTAATTCTACAAGACACGACGCACACGATCACTCATCAGTATTAAATTCAGCTGTTCTTGCAGATCTTGGAGACGTTGCAAGTAATGCTCCAAGCACTGGGCAGTTCTTGAAGTGGAATGGTACAGCTTGGATTCCAGATTCTATACCAACAATTAATAATCTTGATGATGTTGGTGACGTTAGTGCAACAGGTGCAGCAACTGGAAGTATTTTAGTTTACAATGGTTCTGCTTGGGTAAGTACAATAGACCCTACAGTTGGTGGCAATTTAACAGTTACTGGAAATCTTGTAGTAAATGGTAACACTGTAACAATAAATACAGAAACTATTACTGTTGAAGATAAAACAATTGAATTAGGCACTGCTGTTAGCCCAAGTAATACAACTGCAGATGGAGCTGGAATAGTTGTTCCAGATGGATCAGCAAACAAATCTTTCACTTGGTCAAATACAACTTCTGCATGGTCATCTTCTGAAAGTTTGAACCTTGCTAGCGGAAAAGTAATTAAAATTGCTGGTACACAAGTGCTTTCTGCAACAAATTATACTGGAGAAGCAGCTACAGTAGCAGCAAACTCCGTAACCGCAACAATCCTACAAGAAGGTGTTCCAAGAGCTGGTTTTAGATCTCAAATAGCAACTGTAAACACGAGTCCATATGTGCTACAATTGTCAGATCTAGCTAAGTTAATTAAAGTAGATTCTAGCACTGGAACAACTTTGACAGTGCCTACCGAAGCTAACGTAGCTTTTACAACTGGAGATAGAATTGACGTTACAAGATATGGAACAGGAACAGTGACCTTTGCATCTCAGGCTGGGGTTAGTTTGCGTTCAACTCCAGGACTAAATTTAAGAGCACAATATTCAACCGCAACACTAACAAAGATAGGGACTAACGAGTGGTTAATAACTGGTGATTTGGCGGCATAAAATGACAATTCAAAGACGGAACTTCATCTGGTTCAGCTAAAAAAGCTAAGCCTACAATAGCTGCACGGAACGGCTTCCAGTACTGCTAATACAACAATAACAAGTGCAGGATTTGTCGTTGGAACAGTAACTAGTGAATCTACAACAGATTCAGCACAATTAAATACAGTTAAAACAGCCTTAACAGACACAAGTGTTGCTCCCCTTGGAACAAGCATACCGTACACACAACACGCACCATTTTTTCCTCCATATTTTCCTCCGTATTTCCCACCTTACTTCCCTCCTTATTTTCCTCCTTATTTCCCACCAGACTTTACTGTCTATTGTTCAAGCTGTGTGGCAAGTAGCACTGGCGCTGCTGCAGCTGCAGAGTGTGCTGCAGCTGCAGGAGGAAGTGGCGGCTGCTTTGGTTGGTATCAATTCTATACTTGTGCACCAGCGGGCTGCACTGGTTGCAACTGTCCACCGGTGCTGCTATACTGTACTGGACCAGCCTGTCCATAATTTAATTATAATAGGAGTATTATGAGCAACACACCAGCACCACCACCAAATCCATTTGAATCACCAGATGAGTATGAATTTTTTGTTTTTGTTGTTGATGGAGAGGTGGCATTAAAGATACCAGTTCATAGTCAGGTTGAGCAAATGATAGCTGCACTATCATCAGATCCTAAAGTAGTAAAGCTATCTACAAATGATAAACTCTTAGTAAGAGAGGGTTGGACATATGACGGAGCGGAATTTATCCAACCATAGTTTTATGACAAACGCTTGGCAAGAATATAAGAAAAAATTAGGATCTACACGCCCGTGGGATGTTTTCAATCCTTCTGCAGAAACTACAACAGAAGAAGACGCATCAAAAAGATATGCAGTTTGCCTTGAATGCCCAAGACTAATTCCTGTTACCAAACAGTGCAAAGAGTGTGGATGCGTAATGCCACTAAAGGTTAAATTAAAAAACGCAGAGTGTCCACTTAAAAAGTGGTAATATTTTGTGGCTTCCATTTTTGTACAAATTCCCGCATATCATGATCTTGAATTAGAAAGAACACTTAATAGTGTTTTTTCCAATTGTTCAGGTAATAATATACTAAATGTAGGTATACATTTTAATTATTATGAAAATTTACCATATCAAATAGAAAAAACCCTGCAGAATAAACATAAAAACGGACAGGTAAAAAGTTTAGTTAGCAAAGCTCCCATCAACCTAGGAATGCAAAAAGCCCGTTATTTGGCCAATTCTTTTTATGATGGTGAAGATTTTTATTTTCAAACAGACTCCCATATGTTATTTAGAAAAAATTGGGATTCTATTTTAATAGATGATTATAATCATTTAACTTCTCTATATAAATCTAAACTTGCAATAAGTTCTTATTGTCATGGATATTCTAATGATCCAAAAAAAGAATATAGCTGGAAAAATCAATTAATAGAAAGTTATACTAAACCAAATTTAAATGAAATTAATTCAATTGGAAATAAAATAGGTTTTATATTTAAAATAAAAAAAAATAAATGTAATTTTAATAATTTAACAGACAATCCGCACAACTGTGTATCTGGACATTTTATTTTCTCAACTGGAGATATGTACAAGCTATATAAGGAAATGCCAAACCTAAGTGCAGGAGAAGAAGCTTTGATGTCCATGAGATTGATCTCAAGTGGTTTTAATGTAGTCACACAATTAACAGAGACCGCAAAACACTTGCTTCCACACCCATACATTGAATCAGAAGACGGTAAAAATTCTTTAAAAAGTAAAGAATATGAAACAATGATTTTAGAACACCCAAGAAGAATTTCTCGCATAGATTTTGCAGAACTAGACGTAAATGCCTTTGACTGGGATGAAGTAGCAAATGAGCTTTTGGGCTTATCTCAATCCCGCAATATCCTCTTCAATAGCATGACCTTAACTGATTATCTTGAAATATGTTCATTAGAATTTGAAAAAATAAGCGGTTTTAAGATACAATTGGGTTTATAGTCAATTAAAAATTAAAAAGCAGAATGTGATTACAAAAATCAATTTTTATATTACTATAAAAATGATTATAACAGCTTAATTCTTAAATAAGGAGCTACAATGTCTTTTAGCGGTTCAATTTTTGCGGTCAATAATACACTTCTCCTCAAGAGATCAGATGAAGCAAACAACGCCCCAAGCTCTCTGCAATTAGGTGAACTTGCTATAAACGTAGCTGATGGAAAACTTTTTTATAAAAACAGCACTGCAAATGCAGTAATCCGGAATTAATTTAATTTCAAATGTTGTCGGCACCGCTAATCAAATTAGCGTAACTGCTAACGCAACATCGGGTGTTTATACACTGGCTTTGCCAGCTACTGTAAACACAGGTAATTTAAATGCCAATACCCTGACCGTTAATGGTGTCGCAATAGATCCAGCTGGAGCAACATCGGATCAAGTGCTCAAATTTGATGGAACAAAATTTGTTCCAGCAGCTGATACCGCAGGCTTAGCTGGAACTGTATATACAACAACAATTGGTGATGGCTCTGCAACAAATTATACAATTACACACTCTCTTGGAACTAGGGATGTTGTAGTTGTTGCGCGCAATGCTGCTAGCCCATATGAAGTTATTGATGTCCGTTGGGAAGCAACAACAACTGGAACAGTAAAATTAGATTTTTCTTCTGCTCCATCATCTAATTCAGTTAGAGTCGGTGTGTATGCAGCAGTAGCTGGATCAACGATTACAATAGGATCAATTGATGATCTTGGCGATGTGACTATTTCTAACGCTGCAAATGGCGATTTCCTTCGTTATAACGGTTCTGCTTGGATTAATGATCCAGTAAACCTTTCAACAGATACAGTTGGCGACTATGTATCAAATCTTTCAGCAGGCACTGGCATTACAATCACCAATGCTGGTGGTGAAGGATCTACTCCAACAATTGCTGTAACAGCAAATACCTATGATGCATATGGTGCAGCATCAAGTGCTCAAACAGCAGCACAAAATTATGCTGCCAACTTGGTTGCTAATGTTGCTACATCATTTGAAGTGGCGGGAGATAGTGGAACTAGCAAGACAATTACTTCTGGTTCAGATACACTTAGTATCTTGGGTGGAACTGGTCTTTCATCAGTAACCTCAAACACAGATACGGTAACAATCAATCTTGATAATACATCTGTATCCGCAGGGTCTTACGGCTCAATGAGCTCTGTTGCAACTTTTACGGTAGATGCACAGGGTAGATTGACACAAGCTACAAGCAATACCATAGGAATTACTGCAAACCAGGTTTCCGACTTTACTGCAAATGCAAGAGCAACAATTAGTGTTTCTGGTTCAGAACTTGCGTATAACTCTTCAACTGGTGTTATAAGTTTTGTTAGTTCTGGAGTAACTTCGCTTACTGGTACAGCTAATGAGGTTGAAGTATCTGCATCTAATGGATCAGTTACAGTTGGGCTGCCTTCAAATGTAACAATTGGTCAAGACCTTACTGTGACTGGAAACCTTACTGTTCAAGGCAATACTACAACTCTTAACACCGAAACTTTAGCAGTTGAGGATAATAAGATTCTTCTCAACTCTAGCGTTACCGCATCACCATCTGCAGACGCCGGAATTGAAGTTGAAAGAGGAACCTCTAATAATGTTGAAATTCGTTGGAATGAAACTTCAGATAAATGGCAATTCAGTAATGATGGAACTACCTATGTAAATATTGCTAGCAATACAGATGTTAGCAACTCCTATTCAAATGCTACAACATACACAGATAATGCAATTTCAAATGTAAACAACACAATTGCAAATATTTCAACATCATTTGGTGTTGGTGGTGATAGTGGAAATATCCAGTCAATTACCTCAGGCTTAGATGTATTAACAATTGCTGGTGGCACTGGATTGAGTTCAGTTGCAAGTAATACAGATACAATAACCATTAATCTTGATAACACAACTGTGACTGCTGCTTCATATGGCAATGCAAATACAATACCAAGTTTCACAGTTGACGCACAAGGTAGATTAACAGCAGCCAGTTCTAATGCCGTTAACATTCTTGCAAGTCAAGTTTCTGACTTCACATCAAATGCAAGAGCTGCTATCAGTGTATCAGGAGATCTTGCGTACAACTCGAGCACTGGTGTTATAAGCTTTACAAATGACGCTGGAGACATTGAGTCTGTAACAGCTGGAACTGGCCTTAGTGGTGGCGGTTCATCTGGTGCAGTTACAATAGATTTGGCTAACACCGCAGTAACTGCTGGAAACTATGGTTCAGCAAACTCAATTGCATCATTCACAGTTGACGCTCAAGGTAGGCTAACTGCAGCATCAAATACAACTATCTCAATTAATGCTTCGCAGATTAGTGATCTTTCTTCCAATGCTGTAACATCGTTGGCTGGCACAGCAAACGAAGTTGAAGTTTCAGCTTCTGCTGGTTCAATTACGATTGGCCTTCCTTCAAATGTAACAATTGGGCAGGACCTTACTGTTACTGGCAACCTTACTGTTCAAGGCAATACAACAACCCTGAACACTGAGACTTTAACTGTTGAGGATAATATTATAGTCCTTAATTCTGGCGTGACCGCATCACCCAGCACTAATGCTGGTATTCAAGTTGAACGCGGTACTTCAACAAATGTTGAAATTCGTTGGAACGAAACTTCAGATAAATGGGAATTCACCAATGATGGAACTAACTACACAGAACTTGGTGATACTACAACAGCAATACTTAAGTCCGAGATAAATGCTAAGGGTGATTTAATCGTAGGAAGTTCTGACAATACGCCAGCGATACTTTCAGTTGGAACAAATGGTTCATTCTTGAAGGCTAATTCTTCAGCAACTTACGGAGTTGAGTGGGCTTCAATCCCAACAATCAATGCAATTGATGATATTGGCGATGTAACAATAGCATCTGCAGCTTCTGGTGATTTCCTTAAGTATAATGGATCAGCCTGGGTTAATGATGCAATTAATCTTGGAACAGACACTGTTGGAGATTATTTGGCTAATGTTACAGCTGGAACTGGCGTAACAATTGCTAATGCCGGTGGTGAGGGTTCAAATCCAACCTTCTCAATTGGTCAGAGCGTAGCTACAAATGCAGCAGTAGAATTCAGTACAGTAGCTGCTGGTGCGTTCACTATTGATTCAACTGGAGAACTTAATACATCAACTCAGGCAGTGACTGTTAATACAATAACAACAGTTGATAGCTTTAGTAAAACAGCTTACAGAACAGCCAAGTACTTGATTCAGGTTACTCAAGGCTCTAAGTATACAAGCTCAGAGGTCCTCCTTGCGCACGATGGAACAGACTCCTACATGTCAGAATATGCTGTAATTGAACTTGGTGCTTCCAGAATACCGTTGGCAGTTTCAACATCAATATCAGCTGGAAACGTTTTGTTAAGAGTGACAATTACAGACGCAGCTTCAACAAATGCCACTGTAAAAGTTGCAAGAACATTGATAGCAGTGTAATATATTTAGTAAGTTTAAAACTTAATAATAAGTTTAAAACTAGAGGGACAGTGAACTTTAGTGGCAGACAAAGATTTTGTAGTTAAAAATGGCTTAGTTGTTGGCGACACTGCAACGATCAATGGCGTACAGATTGACCCCTCCGGTGCTGTATCAGGCCAAATATTAAAGTTTGATGGGACTAAGTTTGCTCCAGCATCCGATGAAGGTGCTGTTGAGACAGCATCATATACTGAAACTATAGGTGATGGGACTAATTCAACTTATACTGTTACTCATAATTTAAATACTAAAGACATTGTAGTTACCGTAAGAGATGCGAATAGTCCATATGATTTTGTAAATGTTAGATGGGAAGCAACTACTGAAAATGCAGTAGTTTTAGATTTTTCTGCAGTCGTTTCTTCTTCTTCAAGAAGGGTATTTATAACTTCTGCTGGCACACTTGATTATTATGTTGCAACCATTGGCAATGGATCAGATTCTAGTATAAACCTAGATCATAATCTTGGTTCCAGAGATGTTTCTGTTGTTGTAAGATCAGCTGATTCTCCATATGAAGTTGTCCAAGCATTAGCATATTCGCCTACAGCACAAAGAGTTACTTTAGATTTTTCTGCTCCTCCAAGCTCTAATTCACTAGTTGCTTCCGTATACTTGCCTGCAACAAGTGCATCATATTCGGCTATTGTTGGGGATGGTTCTTCAACAAGTTTTACAATAACACATAATTTAAATACTAGAGACGTTGGTTTGATTACTAGATCATTGACTGGTCAATTTGATTTAATTATAACTAGATGGGAAGCTACCACAGCCAATACTGCTACTGTATACTTTGAAGAACCTCCGTCAAGCAATTCAAGAAAAATAACAGTATTCACTAGTGTTGGTGGCAGTAGATATGTTCCTGCACTAAGTGAAATTGCTGCACAGATTCCTTCAAGCTCATCAGCTTCCGGCAATACTGGTGATATAGCTTATGACGAAAATTATATTTATATTTGCGTTTCTACAAATACTTGGAAAAGAGCTGGTTTGAGCACTTGGTAGTTTTTGTGATATAATTTATTTATGTCCATAGAAGAACAACAAATAAATATCACAATTCCTAAAGAAAAAATTCAAGAATGGAATGTTTTCTTTGCACTCCCATGTTATGATTCTCATGTAACAGAGCCTTTTATGATGAGCTTTTTACAAGCTCTTTTATATTATAAAGAAATTGGCTTAAAATATTCTGTTTGCACGATATCAGATTCGTTAATTAATCGCGCAAGAAACAATCTTGTTGCCAAGTTTATGGGCGCAGAAGTCTTTACCCATATGGTTTTTATTGATGTTGATCTTCAGTTTGACAAAGAGGCAATTTTAAAACTCCTTTGGCATGATAAAGATGTCATGACCGCTTCTTATCCAATTAAAGAAATTAATTGGGATAGAGTAAAAGAGGGTGTTAATAATGGGCTTGAATCAAAAGATCTTATGGAATACGCTTCAAGATATGTTGTTCACTTAACTGAACCAGGGAATAACAAGCTTAATGTAGACAACGGTGCAATTGAATGCTTTGAAGCAGGAACTGGCTTTATGGTAATTAAGCGTGAAGTTTTTGAAAAAATGTTTAAAAAGTATAAGAAATTAAAATATAAAGATGATACTGGAGCTCTGTCGGGCAACGAGGCAGAAAATGCGTATGCCTTATTTAATTCTTATGTTGATGAAACTGGTAGATTCTTGTCAGAAGATTATGGCTTTTGTAGATATTGGCAAAAAATGGGTGGCAAAGTTTGGGTTGATCCAACCATTAATTTAACTCACTTTGGCCGCATAAAATATGTCGGAAAAATGTTAGAATTTTTAAAGAGAATAACACAATAATTTTAGAATATTTCTATTACTATATCAATAGCTTTTTATAATCCTAAGCTAGGAGCGATATGGCACGTTTAAGAACAGAAACCGCACCTGAAATTACGGTGTATGATGAATCAGCAGTATTCAAGGCAGCATCAGGCGCAACAGCCCCTCTCGTAGAGTTTAAAAACTCTAGTGGTTCAGTCGTTGCTAATATAGCAGCAAACGGAGTAATGAACGTTACTTCTGTTGTTGCATCAAATGCAGGAACAGGATCAACTGCTCTTGCAACAAGGGGATACGTAGATTCACTAACAGCTGGAATCAACTGGCATGAAGTTGCTAATTATGCAACAGCTGCAGCTCTTCCAACATGCACTTACGCGAATGGTTCAAGTGGCGCAGGAGCAACACTTACTGGTGATAGTAATGGTAGATTAACTGTCGATGGATCTCAGGTCACAACTGGTCAATCAGTTTTAGTAAAAAACCAATCCAATGCAGCGCATAACGGTATTTATACTGTAACTGAGCAGGGAGCTACATCAACAACCGCATTTATTCTTACACGTAGAACAGATGCAGACAATAGCACTGCTGGTCAATTAAAGACCGGTGACGCACTTCTAGTTCTTTCTGGTTCAGCAAATTCTGGACAAGGTTTCATACTTACATCAACTGGCTCTGGTGGGTCTGGCGCATTTGTGCTTGGGACTGATGATTTAACATATACTCAGTTTACAGGCACTGCCACATTGTCAGCTGGCAATGGTTTAACAAAAACTGGCAACAGCCTTGATGTTGTTACAGCAAGCTCTTCAAGAATAGTTATCAATGCTGATAACATCGATCTTGCAGAGGTAGCGCAGAGTAATACAACAGGTTCAAATACAACAACATTTGTTACTGGATTAACTGTTGATTCATATGGCAGAGTGTCTGGAACCGCAACCGCAAACGTTTCATTTGTCGGCTATGCTACAGCAGCAAACGCAGCTTTAACAGGCACACCAACAGCACCAACAGCGGCAGTTGGTACAAACAATACGCAAATTGCAACAACAGCTTTCGTCGTTGCTCAAATATCAGATGATGCTATTTTGAAGACAACAGCAAATGCTAAAGGTGATATTTTTACTGCTACAGCGAATGATACTCCAGCAGTTCTTTCTGTTGGAACAGATGGATATTACTTAAAAGCTAATTCATCTGCTGCTACTGGCATTGAATGGGCTTCAATTCCAACAATCAATAATCTTGATGATATTGGCGACGTTGCAGTAACAGGCGCAACAAATGGTCAGTTTTTAAAATATAATGGTTCAGCTTGGGTTAGCACAGGGCTTGCTGAAACAATTGGCGTATCAGAACTTTCTGATGTAACAATAACTTCAGCAGTTACAAATCAAGTCCTTCTTTATAACGGATCGGCTTGGGTTAACACATCTAACCCAACAGTTGCTGGAAACTTAACTGTTTCTGGTAACTTGACAGTTTCTGGGACTACAACAAGTATTAATACAGAAACACTTACAATTGATGATAATATCATTATATTAAATAACAATGAAGCTGGCACACCAAGCCAGAACGCTGGAATTGAAGTAGAGCGTGGAACCTCAACAAATGTTGTTTTCCGCTGGAATGAAACAGACGATTGTTGGGAGTTTACAAACGATGGCACAGTATATCAAAGAATATTTAGTGATACGGTCACAAACGCCCAGACAGCAAGCTATACTCTAGTTTTAGGTGATAGAGGCGACATGGTTGAAATGAACGTAGGATCAGCGAATAACCTTACTGTACCGAGCAATTCAAACGTTGCTTTCCCAGTCGGAACAACAATTACAGTTCTTCAAACTGGATCTGGTCAAACAACAATTGCTGCTCAAGCTGGAGTTACAGTTAACGCCACACCAGGTCTTAAGTTGCGTACGCAGTGGTCATCTGCTACACTTATCAAACGCGCTACTGATACATGGGTAGCTTTAGGAGACTTGGCGGCATAATATGAGTACAAACAGGGTACCAGAACCTGGTAAAGGTTCTAAAAGAAAAGCAGCAAAACCAACAGTAGCAGCACGGAACAGCCGATTCAACTGCTAATACAACGATAACAAGCGCTGGTTTTACTGTTGGGACACCAATTGACACTGCAACAGCAGTTGCAGCAGATCTCAATAAGGTTAAAACCGCACTAACAGATACAACTGTTACTCCTTTAGGTACAGCAATTTCATATGAAAGACACGCTCCGTTTTTCCCACCATACTTTCCACCATATTTCCCACCATACTTCCCACCATACTTCCCACCATGGTTCCCACCATTCTTTCCCCCATTCTTTCCCCCATTCTTCCCACCTTTCTTTCCACCTTTCTTTCCACCTTTTTTCCCACCAGGATTTAAGTAAAAATTAATTGTAAAGTAGGTTAAAGAGTGATAACTAATTTAGCGGATATATGGAACTTAATTCCTATATCCGCTTTTTTAGTTTGTTGTTTAATAATAAATTTATTACAAAATAATGAAAAATTTCTTCTAATATTTAGAAAAAATGGATCTATTAATCCAAAAGAAAGTTATAGTTCTGGGCAATTAATACAAAGTGGTATAAGTTTTGTTATTGCAGTTGGTTGGATTTATTTAATAATTACACAGATTAGATTTGATGTTTGGAGCAATATACCCATCAGAACATTAGGTTTAATGTATTTAGCTTCAGATATAATGGCTCTTGTTAAATCTGATAAATTACTTCAGAAGTCTACAAAGTATCATCATTATGGCGCCATAGCTATGGCTATTATGGCTTTATGTGTTGATTTTCAAGATTCAAATATTGGTCAACTTGGCGCATCGTACTGCTTTACGGCTGCTGCAGCCTCATCAGTTAACGCCTACCTAGCTCTTAAACTTTACTATAAGGTAAGTTTATTAAAAATAATAGCCAAATATAATTATGCAGTTACCTTCACGATGAACATGACTTATCATATTTTGAATTGGCAAAAAAGTATAGCTGGATATATTTATCTTATAATTATAATTGGCCCAATATGGGCAGATATAACACTTTTAAAATCTTTATTCCGTAAAGAAAAATTACAATAATTTAGTTATTGTATAAAAAGAAGGAGTAGTATATCTTTCTCCTGAAAGTACTTTTTTTACTCCATGAAGATAGTTAATATCTCCTGGATGAGCTACGGCAAGTCCGGGCTCAGGTTTAACTTCAAGAGCATGCTGAGGATAGTATAATTCTCCCCCAGTAAAATTATCATTGTAATAAATTAATGAATTTAAATCATATGTTGGGAATGGATTTGGTGATCCATCATTGAGCTGCTTGTCAGCATGAGGTTGCTGTTCAAGACCAGGAAACCACCTTATAATAACAGGGGGTCTTACAGTTAGTTTGACTTTAAAATTGTCTTCTAAAAGCCATTTCATTTTTATAATGTATTTATCAACTAAATTGTATACATCTAAGTTAATTCTAGATAAAATTTCTCCACTACACTGACGATTCTGCCAGTAAGACGCATCATATGTGCAGGTCCCGTCTTCAGCATATTTATTTTTTCCAGCATCCATCCATTCATTAATGGTTGGTAAAAATTTTTGTATTGTTTTTAAATCTTCTAATTCAACAAAATTTTTTACTATAAGAATATTATCTTTTGAAGAACCAAAATGACCAGGTTCTACTAGAGATTTTTCTTCTGGTTGAAAATCCATATTTTGCTCCTCAGCTTATACTTATATGATATAGTATATCACTAAACAATTTTACTGATCGAAAGAAGTCAAAAAATGGAATTTTTTCATGTAGGAGCCTGCGCTAATCCAGAAGATAATAGAAAATTTGGGATCTATTTGTATAGAAACGCCATTCCAAGAGAGCTTAACATTCCAGAAAGATTAGAGGCAACTATCGGCAATAGTACGCATGATCTTTTTAAGTGGTCTGAAGCGATGGTAGGATATAATACAAAAATGCCAGACTACAGAGATTGTGTTGACCTAAAAATGAGTCCATCTCATTGGCAGTATCTTACCCCAGAATTTGAAGAAGTCAGAAAGTGTTATGAAGATGTTGAAACACATCTCAAAAAATGTCTGACTCACTATGAATCTCTCTACAATTTTAAAATGGACTACATGGAAGCTATTAACTTTGTAAGATATAACCCTGGTCAACACTTTGCTGTTCATGCAGATCATGGCTTTTCATACAGCTGTACTGTGTCTTCGGTGATATATTTAAATGATGATTATGAGGGTGGGGAATTGTGGTTTCCATACTTAGATATCAATTTTAAACCTCAAGCCGGAGATATTATTCTCTTTCCATCAACTTTTATTTATGCACATGCCTCCTTAAAAGTGACCAGTGGGACTAAATATTCAGCAGTTACAATGTTTGACTACAATGACAATAATCATAAATATGCCATTGGGTATACTGCTGATGGTCCTGTGGTCAATCAAACTGCTGGAATAACAAAAGGCACAAACCAGCCTATAACCTACCCAATGCCAGGATGAGACACCCATGTTAGAGAAAAACGAACTACCAACGCTTCAAACATTTGAACAGTCTTTATATGACGTATCTATCAATTCTATTAATGGAGAAAAAGATATTTTATCAAGATATAAGGGTAAGGTTACAATGATTACAAATGTAACAGGAGAGTGTGCTAATTCAGCCCAATACCCAATTATTGAATCTTTATATCATGAGTATAAAGATCAGGGTTTTGAAGTACTTGCAATACCAAGCACAGACTTTTGCGAATTTGCCTATGGAGAATTTGCTGATACAAGTGCAACAGCAGAAAATATGAGAGCACACATGCAGAATCACTATAAAACAGATTTGCCATATACTGAAATGGTTACCATCAAAAAAGATGAAGATTCTGGATTAGCTCCACATAAGCTTTATGATATTCTTCAATATGGTGGGTTCCCAGCAAACGGTGGTCCAGTCCAAGGAAACTTTGAAAAGTTTATTATCTCTAGAGATGGAAAAAAAATGTTTAGATTTTGTAACTCAGATCTTCTTGATCTAGCTTTTGACGCAGGAAATAGAAAAACTAATTCGCAACAGTCTTTAATTAATATTAAAGCAGCTATTGAGGTTCTTTTAGAAGAACTTGTTTAATGTATGACTAAAGTTACTTTAACAAAAACTCATCAAAATCCACCAGAAATAGTCCAATCACGTCTTAAAAGAGACTGGATGGATAATACCTATAAAAAACACGCCTATCAATGTCTCCCAGTCACAACCGCTAATGTCAGCGGGTGGGAGCTAATTCTTCCACAAGATGTAGTTGTGCAGTGGGATGGCGGCAACACCGTGCCAAAAATCCTAGAAGGAGAATTTTATAAAGATAGGCAGTTAGCATATGGGGGAATAGTAGGCATGGTTTCATTTTCGGTTGGTTGGGCTTTTGGTACGGAAGATGGTTATGAAACATATATTAGTGGTCCACCAAACTATAACATCGATGGAGCTTTTGCTCTTTCAGCTATAATTCCTTCAAGTTGGTGGCCAGATGAGTTCCAAATGAATTGGATGATTACTAAAATAAATGAGCCAGTCACTTTTTCTGCTGGAACACCATTTATGTTTTTTAATATCTTTAAAAGTAATGTTTTAGAATCGGTTAAGTTTGAGGTAGACAATCTTTGGGATAAGCCAGATCTCATGGAGGCCAGACAAGCATACGGCGAAGAAAAAATGAGAAAAAATAGAGAAGAGCCCTGGACATGGATGAAGGGCATAAAAACTGGCTTAAATGAAAAGGGCGAAAGAATAGGCCCAGCAAATTCTGGTTTAATAAAATTAGAAAATCCAAAAATTTAAACATAAAATTTTACAGATATTTATTACTATTAAGCTAACGTTATAACTAAAAAGTGAGGAAGAATGGATTTTTCATTAATTTCAAATTCAGAAAAAAAGAAGAGCGCAGAAACAGCACTCCGCAACGTTGAAGACGACTTGTATAGACTGATTCATCAACTTGGAGAAGACCCTGAAACATTTAATCCAAGCACCTTTGTCTTTGACTCATCCTCTTCTGCAGAAGAAGATAGAGACTTTGCGATCAAGAGAGACATTAGCGCTAATTTAACAAAATTAACCACTCTAAAAGCAAAAATACAACAACTTTCGTAAGGGAGAGACATGCAAAACGTGAGTTCAGCGGAATTGCTTTCTGTAAAAAATAAAGCTATTTCATATTTAGAAAAATCAATATATATGTTGGCTGTTCTTTTGGGGATTGATCCAGATAATGTTTCTTCATCTATGCAAAAACCAGCTGAGATTGTAGGCGCTAATCAAGAATTAGCTTTTGAATCGTTAATTAACCAAGTTACAGTTCTTGAGAACTTAAAAGGCTAATAAAATATGTCAAATCCAAATATAAACGAAAAAGAATTCGTCACCCAAGTAGAAGAAAAAAACAATTATGCAGTGTATTCTAAGGATGATGGTACTTTTATGTTTAACGATGGTGCGATTGTCCAATGTGCAGGCCTTGCCTCACCAGTGGCGCTACTGACAGATAACGGTCTTCACATAGAAGACCAAGATTTAGTATAGGAATAGGATTTTTATGGCGTTCAATGCTCAAGAAAATATAAGCTATATAGAAAAGCAACTAGCATACTTTATGTTTATGGTTGGGTTAGATCCGGAATCATTAGATTCAGTAACAATTGACGAGTTGCTGTCCGCAGCAAGAAGCTTATCAAAAGTTGATAGGGAAAATTCATCCGCATTTTATATTAATGAAACTCAAAACAGTATTTTTGCAGGCACACCAGAAGATGTTTTCTTGAAGCATCAAAGAATGTTCCTAATTCTAAACATTAGAAGATTTTGGTATTGGCGTCAACTAGCAATAGGAGCTTTAAACCGTGAATAATAATGATAAACTTTATTATGATAGATTAGAAAAACTTGTTAAATACAAAGCGCTTGAAATTCAGGGCACACTTGACGTATCTAGAAAAGTAAATGACTATCTCACTACTCTTCCAATAGATAAAAGAAGAGAAGCAATTGGTAGAGATCTTGTTACTTGGTTTTTTGAAGTTTTTTCAGCAGAAGACTCCGTCTGGAATGATAGTTTTGTTTCAGAATACACTTCATCATATGTAGAAATGTTATTCTTGGCAGCAAAGCCCACAAAAACACTGATGAGTAATCCAGCGTTTAATTATACTATCGCTAAATTAATGAATTCAACAACAGATCTTACATTTATCAATAATTATCAATTAGATTACTTAGAACACTGCTTGGCGGATGATAACGTTTCCTGGGATTACCAAACAAAATCAATGCAAGATGTTGAAAGTGGAACCCTTGGTAAATTTGATTTTATTTTTATAACTGAGTTTGACATTTTCCATGATATATCTCTTATAGAAAATTTCTGTGAGGCATTAAATCCTGGTGCCACTATGGTCGTATCGCATACAAATGATGACTTAAGAGTTTACGCTTCTGATAGCGAATATACTCCAGCATATGAGTTACACCAAATAGTAAAATCAATATCAGGTCTTAATGTGTATCACATTCCAACTGCGCCTGGGCATACTGTAATCATCAAGGACTAATCTTATATGATAGTCATTGATGACTATATAAAAGACAAAAATCTTCTAAAAGAAATAGAAAACACAAAAGATTTTTTTCCTATTTCAATGGGCAATGAAGATCGAATAGCTTCTGAATTAAATAGCTATCATAGTGAGCAGGCCGACTGCTATGCACCCTACATGTTTTGGGATGGTTGGCATAAATCTCCTGCAAATACAGCAAGAAAAAAAGTTATTCAAGCAATTTGGGAAAACAATCTTCCATTCCCTATTGAAGAATTATGTGGTTTTGAATACTGGACAAGAACCTTTAAGCCAGGTCAATATTTAGGAACTCACGTTGACGAAGATACGTTTCTTTATGCAGATACCAAGATATTCAGAGGGCCTAAAACAGGCTGTGTTTATTATCCAGATTTTAATGAAGTTGTAGGTGGATTTTTGGAATTGCATCCAACCGCAGTTTCTGAAGAAACACATAATGCGCTAGAGATGGAGAATATAGAACCACTTATAGTGCCGATTGAACTTAGGGAAAGAATAGCCTGTAAACCAAATAGGTTAATTATTTTTGACGCAGGTCATATAATTCATAACACTACACCCCCTTTAACTGGAGTCCGTCGCGTTATGGTGATCAATGTTTGGCATAAGGACAGTATTCCTACGGCTTTGTCTACAGGGAAGTTTTATTACGAATAATTTATGATATAATCTTATTATGTTAAATACAAGAGATAGTTTGGTTGGAAAATGGTCTGTAAAAGTTATCACACCATTTGGTGAATCTAAGGCAGATGTAATCCTTGATTCAACTGATCCATTTGTGACTGGTACAATAATTGGGGAAAATGGTTCCGTAGAATTCTCTAATGGCATAATAGATGGAAACAAGCTTAAACTTTCTGCGACAGTAGACACCCCAATAAAAGCGACTATTGCCGCTGAAGTTGAAATAAATGAATTCATCTTTCATGGTGTTTTAAAAATCGATGAATATATGGAAGTTAATATTACTGGTGAAAAAAATGTCAATATATAAAATACCTGCTAACTCCATAGATGGAGAAGAAAACTTTTTATCAAAGTTTGATGGGATGTTAACTCTTATAGTAAACGTATCCACGAAAGCTGGTGGATATACACCCAAGTGCTCAAAAGTCTGGTCATATGCTAGAACATGTAGACAACTGTGGCAACTACAAAAAGTCCACGATGAATTTAAAGATAGAGGATTTTCTGTTCTAGCTTTTCCGAACAATCAATTTGCACAAATGGAACCAGGAACAAATGAAGAAATAAAGACTTTTGTTAAAGAACATTATCCATTTGTTACTTTTCCATTTTTTGAAAAAGTTGATGTCAATGGAAAAAATGAACACCCATTATTTGCCGCACTTAAAGGCAATGAAAAAAGAAATTATTCTGACTTTACAGCAGATCAAAGTAATAAAGCAAAAGAAAACCAAAACCTTGCCGGGCAAGCTATTGCTAGAATTTCTCATGGTTATGAAAAATTTTTAGTAAGTAGAGATGGTATTATGGTTGCCAGATTTAACTGGCAAGACATGCCATTAGATGAAATACCAAGAGTTATGGGTGCTGGCTGGACAATACGAGAAGCAATAGACGAGATGTTGGGGTAAACATGGAAAATAACCCAGTGGATAAATATATCAATAGTGTGGCCTTCCCAGTTACCCCAGATATTGATGATAGTATAATCGAAGAGATTGGCGAACTCCAAGTAGAAGTTCTAGGACCAGGTGTAATTGTTTTTAGAAACGCTTTTAATATAAATCAGCAAGTTATTTTAGATTATATTGATTCTAAAGCAGAGAAAGCACACGAAAATAGATGGGCTTATATTACCGCAGAAGATGGAAATGAGTATGGCATAAATGAAGATGGATTTAGATATAGGTTAGAGGATATCCCCTCAACTCCAGTAAGGCTTCTGCATCCAGTAACTGATGAAACTCCACAAGAAGTAAAAGATTTTTTTCTTTATCTAGAAGAACAAAATTATAAATGTCTACTTAAATATATAGATCATTATCCATTAATGTTGGGCAGTATTTGGTGGAAGAATAGAGGCCATGTTCTTAGATACGGTAATGGTGGCATCTTAGGGTGCCATGCTGATAATGATACAAATTATAAAGTAACTAACGGTGTTCGATATATGCCAAGAGGCATGGTTGCATCAAGACAGACTTGTGGTTCACTTATTTATCTAAATGACTGCGTTGACTCAGAAGAAGAGTTAAATGGCAGAAACTTCACAGGAGGCCATTTAAGATTTGTTCATTTAGGAATATCTTATAGCCCTAAAAAAGGAGATATTATATTTTTTCCAACAAATTTTGTTGCAGCCCACGATGTTGAAAGAATGGGCAAAGGAGTAAGATATAGCTATTTGTCCTTCTTTGGACAAGGCGCAGATGATATCTCTGCTGGAATTGTCATATCAGAACCAGACCGAAGCTTTGAATGGTGCCCAGCAGTATGGCTTAACAATATCTATGATGACTATGAACGTTACTGCAAGTCACCATACTCTATATATTCTAATCCAGAAAAATACAATGTTGAAATTGGCTGGAACCCAGTTTACCAAGGGCGAAATGTAGCACAGTATAACACTACCCACGAAGCGGTAGAGGTTAAAGAAGAGGCAACTGCTTCTGGCTCAGAAGATTTACCAGAAGGCCCATGCGGAACAGACCCAGTAAGAGTTTAGCTATGGGCACGAAAGAGATTAAACCACAACATCTTGGGATGGGGATAGTACTTTTCAAAAATGCTATTGATGTTGATGAGGATAAAATAATACCATTTATTGCATCTTTAAAGGAAAAAGCAATAAAAGATGATTATAAAATCATCTATGATGAAAATAAAAATCCACTGTATGCGATTAACAGAAGTGGTCATAGGTATACTTTAGAGTCTATATACAATAGCTCTAGCCATATAATGGATTTCCTAAATAAGGATAGTGATCCATTTTTAATAAACTTCTTTGCTCAGTGCGAAAAAACATTCTACAGCAACTTACTTAGGTATGTAGAACTATTTCCTATGTTGCTTCCAAGCCTGTGGTGGAGAACGCAGGGCCATATTTTGGCTTATGGCCCAGGCAGTGCTATGGGACTCCACAGCGATAATGATGTCAATTACCAGCCAGGATTTGAACCTGATTGGCAGGTAGCCACAAGAAGTGTTGTTGGATCAATTATATATTTAAATTCTTCAGTAGAATCTAAAGATGAAATAAATAAGTATGAATACTTAAATGGGGAAATTTTTTTTCCATATGCAGATGTTGTATATAAACCAAAATCAGGCGACTTACTAATGTTTCCGTCTAATTATTTAGGTTCTCACGCAATCAACCCATGCAATGAAGGCAGCAGATACGCATACATAGGGTACTTTTCCCAGGGTTCTCCACACCCAGATAGAGGAATAAATATAACTCACGGTGATATTCCGCCTGGTTTACAGGGTCAAGTATGGATGCCAGATGTAGTAAAGGATTATGTTGAATATATAAAAAGTAAATACGATGAAGATAGCAAGGCTGCAAATGAGTTGTTAAAACCAACAACTAGAATGTATAATAGTTCTAATACTGTTAAGGAGTTAATGGGTGAATAATTTGGTTATCAACAACGATATTGAAGGAAAAGATCTTGGTGGCGGAGTTGTTCTTTTCGAGAATGCTGTTAGCTTTGATGGTGATAAGGCATTTGATTTTTGTGAAGAGATAGTCACAAGAGAAAGAAATGCAATGTATAAGCCTGGAATTGACCCAGAAACAGGAGAAGAAATCTATATAAATAGAAGTGGATACTTCTTTGGTAAAGAATCAATTGACATCATGCCAGGAAGAGGTTCTGCGGCACACCAAGATCCTAGAGAAGACGTTGTTAATTTTCTTAATGGACTTGAACAGTCAAGAGATAAATACTTATTTAAATATTTAGAATTTTATCCGCTAGCATTCAAATGTATATGGTGGAAGGTAAAAGGTCACATCGTTGCCTACAAAAAAGGCGCTTATTTAGGTCCACACTCAGATATTAGCACTGATTACATATATGGAGTTTGGACTCCAAATGATCAACTTGCGATGAGAAGTACAGTAACAGCTCTTATATATTTTAATGATTGTGTTGACTCAGAAGACAAATTAGATGGAAAGAATTTCATGGGTGGTCATCATTATTTCAATTATTTAGACATTACTCATATCCCTAAAAAGGGAGATATTTTATTTTTTCCAGCCTCGTACACTGCTGGGCATGAGGTCAAGCCAGTTGAAGGTGGAATGAGATACTCTTATCTTGGATGGTATAGTCACGGAACTCCAAATATAGAAGTTAAAGAAGCAGTAGCTGATCCACTTGTTGATCCTGTCGCAGCACAGACATCAACAAACGTATACATGCCAACTCTTGTAGAAGACTACAGAAAGCATCTTTTATCTAGGGGTTATGACGAGTTTTCAGAACAATATAGAATTACAAAATCAAGCTATGGTCAATAATGTTAGATACTAAATTAAAAATGAAAGATGTAGGTAGCGGTCTTTGTGTTGTGGAAGACGCTATTGATATTAACCAAAAGTTTTTATTTGACTACATAATGATGTTGAGAGAAGAAGAAGAAAAAACTTTTACATATGTTGTTGAAGATGGTAAAAGATATGCGATTAATAAAACTGGATTTAAATTTGATCCAGATGCGGTCAGCTTGGCACCAAATAGATTTATAGATCCACTATTAAAAATGAATAATTCATTAACAAGACAAGTAACTAAGGAGCAAGAGCAATTTATAGCAGACTTAGAAGATCTAATGTACAGAATACTTGTTGAATACTGTAAGTATTATCCAGACGCTTCAACGGTCTGCTGGTGGAGAGGTATGGGTCATATCGCAACATATGAAAATGGTCAGGGAATAGGCCCACACTGTGATGATCAGATCCCATTTAGGTTTGGAGAAAAACCAAAAAATGAGTACCCAAAACATAGTAAGGTAAGTGTTAATATTTACTTAAATGATTGTGTTGACTCAGAAGATCAGTTAAACGGATATAATTTTATGGGCGGAGAGATTACGCATAAACACGCAAAACATACCTATAAGCCAAAAGCTGGATCAGCCGTAATATACCCTACTAATTTTATAGGAACTCATGAAGTGGCTCCAGTAACTGCTGGCCTAAGAATAGCCTATCTTGGGTCTTTTTTATATGGGACACCATCAGAAGGCATTACAGAAAACGGAGACTGGAGAATCTGGATGCCAAATCTAAGAAAAGATGCTGGGTTAGAATTTTAAATTTATTACTATAAACATATACGTTTATTAAAGGTAAAGAATGATATACAACCAGCCAATAGCCTACAATAGCAATGTTACCTATTCGGGCGTTTTAGTCATAAACGCGCCAAGTATATCTAGCCCAATAATCGTAAATAATGTAACCTTTTTTTATCCAACTAATGAAGACTTTTCTAATTTAACAACTATTGCAGTTGTGAGTATAGATACCTCAATAGATGGGATTATAACAGTCCAAGCACTAGATGATCAGGTTACAGCTTTAGCAAGTGCCTCAGTAATAGCAATTTCTGGCACAGCTGAAATTACTATAGTGGCGTAAATCAGCTACTATAAAGAGTAAATTACTTTAATTTTGGAGATAAAATGTCCGTTAGCAACGTTTTGGTTAATGATAGCGTCAGACTAAAAGTCAAATTTCTTGACCAAGGTGACGGTGGCGTACAAGTAGAAGCAGAGATAGTCAGTGTTCAGGTTTTAATAAAAAATTCAGACGCTGAAATAGTAATTAATACATCAGCGACTCTTTTGTCTGGTTCTGAATATTATTATGACTTTACTCCAACAGAGGCTGACACATACACAGTAACATTTACTGGCACCACATCTTCAGGGAACAGTATAGTTTCCAAATTAACATTGTATGCGAATAGTTCTACTACTGACTATGAGCCAACGGTAACTCTAAGAGCAGATGAAACTATTATATTTGCTCCTGATTTATCGCCACTCTATCTTGATCCAGAAGAGCTTGTTGCCATTTTTCCAGACGCTTCTTTAATTGAAATCGGAGAAATGATTTATAGATACTCTTTAGAAATAAAAGAAATATATGGGCTAAAAGGTGATGAGGATGGATCTACGCTACCATTTATTATACTTGAGTACATTAAAGCAGCAGCAGCTTGTGAGTTAAGTAGAACATATGGCTTTGGTGGAGATGATGAACTTTCATTAAAGTTGGCAGATTTAGAAATTACAAACAGATCTGCACCAAGAGCAGTTGCTACTAGATCAAATGCAACAACTTGGTGCCAAATAGCCGCTTCTTTGAGAAGAGAGGTCCTTGCAAAGAAAGTATCAATGAGAGGGGTGCAACCAAAAGGACTTCCAAACAGAAGAGTTGCAACTTCAGGAAAAACACTCGATCCACAAACTGGTCAACTAATTTATTTGTCAGACAAAGAGCTTTATGGTCCAGGCAAAAAACCAATAGTGCAAGATGACCCAATGCCGGACAGAAGACTGCGTCAATATGATTAATGCAAAAAAAGTTTTTAAACAAATACTAAGAGAATGGGGTCACGATATTCTCCTGCAAAGAAGATTATCTGATGACGGCCTTTATTCCGATAAACTTGAAAGAGTAACCACAAGACACACTAACGCAGCCTCAAGATATTTAGCTTCAACAAAGCAGGAAGAAATTGAAGGCTTAACCATAAATTCAAATAGAGTTTATTATTTTGAATCAGAAATAAACCCAAAACCAGGGGATAGAATATATGAAGGTTCTTTTTCTTTACTTGAAGACTATGTTCTATATGTAATAGAGGAATGCTACCCAGTAAGAGGTAGATATGGTAAAGTTGAATATTGGATGTGTGGGGCAAGCAAAGAAGAAACGGCAAGTTAAATGTTAGTTGTAACACCAGGACAAAGTGTAGAAATACCATTTATATATAAGTCTGGCTATGAATATGTAGATCCAGAATCTAATATTATAATTTTCTTAAAAAGAGGTTTAAGTTCAGTAGGGCCAGTAATAATTGGGCCGTATGTTTATAATATAGATTTAGCTACAGCAGCAAGCCCAGGCTATTCACAGTCATTTACAGCAACAGATTCGGTAGAAAGAATCTCAGAAGGTTATTACAATCTTGTAATGCAGATACCTGCAAATGCATTTGACGGACAATATACAATTGAAATAAATACAACTTTAAATGGTGCAATTGATATTAAGGAAATTAATATCCACATAAAAGCCGTAGTGCAAAGCTCTGATTCAGACTACTCTTTGTTTGGAAAATCTGTTTCAATTAATTCAACTTCTAAATATAAGTTGATGGATCAGTTTGATACAAATAATGTACTTTTAATAGGACATACAGATGCAATAGAGCCATATGGTATTCAAAAAATTAGTTCTATAAAAGAAGGCGTAGATTTATTAAGAGCAGATATTAATTCTCCATTACTAAGAGGAATGTTTGACGCCTATAGTTGTGGTGCAAGAGATATATATTTAATGTCAGCAGGCTACATGAATCAGTACGTTGATAATGTAGCTGAAAGAAATACGCCAATATTTAAAGACAGTGTTAATGATACATTTACTTTTTACCAAACATATTATAATAGTCTCGCAATCTGCTATAACCTAATTGAACAATATGATTTTATAGATTTTGTTGTTCCACTAGAAGCTAGTATGATAAACACTGGAACAGTAAATTTTGCAAAGCAGTTAGCTAATTTCTGTAATAAAATCCAAGAAAATACTGGCGAAGTAACCATAGGCATATTAGGTTCAAAGAACCAGGGTGTTAATTCTCAAGATGTCACAGAATTAATAAATAAAAATTTTGACATTCAAAGTACGATTGATGGAAATGGTTTTATAACAAAAGACACAGGTAAGCACTTAGTGCTTGTTTATGGAGAAGCTATCTTTGCACATAAACAACTGCAAACAAGTTATAGCTCATCTTTAGCTGCAGCAACAGCTGGCTTATTGTCTTCAATGCAAGTTAATTATGGAATAAGCAATCAAAGAATTCCTGCTGCTCTTTCTGGCTATGGGGCAGAACTAACTACAGCACAAGTAAAATCTTTGAATGACAAAGGAATTAATTCGATAACAAGAGGAAGTAGATCAAGAAGATTTGCTGGCCCATATGATGTATATCTGAGTGGTGACTTTACGCAATCAATAAGCGAAAACTTTAAAGATTCTTCCAATGTTCGTTTAGCTGCAATGGTGATATCTGAAGTGCAAGCAATTAGCAAAAATGCAATAGGTAAATTTGGATACTCTAAAATTACTAGCAAAGTTGAAGCATTATTAAATTTCTTAAAAATTAATGATATAGTTAGAAACTATAGTTTAGACGCGTATGCAGATAAGCAAGAAAAAGGAAAAATGTACTTTAACATAACACTTGTTTCTTCTAGAACTTTAAGAGAACTATCATTTAACATAGCATCAGGAAGAGGCGCATAATGCCACAGAACTACCCAATGTTCCCAACAGCTAATATCAATGAATTTTCATTTGACAGAGTTTCAGGCAGTTTGCCTCCACTGCAAGCACAAGGGAATTTAACATATATAGAATTTATAGCAGCCGTAAAAGCCCTCTGGGAAAACGCATACCCAAATATTAAAATAAAACCTATTCAAAATGGCGACTATGCAGAATATCCTGTTATAGCATATGGATTAGAGTTAAGAAGGGCTCATTCCGTAGAGCCAAAGCCCAGAAGTAGAGTATCACCATCAAAAGATATAGCTATTTTTGGTCAAAGATTTCAAAATATAATATCTTTTACCGTAATAACAAAGTCAAATTCAGGTGAATTAAAAGGATCTTCAGATAGATATGCTGGTCCAGAGGTTGCAGAAAAGGTTATTGAAATATTCGAAGATTTTATGTTGGAATATACCCCAGTTTTTAAAAGATTAGGTGCATCAGAGTTAGTATATGCCAGAAGATTATCAGATTCTGAGGAAAATAGGGACGCTACAGATGTAAATAAAAGAACCGTAACCTATATGTTAACAACCGAAAAGCTTATTGGCATGGAGGTTGGGCGTATAGAGCAAATAGCGTTAGACGTAAGACGTTATATGGCTATGGAAAAAGAGATTTGGGACCAATTCTATGAAGGCTCAACACCAACATATGAAGGAACTGAATTAAATATAATTGATTTAAATCAATCAGCTACTCCAGATTCATAAATTATTAGTGGTTTGTTTTCAAACAATGCCCATTACTATATTGATGAAGTAAAAATACATATGCTGCAAGCGGAGGTCTAAAAGCTAATGGCTCTACCAGGTGTAAAAACAGTAATCAAAGATAGATTTTATAGTATCTCTCGCCAAGATATTCCAGTTGGCCCGAGAGTAGTTCTTATCGCAAAAAGAGGAACACCCAGCACTACTGGCAATGTTCAAGATCTTGACGTAGTTCAGGCTACAAGCGAACAAGATGTAATTCAAGCTTTCGGAGAAGATTCACAAATCCATAGAGGATATTTTGAACTTCTTGCTGGTGGAGCAGAAAGAATTTTCATTGTTCCACTTCCAGCAGACTCATCATTTAATCACACAACAGGTGCGATTACAAGCGTAACATACGCAGCAGCAGGTGGTGGAAATGTTTTTGATGCAGCGTTTGAAGCAGCTGAATCAGCTCAGCCAGACATTATAGTTCCTTGGGGCCGTGGAACACATTCAAGTGAATGGCAAAATCCTGCAACACCAGCTGACGATGAAGAGTATGGCTTTTACGCAAATAACGGAACTGGTTCAGCTAGTTGGGCAGCAAAAGTAGCTGATAAGGTTAAGGACATTTCAGAAAATTCACACGCATGCTTCGCAGTAATGGGAATTAAGCCATACGTAGGAACATCTGAGTTCATGACTCCAGCACAAGTTTCCTCACATCTCTATAACTCAGGATCTGGTCCTGCTAACTTAATTAGCAGAGATTCTTCAACAATGGAAGAAATTGGTAGACACGTTGTTGTTATTGCATCAGAGCTCAAGCCTGTAAATTACAATGCAGACTGGGGTTACTCAAATGGTGCAACAACATTCGCCGCAGCGATCAGCAGAATGTCATCATTTACTTCACCTGTTAATAAGACAGCTTACAACGTAGCATCTATTAGATATAACCCATCAAGAGCACAGCAGTTAGCGCTTTCCAATCTTGGTGTTAACTTTATTGCCTTGAACTTCAATAAGATTCCAGTCTTTGTTGAAGGTCTTACAATGGCAGCAGCTACATCAGACTACACAAGAATTTCTACAATGAGAATTGTTACAGAAGCAGCTCTTCTTGTTAGACAAGTTTGCACGAAGTTTGTTGGCGAGGCATCCACATTACAAACACGTAATTCAATGGAAACAGCCATAACTTCTGCACTACGTGGCATGCAACAAGTCGGTGCCTTGCTTGACAGTGACTTCACAGTTAGTTACTGGCCAGCAGAAAATAAGGCGTTTGTTGATCTCGTGCTCACACCAGCATTTGAACTCAAGAACATTGAAGTTCAAGTCGCAGTAACAATATAAATAAAACATATATCTGATATACCGAATTAGGAGGGTATAATATGGCTGGTTCAGACTATTACGACAGTGCGGTTAATAAGTATCTTAATACTTACACCACATTCTCAGGAGCTGACATTGTTGCCACATTTGGTGGCGTTGAAATCGGTGCACTTTCAGGAATTACTTTTTCAGTAACAAGAGAAAAAGCACCAATCTACACAATGGGTTCACCAAACCCAAGATCTTTCTCAAGAGGAAAGCGTGGTATCGCTGGTTCATTGATCTTTACAGTATTTGATCGCCCAGCACTTTACCAAATGCTTGATGCAAACCACCAGAAGGATAACGCACAATTGTTTTACACAAGAAGACATAATACTCTTCCTGGAGACGTAGGACACAAGCGTGGTATTGCAGAGTTCTCAACACAAGATTCTGACGTAGTATCACAAGTACCATTCTACGCAGACCAAATTCCTCCGTTTGACATTACCATAACTTTTGCCAATGAATACGGTCAAGGTGCTGTACGTTCAATCTATGGCGTAGAGCTTCTTAACGAGGGTTCTGGAGCATCAATGGACGACATCGTCATTGAAGAAACCATGACCTATGTTGCAAGAGAAATTGGTCCAATGTACAGAATTACAACAGACCAACTCGCCAATGGCAAGTTTAATACAGGTGACCTCAGAGACATGATCAACAAAGATACAGTTTCTGAAGCCGGTCTCAATCCTAAGATAATTAGACCATAATTTAATTAAACCTGCTAAAAGTAAGTTGATATGGAGGACGGGGGAAACTCTGGTCCTCCATATCTATTTTTTAGCAAAGATAGGATAAAATGAATAGAATAGACCCTAAACCAATCAAGTATGATTTTGGACCATATCATAGAAGAGCAAATCTATATGATCAGGAAGCAATTAGTAAAGTAAGGGCAGAAAAGGGTTTACCAGATCCATTTTCAAACATGTCTTTTGCAGGAACTGATATTTCTGCAACGATGGTTATACCAGTAATAGATAGATTAAATGGCACAATCCAATCAATGGATGTACTTGAACTAGCTGAAGTACAAACAATATCTTATTCTATTCATAGAGAAAATTCTCCCGTAAGAACAGTGGGTCACGTTAACCCAAGAGGCTTTGTTAAGGGTGGAAGAACAATAGCTGGTTCACTTATATTTACCGTATTTAATGAGTACGCTTTTTATAGAATAAAAGAATATAGAAATATAATGTCAGAAACTGGTTTGTTTTTTGCTCCCTTAGCTGACATGTTACCACCATTTGACATTGTTTTAACATTTTTTAATGAATATGGTTTGGGTTCAAAAATGAAAATATATGGTGTTACAATAGTGGATGAAGGTCAAACAATGTCTGTGGACGACCTTATCACTGAACAAACATATACTTTTATGGCTAGAGGAATTCAACCAATGATTTCCATGGACTATGACCCGATGCTTCTCGGTGCAGAAGAAAGCGCTGTCTACAAAGACAGACAAAATAACTTTTACGGTGAAGAAAAAATGTTAGAATATACTAGATTTATAGACAGAGTAAGAAAGCCTTAAACGCATGGCAGGTGCAGCAGACCAAAATGGAAGACTTTACGGAAAACCTTTTAGGCCGTTTAGCTCTTATTTACCACCAGAATTTAAATTTGCAAAAGAAGGTGATGCCTACTCATTAATAATGCCAGATTCCTTTGATCCACTAAACCCAGATATTGATTTACAGTGGGCTGGAAAAGTAGATGATACAGCAAAGTTTAATAATTATTACGATTACTTTTTTACTGGTGAAGATGTAAAAATTTATATAGATGGTTTATTTGACGCCGGTGATGAATTAGATATAGCAAGTTTTGCATTTAATATAGTCCAACAAAAAACTCCATTGTATGGTTTTTGGTCATATAACTATGATGTTATGATGACTGGCACAAGAATAGTCACTGGTGAATTCGTAGTACATAGTAGATATCCTGGAAGAATGAGAGACTTGCTTTCAAAAGCTGCAGATGTTAGAGCTTCTTTTTATACAGATTCTCCAAAATCTCAAATTCAATCTTATTTAAGAGGTGACAAAGAAAGTCAAGAAGACGATAAAAATATACAAAAATATTGGGGGGCAAGCCAGCTTGATAGACTGTCATCCGATCAAAGAAATTCTTCAAACGACAGAAACATATTTAGTGCTCACCCTCCATTTAACTTTGTAATAAAATATGGATCCCAAGAAGGTTCTTTAACAACCCTGGTTAGAAATAAGGGGACAGGTGGCGATCAGTCATACGATATGCTTGATAGACTGATGTCACTAGATTATAATGACAGACTAAGTCAAACAAATATTAGAGAAATGGATATTATTTTACAAAGCATTCATTTAACAACTATGTCTACAAATTATAATCCAGGTGGAAATCCTTTGGTGGAAGCTTATCAATTTATAGCTAGAGATATGTATATCTCTGAAGGGGTCAGAAAAGATCCTCCAAATGGTCAAATAACTATAAATGAAGAGCAACAGACAAGATCAACAAATTCCACAATCGTACAACCTCCTCCAACTGAAGAAGAGCTCCTATCGCTAAAGGATAGAGCAAGATTGTACGAAGAATAATAATAATTGTGGTATACTTATTTAAATAGAAAATACTTAATCAGGAGAAATCATGAGTGAAGTGAGAAAAGTTGTAGTTAAAGACGCTCCAGAACTGGCCGAAGAAATGGGAGCTCAAGAAGCGTATGTTACGATTGCAGAAGACGAAATGCAAGCACCTGTTGAAGAGAGCGTCGGTGTAGAAGAGTTGCCAGATGATGAGCACATTTGGCCAAACGGTCCAACAGCAGGCCAAATTAAAGCTTGGAAAAAAGAATTTGGTGACGTGTATGTCACATCAATTAGCTATGATAAGCATATTGCCTGGAGAACATTGAATCGTCTTGAATATAAGAATCTCTTCAAGAAGATGGAACAACTTGTTCAGGCTGGTCAACTTAGCCAGTCAGAAGCAAATCTTTGGAACGAAGAAGCAATTGCAGAAACATGCATTCTATTTCCTCAGTATGATAAGCAATCGCTAATTACTGAGATGGCTGGTCTGCCGTCGCTAATTTCTCAAGAAGTGTTAGAAGCTTCTGGGTTCTTAGCATTAGAAGTAAGACAGCTCTAATGACATGGTCAATGCAGAAATATTATATGAACTAAAATTAAAATATGGATCTATTTTTCAGACTTATCTGAAAAAAGATCTTGTAATATTTCGTGAATTAACCTTTGCTGAATTCGATAAAATAGCTGAACATGAATCACTTGGTGAAAGTTCAGCGGAAATAGAAGATTTAATAATTAAGTCAGCTGTATTATATCCAGAAGATATCGTTCTGGATCATTATCCAGCTGGCTTAGTTGCTTCTTTGGCGGAAGAAATTCTTCAAGAGTCTGGTTTTGCCTCCCCCGCTAAGGCTAAAAGAACATTAGATGATAAAAGGGCTCAGGCTGCAGAAGTTAGAAATTTAATGAAAGCCTTTGTTCTGAGTACTATAACTACATATTCTCCTGAGGACTTAGATAATTTAACTTATACTAAGTTAGCAGAAAAAGTAGCACTATCAGAAAAAATTATAGAAATAAAACAAAACATTTTAGGTATTGCGCCAACAAATGTAATATTGCAACTTATTGATCCTCAAGAAGAAGAAGAAAAGTTTAAGGATAAAGCTGAAAGATACAATAAGTCTAAAAAAGAAGGCGAAGCAAAGTATGAAGATCCAATTGCTCAAAAACTTTGGGGAATTAGATAATAGAAGGGTAGATTGTTTTGTTTAGAGACAAAACACCGTTAGTCAACTTAGGCTATGGTCTCACGTCCCGTGACGTACCAGCAAGTTCTAATGAAGAAAAAAACCCTAACCCAAACAGCGGATACATATCTCGTGCGTTAAATGATAAGCCGATTCTTAAATACATAACAACTACAGCTGCAACATTAGCTGGAACTTATGCCGCGTCAAAGCTTTTAAGTAAGGGTGGCATTAAACTTGCGAAAACAATACAGAGGTCTGCAGATAGTGGGTCTCATCTAGGTAGGACTTTTGTCCAAAATGCAGCACAAATAAGAAAAACCTTAGATGAACTTGAGGGTGTAAATAGATATGTTGAAGGTTTTGAGGATCCTTATAGCAGATTAATATATCAAGCAGCAGATGGAAAAACAATAAGGCCACAGCTGACAAGATTGACTGGTCCAGAATTTGTTTCCGATGGAACAATGTGGATGACAAGAAGAGAGTTTCAAGCCTCACGAGCAGGTCGTCAACCGGTAGCTGAATGGGCTTTTAGAGATCAATTGCAGAGCAACCTTGCAAGAGGTGCAAGAAATCTACCGCTTACTTTACCAGCAACATACATTGTACAAAGAGGTTTAACAGATCCATTATTTGGAAACTCTGAAGATAGACCTAGAACAAAATGGTATAACCCTGTTGATGTTGTCACTGATTTTGTTAAGCAGTCAACACTAAATATAACGAGCATACTACTTCCAGAGTCAGTTGCTGGAGCGGGAATAAAGAGGATAAAACAATTATCTGATGCACCGTATCAAGATTTTCCACTGCCACTAAGTAGAAATCAGCTTAAAACAGCAAATAAAGTAGCAGATCTAAAAACTATTTTAATGTCATTTGGACAAGATAGTGAAAAGATAATACAACAAGCTACAAGAATTAGCAGTTCAGCATCCTATGCATTTAACGCTTCATTCCAAGAAGCTCAAAGAAGAGAAGGTGGAGTTGTTTTTGCACTACACCAGGCAAGAAGAGGAGCAGCTGCAGCCAGAGCAGCTTCTGAGCTTTCTGGAGAAGGAAAACTTGCAAGAGCTACAAAAACAGCTAGAGGCTATCTATTTGGCTATGCAAATAATTCTGATACAAGTCTTGATATTCCGCTCTATGGAGAATTCAAAGCAGGAGAAAAAACACTCGGGTTTATAGACACAATACCAACATTAAGAGGCTTAACAACTGGCTCTAGAACATATCGTCAACAATATAAAACAGCAAAGAACGCTTATGATGTTATATCTGGGGCCCTTTCATATGATGAGGCACTGAGAAGATCTACTGGAGATACAACCACTGCTGCAGATATTTTAACAAAAACAATTCAAAATATCAAAAAACAACATACAAGTAGATTTTCTAATCTAGTCTACTCGTCATTAAACGCTAAATCCATGGTTGATGGTGATAGTGATTTAACAAAAGCTGGACAATTTACCAGAGAATTTGAAAATGAAGCGTATGCTAGATCTATACAAGAGTCTTTAGTTAGACGAGGGATAAATGATGAAGCTGCATTAGACTTTGTCGGCCAAATGAAGATAAGAAGACTTCTAACTCCTTTTGACAGAAATAGAAGTATCTCTGAAAGAATTACATTTGGAATTAAAAAGATAAATGTAGGGACAGATGATGCATTCTTTGCGGCAATAAATGAAAGAGCTAAAAAAGATTTAGGTAAAAAAGCAGAAAACTTTACTGCTGAAATACTTAAGTCATCATTTAGAGAAGCAGACTCAGCATTTACAACTCAATCATATAGAGCTCTTTTAAGGGAAAGGGCAGAACTAGCTTATAAAGATATAGAAAAAAATATCATAATACAGCATGCAAACGCAATAAGTAGGCCACAAAAAGCTCTGTACGAAGATTTTACTGGAGCAATAACTCCTCAAAAAATGAGTTTTCTTTCAAGAAAAGCAGCTCAAAAACTTGGAATACAATTAGTTAATTCAGATGGATCATACACCTCAGACAATTTCATTGCTGCTCAGTTAGCTAAAAGAGGAATAAATGCAGACGATGCCTCACAGCTAAAAGGATTCTTAATTGATAATAAATTAATGACACCAGCGTCTAGTGTTGGTGGATTTAATATTTTTGGCTTAAGAGAAATATCAATTGACAAAGCATTTGATAAAGGAATTTTTGAAGCATTTGATGATAAGAGTAGGGCAGAGGCTAGAAGAGTATTTGGCCAAGTTGCAATGCAAGATCCAGTTTCTAGAACAATTGGATATTCTGCACTTACTGGAGTTTACGAAAACGCAGCTGGAAGAATAGTTGATACAACCAGAATGAGATCTGGTTTTATGAGCTTTATGGATACTCTTACTGAGGGCTACGGAATACCAGTAGTTAAATTTAATCCTTTACAACTTCTTGGTTTTGGTGGCCCCAAAGGTGTTTCTAGAGATACGGAAATACAATTCTTAAGAGGGACAGCAAGACAAGATTTTATAGCTGATTCCGTAGATAGACCAGAGGTTTATGCGTGGGTTAATCAGAGATCTGGTTTATTTGGAAACGTAGGAAAATTATTTGGCATTACTGCTACAGAGGGTGGCGCTTCAATTGATGAAGCAGCTGGTTTGTATAAGAGATTTTCTTCGACTGAAACCGATCTTTATTCAAGAGCAGCAAGATTGGCGTCGGGTAGAGAACAGGAAAGGTCTTCTGTTATAGCTGGAGAACCAGTTGGAAGATTAGAAAGAATCAGATCTTTATTTGATGTAGATGAAGAGCAACCAAGTTCTTTGTTTAGAAAACTTGGAAGATTTGCAAGAAGAAAGTCAGATATACAAAACCCAGTTGTATTTGGAAAACTTTTATCTGAAGGGACTATTAGTGTTGGTAGGGGCAAAACTCTAACACTTAATGCTGTTGATGATACTGTAAATATAATAAATGAAGCTGGAGAAGTAGTATTTAATGCAGATGAAGTTTCTGGAGCTTTTGAAGCTTTTAGACAACAAACATCAAGAAGAGGAACTCCACTAAGAATATTAGATGCGTACCAAGAATCTCTTAATTTAAGAAGACTAAGCATAAGAGGTGAAGAGGTAGGACTTGCTTCTATAACTGACGAAGACTTACCAGAAGCCGTAAAAAGCCTAGAAAGTATTTACGAAACCGTAAGCTCATCAATAAAGGCTCGTGGAGGAAACCCTATTGGCTTAACAAGAGCAATGAATTTTGTTAGCAATATGGCAGAAGAAGCTGAGTCTTTATCAAGTGATATAATTAAGCATAGATCGCCAACAATCAGCACAAGGCAAGACTATTTAAGAAATGCAATTAATAAAGTACTTATTGAAATAAGTGCATATGAAGACTACAGTGCAGATCCTGGTGCGATAGCTTCAAAGTTAGAAGAAGTGCTTCTCAGGCTAAGAAGAACTGGACAAATTTCTCCAGAACAATTATCTGAAGCAAGAGCAGCAGCACTCGAAAATGTTTTTGACTTAGTTTCTTATCAAAATTATTCACCAAAACTTCAATTTGGTTTAAACCAGCAAAAAGCTTTAAATTCTATTATTAATAAAAGAAACGAAAGTGAAGCCTTTGCAAAAGCACTTTCTGGTTTGACTAAACCATTTACAAGTCAAACAATAGCTAACGTTGGTGCAGGTGGAACTGGAAGATTTACCTCTTTAATTAGACCTTTTTTTAAGAGAAACTTTGGCGTTGCTCCATATGAATTAGCAGATACCGCAGTAAACCCACTAGGTAATGCTGGTGTAACATTTGTCCCAACATTTTCAACATTGCTCGATAGAGCAGCAGAAGGGCAAACTAGTTTTACAAGAGTTCTTGGTAACGTAGTTGGTGCAACTAGCTATAGTTCACCAGGTACATTTAGTGCAGCCTCAATACCAGCAATACATCTATCTGACAGAATAAACAGATACTTTGGAACACTGGGTCTATCGGTTGATGCTGATAAGTACAGAAGTCCATTAAGTTTCTTTGCTGGTGGCATTGTTGGTAAAAGAGTAGCACCACTTTATATTGGTGGTGCACTAGCTCTTGGTGCAGACAGAACAATAGGTGGCCTAACTCAAGAAAGAGACGCAAGAGGAGAAAGGGTTTATTCTCCGTTCTTTTTGGGCAAAGCAGCAAGAGGAGCAGTAGAACTTCAATCAATTGCATCAGGGATAACTCCTGGTGGAATGGGTTATGAAGAAAAGAAAGAACAGCTTCTTGAGGGGGAAGTGCCAGTAAGACAAGGTAGATATTGGCCGCTTGGCACAACACCATTTGCTGGTGGCAAAGTGCAATATTACAGACCTTCCTATTACAGAAGAATGCAATCTGGAAGCACCTACACTTCAGACGCTTTTGGTTCTCCGATTGAAAGACTAGCTTATGGTTATGATTTCTCCCCATTAAGACCATTTGATCCATATAGATTTGAAAGAAAGCAGTACTTTGATAGGCCTTATCCAGTAACTGGAGAATACTTTACTGGTCCGTTTGGTCCATTGACTCCAGCACTTAATATGACATTTGGGAGATTGCTAAAACCGCAAGTCCAAATGCACCAACAAGAAGTTTCGCAAGCATTGTCTCAATATGTTCCAGCAGGTTATGGTGGTGCCTATGATCCATCCGGCTTATTATCTTCTGGAAGAGTGGCTCCAACTTATGGTGGGGGAATATTTAGTTCTGGAGGAGATCAGTCAGAGCAGTTTAGATCATCTTCTTCAGTAACTGGTTTACAAATAGGAAGCTACAATAATTCAGTAGCAAGTTCTTACGCACCGTTAAACACAGCTAGAAATATTTCTTTTAATACAATTGCAACTGCAAATCAAGGTTATACACAAGCTGCGCAATATGGTCCACCCCCAGTGCCAGGCTATATACCACCAGCAATTGCACCAGCTGGTGCTCCAATTAGTGTTTCTTCTCCAGCATTTCAAAAAACAGAACTTGGTTACAGAATGCAAGAAATGGCTGGTATTTATGGATTTGGTTTCTCTTCTCTTAGAGAAACATTTGGTTTTGGAAGCGGGGATTTGCAACCAAATGTATCAGTATTACAATCAGCATCAAAAGCTTATGGATCGACTAGATCTTTCTGGGACTTAAATTTAGGTGGACTTGGTGACGTCCCAGCAGCAGAGTCAAGTTTAGAACTATCTGAAATAGCAAGAAGATTTGTTCCAAAAGAAAGAACAGATATAACTTACTTGAACCCAATTAGAAATACAATGGGAATGAAATATCCATTTCTTCCTGGGTCAGATTATTTTATAAATTTTAAAACAGGTGATCCATTTACCAAGGTACAAGAAGGAGAATTAAGACTTCCTGGTGTAGCATACGAAAGGCTAAACCCACTAAGAAGAGACTATTCAAGTCCAGTAACGCAATTAGATATTTTAGCTGACGTAGCTCCTTACTCAAGGCAGTATAGATCATTAGATAGAACTCTTAATATGGGTAATTTACAACCCTCAGAAAGAGTTGAAGTACAAAGAATTAGAGCACAAGTTGAGCAAACGACAAAAAGAAATGAATTTAGTCCTTATAAATATAAGCATGCAACAGCAGAAGAGTTAGGAATAAGTAATGCAGCAAAGATGATTGGTCAAATGGGGGAATATTTTGCCCACAGAGACACATTCATTAATACAAAGTTTTTTCCAAATAGAACTGCTCAAGAAGATTGGGAGAGAAGAAATGTGTATGGCAACTCCTTCCCTGAATGGAGCAGCCCAATTGAAAGCTTTATTAAGCCAATCTATTATAAGAGCACGCAAAGAAATCCTTTAACAGCAGGTTTAATTACAGCTGGAATAGGAGCACTATTTGGCAGGGGACCAAAAGAAAGAGCTTTTGGCGCAATATTTGGCTTGTCTACTGGGATGGCTTTCTCCGCATATGGTAATGCTAAGGAAGCATTTACTGGAGAAAGATTTATTCCAAAAGAACGCAAAAAACAAATGGCTCTTGAAGAATATACAGATATATTATCATATGTAAAAAATAAATCATTAGCCACACAAGCATCTCAAGCTGGAGATATGGCTTCAGCTAATCAATTTAACCAAGCTGCAAAAAGAACAATGTATGGGGCAGACTTATATGGAAGCTCTGTTGACACTTTGTCTCTGGCAATACCAAAGAGAAAGCGTGAACACTTTAGGGAAATGATCAATGCCCCAGTACAAGAAAGGGAGCAAATTCTTTCGACTGCTCCAAGACTTGAAAGAAGAATCTATCAAGCAGCTTGGGGAATGCCAGTAGAAGAAAAGCCAGATTTAACAGAATTTTTTTCAAGACATGAACTTCCTGATTTAAGTTGGGAAGGATGGCATCCAAACACAAATATGGATCATATTAAAATAAAAATGGGCCAGTCTTTAGGCATAAACATGTCTCAAATGGGTTACTATCCACAACAGATACGTGAAGCAAATTTAACAAATCCAAGTTATCCAGCATTTTCTGCAACTGAAAATCAAGCCGCAGTAGCAGCTAAATTAAGAATGCTGATGTCACGAAATGGGATAAACGGTTCTGTAATGCCAGTTCAAAATAATAGTGGTCAATCTTCAATAAATATTTCTGCAGGAATCCTATAACATGATAAACGATAGAGTAAAAGCTATAAGAATAGTTTTTCAAAGAGATCCAACATACGCAATGTATACAGTTTTGGATGATGGGAGTATACGTAATAAATTAACTGGGACAACCTACTCAGGAGAAAATGCGTTAGACACAGCAATCGCAGCAACAAGGAAGATTCCATTATCTGATATTAGAAGATTTGGTCCAAGTATATCCGCAGCAGAAGGTAAAATAGGTGGAGACGTAATTAAGAACCAGGTTGATGCAGTAAATAGATATTTACTAGGAGCAAGAGATGAACAACTTAGAGCAAGCGGACTTGGAAGATTAATTGGAAAACAAATAGACGCAACATACTTGTTATTTAATTTTCAAAGCAATGAAAACCTTCTTGCAACAGTATTAGATCCATCTTCAGAATACGGAAGATTCCCTGGATTCACTAACTTAACTGATGAAGGAATCCAAAGATTAAGTTTTGGAATATCTGGAGAAGGTAGTCCACTTTCTGTTGTAGAGCAAACTATTTTAAGATCTTTAGCTGGAGCAAGTTCATTAAGACCAAGTTTTGTTGAAGAGTTTTATAAAAAAATAGGAGCAGCAACAAGAGGGGAAGCTGGAGCATTAGAAAAAATAGGCCGCGATGCAGCTAAGATACCAAAAAGATTTTCTTCAGAAATTGCACCAAGAGATGTATCCTTTGGAGAAGAAGAATTAGACAGAATCTTAAGAGCAATGTCTAGTGGCAGAGGAGCAAGGGCTCAACTGGCGATTATCCATGATAGAACTGATCTTTTATTGCGAGCAGCAGCAGGTCAAAAAATTGAAGGTCTTCAAGCATTTATACTGGCAGCACATGGTGGACAGATAAGAAAAGGAACCTTTTTAGGAAGCTCTGAAGCAATGGGTATTTTAGCAAGAGTTTCTGGTATATCTGGAGCAGATCCAACAGAATTATTAGATGATCCAGATGATTTATATGGTTTATTAAAGCAGCAGATTGAAGAAGCTGGCAGAATGTATGCAACAGAAACAGCTGCCGGTAGAAGTCCAAGCATGCTAAATATCTTACAACAGAATGCAGAAACATTATTGGGCACATCACCAGAAGATCCTAGGATGATTCGTTATAGTCAACTTATTGGTAGATTAGAAGGAAACTTAGAAACGTTTTCAGATGGTTCGTACACTATAACCGAAAATTTTGCAGAACGTGCCTTAACCGAAAAAGAAAATCAAATAAAATCTGTAAAAGAATTATATTCTTCATCTGGTCCACTGACTATTGAGCAGATGGAAGAGATAAGAAAACTTGAATTAGAGTATGATTCTTTAAATGAAGCTTTAAGAAATAAAGATCTTGGCAGAGATCCAGCAAGAATTGGACTTGGTTATGGTTCATTAAAGGGTGAAGCTGGAATAAAATCTTTTGAAGATTTTACCGGATACTCAATAAAAGAAGTTAGGGGTCTTGAAAAAAGAAGAGCAAAACTTCTTAGAATAAGAGCTAGTCGAAAACTAGTTGATGCAGAAAGAGAAGAGCTTGATAAGCTTAATGATGGGTTTTTAGATCAATTAATAAAAGCTCGTAGTGAGTATATGGGCGCTGGTGCTATAGCAGATGTATCAGCTCTTAAAAAAGAAACAGGTGAAACAAGATATCTTGCGATGAACATCGCAAAAAGTCACAAAAAAGATGTTTACGAAGAACCAATGCAGCTGCTAACTGACCCAACTTCATACACTGATCCAGATTACATAGCTAGGCAAGAAGCCGTGACCAAAAGGGTTATTGGTCAAATATCTTCTTTTAGGCGAACAGGAGAAATGCCCCAAGAAGTTATGGACCAGTTAATGAAAGAGGGCAGAGAAATTGGCATTGATACTAGTGATCCACTATTTCGACGGAGGAAAAGTCGCTGGTGTTGATTTTGGTTTATTAAGCCCAGAGGCTCAAGGTCTAGCAATTAGAAGAAGAAGAGAAATACAGGAAATTATTACACAACTAAGAATGAATACTGACCCAAGACAAATACCAGGACTTGTAAATAGAGTAGTTAATTTTTATAGTATGCAAGCATTTACTACTAAGGGTGATATTCCGACTTCAATTATCCCAGATGCTGCTAGGTATGATATTGAAACATTTGTAAGCGGTGGGATAAGAGTCCCTGGAACCACTGAAACTGGACATGAATTTATTGATATAATGACAAAAGCTGGCAAAAAAGAAAAAGCAACATTTGCGCAGTTTTCAATTAGAGGCGACAGAATGTTAGTAAGTGAAGAAGTTGCGGCTCTATACAAAGCTTCTTTAGGTACCTTTGACTTAGACGACAAAGGTATACCAATAATGAAAACATTTAAAGATGAAAATGGTAAAACCAGAATTGCTTTTACAACTCTTAGAGATCCTAAAGGTTATGAAGAGTTTATATATATGAGAGCAAACTTAAATCACGCAGAAACATTGCAAGGAATCTTAGGCAAAAAAGTAGAAACTATAAATGAAGTCCAAGAAATGCTTGGACAAGATAGCTTTATAGAAAAAGTTATGGCTGAAGCTGGAACCGATAGGGCAACTGCAGAAAAAGTTTTTCAAAGAATGAAAACTGTTTTACATCAAAAAGGTGGCAAATTTACTTATAAATCCTCTTTGAAAGAAGGAGCTCTTAGTGCAAACGCACTGTTTGATGAATCTGATTTGTTAACAGTAGAAACTGTTTTAAGATTAGCAAAACAACAACTCTTAAATGGCGCAGAACTTCCATCCCTACAATCTGCAAGTCAAATAGATATTTTTGAAGAAACTGCAAGACGCAGAAGTGCTTCCACAACAGGACGAAATGCCCTTGTTATGCAAGACGGAGTGCTTAGAACAGCTCAAATGGCAGAAAATTTAGAAGCTGAAAAAGGAGCAAAATACTTTAATAAAAGTTTTGTTACTTTAGCCACAGAAACAACTAGTGATGAAAACATCCTACAAAAAATGACAGACAGTGTTAATAGTGCTATTGGAGAAATCAGATCTGGTTTTTCTATCACCCCAGATCAGTTAGAAGCATTTGTTAATGGCGCAGATGATTTAGGTGGTTTAGATAGGCAAACCCGACTTGCTATTGGGACTTTTGGTTTAGAAGATTTTATTGCAAAGTCAACTTTTGGTGGAGTTGGAAATGTGGAAAATTCAATTGGAGTTTTAGCAAACCGAGCAGCAACAGTATATTCTCTATCTGGTCAACTAAATGACGCACTAGAAGGACTTGTTTCTCCAGATCAACTTAAAGCAATACAAAGCAAATACGCAATGGGGATAATAGAGCAGTCAAATGTTGTTGACTTAGTTAAGCAATTAGTTGGAGGAACTAAGTTATTAAGCTATAGTGAAGCAATAGCGGGCAAAACCGATGACGAAGTAGCAAGAATTACCTCCGCCTATGATGCAATTGTAAAAAGAGTTAATGAAAGAAACACAGAAGCTCTTGGAAGTAGGGCTGTTTCAGTTACCAGAGAAACTATTGGTAAATTTGAATTACCTGATATTATGAAATCAATGATGGATCAACAATTTCAACTGCTTGGGTATACACGAGCTGCTCAAATTGCAGCTGGTAAAGCTAAAGAAGAACTTGTTGGTTTAGATCCTTTAGCATTAAGCGAAAGACTAACGTTTCCAGGTGATATAAGTATTTTAAAACAAAAAATGATTGAAGGTACAAGAGCTGCTCTAGACACTACATCGGGTCTTGCAATAAATGATGCTCAAAGAAGTCTGATAAATCAAGAATTGGCAAGTCTATCTGCAATGACAGATGCACAATTTGCTGAATCGATTGGTCTTAAAGTTGGTTCAGAAATGTTCAATAGATATGCATCAATTACACAGTCTAGAAGAAGGGCACAAGCTGCACAGGCAGCCATAGAAATAGAATCTACTTTTATGTCTAAAAGCATGAGAAGAGCTTCTAAACCCATAGCTAAAGCAGAATATTTAACTCAAGTTAAGCAAATGTTTAGAGTATCTGGAATAGCTGGAAATCTTCAAAAAATAAAAAATCTAGAACGGAAATGAAAAGCTTACAACGCAGTTAGCTGTAGCAAAAATGGAAACAACAATGCAACTTGCAAAAGGTTTAAGAGCCATTCAAAAAAACTATAGCGCTAGTGCTTCAACAACTCTAGACATTGTCGATGCATTAGAGTCAGAGTTAAGAACTAACTTTGGTGACAGAGCAGCAAATCTTTTAGATAATATTGGAGAAGAAGGCGCAGAACCATTTTTAATGGAAATGTTTAGGCTAGCAAAGGCTAGAAGATTGGCCAACGCCAACTTAAAATATGCATCTTCCTATGGGGCTTTACAAAGAGCTTTTAGAGAACATACAGGAGACGCTGAAGCATCAATTGATGCAGTCGATCAAGAATATGCTACACAGTTCCTTGAATATCAAAAAGGTTTAGATGAAGCATCCCCAGAAAGAGTGAGATCTCAACATCTGCAAGACTATATGGAAATAATGAGTCAGGGTGAAAAAGAGGTAGCCGATAGAAGGCAAACGTCTTCAAGCCTTGAAGCAAGGGGGAGATCAGTTGCCTCAGAAGCTTATTCATATAGACAGGCTAGAAAAACTCTAGAAGGCCTAGAAGGCGCTGTTACCGAAACAACAGAAGGTTTGTCTGAAGCCGGAGGCCTTGATGAAATAGGAGATTTAGCAGAAGATATAACCAGGTCTGTTAGAGCTCTAGATGATGAAGCTGTTGATGTGGCAAGAAGCCCATATAGAAGAATTACTTCTGATGTGTTTAAATCGAAAAATGTTCGCAGAGGAACTTTAGCAGCTGCAGCTTTAATAGGGGCAAGCTTTTTATATCAATCTAAAAAAGCAAAAGATCATACAGCTTCAGACATACAGGGCCCTCCACTTTTGCCAGGTGGAAACCCATATGAAACAGAATACCCTACAAGACAGGCTATAATTAATCAAGTTCAACAAAACAATATGGATTCAAGCGGTATGCAATATCAAATAAATACCTCTGGCTCTATGCAAGACCTAAATAGATTAAGAGGTTTGTTTGGAGATGTTATTGATGGGCCGATAAACAGTACTATGTATAACGGATTGCCAATGATGGGTCAAGATCCATACTCAGATGTAGCCTCTAGATTTTAGGTATTTAAAATATGATTTTAGGTGCAGATAAACAAAATAAAAATCTCTCTGACGCTGCGTCTAAAAGAATAGATACTTCACCAAGAACTAGAACTTCAAATGCTTTAGCTGGAAGAATAGCTTCTCAAAAAACAGGCAGTTCAGCCACAGCAGATGTTAGCAGCAATGTGACTAACGCATCAAGATCTACGCTCTCAGAAGCCCCTCCAGACCCAATGAGAGGCTCTTATGAAGGCCTGGTAAAGCAATCCGCTGGTCACATACAAATGGATGGAGATGGATACGATAACCCATCTTTTCAAAAAGCTAGATACCAAAAAGAATTTTTAAAATCTGATGAACTCAAACAAGATATTACCAATAAACTATTGAATAGTTCATCTAGTATTAAAAATAATGGTATAATAAGTAATTACAGTTCTGCATTTAATGGCGACAATATCGCCAATAAGATGTCAGAATACATTAAAACAGACAACATGTTTAGGTAAACTATGGCCGATGAAATAGATCTTAACTCAGACCAAGTTTCCCAGAATCTCTATGCAGATTCTGATCTTGCTCCATTGTCACAGTTGTTTGATGAAATGGGTAGTGATAGGTCTAGCTGGAGAAAATTTGGTCAGGGCTTAAATGATCTTTTAGATATAGCTACTTTAGGTATACCAGCCGTTTTTCGGATCTAGGTCAGACCTATTTGGAAACAATACTGCAAGTGACGAAGTTGGTAGAGAACTTTCGCAAGTAGGTTTATCAAAAGATAATTTTAAAAATGCTCCAGACAATAAATTATTTATACAGTTAACTAGCTATAGAAAATCTGAATTAGCACATATTAAAGATGAAAAAAATAGATCATTAATTTTTGAAAAGATATACCAATCAGGTTTACTTCAGTTAGCAGAAATGGCTGGAGGAATAAGGGAATTTGCTAGGTTGCGCTTTCAAAGTGCAGAGACATTAAGAAAATCTGCAGCAGACTTTAACGATCCGATTAGGGATACATACTGGTTAGAAAGATTAATTCAAGCAAAAAACTATTTTTACAACGACCCACTAGCACTTGCCACAGTATATAAGTATTTCCCTAATCTATATAGGCTGTTCATTACTGCTTTAGCAGCAACTGGAGATTATGGATATTCAGAAGAAGATCCATTAAATAACCATAAGCAAATTATGGAAAATATGTTTAAGGCTTTTGGCACAAATGAAGATGGGGAATCAGTCTTTAAACCAGTTTGGGCAATAGATAACTTTACTACCGCACAAAAAATAGAAAAAGCAATTAAAGATACAGGAGCTTTTTCTAACACTCCTCCAGCAACTCCAGATATATTTCACCTTAGAATCGGAGCAGCAAACTTTTATGTGCCACCAATTACAATATCAGTTAACACAGGATTTAAAACAGGAAGCTTAACTGGTGGAGCAATTAGACAAAAAGCATCACCAAAATATAATTCTGGATATAAAGAAACAACCATTAGTCTAAAACTTTATTTCCCAAACTATGAAGAAATTTGGGGAACTAGCATTGACGATGCCTCGAAGATAAATCTAAATTCAAATTATTACATTGATTTTAAAGATTCTCCAGATGAAAGAAAGATAGATAAATTCCTCTCCTCGTTGAGAGGGCTCGTTGCAGCGTTTAAGTACGCGCCAATACTGCCAATAAAAAATCATTACCTAAACTCTGTCTTTGATATCACGGGCGTTGCTTTGACAAACATGACAATATCAACAGTCCCAAATTATCCGTTTACATTAGAGGTTGATTTAGAATTATCTCAGTTCAACCACAAGCCATTCTTGCCGATGATTAAAGATTTTAATCAAGCAGTTCACTGGGGCAAATTTAGACACTATATGGGAAGAGCTGCAGGTTCTTTAGCAAATTCTGTTAACTCAGAGTTTTTATTAAATACAGTCGTTGAAGAAGTGGCACCAATTGCAAAGCAAGGTGTAGAAGCTTCGAATGGGGACACCTATAACGTTTCTCCTTATGGCGCACAACTGGACACAGTTCAGCCGTATAGAGATGGTTTATTGACAACTAATGTTATGAATGATTGGGTTAATGGAAGAAACATAACTCTTTATATACCAGCTGAAGTCCAATCAAAAATATATAGCCCTGACGTATCTTCTTTTAGAAGCGAAGAAGAAAAAGCAGTTCTTGACTATGGTAGAGCATTTTGGGAAAATATTTTGTTTAGAATGGGCATTGATATAACTGACCCAACATTATATAGAAATCTAGATACAGTAGTTGTCAGCTCACTTAATAATGATGTAATCATGACAGAAAGACAGCGTGTAGCAAAGATAGTAGATGTCGCCCTTGCTGGGTCAAATGCTAAAAATATTTATGAAATGACTTATGATGCTTTAGCAATCGATTATATCAATTCAAATAATATAACAAATGCTGCCACTGTAGATTATCTAAAAAATAGAAAATCTCCAAATGACTTAGAAGTCCCTGCACAATCAACTGAAGAATTAACAAGACAATTAAAAGAAAAAAAGTTTGAACTCTACAACGCTTCTCAAACAACCAAAGGAATGTTAGATTATCAGATAAGAAAAAATACAGAAGCTATTCTAAAAAAGAAAAAAATAGATTTTGATAAAACAAAACCAGAAAATTCAAAAGACTGGCGATCAACATACGCTCAAGAACAAGCTAAATTTGTTGATGCGTTCATGGTTTCTTTGTATGAAAGAGTATTTAAAGATGAAAGCATCCAACAACTTCTTGGCGTTGGTTTAATAAGAGACGCTGAAAAGTACTCAAAAATAGACGGAAGAAAAATATCAGCATTCACCATTAGGGAATGGGAAGTCCCCATGATGAAGATTGATTTAAACCCAAACAATGTTATAGTAAATTCAGTTTCTCTTTCAATGGGAAATAACTTGGCAAAGTTGCAACTCCAAATGCAAGAAGAGCCAACATTCCAATACATAGGTTCAAAAGATTCTATGGTCAGTATTTCAATGACAATTTTTGGTGAAGATGAATTAAGAAAAATAAGAAAAATGTTTGAGTTTTTGAGTGGTCTAGCTAGACTGGAGCACGCTGCTGGGGTAATTGGTTTTATGGGCATAAAAAATATAGTTTGCGCCCTTGCTGGAATTAAATATGTTCTTCCCGTAAACTATTCAGTAGATACTGTTCCTGGCTTTCCTCATGTTTATAACGTAAACCTAATGTTAGTAGACTTTGATATATTCCAGCAAAAAAGAGAGAACATCAGTTCTGAGCAGCAAATAGCTTTAATTAAAGAATTTGGCACAAAGCGAAATCCATTCCTGAGACTGAAGCAAAAGTGGGGTGCATTTAATGCATACCCTGATATGCCATTGTCAGTTGAAGACCCATCAACTAAGGAGTACGTTGGGTCTTTAGACCCAGATTTCTATTTTAGAAGTTTTGAAACATTTGATAATGATGTTGTAAATAATATTATTGATCCGAATAACTACACACTTCCTATTGGTGAATGGGAAAATGAAAAAACACATTTAAATGACAGAGGAAAATCTTTTGTATACTTTGTTAAAAAGAAGTTAATTGAAAATAATGGAAATATTGAAGAAATAAAGAATTATTTAATTAATGAAAATAATCTTCCAGCTGATGAAGCAATGAAGGTTTTCAGAATTGCAATATTTGACCAACAAATTGAACCAGAATTTGAAACATCACTGCAATCAAGCAGATTTATAGCAAATAAATATCCAAATATTTGGAAAGATATGATTGAGCTATTTAAAGACGATGATGATGTTGAGTATAATTTTGACGACGTAAAATTTGATACAAGATATGGAAGTATAAGAGTTGGCGATTTAATGTCTGGCTCTAAAGAACAAGTTGAAAAGTTTAATAAGCTAATAGCAGAGTCAGCAGAAAGTTCTGCTGGCAATCAAGCCCCTTCATTTGACCCAGATGATGTTGATCATTTCGGTATGATCCATCTTGTTCCAGCAGCAGATCCAAAAGACACCAATAAAATTCCAGCTATTTATCAAACACCAGATGGTGGTTATGTGATGGGTTACTCAAATAGAGAAGATGGAAGATTCTATGTATCTCAAGACTTCTTGAGGGTATCTTCTAATGGAAAGCTTGTTCCTACGTCACAAGTTACCCAGATATCTGACACACAATCTCCAGAAAGAGAGAAGCAAGATTCTCATACTGGAGTACCAGGAGCCAAGAGTCTAGATGGATACATGAGCGCTTATGGTTCTTCTGGGAAAGATACAATGCAAACTGTTTCAACTGGCGGGTCACACAAAGGCGTTGCAAAACACTGGCAAAAGATGATGATGGATACCCAATATAGAGATCTATCAGGCAGAATGGTTAGAGCATACCCAACTTACATGTTGTGGCTTATTGATGATGGTAACTACTTTGCTGGCGTTAAGCTTTTTGATAATTTCTATGGCTTGCAATCTATTATTGACTTTTCGATAGTTCAGTCAGAAGATATTCTTGGCGACACACTGATGCTAAGAATATCAAATACTTATTCCAAATTATCTAAACCAGAAGCCTCATTAAGCAGCATAGTTAATATGGACGGGCAATTAAGTGGCGGGGTTACAAATGCTGAGATAGATAAGACAGCTGCAAATCTTGCAGGCGGTTCTGCAAAAATTGTTGAGACTTTGATAAGAAGATCAATGAATATGAAGTCTCACATGAACTCTAGATATGTGACCGAAATAAACCAAATGAGATTAAAGCCAGGAGTAAGAGTTCACTTAAGAGCTGGATACGGAGCTAACCCAAATTCTCTTCAAACTATTTTTAATGGCGTGATAGCTGAAGTTGACCATGGGGAAATAATAACAGTCATTGCACAGTCAGATGCCGTTGAGCTAAGTCCTATAATTAATAGCACAAAGAAAAAGGGTGACAGCGGAAAAATTGATGGTGGAATAAACACTGGTCTTTGGATGTCTGAACCAAGAGACTTAATGATAAGACTTTTATCTATGGGAGCATCAAGAACAAGAGAAGCATTTGCTCATGCAACCAGAGGAGCAGTTTTTTCCGAAAACAAATTTGGTATTAGACACTTTGGTTCAATACTTTATAAACCTCTTACTCCTCAGGAAGAGGCTAAAAGCTCTATGTATAAGCAGAGTGTAATTAACGCTTTCAATGCAACTGGAAGAAATCCGATTACCGGAACAGCTGGCCTTGCTTGGAATTCTGCAGCAAATATAATTACTGGAGGGATAGCAACTACTGCTTCTTTAAGTACTGATATAATGACCGGTGGAATTATATCTCCTCCAACAGCTGGAGGCCTCCAAAGCTTTGGTGGCTCGGTAAGAACACCAGTTTTAGGCGCAATGCAAACACTTTGGGGAAATTTTTCAACTCAAAGAGATTTAGAAATCTTTAAAAGAAATATCTATCCGGGCAATGGTGTTGGAGTTGCTCAATTTTTGGGTGGTGACTTAGATGACGGTTGGGCAACCATGGCCAGCATTGATATATCAGAAATTGATAGAGAAAAATTTGGTTATGCAGATAGATTGTCAAATAGATCATGGTCAGGTCTAATAGAACAATCTCAGAATATGAGCAATATAGATGCTAATCAAGTTTTGGAAAGATCTACAGCAGGAAATGAACTTGTAGATTCAAGTAAAGCTGTAGGAACAAGTAAAATAATCGGTGGAGCTTTGGCCGTTGGTGCTGGAGTTACTGTCGGTAATTTTATTGCTCCAGGTGCAGGCCTGCTCCTTGGTGCAAAATTAGGTAAGTCTTTGCAGGGTCGTGGTTTTACTAATGTTATGAAAACTCTTGGTCTTGTTTCTGATCTAGACGACGATATTTACGATGAAGTTTCGTTTAGAGCTCAAACTTATATGAGATCTGTTTGGGACATGTTCCAGATGTGTGCACGCTTGCTTCCAAACTATATAGTTGCAGTCAGACCATTTGAAGATAGATCTACTATATTTTATGGTAAGCCACACTGGCTTTATACATCCGGAGTATATCCAATATCAACAGGTTTCCCAAATGAAGAACAAGCTAAGATGGACGGTGTATCAATCCCAGGTTATATTGACGCAGATGATTCATTGCAAAAGATATTGGATACAGTTAACAAAGAACAATCCCCTATAGCAGATGCGTTAGCAGTTTCACAATCTACAGAAAGTTCTGTTTCAGAATCAATAGCAGCTATGTCAAAAGACATGTTGTCTTTTAGTGGCATCTTTAGATCAGGAGCTCCTTTAAGAGGAAAGGTAATTAATTTTCTTGATGAAAATCGTAGTGTCTATAAACATTATGATGAGATAGTATCTAGACTTCCCGTAAATAGAGGAAAAGTACAAGTTGGATTTCACCTTCCATTTGGTCCTAATGGAGAAGGAACAGAAGCTCCAATTCAAGTTGACAAACATAAGCAAATAGACCAACTACCAATACGATTTAGGTATCCATTTTTTACAAACAGAACATCTGGTATACTCCCATCACTAGACTATGACAAGATAGTTAGAGGAAATACTCAAGAAGATTTTACTAGAAACATAAACAATATTGTTGCAATTTCATTACTTGAAAAAGGATTAATATCTAAAGAAAAAGATTCAGAATCTACTGCGCTTGTAAGTGACAAGAATGGTGAAACAACATTAGATTTTAATTTTAGCTTTGCAGCAAAACTCCCGATGATGGGGATAGATGAATTATTAACTGGCACTGCAGCATTTGACCCTTCTGGTATTTATGACCCAAACGGTAACTTGGGTCAGATAAACGCATCATACACTGTACAAATGCCGCTTCCAATAATAACTGAAAACCCACAATATTTTGTAGAAAAATTCCAAGAGTATTATGATGACTTAGATCCAGTCTATGCTCTGCAACAAGAGTTTAATACTCTCCCACTGAACTTTAGAGATTGGGGAATGCCAAAGACAGCTGAAGAAGAGCAATTCTATATTGCCATGAGATGGCCTTATAATCCAATACCAGGTTTGACAGAAATTGCTTCAAAGGTAAATAAAACTGCTCCGACTCCAGAAGTTCAAAAAGAAGTTCTTAAAAAATTCTTGAAGATGTACAACTTTCAAGAAGAAGATTTAGTTGGCTCTCCTGAAGAATATAAAAAGAGAAGAGTATTAGTTTATAATGAGCAAACAAACACAGCTGTAGTTTGTGCTCCAGCGTACTTCTTATGGGGAGAAACCGAATCCGATGAAGACGGAAACGGAAGCAATAAAATAGACGCTATTGTTTCTCCAGACGCAGCTTACTTCTTAGGACTGTTGATTAACAGTAAAGGTCAAATACTTTCTCCATTAGAGAATATCGAAAGTGTTAATTCAGAAGGAGTTGAGTTAACCACCACTAGTGCCCAATGGGAAATATTGGGCATGGCAGAACAAAATCTTTCTGAATGTAGATTTACATTTGTTTCTGATACTACCCCACTAGGAGTTGTAACAAGCACTTATAACCCAGCTAACGCTTTTAGATATGTAGAAGATGGTTGGAAGTTTTCGGAAGAAAATTTCTTAGTTGGTTTTGGTGCCTTCAAAGCATCTGATGGCACTCCAATATCAGACATTCTTGACATGAACGATGATAGGTTGCCAGCAAAACAAGTTGGGGTAAACACCAGTGCGCATCCAAGTCTAAAGAGAAATACTCATACAGGAGTTATAATAAAGGATGATTATACTTTTGACGATCAATTAGCATTAAAAACTGCAGCTGATTGGACAAAAGAATGGAGTCAAGGTGGCAATTATCTTGAGTATTATGACAAGATTATTAGCAATGAACTAGGTGAATTATCGCAAGATAATCTTTTTGACGAAATTAAAAAAGATAGAGAAGGAAAAAAGAACGAAAAGTTTGCAGCAGTTTATGATCCACTGGATGCCGTTTCTGTAACAGCAAGAGGGTTTTATGATGAAAAGTTCGATAGTACAGTTAAGGTTATCGCTGGAAATGGAAGAAGAGTTGCCGAAGCACAGCAAATTTGGGATCAATTTAGATATGGATATCATACTTATGATTCAGTAAAAAATATATTTCAACAAGTTTATAATCTTGATCCAGATGATGATAAGGTTTCTACTGATCCAATATTTAGCTTATTAACTTGGAAAACTGATTTTGCACTAGAAGAATTTGGAGCAGATACAAGAAGTTCTGAATTTACAACTTTACTTGGCGCAGACTGGATTAGTTCTGTCAGCGCTCAAACAGCTGCAAAGCAATCAGCTATAGATATAGCAGTGGATGAATATATAGATGGTGGCTATGATGGAGTAGACGAAAATAGCAAGCCTTTAATCAATAAAGACAAAGGCATACTTGATGCCTACAACGCATTAATAATAAACAAAGCAACAAGCATCAGAGAACTGGTGCGTAATCATTTTGAAACATACGACTATGCACAGCCAACAAACCCAGAACAGGACCCAACTGGTAAAGACATATCTGAACCTGGAACAGATGGCCAAAGTATATACGAAAGAATCCAAGAAAAGTTAGGAAAAATAAAATCAACTTCTAGTTCAGAAGAAAAAGCTAAACTTTTACTAGAAAGTGTTGAAAGTCCAAAACAATTATTCTTGTTGTTAGTAGGTATTTTCAGACAAAAGATGTGGTCAGACCCTTATGCAAGAGCATGGCTTGTACTAAGACCAGATAAAAAGCGTTATAGTGCAACTGGCTGGGGGACAGCTGCCACTGTTGCTGCCACAGCAGTGTCTATTCCATTTGGAGCAACTGTAGCGGCTTTAGACATTTTTGGTAATGAAAATGATCAATGGAGTTTTAGATCAGTAGACAAAATGTTCCATGCCTTCATAGACTATAACGCTCAGTACGCATCAAACAGTCAAGCATTTATTAAGCTTCTACAAAAAAACGCAAAAGAGGGCAACAACGCTAGCAACTGGGTTACTGGAATTGGCGAAGATGCAATTGGTTTTTGGGACAGAAATATTGGTCCTATATTTACAGCATTTGATGCGGCTCTTGGAAATCTTCTTAATATGTTTAGAATGTCTATGGCTCAAATGGGTTATGGACTACAAGAGCTAGAAAACTTTACTAAACAAGCAAATATTTTAAATAAGGCTTATAACGATTCAATCTACTATTCTCTTGGTAGACCTGGGACTTTGTTAAGAGCTGTAGATAATCCATTTACAAGAGAATATGGTGAACCAGTAGTTGAGATCAGAGAGCCGTTCCAAAGAATGCACTATCTAAGCTCATTCACTCACATCTTGTCCAATAATATTAAGGAAAATGGTAAGGTAGCAACTCAAATTACTGCGGTTTCTGATGGCAAATATCCAGTAACAGTATCGTTAGACAAATCTGCTCCAGCTGAAAAGCAAGTTGAAAAAACAGTTGAAACTGGGCTTTACTTTGATAACGCAAAAGGTGAAGGAGTCTTCGGTATACTTCATCCAATTTTCCACCCTCTTGAAACAGCAAGAGGAATTGCAAAACATGCTCAAGGTGAACCGGATGAACTGACAGCAAGAAGAGTCGCCTTAGCATATTTGAAAGAATCTTTAAAAGATATATATGGTGGAGAAATAATTGTTGTAGGAAACGCAGACATTAGACCACACGACTTAGTTTACTTAGCTGACGTTTATGAAAGAATGTATGGAATATTCGAAGTAGAACAAGTAGTGCACCACTTCACCCCAGAAACAGGTTTTATAACAAGTATAACTCCTAATGCATTTGTAAGCGTAAATGACCCAGCAAGATGGTTTATGTCCTCTTGGTGCGCCGCACACTTCAGCATGATGAATCTAAGAAATGATGCAAAGCTTTTGCTACTGAATAAGTCCAATAACAGTAGACTCACTATTAATGGTGATGTGTCAATAGATAATTTAGGGGACATGCTAAAAGATCAAATGATGGGCGGCATGCAATATACACATGGCCATACAGCTTTGCTTAGAGACATACAAGCAAATCAATTGGCAGACTCTCTCCCTGACACAAATGAAAAAGTTAAACAATTAATAAAGAATAATACAGGCAAAACTGATGGTAGTGCAGGAGCAGCTATTTTTGCAGGCCTAGTAATGCCAGCAATAACTGCCACAGCTACTGCAGCCACATTTGTAGCTACAGGCGGAACAGGAGCTCTTGCTGCTGGCGCAGTTGCAGCAGTTGGTGCTGGTTTAACAGATGCAGCCTGGAGTGCTTGGAAATGGGTTAGAAACAATGTGTTGGATCAACACGGATGTTATATACAATATTTGTCAAAAAATGGTCAACCAATGGACGCAGGGTTGTCCAATTTCCAAGGAATGGTTGTTGGCAAATACCATTCAAAGAGACTATTACCAGGTATTCTTGGTGTTAGATCAAAAGTTAAAACAGCAGATGGACACGCATTTGTCAGAAGTGATGATCTACTAAGTAGTTTTGGTTGGAAAGAAAAAGAAATAAGTGCGTTAGTTAGACACATAAGTTTGGAAAATGCAATAGTACAATCAGAGATATTAAAGTATTCTGGTCTTGGTCCAGAAAAAACAGGGTTAAATGAATTCTTTAAAGCAATTGTTAAAGTAACGCATGTCAAAGACGGTGACACCATAAAGGCATACGATGTGCTAACAAACAAAGAATATGATGTTAGATTTGAGGGAATAAACACAGCAGAACTTGCTAAGAATAACGTTACTTCTGACACTGCAATTATCAACCCAAACTCTCCAGCATCAAAAGCACTTCATTATACTAAGCAAGCTCTTGAAGGAAAGTTATTTGTCTTAAGAATAAGTCCTAATAATCCTGCCATGATTTTAACAGCTGATGATTTTGAAGCAGGAGCAGCATACAACAACCCAGAAAATTATTTAGCTGCGTATGAATCAAAAACCCAAAATTGGGATGATCGTTATATGGCAAGTGTTTTCTATAGAACTGACAAAGATATATATAATTCAATTTATCTAAAGGTTAGAGGAATATTTTTAGGAATTCCAGAATCTACATCGAACTCAATTGCGTATATAAAGGAAAAAGTAAAAGAATCCATAAGTCCACAATCTGTTGTTTACACAAGATTTGATACACTTTATGACGCAATTGTAGATGAGCAAGCCGTTTACACAATGTCCCCTCCAATATATAGTTCAGTTCCAGAAAACGGATATATTCATTTTGAATCATTGGGTGAAACTGACGCACTAAACGGACTAACTAACCTAGAAAAGAAAGCATTTGACGCTGCAATATCGATTCTTATTCTTTATAGGGTATACGAAAAAGCAGCAGAATGGCCAATGGCCGAATGGAATGAGTACTATAATGATGGAAGTCCTATAACGCTTAACTGGGAACTTGTAACTACAGGATTAGCTCAAGTTTACACTAAGGGGCTTTTAGCAATTAAAGGACCTGCGCTTTATTCAGTAGAAGATGTAACACCAATACCAAGAGAAGTAGAATAATATGTCTGATTTTGAACTAGATTCATCTGATTTTTCAAGCACCCAAAGCATTGTTGATAAGGTAGGTTCACAGTTTTATCCAAATGGTGAAGTTGTTGTTAAGAATACAACAATGTCAAGATTGCCGATGCAGGATAGAACTTTAAGAAGTGCTGATCCAGCAAAAATTTTACAAGGAGATGGACTTTTCAGAAATCCAGCTTTTGCTACGGCAGCATACGCACAGTCAACCCAATCAGCACTACACGGTATATTGGCAGCACAAGCAGATATAGATGATGAAATAAAAATAGCTGACCCAGACGATCCAACTAATAGTAAATATTTAACTGGAGCTGCAGCTAGATCTGAAATAATGAAACAGTCCATTATGTCAACTGGCGTTGCTCCAAGTGGATTTGAAGCAACTTTGAGAGCGATGAACGCAACTGTTGTTAATTCTACAACTTTAAACACAGATGGTAGCGGCTCAGTTGGTAATGATTATGGTGGCAGCTATAGCCATAGCACAACCGGATATAGCCCCGCGCAAAATGCAGAATCCTATAATGGTGGTTCTAGACAAATAGCACTTGAAGAAAATTTAACAGACAAAGAAAAAGAAATATATCAAACTAAAACATCAGAATTAAATAAAAAAAGTAATTTTAAAGGTAGTATATCAACTTTTTCTATTAATTTTAATCAAAATACTTTACCTAGTGGAACAAATCAAGATTTAACTAAATTGGGTTTTGAGATATATCAAGGTGGAACTTTTTATGGTGGCGGAGACGGTTCTGGGATTCCGATACCAAAAGAGTATATAGGTTCACGGAACAAAAACATGCTATGTCTCAGCAGCTCTTATACAACTTCTTTTGGAATTAACAAACACATCATATATTTCTGGTGGTCAAGGAACACATAGAACTATTGTTTCATCAAACTTTGGAGCTCTAACCGCAGAAAATAATGGTGTTTCCGATCACTCCTTTGGAAGAGGTTTTGACATTGATATGGTCGGAGATGGAATAAACCCACCAATAAATCTTGTAACAAATCTTGATTCCTATAGAAGAGGACTAGACATTTTTTTATCTAATCTTCAAAAACTTCCAAGAGAGCTACATCCAGATTTAATCATAGTCCATGATCAGCTTGCAAGTGAATTAGGTGTTTTGGAGAAAGGTTTAGAGGATTCAAACTCAGCTGTTAGAGTTAAATACAAAGCTCTTTCTCCGTATATAAACTTTGGATGCGATAGTAGCCATAGAAACCACATCCATATAAGTTTTAGTGCGCAAAGAGCAGGATCTTTTTTAACTCCAGCGATGGCTGAAACACTAGGGCAAATTTCTTTTGGTGGTTCAGGTGGTGGTTCGGAGTTAAATTTTGATAAATTTAAAACAAACTATTATAATAAGCCAAATGAAACATTATCTCCTGATGAAATTCTAAACATGCTAGTGACAACTGGCCTATATAGTTATGAAGTCGCAGCCATCTTTGTAGGGATCGCAGAAAGAGAATCTAGATTTAGCCCGTATGCATTAAACCCTAATAGGGTTACTAAAGATTTTTCTTTCGGTTTGTTCCAAATAAATTTACTTCCAGCAGCAAACGGTAAAAAAACATTTTTCTTAAAGTATCCAAGTGACCAAAACGTGCTCGGCCTTAAATTAGCTTACGCTACAGAAGAAGGTTTATCTCAGTCTGACTTAGAAGATAAAGTAAAAAATACAGCTTCTAGAAGTACGGTTGATCAAAGAATTTTTATACCATACAACCAAGCTTACATGGTAGGCGTTACGGGAGCTGGAGAAGTAGAATTTTCTAAAAGATTAAAAAACAATACTCAATTTGATAATTATATATTTGGTCCATGGGGAGACTATAAAGGAACATATGGATTTATTAACAAGGTAAAATTTTCTACTATTTCCTCCGCATATACTAATAGTGGTAAAAAAATAGAAACTTTAAAAAGTTGGATTAGAACAAAATTCAAAAATAATAAACCATATCCATATATTGAAGATTGGATGAATGGTGAATATTATGAAGAAAACGTTTAATTTTACAGAAGGTAATTATGGCAATTAACTATCCAAAATTTGATAAAAAAATAACTGATCAAATTGATGACTCAAAATTTAGGCAGGTAAAAAATAGACCTGGAACAATAATGAGTTATAATTCAGCTCAAAATACAGCTACTGTAATGGTTGACGAAAAGTTCTCAAGTAATATTCGGGAACATGATACCCAATGTCCCTTGCCCGTTTATCTATGGCATACAATCAGTAGCCCCATCACCAGGCACACGATGCCTCGTGGGTTTTAGAGATGAGCACGAAGACGATCCATATATTATAATGTACTTCAACGAACCACGTTCATATAAAAATACTCGAAATACAACGGTAGATACCGGTATCCCAAAGTTTATGGTGTAATTATGATTAATAATGAAGAAGAGTCAAGAAAATCTAATGTCTTTAATGAGGGAGCAGAATTAAAGAGAAGAAAAGAATTTTCAAATAGAGAAGTTGGTATTACTCATCCAGACCACAAGGGTTTCATAAGAATAGCCGACTCGGGTGAAATAGAAATATTTGCAGCTCCTGGTGTTGGACTTATTTTAAATCCAAATACAAGAAGTGTTGCGATTGTAGCAGATTCTATTAAGTTCTTTTGTAGAGATGATGACGGTTTAAGATGGAATGACAAATCATTTAATCCAGCTTCTGACGTGTATAATGAGCCAGCTCTTTTAAAAACTAATGATTTCTTAAATAATCCAGCTTATTATAGATCAGGTTATTATTTGAATAATTTGGAGCAATTTACACAGAACCAAGAGCAAAGCCCTATTACTATTATGGGTGAATATGGTTTAGGTTTAAATTTAGGAAAGGATACTCCACTGGTATCTGACCCAAATAAACTTACTCTAGAGCAAAAAACTTTAATTGACACGTATGCTAAAACGCACACTGAATCAGAAGTTGAATTACTTGTCGATTTCATGTCAAATGGATATACATTCCAAGACGCTTTAGATAAAGTTTCAAATAGTGAGTTAAATAAGTCAGGAAATCTAGAAAACTTTCCATGGATAACAGACGGTTTGGAAAAATAATGAGCGATTTTTATTTTGGATACGATGGAGACATTAAATTATCTGGCAATAAAGATATAGCTATGGTCCAAAATAGGGCTCAAAAAGATACCCAGCAAATCTATTTAAGGTTGATGACTGAACCAAATGATTTTACAATTTACCCAAGATTAGGTTGTGACTTGTCCCTTCTCAAAGGAATGCCACAAAGTAAAACTACAGGTGAAATAGGCAAAAGAATTATTAGAGAAGCTTTAGAAAATGAAACTAAAGGTGGAATATTTAAAGGAAGATCTATATCAATAGACGCAGTTCCAGTATCTGCAACAGCAATAAGATTTGATGTGCATATTGAAGACAACTCTTTAGAGCCAATTACCCTATCCATAACTCAAGATATATAAACAGGAGCAAAAATGCCAATCGTATACAGCAAAAGTAAAACAGAGATTCTAGGGAAGATGCTTCTGTCACTAGAGAAAAATGCTGGCATTACTGCAACATATCCTGGCTCAATAGCTAGAGCCTTTGCTGAAGCGGTAGCAGTAGAAATGGGTGATTTATATGAGGCGTTAAAGTTTAGTGTCAATCAGACATCTATATCCACAGCTTCTGGTAGATCACTGGACCTTATAGGTGAATTGTATGGGGTAAGAAGAAAAATTGTTTCTCCAGAAATAGAACAAGATAGAATGAGCTATAATATAGAATTCTTTATTTCTTCTCCATCATCTAGCGATATAGTCATACCAAAAGATACATTAGTTTATAATGATGTTACAGAATTTTCTTCCAAACAGTACCAATATAAACTTCAAGATTCAGTAACAATTATTGCTGGCACAACCAGAGCTTATGGAAGAATAGCTGCTTCTTTTACTGGGCAAGATTTTACTGCAGCAAAAAATACTCTTACTAAGCATAACTTTACTTCCGTAGAGGGATCTATCATATTTTGCACAAATACAAAAGAGATATTTGCTATGCCAGGTATGGAAAGTGATGACTCCTACAGGAGAAGAATAAGCTTTTCTATTAAAGAAAAGTCATACGGCACCGCTGAATCATTGAGACTAAACGCTCTTGCCCTTCCTGGGGTCAGAGACGTACGTATACGTGAGTCATCATATGGAATGGGTTCCTGTGATGTTATTGTAGTCCCAGAAACTCAAACGATTAGTCCTTCATTTGTTCAAAACGTGTTAGATAATCTTTCCCCAAGAAAGCCTGTAGGCATTAAATTAAATATAAGAATTGCAGAAAGAGTGCCTATCAGCCTAGCTGTTAATATAGTGCTGCCTCAGGGCTTGTCTAGTGCGGCAGTTTCTGCTCTTGAAAACCAGGCTTCAATCTTTTTGAGAAGATACTTGAACTCGTTCACTATTGGTGGTACACTTTCCTATGCCGACATTGAATCTCAGATAAGAGCTTCTTCAGACTTTATAAAATCTGTAAATGTTCTTAGCGTGACAGCAAGAGGGCAAGAAATCCCCAAGGGAATATTCACCCTAAATTCTGAAAGAGAATACATGATAGCTGGCACTGTGTCCGTTTTTTCTGTTATAATGTCTTCTACAGGATATTAGAACCGAAAGAGTGGTACACATGTCAGACAAGCTTTTTCTTGTCACTAAAACTCACATAGTCAAAGCAAAAAATATGAAACACGCCAGAGGGCTTGTTGAGGGAGATGAAGACATCCCAGGCTCAGTAATGGCAGACAACCTTTTTGCAAAAGAAGTTTCTGAAGATCAAGCTTCAATGTATTTTTCTACTGGACAAGATTCATTTTATAATACTTTTGATGAAATAGAAGAAGAAGAAATAGACAATCAACAGTCAAATGAATCCAATATTGAATTAGCTAGAATAGCTCATCCAGAAAGAAATATAACTGATTCTACAATTGATTTTTTAAGATCAGAGAACAAAAGACTAGCAAGATTAGCTGATAAGCACAAGAATGTAAGAAATGAAACTGTAAACGCGATCTACGCAGCAGCTTATGACGCATTCGCAAATGTAAATATAACTGTTCCAGAAAAAAAGGAACTTAAAAGAAGTGGTCAAGGTGACGCAGAAGTAGCTGTAGCAGTCTTTGCAGACTGGCAGTTGGGCAAGCTGACACCGGATTATGACTCAGAAGTACTAGCACAAAGAATAGAGCTCTATACAGAAAAGATGCTTAAGATCGTTGAAATGCAGAGAGCAGATCATCCAGTTGACACTCTTCATGTTTGGCTCTTAGGAGACATTGTAGAGGGAGAAGAGATATTCCCTGGTCAAAGCCACTTACTTGATTCTGGTTTATATAGACAGGTTGGAATCAATGGACCAGAAGTTCTTTCTAAGTTCCTTACTACAGCACTACAGAATTTTAGCAAAGTAAATGTTACTGGAGTTATAGGAAACCATGGCTCTGTTGGTGGAAGAAATAGAAAGATGTACGACCCAGAATCAAATATGGATAGACTTCTCTATAGAATTGTAAGTCTTATATTTAGAAATGAGCCAAGAATAACCTTTAATATTCCAGATGGAAGAGGCGAAAGACACTGGTATGCAGTGGATAGAATCGGTTCATATGGAAGCCTTTTAATTCATGGAGACCAAATGCCGTCACCTAACACAGTTACCGCTTACTATAGAAAGGTGATGGGGTGGAAAGACGGGGCTATCCCTGAGGAATTTGAAGATGTATTCATGGGTCATTACCACCAGCAGGCAAAAATGACTATTGGTACATCAACATTGAGAATTTCGGGTTCTCCAGAAAGCACCAACACCTATGCCCAAGAATATTTTAATTCTATGAGTAGACCATCTCAGCATTTGATGTTTGTTCACCCAAATAATGGAGTTACTTCAGAATACTCAATATGGCTTGATACCATTTAATTCAGGACAGGTAGATGAAAACTTATTTTTTAGCATTAAATAAAAATGATTTTAATATAAGTGCATCTACCTGGACTTCCAATGTATTTGACATCTACTCAAATAGGTTCTACACAAATTATTCTACATTTAGATCTCCTAATGGCCTCAATGAACTTGGCGATTTTACATTTGTAGGAACTGAAATCTTGGAGGACGCTACTCCAACCATAGATGGCTCCGTAAAGGTGACTAATTATGGGGAAATTAAATTAGACCAAGATTCACGGACAGTATGGTTTCTTTAATTATGATGAGATCCAAAATGGATATTATCTTTTTAATCTTGATGATGCATCTCCATATTGGATTCTAGGTCCAGATTCCCAGTCTAGTTTTTTATATAGATTTGTTGATACAACAAGCAGAGCCGATATTATTGGCTACAAGCATGCAATAAATAATCTACCTGGTTCTGAAATACCAACAGTACAAATTAAAATTTTTACTTCTGAAACTGAAAACGCACAAGAATCAGAATGGCAGCAAATAGCTTACATTAATGAAAACACTTCATTACTTTTTTTGAGAGATGTAAAACGCTATGTTAAATTTAAAGTAGAGTTCAGTACGTCTTCAGATCTCTCTGATGCCAATTTCCTTTTGCTAATTCAAGTCCAAATAGAGGATATATTAAGCCCAGTTATATCTGACCACACTAGAAATATTCTCAATAGGTTCCCATCTTGGACTAAACCATTTGCCGATTCGCTAGAAAGAGCAACCCCAGAATTAGCTTTGCCAGAAACAACTGCTGGTAAATTTATTAATGCTTTAATTGGTGACAGTTTAGACACAATAGATGAATTTATTTCAAGAATAGAACTTGATTCGTTTATTGATTCTGCTAATGAAAATGAGATAGCTTGGTTATATCTTTATACTCCAGTGTCTCCTGGTTTTGTTAAGGTTACAGGAGACAACGTAGAGCTAGCAAGAGTTTCAACAATGAAAGAATTATTAGAACATAGGGCAACTGACTATGTTTTCTTTTATAATTTTACAACTAACGAATTATACACTGTAAAAAACTTTGCAAAACTGCTTGTTGATAACGCTGACTTTGATTCAATACCCGTACAAACTCTAAACAGCTTTGATGAGTTTGGATTGAGAGTGGGCCTTCAAAGACTTTATTTAGAAACAAATACAAACTTTGCAAAAAGAATTCTTGATGTTGGGCAAAACCCACCTTCAATTAATGAAGAAGGTTTGAAGCTTACCCTAAGAAGAGAGCTAGATATTTGGAGAGCAGTTGGAGCAACACCAGATTCTGCGTATCAAGGAGCTACCCCAGAGTTAATTGAAATATCTGATATGATGACGATGTCAGAATTCTTTTCAAAAGAAGGAGTACCAACAAAACAGTTTTATGATTTTGTTGAATACATTAATGAAAATTACCCAACAAATTTAGGATATATAAAGTGGGGAGAGGCATACTGGGACTATGCTGGCAGAAAAGCTGAAGGGGTTTCTTCAATACCACAGATAGCAGACTCAGCAACTCCTGAGTCATATATTGATATATATCAGCCAGGAGTTGGAGATTTTGAAGACGCTAAAATTAAATTAGAAAAAATTAATTCTGACATTCAACAGTACTCATTTGGACTTAGAGTAAGCGGTATAAAGTACGACGACTACGAAAATGCATATGAACCAATACGAGTAAAATATGACAGCTATGTTTCATATTTAGAAAACTATGTTGATAACAATTCAGCTACAATAAATTATGATGTTACGCTAAAACTGAACTTACATGGCGATATACCAAACGATGCAGTATATACTGCAAGATATCAAGATACTGTAAAAAATAAATACACGATAGCATCCTCCCCTGAATACATCGTTCGACCAATATTTAATGGATCGGGATTTACTACTGGTGAATCCATATATTATAATTCTGGTGGAACACCGTATGTTAACACTTTCGATGTTTCGGCAACCGAATCATATACATTTAATGAAATACCACTTTATGCAGTAGATGAAGCAACAATAAGCTTTATTAACAGCACTAATTATTTGGGGGCAAATGGAAATTATGGATGGGTTGGGTTTGTTGATGCGACACCATACAGTTCTGTAAGCTCAACTAATTCAAGAATTGTAAAAACAGCAGCACAAATTAATGACTCCCCTTATGCACTAAATTTAAAAGTTGGATCAAATATATATGATTCACTTAAAACAAGAATAAAAAACACTCCTGCTGTTAGATCAAGTAGATTTGGTTTAGTTATAAACAACAGCAGCAATATAGATGAAACAAGCCCAATTGTTTTTACACCTCAAGATATTCTTAAAGATGTTATTATCCCTAATGGGGTCACACCTCTATACGTCCATATAGACAATGTTATTGAGGACTCATATGACATAGACCACTCCTCTGGGTCATACTCCGGTTATGGTGGTCTCTCTCTAAATAGAGACACCAATATGACACACTTGCTTTCTGCAAGTCCAAATATAATTTTTAGCTATATTAACCCCAATTTTTCTACACCAGAACAAATGCCGGGGTACATAGGCACCACAGGAGCAACAGCAAATTATTACTTTAAGAATATTAAATTCCCTTATAATGCAACTCCTAATTATTTAATGGTGTCTTCAGCAGATGGCGCAGATTATCCATTTAGTTCTTCAAAATGGGAACCATTTACTGCTGACTATGTGTCAAGCATTGGATTTTATTTAGGTAAAGATGGTGTAGTATCGGACTACTCAACAGTAAACTATGATTGGGTTGATTCTACAAAGAATAATTTAATAGGATTTTTTGATTTTGAAAGATCATCATTTGGTCTTTCTTCCTATGCAGAAAATGATAATTTAGTAATTCAACAAATTCAAGCAATAGATCAAAACGATGATATTGAAGTTCAAATATCATATTACAATAACAATAATATTAGGCAATCAGAAGCACCAGAATTATTTACTGATTTAAGAACGTTAAGTGATGTTCCTATGGAGCCATACTACCCATTTGATTTAGGGTCAACTCCAACAGGAGTTTTAAACTACCTAGATCCAGTGACAAATAAATATATTATGAAAAATATTGCGCTCTATGCCTATCTAAAAGACTGGAGAAATGATTTAATATCGCCATCAATAAATTCTGGATGGTATTTCCAGAATGGAAAAGAAAGATATATTTACTCAATTCCAGAAAAAGTTTTGACAGAAAACGAAGATGAAATAGTTCTACCAGCAATAGCTAGACAAGGTTCTCCAGTGATTGTTGTGGTTGGTAATATGGACCCAGAAGATGGGTCTACAATAAACTATACCCAAGTGTCATTTTCAAATGAAGCTACTCCAACTGAACTGTCTTATCATAATGTTGAATATATAACGCCAACTCATGAAAATTATCTAGCGCTAGCATATCCAAATATTTTTGATGTGTCAGCAATAGACCAATTTACTGGACAAACAATTGTTCAAAACAAGGAATATGGATCAAACGTTATTGATTTAACGCAATCCTCAACTCCAGTATTTTATACAAATAGAGAATATAAAATTTCTTATAGAGTAAAAAATACTTTTAATTTAGACAATGAGCATTATAATTCAATAGATAATTCTTATAGATCAAAAGTTACTCTTTTGACTACTCCAAATTATGAGTATTATACCGAAGTGCACTATGAGTCTGCCCTATTTGATCAAGATTATGAGATTAATCCATTAACTTTAAATCCTTTAATATCTCCTTTTGATGAAGGATTTGTATACTTATCTCATACTAGTTATCCATTTAATTCAATCGAAGCCCAAGTTTCTCCTAATCAAATTACTCAGGGAACAAAAGATTTTATGGCCGTTAATATATGGTCTAAAGATATAAATGAAAATCCAAAGCCACATATAGAGATTGATATTATTGGAGAAAACATTGATGCTACCCCATCATTTGTGCAAACAAACGAAGATGGTTATGCAAGAGCATATGTTAGATATACTGGTTCAGAAATAGAAAAGCCAAGTTCAAATTATATTTATTTAAATAGTGTTGGTGATGATATATCAGCAACCGCATCTTACGTAGTTTTGCCAAGAGTAGAAGAAACCGAGAAGCTATCCGCAGAAGTAAGCAAAAAGATAATTAATGCAGACGGTGAAGAAAAACAATTTATATACGGCAATGCTACTCCAAATGCTGCAGTTTATTGGAGAAAAGCAAGATCTCTTTATGAAGCTCTTAATAAACCATATTCAACGAGCTCTTCTCAACCAGGGCAATACGTAGATTCTGGAGTAGTAAGTGCTGACAGCCTAGGAAACTTTAATATTGGCCCATACATAGCTTGGAATGATGCTACCCCAGGCTATTGGTTTGTGGTTGTTGATAGTGAATTTAACCAGTCCTCTAGCTCAAATCCTGTTACTATAGTGGGAGATATTGTTTATTGGTATGAAAGATATGACGTAAATCAGTCTAATTCAGCTGAGCCATTTTTAAATTCTGCAATTGGTGGCGCTACTGGATATTACCACTATTTAACAAATCCAGTCTTTAAAAAAGATCAGTATACGAACAGGGTTTATTATGAAAATACAGCAGATACTTCATGGAACCTGCCAAAATGGTATCCTATTTTGAGATATTCTCAGTATCAAATGGGTCTTTTAGGTTCAACTCCATATATTATAGATTCCTATAATAATTTAAAGCCAGATTACGAAGAGGAATAAAGTGCAAAGTTTTATAAATTACACAGATCCAGGCAACGATGGAGAAGCCGCAATCAAAAAAGGGAAAATCTTACCCGACAATGCAGTAAATCTTCGGATGGTATTCTACTGATGGGGTAAGACCAGAAAATGCTCTGTCAGTAATTGACACATCTTCTTTAATTAATGAAAACTTTGGTGTGACAACAGCTGCAGCTGAAGATGTAGCTATGTATGCTGATGAATTTGGCGTTTTGAGATATGCAAAAACAAATTCAGAGTTATTCCAAAGCATGCATTCGCCAATAGTAAAAAATTCAGAAGTATCTATCAGCAATCATATAATCACTAATTCAAATAATTCTATTGAAAATAATTTTTCAAATAAAATTGGTGATTTTGAAACACAAAACTTTGCGCATAGTTTCTATGTAAGTAGGTATTTTACAATTTTGCCTTCAAATACAGCTTCCTATAATGGAATAGGAAGATCATTAAAGTTAGTCGACCCAGATAAGTATAATATAAAAGTAGTAGATTCTTCTGGTAATAAATATGTCGATCAGTATGGTCAAAATAAGTATGAGATTTTTATTGAAAGATATGAGAACGAAACATACACACTATCTTATAATGATTATTACAGAATAATTGTAGGTGTTGATCAACCGGATCCCGTCGGCCTGCAGCTTATATATGACAAGTTTGAAAGAACAGCTGACGGAATACCGCATAGCCAGTTCCTTAACTTTAAAGAATACATTAACACCATGCCACTCTATGCCTACGTTGTAGAGGAGTCAGAAGTTATAGATCCATCATCTGCTGGAAGAAAAATCTATTCTACTCAACTATTTTCTCACAAAGAAAACAAACTGCTTAAAAAAACTACCGGTGATGAAGGTTGGAAAGTAGTAACACCGATAAAAGCAATTCAGGACCCAAGAACTTTTCAAAACTTTAACTGGAGATTATTAGCTAAAATAAATTATAATTTTAGTAAAATAAAAGACATATACCAAAATACAGAACGAGCTGTAATGAAAGTGGCGGTCTTGTATTCTGGCTTGATTGAGAATATGCACAACCCATATGTATTCGCCAACTTAGAAGAGTCTGTAATAAATCAACAAAACTTTTTGTTTGAAAATCCGCTAAGACCAGTAGATTCTAACAAAACTCAACGAGCCTATTGGGCTCTTGATATAGATTTATTTATCAGCACTACTGTTACTAATCAAGATATAGATCCATTTGACTATGATATCGTTGTCTGGACACCAAGCCAGGCAATAACAGCTTTGCAAAAAAGAGCACTAGATCTATTCTTGGAAAACGGTGTATCCGTATTTTTGGACTGCTCGATGCTTGATCAAGCGTCATTAACTTCATCTGGTTTAGAAAACTTTGACTACTCATTGACATCTGTGTCAAAAAATACTGGCTATATAACAATTGTAGAGGAGTATGAAGAAGGAGATGACAATCTTAATGGATGGGATTTAACTGAGTATCAAGAGATTGATCAATATAAAAACCATAACGTTTTTGGCAATAGGTTAAATCTATTGAATAACTCTTCTGTTAATCCAATAAGAGTATTTAATGGATCTCCAGAATCAAAAGACGGTTCAGCTCAATCAATAGTGTCCTTAACCGAAGGATTAAACAAGTACACAGCAATTCTTAAAGATAAATACAATACTAGTTCTGAATTTTCATCATTTGTAGTACTGTGTCTAAACCCATTCCTTACCTACATTAACGATAACTACGGGACAAGTGGTCTTGGTGTAGCTGGATCAAATAGAGGAGCAATTAACTCATTTCCAGTTGGCACTCCCGGAGATCAAACCGCGTTTTTAAGTGCTGCGATGTTAGGGCCAAATAAGCTATTTTATAATATTTTAACTGAAGCAAATAAAAATAAAGTAAATAGCAGAACTAAGTTTTCTAGCGATTCAACAATTGTCTGGAACATTTCCCCATGGAGAAACAGCTGGGCAATTAATGGGCAAAGAGATGATGCTGGCAAGGTAACAGTTTTATTTGATGACGAAAAGCAAACTTTTAAGTTCAGCGATAAACAACAAAGAGTTGGTTCTGGATTTGTCGGAGCATATGTTTATGACCCCAAGTTTTGTAGGGAGCTGCAACCATCAATAGGGCAATTGCTTATTAGTGACTTTGAAGCAACGTCTATCCAGCAAGATGCTTCATCCATGATCAATGCAGATTTTAGTAACGTAGATTTTTATCTCGAATGTACAAATGACAATATAAAATTTTTAGATTTTGAAAAAGTAGATAATAATAATTACTTATTTGGGGAAACAAAGACTTCATATAATTTATTTAAATTAACTGATGGGGCAAAGCCACTGCTAGCTACTGGCGCTTTGAGCCTAGATGCCTATTCAACAGTGATTTCAAAAGAGTTTGACCTTAAGTCAATCTATTATCCATATATGATTTTAGATTATAATGATAGTTCTAGCGGATATCAGAGTACAAGTAAATCTGTAGTAAAAACTCCAAAAGAATATCTTCCAGGAAGTCAATTTGTTAAAGACTATGACTTTGATTTTAAAACACAAATATTTGTTACACAAACAAAGACAAATAAATTCACTTATAAAGTTTATTGGAATACAAGCTTTAGTACTCCTTTAAATGCAGAAGTGGGCAATATCTCCTATATTAGCAAAAGAGGTATAGCTGAAAATCCAGATGGAATTCCAGTTGTCTCCACTCAACAACCAAGAGACGAAAATGGAATTGTAATTACAAATACTGATTCTAGATTTAGGGGTTATAAATATCCAACAAATATTTATTCATTGACAGATATACAGTCATTAAAGCCAGTTGATAGAGCAAGTCCTAGAAATAGTTTTCATTATACTTTTGACATCCCAAGATCTGGAAGATGGAATGAATACATGGTGGGGTCAAATGATTCAAATAACTCAAATGTAGATTCAACTCAAGTTGTATATAAAGAAATTGGAAAACCAATTGAGGGGCAATGGAATCTTGACCAACGCCCACCACAATCAGCTTCAAATACAATTAAAAATTATATTAAAACACAGTTAAACACTTGGGAAAAGTTTGTTGCTGCATCACAAAAATTGTATTGGTTTGCTCCGACCTTAGAGCAACGTGGTAATAATATGTCAAATAAGGGGATTGTTAGATCTCTTGGGGAGCATTGGGAATATTTTGAAAACCATGTTATGAATGAATGCGATGCATTACCTGGTTCTACCAAACAATCAAGAATAGCTGCCCTAAGGTCTGTATATACAAGTGATACTAACCTAATAGTTGGAACAACTTTGGACATTCAGCAGGTTTTAAATGAACCTGTAGGTGCAGTTGGAAGAAGTTTTTTTACAAGACAATTAAATAGATTCTTAGATCGAGAGGAACTATTTGAGCCAGTTCAAAAAATGGAAATTGTTAGAGTTGAGGAAAACGTTGCTGCGTCAAACAACGCAGGTGTAAAAAATAATTATGTTTATTATATACAGTATACACTTAAATTAAATGGATACGCCGTAACTGTTAACGGTACATACGGATCGCAAACAGCAAATGCAGTTACAAAATTTCAAGTAGATAAAAAATTAAATCAAAATAGAAATCCTGGAATTGTTGACTCTGAAACAAAATCTGTTATGGCAACATACTGGCTTAACCTATTCAAAAATGATAAAACAAAATTTGAGACACTAAGAAAACAAGCACCAGCTCAAGCACAGCCATATATAAATAATGCTTTAAAGTATTCCGACATTGCAGTTGTATGTAACTCATCTGCTGCTGACGAATATAGAAGAATTAGCTATACAGGTATTCCTGGCCCTACCACAGTGCAAGATTTTATTGTTGTCGAAGTGCCGCAAATGAAAGACAAATCTGGAAAAGCATTTGCGTGGCAAGAGTTAGTAGCAATAAATTTAAAGTCTGGTGGCTGGAATCTGGGAGTTACACAAATATTTTTGTATGAGCAAGATTTAGTAACTTCAAGTCATTTAGTCCCACAATTTGGCCCAAACAATACTATAAAAGCAGCTCCTCAAAATATTATTCCTGTGTCAAAAGTTATACAACCAAATGGTTCAGAGGTAATTACAACAGGAGATAAAAGAAAGATTAAGTACGTAATGCTGGAAGTCTTTGGAACTGCATTAAATGACGGCGTGCACGGTCCTAACGCTGAAGGTCTTTCTATAAAAGACATTTCTTTTTCGATAAGAACTCCAGGAGTGCCAATAACTGCACAAAAGCAAGAAACAAGTTTAATTGATGCTACAGAAACAACTGCAGTAGCAACTGGGACAATCTATGGAGAAACGGATTTAGACTCTGGAGATTATGGAGTATTCAATCTTGGCACAATAGCTAAAGCGATATCTTCTGCAGCAAGATCAAAAGTTACTTCAATAGTTTTAAATGATATTTCAATGAATGTAATACCAATAATTGATGGTCAGCCTTTAATTGATGATGAGGGAAATCCTGTTGAAAGAAGTTTTTCTAAGTCATTTAATAAAACTATTTACTCAGATTCAATTAATGATATAGGTGACACTTATGAATGGGAAGATAATGAATCAACAATAGTTGTTTCAGCATTTTCTGAGGGCGCTTCAATTAATGGAGCAAGCCCGACAATAAGTCGTGTTTCAAAAATTGGCCCCACAGCTACCACTGATCTAACTGGACCAGAAGTAGCTTCTCAATTTGCCGTGTTATCGAATAGAGCGCCACAATATTTGATAACTACTACAAATGGCATTGAGGTTATCTCAGACGAAATATCTGAAGAATATTCAGTAGATAATTTTTATCTAGCGGACGCAGACATAACTGGTTTGAATTCAAAACAAAATACAAAACTGTCTGTAAATGCAAAAGATGGTGTTGTAGTTCTTACAAATTCTTTAGGTCAAGCACAAGGGTTCCCAGATTATTCTAAGTTCATCATGCCAGGAGTAGAAACATCTTTTGGTACTACGATTCTTAAATGGGATCTAAAAGATAAGAATGGACAGCTGGTTTCACCCCCAGATGGTCTACAATGGGGATTCTATAACATTAGAACAAAGCAATTTTTAGGTATAAAATTATCTTATCAATATTATTTAAGAAATAAAAGAGATATTTATATAGCAGTCCACGCCTATGATGCGGACAGAGATGTTTCTACACTTGAAAACGTTATTGGTGTTTCTAATAGAGTAGAAACACTTACAGAATTTGCGTTTCCTGCAAAGAGCGTTTGTCCTCTTTACTCTGTTCGTGTTAGCAGTCGTCCAAAAATATATCTATCTGCCCCACCAAAAAATCTTTCAAAGTTTGATCAGTGGTTTATTAACTTAAGTAGAGGTAGATTCTATAAATTAATAGATATACCAATTGATTATCAATTTACTGACTGGAAGAAAAACTTTAGGGGCAAAAAACTAAGATGTTTCTATGATACAACTAGAATAGAAGTGCCGTCATCGCCAATATTTGGTTCTGGGCATTACAGCATAGTCGATGAGCACCCAATTGTTTTATCTCAAAATGAAATACAGGTAAGACATGGTTCATTTATTGTGGCCCAAGAGCAGCTAGACATATCTTCAATCAATAGCACTTATACGGATGCAAGCCCAATTGAGGCATGGGTTGATACATTTATCCAAGATGGCAATGGTGCCTGGAATCTAATAGATTATAGTTTAATTAAGAATTTTAACAAACATACTGGAGTCATTTCTTTTAATAAAGAAATAGTTCCATCAGATCCTAAAAAAATTAAAGTAGACTATGTGGTTAAAAATCCAAATGTTATGCTGTATCACATCGATGGCCAGGAAATTCCGTTGAATCCATACGTTATTAAAAATTCATTTGTTTATAACGGAGAATCAATAGAGGCAGTTTATTCAAGAAATGCAAAGATGCATTTCTATCTTCTCCCCAAAACAGTAGAAGAACTTGTTGATGGAGAGTATGTTGAAGTTAATTCATATCAGAATCCAAATTCTGTAATCAATCTCTCTTACAATACTGATATATTTAACTACACTGTTGACTATAACCCATTTGCTCTTTATATCGGAACAGCTATTGTAAATAATATTTACAATTTTGATAATGTAAAGGTTCATGACCTTAGAGTTAAGGGTGGCGGTATAGCAGCCGGAACATCTTTGGTAAAAGAATCGGAAAATAATAGGAATATTCTTTCATTTAACGATGTAAAATCGGGCAAAGGAATGCTGTATCCAAATGGAGGATACGTTATTATCCAAATACCAAAAGAAGTAATAGATAATTTTAGAAATATAAATGATATATATGATATAGTTAGATCTAACTTAACTGCTGGAGTATCTTTTGATATCCAAGACATGGATGGAAATGACTGGAGAACACTATAATGTTGATGCAACTAAGTGACCATATTTCATCCTTTAGTAGACAGGCAAGAAGGACAATACAATCTGTTTTGTCAGAGTCAAAACTTGAAAAAGCAGAAATAGGAAGACTAATAAATAAACTTTCTACATTTTCTTCGGCTTCAGACTACATACCGTCTCTCGTAAGAAACCTTACTGTAATGCAGAGAGAGCCCTTAATAGATCTATTTAGGGATATTGATTTAAGAGTTAAAACAAACTATGATATTTCTAAATCTTTGAGCATGTTGAGAGCTTCAATGTCTACTATTTTTTCTGGAGAAATTGAAAAAATAGAAAAAGATATTTTATATTTAGAATCTTATATAAACAATTGGTCATTTTTATCTGGTGAAGATGATTTGTTCAATCATAATTTTGTGGAAAATTTTGATAATACTTTAAATTCTAATATATACGATACCAATCAATTTACTACACCAGACAGAAACGGCATGCCATTTAAGGGCATTGAATATGCAGCAGTAGATCCTACTAGCGGAACTTTAAAATTTTCTGCGAATCAAGAAGAAAAATTAATAGACTTTGATAGAAATAATATAAAAGAAATAAACTACTATACAAACTTTGCCTCAGAGTATATTTCAAGTAATACAAATATTCAAAATGTTTTTGATAACTCTTCAAGCAATTCTTGGAATATGACAATTAAATCACCTTTTGTAATAAAAGAATCTATTTTTAACAGAGATGAATTTAAACAATATAAAGGGTCAATAGCATTTGATGACTCAGCTCAAGTGGCTATTGAAATTATACTAAATTCAGAAGTACCAGCCTCAAGAATAAGGATAAGTCCAAATGTTACAAAAGGGATGTACTTGATACAAGCAGCTGTAGAATCTGGAGTGTTAAGTTCGTCCAATCAAAAAATAGAAGGGCAATCTGCAAAAAAATTATTACTAGATAATCCTATCTATATAGACAAAGCTACTGACATTGATCTTTCTGGATTGGTTTTTGTAAAATCAATTATACTCTTCTTTGCTCAAAACAACTATGTTAGGACAAGAATAACACCAGTCCAATCAGAGTTAAATGCAAAGCTGGTTAATGAAATAGCTAAAGAAATACGTAAAGATAAAAAGAAAAGTCATGACACTTTACAAGATTTAGTTATTAATTTCTTTATTAAAGATTACGCAAAAGATTATATATTAAAAAATAAAAAATTATATAATTATGACTATACATATTATTATCCAACAGATGTTTCAAAAAAGAATATTGGAGTATTAAATGAGTTAAAGAGTAATAAATATTACTCTGATATTGACTCTTATAATAAGTTTAAAAATACAAGTATATTATCAAATATAATATTCTCAATAATTTCATATTCAATTGGTTCAAATATTAGAGCTTCTGTAAAAAATACATATTTAGAATCTAATTTAAGAGATCTAGTTAAACCAATTTCGTCCTATGCGTCTGGTGGTTTAGTTCCTTTGGGAGACTCTAATAATATTGCAGAAAATATTCATTTTATTGAAGAGTCATTTTATTCAGTTGATCAAAAAGGGGTAATAGATCTTCTTAATAATATTGAATCACAGAACCAATATGAATATATGTTCTCTATAAAAAATATAAGTTTATTTTCAGTAGAAAATATTTACACAGTAAACGCATCTTTGCCGGTCCAACAAAGATCAGTTTATGTAAGTAAAAGACTGCCATTAGCTGGTGTGCCGCTTAAAACAAAAATGATGGCGAATTATTTTTCAGAAATATCTAGACTTGAACTAGATGAATCTGGGGATAAAACGTCTATTGAGTTTAGCGTTTCAATTAAAGATAATCCAATTAACGAAGACGACTGGCTACCCATAATGCCATTTAATGACTCTGTTATTAGGTCTGAGTTTTTGTTCTTAAATACTAGTGGTTCGGGCATTCTTAGATTTTTACCTAGAGTAGAGACAATTTCTGTATACGAATCTGGCAAAAGAAGAGACCCAGCAACGTTTAATGCTAATGGCAAAAATATAACTATACTAAATTATGATTCAACAAAAACATACTATGTATCATATACCCCAGCAAGCCCTAATCTAGTAAAAGAAATACAGCTTTTTTCTAGATCCTTAGCAAACCCAGTCCTAGTTTCGGCTAGCACAAACGGATTTAACGGAGAAATATTTGAAAAATCTGATTTTGGCAATAGGGTTGAGCTTAGAAATAATCCACATGTAGACTATGGTAAATTCGCAAATGCATCCTATTCAGCTATAAATGGCACCATAACAACTTCAAATAGTTCTTTTGGTAATTTTGATTATTCTTCTTATTCACCAGTAAAAGTTATTTTAAATGATGGAACAGTTGCTTTAAATATAACAAACTACATACTAGACAGCGCCCAAAGAGAGTCTTTTTATGATACTGAATTACTATTATTTATACATACAGGGCAAAGTTTATTATTCAATAAGCCAGTAACACAACCATTTAGGGTTCTATACCACTATGCTGCTGATTCATTTAGGTATAGAATAGTATTGAGAAATTTAAATAATACTAAAGAAAACTATTCAGTTGATAGATTAATGTTTAAATTCTCCATAGATACGCAAGATAGCATAATAAATACATTTGTAAAGTATAATAATAGATATAAAAATAGAATAATATAGGTTTTATATGGCTCAATTATCAACAGACAGTTTAGTATATTCTCAAATAATATCAAAAGTTCAACGATTTATTGCAGAGTATGTAACTCAAAAAAACGTACCACCGAATGTCTTTGACGCTGAATATCAAAAATTGCTATCTGAAATACACAATAAAATTGGCGGTACATCTTTTGATATAAAGTTATTCCAGAAAGCTGACATACCTAACTCAGCTGTATTTAATGAGATCATAGCAGCTATGTCAAAAGACCTTAACATAATGACAAACCAGCTTGAAGCTATGTCAGCAAATTATATAAACACTTTTAATGTTTTCACAAACTCATTAGAATCAGAAAAAAATTCAATATCAAGAATTAAATCTAAAATTAATGTCTTGGAAATGTATTCACAAAGCCCATCTGTAGATGCCTGGTATTTTGGTGATTCTTTTAATGATCTCTCAAAAGTAGATGCAAGAAAGATACAAGCTGGTTTAGTCCCCGACATATCTGACGGCTATGCAACGCTTGCAAAAACAACAAGTAAAAAAACCAAAGGGAATATTCGTGTAATAAATCAAAACTATAACGAAAGCATTTCGACAGAAGTCCCTTTTGCTGGTTTGTCAAATGGATTAAAGGGGAACCACTTCCTTTTTTACAAAGACATAAATAATACTCAGTTTATTTATGAAAAAGATTCTAGCATTTTAAGATCTACTGAATCAGCTATTACAGACAATAGCCCAGCTACATATTTTGAGTACGAAGCAATCAATGTTTTGGCTGAAAGCCTAACTAATAGACCTTCATATGAATTTCAGTATTTTGATGGATCAAATTACATTAATTGGGCAAATTTTGATACAACAAAACCTCTTAAATTAACCTTAGAATTTTCTACACAGAATAGAACTGGTGAGTATATAAATTATATTTCAATCATACCATTTTTTGGTTATGATATTCAAGGAGCAAATGCACTAATAAATAATGTAAAAGTAACTTCATTAAAATTATATAATCAAAAAACTAATACAACTTATGAGATTATAAATAATGGACCAGTTTATATAGCGTCAGATGTTTCTCAGAAAAATATAAATAATTATAAAAACTTTTTCTACAATAAAGGTGTATTCAGATTTGAAGAGAAGATTGTAAATAAAGTATATATTACTTTTGAACAAGATCAGTTTAAGGATACAGTTATCAGACACGCGTACTGGACACCTTACGAAATTAATTCAACTACAAAATGGAATAATCAAACCCACTTTCAGCCAGAAGCAGTCTTGGGGGCTGCAGCACAAAACGTATCTTGGGATAAGAACACCTTAGTTCCTAACATAAATAGGCCAACTGACTTTAAATCTTCTGCTTCGGATACAAAGCAAATTACAGTGACTTACAACAATCAAGTAGCAGGGGAAACAAAATACCAGGTTAAAATAAATGTTGGTCAAAATTCTTTTTATTGGTACAAAAAAGATGTTGATCTTAATATAGATTTATTTACAACAAAAGAAAATTCAATTGGGTTTTCCTCACAGGAATTAATGGACGCAACAAAGCAGCGTATGATAAACGCAAACTTCCCGTCTGCTTGTGTTTTAATTGATCCGACAAAGTACGATCCAACAACAAATTTAAAAATAAAAATGAGTAGCATAAGCATAGCTTCTGGAATAGCTACTTTAAACACATCTGCAAACCATGGTGTTTCAGTTGGCGACAAGGTTTACATAAGAGATAGATGGTCTACCGTTGATATTTTTGGCATATTTACAGTTACAGAAACACCAAGTGTAAATCAATTTAAGTTCTCAGTAGGTTCATCTTCAACAACTTCTCTGCCTACAACAGACATTTCTAAAAGCTATGGGCTATGCATTAAAGTTTTGGATGCACCAACGCAAAATAATATTGTTGTAGAAAAATACACTGAAAAAATTAATAAAGCTAATAAAGTATCTTTAAACCTTAAAAGAAACTTTGAAGAACTAAAGGCAAAAAGAGCAAGTATAGGTATAAGAGATATTTCTTTTGGCAAAGAAACATTTCAAGAGTCAGCAGAAATAATATCAAAACCATTTTTTGTGACAGGAAACTTAGATATGGTTACCTTGTACGCAGCGGATTTTATTCCAGAAGGTACTCAAAACCAATCATATGTTAAATATTCTATTAGCGTAGATGGTGGCGTCAAATATTTCCCCATACAACCAATTGAAAGAAACTATACTGGAACTCCAGAAGTTTTAGTTTTTAATCAAAATTTAACTAATGATACAGCTCTTCCACAGATTATGTACTTGAACAGTGGTAAAGATCCCGGAGTGCCGAATCCAATAAATTCGATTATAGTTAAAATAGAAATCAAAAAAGATAGGACAATAAACAACACACCAATAGTTTATTACTATAAAATTGGAGCTAGGTTTAGGTAGTTATGTCTATAGAAAATATACAGAAAAAAAGATTTCTTGAAACAATATATAAAATATACTATTCTTTAGGATCAGAGCCTTCAACTGAAGAAATTTCTTCAATATACGGAAGATATTTTTCTAGATTTAAACCAGGTCAACCAATACCTGTTCCGTTTAATGATCTTAACGCTAGCTCATATGTAGACATTGATAAACTCAATAGAATTTTAGTACACACAGGTTTTAACCTAGATGTTTTGTATGAAGACTATCATGAAGAACTTGAGCAACTTTATGAATTGGTTTCAGCATTTAAGTTTAGAATAGATAATTTAAAGAGTAGAAGAGCAGAACTAGAAAAAACAGTAGATGACTATTTGTTTAGCATAAATAATACTGACGGGTACTACTTTGCTTTTACGGAAGCTTTTAACAATACAAATCATACAGACTTAAATAACACTACGGCAATTGTAGACACTTTGGCACGAAAAGCATCATTGCCAAAAGAGACTTCAGGGCTGTTTAATTATGTTGGTAATATTTTAAACAAAGTTTCTAACGCCAAAGTAGATCTATATCTAGACGGTCAAACAAAAATCAGTCAACAAAATACAGATTTTTCTAATGTTTTTAATGGCTTAAACAACAGTGAATGGTCCATGAAATATGAGTCCAGTACAATTGGAATTTGTACTCTAAAAATTAATGTACCAGTCACTCTATATAACACTGAAACTAGCGGCATATCAGTAGTTGAAGGAAGAATAAATTCTCAAAAACCAGTTGAAACAAGCATTTTAGTCATAGATCCTATAGATAGATCTAAGTCTTTATTTTTTACAAAAGATAGTGCAACTGATTACGATAATTTTTCTTTTAATTTTTCAACAAAAAAGACTTCTATGATAGAAATATACCTGACTAAAGTAGAGCCTGATTATGTTTCTGATAAAAATGGACAAATAGCTTATATATATGATTTCAGAATAGAAGAATTAATTATAACTGCTCCATACTATAGTTCTTCAGCGATTTATGTGAGTAAATCTATTGGCTTACCTAATGCTCAGAATCCAGACTTAGCAATAGATGAAGTTGTTTTTGACGCTGAGCAACAAGTGCCACCTGGTACTGCAATAAACTATTATGTGGCTGTAGATAATGGTTCATCTACAGATATAAATTCTTTTAATTGGATTGGTATTTCTCCATCTTCAGAAAAAAATTCTAGTCAACCAAGTATTATTGACTTTAAGGGGACTAGACTTGTTGAATCAAGTTTAGATAAACAAACTGGTACTTCGATTGATTCTACTTTTGATAGCATGATACAAATTCCAAGAACTACTACCTACAATAACCCTATACAAGCTTACTTCTATCAAAACGATGCTCTATCTAGAAATTTTAATGTCTATAGATTGTGTAAGTTTCCAAAAAATTCAGAGCCGTATGAACCATACATTCTGGAAAGCGTTACAAGCAATCAGATTCAAGTTTCTTATGTCACTGGAACTGCGTTAGATAGAACTACTTGGCAAGAAGTAATTTCTGGCACAAGAAATGACATCGTTTATACAACTGCATTTAATTCAGTGGAATCAACTCAAGAGTTCTACCAGGCTCAAAGTGTTCCATTTGGAAGCATATATTTAACAACAAATGTTTTTATGGACAAGCCACTCACAATAACAAAAAACTTTCTTAAATCTCTTGATGCTCAGTACTGGGATGTCAACGTGTATTTAAATGGCATAGAACTATCTAACGCTGGAATGCTAGCTCCAGGAATTTTGTCATCTTCATTAACGTGGAATTTTAATAAAGGACAAAATACAATACTTATCATTATTAACAAGTCTACAAATACTACTAATGGCATAGGCACTTCGTTTAATGGAAGTATTTCTTTGATGGAGAATCAGTCCCTACTAACGATACCTAATGCAGAAGTATACAGAAATTATTTATCCTATGTGAAAATAGAAGATCTAAGAAATAGATATTCAAATAACGACAATGTTTTCTCAATAATAGATTATGAAAACAATAAGGAAATAGTATATAGAAGAACTGAAGAAATTAAAGATGGAAGTAAGGTATACTATTTTGCGAACAATCAAGACAGACCGCAGTTTATAAAGCTAAGAGCGGATTTTTTTAGGGGTTCAGATTCATACTCTTCTCCAGCTTTAAATTCTTATACATTAAAGTTTAAACACTAGGTATTATATGACAATTTCATATTCCGAAAACAATAAAAGAGAAACTATATTTGAGCCACTGTTGAATAGGCAACGTTTGGTTTACAAGGGCCCTGTTCCTTCAAGCATATTAAACCTAGCCAATGACCAATTGTACATGGACATTAATAGGCTCAATAAAAAGCTTGAAAACCTCCAAGCTTTAATTGACCAATCTAGTGATATATCAAGAAATGATCTAAATTTAGCAACCCCAGATTACTATTTAAATGAAGATTTATTAATGACGATATATTCACAGTACGTTTCATATGACGAAACCACTCAAGAATATGTAGTTGAATCAAGTACACCATATTATGAAGATAGTTTAGAGTTCAATAAACCTCAGCTTAATTCTGCAATAATATCTAATTTGTCAAGAAAATTAGACATAATTGAAGCAAAATTAAGAGGAGAAAACTAGGAGATTAAATGTCTGATTTTATTTATACACAAAAAAAGCCAATTCAATATCATGGCCCTATTTCAAGCACTGACTTTAACGAGCGCATAGAACAAAATTATGCAGACTTGGTATATCTCTATAACAAATATGGTGTTTTGGATAAAAAAATTACTGAAATTATAGAAAGAATTGTTAAAGAAAATATGTTTTTGACTTCTGCTCTAAGAGATTTGCAAGACAGAGTTAGAAATATAGAAAGCATAAATACTAATCAGCTTTCTATCCACTCAAAAACACAGGTTGATTTGTCTGCATTTGTGTCAACAAGCTATGCAATAGCAGCATCCGGTGCCCTAGAGTTCAATGATTACTACAATCATTTGACACTGCCTGCAGCATCTGGTTCATCTCATTCTAAGATAAAATTTGTTAATTCTGTTAAGGGTCAAGTCATCCCAGACTTTTTGGAGACTAGAGTAGATCCTAATTTAGCAGGAGGCGATGGCAATGGAGCATTGATAGATACTACGCCAGTTCAATATGCGTTCTTGAATCAGCCAGATAAGGTTTGGAGAAGAAATGTTATTTTGAATGAGCCAAATCCACTTGGTGTTAGCATGTATGTGTATGTAAAAATTCCAATAGGATCTATTGGCAGTTCTTTAACTAACTCAATATCACTTTCCCCATTCCCGGCTAGTGGAGTTGACGTTGTTAAAATCGAATACACCACAGTGCCAAGCCCAAGTCTAACAGATAAAGATGGGTACAGCCCCCTTAATTCAGGGTTATATGATAGTGAATATGACGCGTTAGGCAAGGTCCCACCAGGCGGTTGGTCAGTTGCTGGTTCAGATACGGTAGTTAATTCTAGCCCACTAAAGTTTTACTTTGCTGATACTCCGATAACAGCAATAAGGGTTCTTTTAAGACAGAGAAATTATGTCAAAGAAAATAATGTATATGTTTATACTTATGGTCTCTCTGATCTTGATGTTAGGTATGACAAATTTATTACTTCTGGAAAAACCTTTATAAGATTTGATGCGCCAGCAGGCAATACGATTAATGAGGTTTTGAATGTCTCACCAAAAGTTTATAACGTAAGCCAATCACTATTGTCTAGTGTTTTTGGCTATAGGGTTTTTTACCCTAATGGTGGGAGTTATTCTTTAAATAACCCAAATACGTCTGATCATGTATATGTAGAGGTTACTTTAAATATGCTAGAGGACAAAATACCACCAGTTCTTTCAGATTTAATTATAGAAGTTGATTATAATTTATAATTAAAGGTGAAAATCGGCATTTCTTTTTACTATATAGATATATTTTTCAATAAGGAGACAAATAAATGGCTACTTTTTATGTAGGTCGTAGACCAGTCTTGAAGGGTCGCAACTCAAATGAGATGATTAACTCATTTAAGGGCACAGCCGGCACCTATTCATTCTATCCACTCTTTGCAAAAGGTCTGTTGGATGGTGCACCAGACAATCATAATGTTCCTGGTAGTGGTGATCGCCCAGGTAATAGATTTCTTTCACAACTCTTTACTGGATCAACCCTTTATGATGGCACAACGCCTTTGGCAGGAACTTTCCCAGATGGTAAAGCTACATACGACGGTTCAAGATACAGACCGCTTGAATACAAAGGCTTAGCTGGAGCACAGGCGTTTGGTAGTGGCTATGGTCATGCCGCAGACAGAGAAAATGACTATGCTCTTTATAGCAACTACTTCTTTGATGGTGTTACTTCAGCGGAAGTATTTGCAAGTGGTTATGGTCATGGACCAAGAACAGAAGCACAAGGTGCAGCAGCATCGTTTGGCTTGTTTAGACCAACAGAATTTATTGGTGTAGCAAGTGCACAAATATTCACAAGTGGATATGGTCAGGCTAACACATCTTCTGATTATGGTAGAAACAAAGTTAGAGAATATAAAGGACTCGAGTCCACAAAAGCTCTCTAAACTTTTTCATCACAATAGTTGATGCAACAAAACACCTGCTATAATTAGCAGGGCGAAAAAATTAGATTCCCGCCCCTAGTGGGCGGGAATTGTATTATTAGACCAAGTTTATAACTTTTGATACAAGCAAAGAGGATTACATATGTCTATACAACTATTAGAGCAATTTGTTGCCAACAACGCTCTTACAGTTGAATTAGCTGATAAATATTTAACCTTATATTTGGGTGAATCAGATTGGCCAGAAAAACTTGCGCAGCTTTGGTCAGTACAAAAGAAAAAGCTTGGTGAAGATAAGGCAAAAGAATTCATAAAAAAATCTGTTGCATGTGCATGCCTGTCTCCAGTAATTAACAAAAGTGCGATACCAGAAGAAAAACACGTACTGCTTTTTTGGGTGAGTGGTTGGCCGCAGTTCAATGAAAGAGATTGGTTGTCCCTATTTAAGGATACAATCAAAACAGATATGCAAATAGAAAAAAATAGAGCCCTTATTCTTAAGGAAGGTATATTTGATCACATAGATATACCCCCCTTAACTAGGCAGGCTTATAACTGGCTGTATGAAAGACTAGACAAAGAGTCTTTCTCTAGCCAAGACAAAAAAGAAGAAGCTGTGACAAAAATGAAAAATCTTATTAAGATTTATGGCGGTGCAGTTGTCTGTAATTTGTTTACTAATTATAGTTCAAATGTAGAAAAAGTTTTAAACTGGAGAAGTGGATATTTTGTGGAAAAAGAAATTCATAAAATATATTCTACAGAACAAATTATAAAAATAAAAAAAGCAGAAATGCAAAAAACCAATTCAAATTACGTAAAAACCATTAAATAGGAGAAATAAATGTCAGAAGAAATTGAAAACGGAAATCCCGATTTAGCACCAATCGCCAATAAATTATCATCAATGTTTTCTTTTAAATTAACCGATGATTTTATAGCTAGCTATAAAGAAAAGATTGCTCCTTTTGGTTACAGAGATGCTGGAGGAAACTCTGTGGGTGAAATTACTTTTTTGCGTACATACTCACGCTTAAAAGAAGATGGAACTAAAGAATCTTGGTCAGATGTTTGTGAGAGAGTTATCAACGGAATGTACTCTCTGCAAAAAGATCACTGTAAAAAGAATAGGCTTCCATGGAACGATGCAAAAGCACAGGCTTCAGCTAAAGAAGCTTTTGATCGTTTGTTTAATTTGAAGTGGACACCACCAGGTCGCGGTTTGTGGGCTATGGGAACTAATATTGTAAACATACAAAAGAATTCAGCAGCACTTCAAAACTGCGCTTTTGTTTCTACAGCAGAAATGACTAAGTTAAATCCATCAAAGCCTTTTTCCTTCCTTATGGAAGCCTCTATGTTGGGTGTTGGCGTAGGTTTTGACGACAAAGGTGCAGATAAAGACTTCACAATCTATTCACCAAATCCAGTAGACTCATCTACTGCGACCTATATTGTTCCTGATACTCGAGAGGGCTGGTATATCTCAACAGCAATGTTGATTGACTCTTATCTTAAGTCTTCTCAAAACGAAGTATATTTTGATTACTCTCTCATAAGACCAGCTGGCACTCCAATTAAAACTTTTGGTGGCATTGCTGCAGGTCATGAGCCTTTAGAAAAGCTTCATAAGCAGATTAGAAAAATGTTTAATGGTAGAGCTGGAGAAAAACTTACAAGAAAAGACATCGCAGACATTGGTAACTTAATTGGTGTTTGTGTGGTTTCTGGTAATGTTCGCCGTTCCGCAGAACTTTTGATTGGCCGCATTGATGATCAAGATTTCTTAAATTTAAAAAACGCTGAAGTATTTCCAGAAAGAAACTCCTATGATTCAAATGCTCCAGGCTGGGGATGGATGTCAAATAACTCAGTGGAAACTGAAGTTGGGACAGACCTGAGCGCAATAGTAGAGGGCATAGCTCGTAATGGAGAGCCAGGAGTTCTCTGGATGGATATGAGCCGCAAGTATGGGCGCCTTGCTGATGCACCAAACAACAAGGATCATCGTGTAGCTGGCTACAATCCTTGCGCGGAACAATCATTAGAGTCTTTTGAATGCTGCACGCTAGTAGAAACTTATTTAAACAGACATGAAAGCCTAGAAGACTACAAGAGAACCTTAAAGTTTGCATACCTCTATGCAAAAACAGTTACTCTTCTCCCAACACACTGGGAAGAAACAAATGCAATCATGCAAAGAAACCGACGCATCGGCACTTCTATGTCTGGTGTGGCAAACTTTGCTGATCGTGTCGGCGTTCCAGCTCTTCGTGAGTGGATGGACGAAGGTTACAAAACAATACAAAGATATGATAACGTTTACTCAGAATGGCTAGGTATTCGTGAATCTATTAAAATGACAACTGTAAAGCCATCTGGAACTGTGTCAATACTTGCTGGAGAGTCTCCTGGAGTCCACTGGACCCCAGGTGGAAAGTTCTTCAATAGAACAATTAGATTCTCTAACGATGATCCAATGCTTCCCTTGTTTAGAATGGCTAATTACACAGTTGAACCAGCATCTGAATCACCAGATACAACATCTGTTGTATACTTCCCAATTAAATCAGAAGCTGCAAGAGCAGAACGTGACGTAACAATATTTGAAAAAATGTCATTAGCTGCCATGGCACAAAGATACTGGTCAGATAATTCAGTATCTGTAACAATATCTTTTAATAAAGATACAGAAGCACAGCATGTTGGCACAGTTCTTCATATGTATGATGGACAGTTAAAAACTGTATCGTTTCTTCCAAGCGGAAACGACACATACCCGCAAATGCCGTACACTCAAATTACAGAAGAGGAATATACAACAGCTTCAATGTCTTTGTTTCCAATAGATCTCTCTGGAGTGTATGCTGGAATGGCAGCTGATGCTATTGGAGAGCGTTATTGCACAACAGATTCTTGTGAAATAAAATTTATAAAGGATAGCAATACACAACAATAAATGATATAATCTCTATTATGACAACAGAGAATAAGATATCAGTTCTTGATAAAGGCTATGTCCGACTGGTAGATCACATGGGCAGTGACCTATCAGTCGTCAATGCCGCTAGAGCATCCTTTGCAAAAGAGTCAGAAAACTTTTCACAAAACGACGCAAAGCTAATAAGCTTTTTAGCTAGAGAAAATCACATGTCTCCATTCAGACATGCGTTTATTACATTTGAATTTTATGCTCCGCTTATGGTTGCTCGTCAACACTGGAAGTACGTAGTAGGATCTGATCATACAATGGACTCCTGGAATGAATCGTCAAGAAGATATATAACACAAGAGCCAGAGTTCTATCTTCCAACAGCTGAACAATGGAGACTTGCAGCTGAAGATAAGAAGCAAGGTTCTGCTGGTTTAGCTGGGCCGTGGATAGGTTCTGTGCTTACAACAGAGTTAAAAGAACTAATGGAAAAGTGTGAATCACTTTATAATATGGCTATAGATAATGGAATTGCACCAGAACAAGCTCGTTTATTTTTGCCAGCGTACGGGATGTATCTTTCATATAGATGGTCTTGCAGTCTTCAGTCAGTGGCTCTTTTCTTAAATCAGAGACTTTCTGAGGACTCCCAAGCAGAAATACAAGAGTATGCAAAAGCTGTGCATGAGCTAGTAAAACCTCTTTATCCAGTTTCTTTATACGCACTATTGGGGATGTAATGGCAGCAGGTAAACTAAATTATATTGTTGTATACAAAAACTCTAGTCAAGTTTATGGATCAGCATCAAAAAAGATAGCACTTGAATCAGCCCCACCAGAAGGTTGTAAGTTAGAGGACAAAAGAATTTTGTTTGTAACATATGAGCCAGATAGCGAAGAGATATCAGTGCACCAAGTGCCACAAGAAGAAGTGTTAAAAGCAGAAATAAAAGAGAAGAAAAGCAATGAGTAAGAAAACCCATCAGAAAAAGAAAGTTCAAATTAAACTTGAAAATAACCAATCTTATTTAATAGAAGATCTAGAAATTCTTCTACATATCCAAAAAACATATGGTAGTATGTTGCGCGGAAATATTACAGAAAAAGAAAAAGATATCTATACAAGAATATTTTCTGCTATAAATTTATCAATTGAAAATGCTTTTATTGCCCCAGTAGATAGTGAAAATGATGAATGGTAAATCTAAGCTCGTAATAAGTTCTCTGTTTATACTTGGCTTTATTGCTGGTAAAATAAACCAAAAAAAGTTTATAGATAATAAAAATATAAAATCACAAACAATAAATACTCAACAGTATTTAAATAGATTGAGCGAGTTTTTTATAGACGATTTGTCTAACGCAAAAGAAGATTTTTTTGAACTACTTGACATGGGCTTTAACCCAAGTGACTGTTTTGAAATTACTATAGCAAAGAGCTCTTTGATATGATAGACCTATGTATTGTTAATTACAACACAAGACCGATGCTGCAACGCATGTTGGATATGCTGCATGGTGATCTTAAATATACAAAAAAACTTTGGACTTTAAATATTTGTGATAATGGTTCTGTTGACGATTCTTGGAAATGGTTAGAATCTTTTAAAGATAAGTATTTTATAAATAAAGCTTGGAAGAATGAAAATGTGGGTTATTCGGCTGCGTGCAACCTTATGGCAGCAAATACTGATAGTGATATCATTTGTCTTTTGAATGCTGATGTGTGGCTAACTAGCGAAGATGTTGTGAAGGTCCAAAAAATATTTGATCAGAATCCAGATATACATATTCTTGGGCCAAAACAAAGAGATGAATCCGGAAGAATAACTCACGCGGGTATTGTAGGGACCAATACAGCACCAAAACATCGTGGTTGGAGAGAATACGATGCGGAAGACATTCTCTATAGAGACAGAGTAGAGTGCGTTACAGTCTCCGGATCTGCATATTTTATTAGAAGATCAGTTTGGGAGGCTCTTACAAATGACGAAGAGTACAGAAAGATGTATCCTCAGGCAATAGGGGCATTCCTTCCAACACCTCACTACTATGAAGAAACTTGGTGCTCATATTTTGCACGTCATCGTGGCTACAATGTAGTGTATGATGGAACAGTTTCTATTGGTCATAGCTGGCATGCGTCTTCTCCGAAGCCAGGAGAAGGCTACAGCCACGCTGATGCTCAGTTCAAGGTAAGTCAATCAATATTTCGCAACGCATGCGACACTATAGGAATAGAAAGAGATTAATATGTCAGACAAATTTAATGTTTATTTGTACAACGCAGAAGTTGTTAAGGTAGTAGACGGAGATACATTTAAGATCAATATAGATCTTGGTTTTGAAGTTCACATTGGCCCAAAGAGTGTGAGACTCTATGGAGTTAATACACCGGAAAGCCGCACCACAAATCTTGAAGAAAAGAAGATGGGCCTCGCAGCAAAAGAGTTTACTGATCAATGGATTAAGAAAGCCAATAATAAGGTAAAGATTGAAACTATCTTAGATAAGAATGAAAAGTATGGTAGAATCCTTGCTAAAGTATGGAACGAAGCTGGGGAGTGCTTGAACACAGAAATTGTTAAGGCTGGATTAGCTAGAGAATACTTTGGTGTAGGTGACAAAACTTTTGAGGAATTCAAGAAGGCATAATGCAAACGTTTTTACCATATCCAGATTTTCAAGAATCAGTTCGGGTATTAGATTATCGTAGGCTTGGAAAGCAACGAGTAGAAACTTTCCAAGTTTTAAATATTCTTCTTGGCCGTACTCCGTCAAAAGGTTGGCGCAACCATCCTGTAACACGCATGTGGGATGGGCATGAAGCTGCTCTCCAGTTATATCAGAACTATACGATAGCTGAATGGGTTAAGCGAGGATATAAAAACACCATGCAGTTTGAAGTTTTTGATGCACTTGATGTAGTTATGCCACCTTGGTTCGGCGCTGATGAATTTCATAGGTCCCATAGGTCTAACCTCTTGAGAAAAGACTATCAATATTATTCTCAATTTTTTGACGAACCAAGTGATTTAGAGTATTATTGGCCAGTATGATAATAATAGGAGTAAGATCTTACATATGCCATTGTCCAAAGCCAATCCCTCAGGATCCGGTTTGTGGGGACAGAGGCGTAGAAGATGACGATTAGGAAAAAAATGCAAACAAGAGTGTTTTTATCAGGTGCAATAGAAGATGTTACTTCTGATTTTAAGTATAGTTGGAGAGATGAAGCTACTTTACTTTTAGATCAAAGAGGTTTTAAGGCCATTAATCCAATGGACTATGCCTTAGAAGAAGAGGACTGCGAACCAAAAGAAATAGTAGATAAGAATCTCTTCCTTCAAAAAAGCTGTGATATCCTGCTGGTAGAATACACGATATTATATAGGGCTTATATAGGAACTGACTTTGAAATGACGTGGGCTCATTTAAACAATCAGCCTGTTATTGTTTGGGCTCATCAAAATCTACAACACAGAATTTATCTGAAGTTTCTTGCAACAAAAGTTGCAGACACACTAGAAGAAGCTGTAGAATATATCTCTAATACATATCCATCAAAAAAATAACGGAAGGAAAAAAAATGTCCGACAATAAGTTCAATTACTTTGCAGTAGTTACAACAACTCTTGTAAAGGCAAAGAATAAGCAAGATGCTGAGAAGATCAGCATGGGTCGTCGCAATGTAAATGGTGAGGTTCTGTTTAAGTCAACAGATATCGAACGTATTTCATCTGTACAGGCACACAAGCAAATCAATCAATTATCAGCATAAGTACTAGCCAGGGCTAGATTTTTTTCTAGCTCTGGCTTTTCTATACATTGGAGTAAAAATGATCATTGCACAAATGGTTGGAAGAAATGAGTCTTCTAGATTTTTGGAGCCAGTTCTTCAGAGAATTAAAAGCCAAGTAGATAAAATAGTTTTTACAGACGACTGCTCAACAGATGACACAGCTGAAATAGCTAAGAAGTATGCGGAAGTCTACTCAAATGAAGAGCCTTTATTTTCTTCAAATGAAGGTTTGCTACGAGCAAAAGCTTGGCGCAATTTAGAAAATCACGCAAGTGAAGGCGATTGGATTATCGCAATAGACTGTGATGAAAAGCTGTACAACGTTGAAGATATTAATAATAGTAATATTAAAACAGTTTTAGATAAATCACCATATGATGTAGTAAATGTGCGTTTTTATCATATGTGGAATGAATCACAATATAGAGTTGATAAACTATGGGCACCCAATAATAGCTCAAGAATCTTTAGATTTAAACCTGATGGTAAGTTTTTAGATCGCAAGTTAGCTTGTGGTTCTGAACCTACATATGTAGTTGAAGACATTAGAAGAAAAAATTATTGGCTCCACTCTGGCTTAATCATGCAGCACTTAGGATATACTTACGATGACGACAAGCAAAATAAGTATATGAGATACATGAATTTAGACAAGGGCGAGTTTCACAACTTAAACCATATCCAATCAATTATCGATCCTAATCCAACACTAATTAACTGGGGAAATTTCGGAATATGAAAACATATAATGCACCAGACACAATCAAAAAAGTTTCTCTTCTTCTAGAAAACAAACAAAGATTTGCTTTTGTGACATACACAAGATCTGCGATTTTTTCAGCAATAGGTGAAGTAAAGGGTGACAAAAAACCACCGAAGCATTTCACGAAATGTATTCTTGATGGATTGCAAAATCAAGATGAACTGTTTGTCAGAGCAGCTCAAAACGATTTAGTTAATTCTTCTCTTGAGAGATTTAAAGAATTGGGTATTAACGCAAGTAATTTTTATGACCCAGGTTTTTTAGAATACTACATTAATAATAACTATGATGTATTCAAAACTTTCGCTTCGTGGTATTTTAAATATACTAAAGCAGTTGTTGTTTCATTCCAAAATGAATCATACATAGGAAAATACTTTTCCACAGATTCAACCTTTATACAGGTGCCATACAATGACTTTTATTCAAAAGTAGATAGCATAACTAAAGAAGTACTTTCTAATAGAAATGGTGCAGAGATAGTTATACTTGACTGCCCAATGCTAAGTTCGGCAATTGCACCCAAAATTTGGGCAGAATCAAATATGTCAATCCTTGACCTTGGTAGAACTTTAAACGCTGCTAGATCGTTGGTCAAGACTAATGATTCAAAGAAATAAAAAAGACGAACTTACAGACAAACAGTATCTGACTCATCTTTTATTTGAGACAGATAAATCTTTCTCTGCAATTGCCCAGAGTATGGAGTTGACATTAAATGAGCTTAACTCCATGCTTAAAAAACTTGGTCTTTACTGGGTAAAAGATCACAGAAGAAAGATGTCAAAGGGGCAAACAGTCTTAACTAGCGTTGCTAAAAAACTATTACCAGGTCAAAAAATAGTTAATGAATATCATATCGGAGATAGGTTAAAATTAGACGTATATTGCCCTTCCTACAAACTTGCTCTTGAGTTTCATGGCATACAGCATTTCAAATATAGCCCATTATTTTTTGATTCTAAAGATGAGTTTATTGAAGCACAAAAGAGAGATGACAAAAAAGCCGTTCTTTGTGCAGAACAAGGAATTGTACTTGTCGTATTTAGATATAATGACAACATATCAGAAGAGAATGTCTATGCTAGAATATTAGACGCCATAAAAAGTACAGCCGATGATAAATCTGTAGTTAAAAAAATAAAAAAACCAAGTGTAAAACAAAATCAGATGTATCAAAAAGCAAAAGAGATAAGATCAGAACGCAATAAAAAATATTATAAGCAGATGAAAGAGCAAAGAAAAAATGGAAGAAGAAGTAAAGACTGAGACTCCTCAGTATCCAATTGAATACCAGGTTTTTGCCCTTTCTCTTAGAAACCCTGGCTCGATTGCGTACTTTGACGCGCAACTGCCTGAAGATATCGTTGGCACAATAAATAACCAAATTGGAATAAATGAATTTTACAAAGCACTTTTAGCTTATCATCATGTTACTAAACTAGACTTAGTTGATCCGGTTGCTTTTAAGTCTTGGCTTGAATCAGAAACAGATATACATTCAGGTCTCGGTGGTGCAATAGGTGTTGACACCATGATAGATATTCTTTTAAATATAAAGATATCAGATCATGAGTCTGTAACTCAGGTAATTAAACATAGAGCCAACAAACAAAAGCAGCTTAATATTCTCCAGGAACTAGAGTTTATTTTAACTCAAAAAGGGGAAAAGACAGCTAAAGAAATAGCTAGAATTTCTGAGATAACAACAGAAATTAAAAACTTAGAAAATGAATTAAATTTTAACCCTTTAGATAGCGTTACTACAGCAGAAGATATAGCGAAAAGAGCAGAGTCTCTTTTGGATATACCAAGTTTTCTTCCAACCCAATACAAATCTTTGAATAGAGCAATGGGGTATACGGACGAGGGAGGTTTCTTTAGGGGCGCAGTTCATGCGATTATTGCTCCTTCTGGAAAAGGCAAAAGCACTTTTGCCAAATGCTTAGTTAACAATTGGGCAGATACTGGTTATAGAGTATTATACGTAAACTTTGAGGAAGCAGTTCCTCACTGGGAAAGAGTTCTTATGACTCAGATAATAGAGAAGAACGTATATGCAGAAGCATCAAATTGGTCTGATAAAGAAAAAGAAGACAACTTAAATAAGTTCCAAGAAAAGCTAAACCAGTGGGGCGACAGATTCATGGTTAGACATGACCCAGATACTCCATATTTTGAGGACCTTGAAAAGTGGCTACGAAGCATTATGGGTCATTCGGAACTAATCCCAGACGTTATTGTGATTGACACAATCCAATCCATGTTCACTAGATCTTCAGGAAAAGGTAAGCCACGTTGGGGTGAGTTTGAAGAGATGATGGTTAGACTAGAGAAGCTTGCTAGAGATATGAGTTGCGTCTTAATTATCACAGCTCAAGAAAACGCAAACAGAATGAAAGAAAGAAGAGAAGTAGTTCAGCAGTCTGATACTGGCGGCTCTCTTTCTATCCAGCAAAAGTGTGCTGTCACAATATTTATTACAGAAAAAAAATTAATAAGTGGAGATGATTCAGAAGATGAGAATATAATGCAACTGCAGATCCCAAAAAATAGAATAACTGGATCTACATATGTGTACAATTCTCCTCTAGTTAAGTACATAGATCAGCATAAAAAATATGTTGAATATGAACCGATAACAGCAGAATCATACGCTAAAATAGTTAACTCAGAAGACATGGAAGAACTCATGTCTAGTATCAATATATTGTAAGGGCACTATGTTACACATAACAACACAACAATTAAAAGATTTTCAAACATGTGAAAGACTTTACGATTTTAGACACAGAGAAAAGCTGGCTGAAACAATTGGTGGAAGACAACTGCTGTCTGCAAAGTTTGAATCAACATTAAAAAGTATTGTTCATTATTTCTTTTATAAAAAACAAGCAGGTGTGACTCCATCGTACGCCTCACTTTTGAATAGATGGGAAAAGTTATGGTTTCCTAAAGAGACATCTTCATTTGATATTGTTTATGAGCAGCACGAAACCTTGTATGGGAATACAGCTAGCTTGACAAGCAAAGCAGCATTTGTTTTATTAGATCTTATAGAAAACTTTGGAGATCAAGATATTATACCTATTGGTATTGATGAAGAATATATCGCACCAATAACTGATGATGTAGCAATTAAAGATAAGTTTGATTTAATTTATTCAAAAAATAAAAAAATATATGTTGTTAAATGGGTGTTTAATCACAAGCTAAAGTATGAAGACAGTTATATTTTTGATTTTGCGGTAATGAACGTTGGCTTTATGAATAAGTTCTGTGACAAAAAGAATATAACTAGTTTTGGTTATGTTGATTTAATGAATCAAAAATCAGATTTTATAGAATTTTCAGTAGAAAATGCAGACATCGAAGCTTTAAAATACTGGTGCAATTCTTTGTACGAGGAAAAAACATTTCCTTCAAGAAGAGGGCTAACCTCATATTGCAAGTCATGCCCATTCGATAAGCCATGCTCTAAGTGGGTTGCATGGGAAAAAAAGGAGCAAAAAAATGTCAAAAAATAATTCCAATAATGTTCTTGATGATCTTTTATCAGATAAAATTCAAACAACTTCTTTAAAAGATGAGGATAAAATATTAGAACCTCTTCTTGAAGAAATCAATTTAATAATTGATGAAGGAATTAGATCTTTTGTAAGATCTATATTGTATAGAGCTGATGGATTTTGGCAAATACCATCTAGTTTTTCTGGCAAATATCATCCAAAAGACGAGCATGGAGAGGGGGGCAATGTCCTTCATACAAAGAGAGCAGTAAAAATTGCAAGAATTATGTGCGATTCATACTCCCTCCCGCAAGAAGATATTGACATAGTTATCGCAGCAATGCTTTTGCATGATGTTACTAAAGGTGTAAAGGATGAAACATCTAATGCATACAAGTATGATCCAATGCACCCATACACAGTAGGCCTTTTTGTCCGAAGATGTCAAGAAGATGACAAAAATTATGCTTCAGAAGTGCAGTCTTCAACATTGTTTTTGTCAGAAGATGTAGTTCAATCAATTCTGCGTTTGGTAAGATGTCATTTAGGCCCATGGTCACCAGTCCCCGAAACTACTCCAATTACATTTATGGATATGATAGTGCACATGGCAGACAATATTTCGTCTAAGCTCCATCATATTGTTGAGGTCGACAATGTGGTAGAATCTAGATGGAAAAATTATGACGAATGATAACAATATAATCCTAAAAAGATTTACTCTCTTAAAAAGATTAGATTACTTTATAGAAGAATCTATATATTATAGAACTCATTCAGAATCTTTTTTGAATAAAAAAAATACACTAATAAATATCAACCAAAACACTCGGTAAAACAAAAGTATTATGAAAATTAACTTAGATAGTAAATTTCTTTCTGAATGGAAATATTATGAAGTCGCAAGATACGTTCCCTCTCTTGGTAGGGTTATAAGAGAGAAGAATAAAATCATTGAGTTTAAAGATATCAAAGAGTATTCAGAAAAAAATAATAACAATGGTATATACACTTCTGTATTTGCCTATAACTCAGAAGATCTAGAAAAAGCTACACGTCTTCGGACCACTTTACTTTGACCTGGATCACGCAGACTTTAGTGTAGCTATGCAAGAGTGTGTTAAGTTATACGAATATCTTGCAAAACGAATCCCAAAGCAATCTATTTTAGTGTATTTTACTGGCAAAAAAGGCTTCCATATAGAATGTGAACCTGTTGCCTTAGGCATTAACCCTAGCAATACACTACCTAAAGTATTTAGATATATCGCAACAAAATTAAAGAAAGATCTTGAATTAGTTAGTCTTGATTTTAGCGTATATGATCTAAGAAGAATGTGGCGTTTACCTGGGTCTAAGCACCAAAGTACTGGTCTATATAAAACTCTTTTAAATCCACTTGGTAATGATTCAATCTTATATTCTGATCAAGAAACAATAGTGAATTACTCTTCTACTTTGCAGCCTATTGATGTAGCTGAACAAAGCTTTGCTTACTCAGCTAATGAATGGTATCGAGAAAACATTTATGAAATGGAAGAAGATGAAAAAAGAAAAGACAATCCTCTAGACTATTTTAATAAGTTTGGTTCAAAAGCTTTTAAAGACTTAAAAGAAACCCATAAAGTTTTTGATAGAGACGCCCTTCTTCACGGTTGCTCTGCTGTTGCAAGACTAAAAAAACAAGCTGAAGAACAGCATTTTTTGGAACACGAAGCTAGATTGTTTTTGTGTTCAATACTAACTTATACTGAAGATTCGATAAAGTTTCTGCATGAAATACTCAGCAACTGCTCTGATTACTCATTTGATAAATCTTCTGCACACATAAATGATTGGGTTAAAAGAAGACAGATGGGAACTGGCGGTAGACCATTTACTTGTGATAGAGCAAATGCAGTCGGTGTTGGCTGTGGAGAATGTAAACTAGAAAGAAAAAATAAATGGGCTCAAATTGGAAACAAATATGTTGAAACTACAGAAAAGTCTTCACCATCACCAATTAGATACGCCTATAAAAATATAAAGAAAGAGGAAAATAATGGCAATAAGAAATCCAGATGATGTAATTGGCGTCTGCTCTGAGTGTAAATCAGATCAGCCAATGGGCTACATGGAAAATAGCGCGTTTGCTCAAGCTGGTATAGCTGTTCCTTGTAAGTTTTGTGGAGGAATTGTAATTATAACCTATAGAGAAACAAGAGATCAATCACTTGGTAACTCTGATAGGGAGAGAGGGATAAATTGAAAAATTGGACCAACCTACATAACCATACTGTCTTTTCAATGTTAGATGGTCATGGTAAAGTAGAAGAATATTTTTCTAAAGCCAAGTCACTTGGGATGGTCGGTCTTGCTAGTACTGACCATGGAAACATACACTCATGGTTAGACTTTTATGATGCAGGCACAGCTTGTGGAGTGAAACCAATACTTGGTTCTGAGTTTTATCAAGCTAGAAAATCTAGATTTGATAGAGATGAGGAAGAAAGATCAGGTCCAGCAAAAAATGAGTGGGAACAAAGAGGCCCATATCATTTAACAATACTAGCTAAAAACAATACTGGTTATCACAACTTAATAAAACTATCTTCTAGGTCATATTTAGATGGATATTATGTTAAGCCTAGAATAGACCACGAACTCATAGCAGAGCACGCTGATGGTCTTATAGTGCTTTCTGGGTGCCTCAATGGGGAGATAGCTCAGGCGTTATTAAGAGGAGATTATAATTTTGCTCTCACAACTGCCGCAAAAATGCAGGACATTTTAGGTAAAGAAAATTATTTTATAGAAATACAAAATCATGGATTAAGTGAGCAATTAAAAATTACATCTGACTTAATAAAAATAGCTAATACAATTGGCGCAAAGATAATACCAACAGGCGACTGTCACTACGTGCATAAAGAAGATGCACGAGCTCACGATATTATGTTGTGTGTATCAACTAACTCAAATATAAATACAGAAAACCGTTTTTCATTTAGCGGAGACAATTTTTATTTAAAATCATATGATGAGATGGCTGAAGTGTTTTCAGAGGAATGGTTAAAAAACACAATGCACATTGCAGACATGGTTAATGTTAACTTAAAGTTTGGTGAACTATACTTTCCTCATTTTCCACTTCCAGAAAATAAAAAAACAGATGACTATCTTGATGAGTTAGCTTGGGAAGGTCTTAAGAAAAAGTATGGGGATCCTCTTCCAGAAGAAGTTTTAGCACGCGCTAATCACGAACTTCGCGTAGTTAAGGAAATGGGTTATCCAGAATATTTCTTAGTTGTTTCTGATTTAGTTCAATGGGCAAAAGCAAATGATATTAGAGTAGGCTGGGGAAGAGGTTCTGCAGCTGGAAGTATTTTATCTTACGCTTTAGGAATTACAAATTTAGATCCATTAAAATTTGGTTTGCTGTTTGAAAGATTCTTGGTTGAAGGAAGAAAGTCAATGCCGGATATTGACTTAGACTTTGATGATAGACATAGAGATAAAGTAATTGATTATGCTAGAAACAAATACGGAGATGACCGAGTAGCACATATATGTACTTTTAATAAAACTGGTGCACGACAATCTATTAGAGACGCAGCTAGAGCTTTAGCCTATGATTTTGCTGGTGGTGATAAGGTAGCAAAGCTTGTCCCAGCACCAGTGCTTGGAGTTTCAAAAACCCTTTCTGAATGCATGGAAGTTAAAGATTTTTCTGAGCTATACGAAAAAGACGAAGACGCTAAGCAGATAGTTGATGCAGCCTTTGGCCTAGAAGGCTTGATAAGACAAACTGGAATGCATGCAGCTGGTGTAGTTATTTCTAGAGATCCATTAACAGAATATCTTCCCATCATGCAAAAAGGAGTAGACAACCCTGTTATTACTCAGTGGGACATGGGAAGAGTAGAACAATGTGGACTATTAAAAATTGACTTTCTTGGGTTAAGAAACCTTGGAGTCATAGACTACTGTATTAAACTTGTGCAAAAGACAAGAGGCGTACACATAGATGTTGATGAGATACCATTAAATGATTATAAAACATTTAACGAGCTTTGTAGAGGGAATGCGATAGGCGTTTTCCAGCTTGAGTCAACTGGCATGCGTGAACTTATGGTTCAGCTTCAACCTCAAACAGTAGAAGATATAATGGCTCTTATATCACTTTACAGACCTGGTCCTATGGGATCTGGTATGGATAAGCTTTACATATCTAGAAAGCATGCGCGCACTAGTATTGAATATGACCATCCAAATCTAGAAAAAGTTCTAGGCCCATCACTAGGCATCATGCTTTACCAGGAAGACGTACTTGGTGTCGCCAGAGAACTTGCTGGCTTTAGTTCTGCGGAAGCTGATGATCTACGTAAAGTAATTGGCAAAAAGCTGATGGATAAAATTGCTCTTTTCAGAGATAAGTTTGTTAAAGGCTGCATTAAAAAATCTAATTTGTCAGAAGAAAAAGCTAATAAAATTTATTCAGATATTGAATACTTTGGTGGCTATGGTTTCAATAGAGCTCACGCTGCAAGTTATGCGATGATTTCATACATAACAGCATACTTAAAAACAAATTATACTGCAGAGTATATGGCGGCTTTGTTGTCATCTGTTACTGGCAATAAAGATAAGCTAGCATTATATTTGGCTGACTGTAGAAAACTTGGCCTTGAGGTTCTAAGCCCTTCAATAAATAAGTCAGTTGAAGATTTTGCTGTGATAGATAATGAGACAATTATCTTTGGTCTTTCTGCTATCAATGGGATAGGTTATGCAGTTTCTGAAGCTATTCTCTCTTCTAGAGATGTTAAAAACCCGTATGTTAGTATGTATGATTTCTTTAGAAGAACAAACCCATCAGTGTTAAAAAAATCAACACTAGAACATTTAGCTAATGCAGGAGCATTAGATGAATTGATAGATGAAGCACTTGACCAAGACTTCGGTAGACAAACAGAATTAAAAATTCTAGAAAAAGAAAAAGAAGAACTTGGTATTTATGTTTCAAAAAATCCAGTAGATGGAGTTTGGGATCTTCTTAGCAAGCAAGTTAGCTATGAAATCATAGATATAGCTGATCTTCCTGCTGGCTCACGCGTAACTATAGCTGGGATTGTTTCAGGAGCGAAGAAAATGATTACCAAGAAGGGAGCAAAGATGTTTAAGTTTAACTTGCAAGACATATCTTCAGACATTGAAATAATTGTTTTCCCCCGTGAGGCAAAGAACTATCAAGATGATTTTTTCCAAAATGGTGACGTATTAACATTGACTGGTTCAGTCTCTAAAGATGGAGATGAAGAAAATGTTATATCAAAAATACTTTTAAATTCATGTGAAAAGTTAGATCTATCTAATTTTTCTGGTGGCACTCCTATTTATTTAGAAATTGATTCTCAGATTAGCGAAAAAACTTTAAATAAATTGTATGATATAATTAAGTCAAAAGATGGTGGTTCTTATGTATTCCTTTCTTATAAAGATGGAAGCAAAATAATCACCTTTAAGTTTAATAAAAAAACATCTGTAGTTGTAAAAGAAAAGTTAGAAAAAGTTTTAATGGAGCAGTGATGACAACTGGAAATTTTTATAAGAACCCCTCAACAAAAGACTGCTGGGTTTTTTGTTCGTCGTGTAACCGATGCCAAGATAAGGGAAGATACACTAAATGCAATAAATGCAGTGGTAGATATGATCCAAATGGGTCTATAGATGCGCATCCAGAAGATTATTGCGACTGCAAAAACGGAGTTCTGCGTTGGAGAACCCAAGAGGGTAAGTTGATTATGACTAGATTTAAATCTAATCCTTTTGCTGGCAAGGTAAAGTATCTTAAGCAGAGTGAGGATGAAAGAGACTGGGACTCATATGTAAAAGATATGAGAGAAAAAATGAATGACCCAAATTGGAACCCTATAACAATAGTAGATGAAGATTAATATGTCTAAATCAGAGATAGGCAGAATGGCTGTCAATAACACTGTTTTGATAGAATATCAAACAGACAATGGTAAAAGTAATTTTTTTATTCAATCTGGCATTGCAGGTTTTTATGCTAGTGAGCCTGAGTTACGTGACCTATTCGGTTTGTTAAGCTACTATTACAATTTAGATACTGTAAATAATACAGTAATTAGTGTAAACTAGGAGACAAATGAACTGGCCAAGACTTGAAGACGATTTCATGGAGTATGGAAACACTGGATGGATTGCTCTAGGCGAAGGTAAATATAAAAATATTCATACTGGTTATATCATGGATGAAAACGGAACGATATTTGATCAACAAGGAAACATAGTTTCAGAAATAGAAGAAAATTAATAATGATATTAAAAGATATTAGGGAAGTTGATGACTTCCAAAGGATTACATTATCTGAATTTAGTTATTCAAGAATAGACACATACGAAATGTGTCCATCGAAGTATTTTTATTCCTACATAAAAAGAGAACCCAGAATGTTTTCAGCTCCTGCGGTTCTTCGGGAATATTGTTCATGGCGTTTTAGAGGATCATGTCTCATCTACTGATGTTTTAGATCTAGATAAGATGAAGTCTTCTTTTGTAGATCATAAAAACACTTTAGATCCAAACTCAGAAATAACTGAAGAGTTAAATCAAGCTGGTCTTCAAATTTTAGAAGACTTTTATGATATATATGATGGCAGAACTTTTGATGTTTTTGATAAAGAAATGGGATTTAACTTTGTTTTAGGAAACTATTTAATGATAGGCTATATAGACAGAGTAGATGTAGTAGGCGACACAGTTGAAATAGTTGATTACAAAACTGGAAAACGTGAAGTAGCACAAAAAGATGTGCACAATAATTTGCAGCTTGGAATCTATGCACTAGCTGCCTCAATAGCTTTTCCCGATAAGCAAATTAAAGCATCTTTGCATTACCTAAGATCTGGAAGAATTAAAAGTCACGAGTATTCTAAAGATGATTTAGAAAATGTAAAGCAAATGCTTATTGAAAAAATTAATTTAATTATGAATGACTTTAATTTTACCCCTACAAAGAATGAAAGAGTATGTTATTTCTGCGATCACGCCAAGTCAGGTGCTTGCGCTACTGGGGCAGCTAGATTAAAAAGATCTAAACAGGGATAGTAAAAAGCCCCTGGTTACCCAGGGGCCATATCTAATATATATATTGTATCTAATTAAAACTGGGCTACTGGATTATCCAGGCCAGAAGCAACGATATCAAAGTCGTCAGAATCAACGACTACCTTGATTGCGTCTTCGTGAGCAAAACCAAGAGTTGTCAAGTCGTCAATAACTGACTCGTTGATGCTCTGGCGCATGCTGTTGAAAATGCTGGTTGCGGTTGTCATATTTTTCTCCTTAAGTTTGAATTTATATTTGTTTTTTTATAAAATATAAAGTATAATGTATTAACTTGACACACAAAGGATAGCAGATTTATGGTAGCAGGCGCAAATCCAAAAGATTTTTTCTTGGAAAGATCTACAAAAAAAACTCCGAACTTTTCCAAAAAAGCAAGCACCACTATAGCATCTAAGGATTCTTCTGCGCAAAAAAAGGGAAATGCTTACAGGCATACTAAGTCTGGTTATCGAGAAGATTTAGACATGAATATGAGATCAAACTGGGAAGCTAACTTCGCTAGAATTTTGAATCGGTTATTCAATCAAGTTTGAGTTTGAACCAAAGGTGTTCACTTTCCCAATAAAAAGGGGAACCAAAGGTTACACTCCAGATTTTTATCTAACCAAAACAAAAGAGTGGCTTGAAATAAAAGGTTACTTAGATGATAAAAGTAAAATAAAATTAAAAAGATTCAAGAAATATTATCCGCTTGAATTTGAAAAATTAACTTTTGTCATAAGCAAATATTCAGCGGAAGCTATTAGATTTGCAATTGAGTTGGAGATACCAAGGGTAATTTTTTACGAAGATATACGCAACGAGTACGCTGCAAAAATTTCAAACTGGGAAGGTAAGTAATGGCTTCTTACAAAGAGCAATATTATAATTTAGAAGAAGAGGAAATGCAAAGGTTAATCCAGGAGGCAAAGAATGGTTCTGGTAAGGCTAAAGAAGAGTTACTAAAAGTTTTTAATAACTTTTTAACAAAATATGTAACGATGTTACATGTGGGCAAGTATAGCTTTAGCGACTATGACATTAGAAGATTTATGTCATTGTTTGTAAAAGATACTTTTGTGCGTTATGCTCTAATGAAAAATAAGCTTAATCAAGCTGGTTACAAGCATGTAAATGAATCCATAAATGGAATCTTATACATGGTTAAAAGATACTGTACTGAAGAAGATGTCCAACAGACGGTCAGGCTCACATTCTTTCAATGCATAACAAGGTATGAAAGGAAAGATTCAGAGAAGGGCCCAATACCATTTAGCGCTTTTTTATATAGTTATTTTTTGTACCTTCTTAAAAAGAACGTAGATACAATGTTGATAAATCAACTTGGCAGAAAGTCGTTCCCGCTCTTGACGCAAGATGATTTATTTAATGATGGAGAAACAGAAGACACTGCTAAAGGAGGAGCATATGTAGACACTCTGGAGTATGCTACAGTTGATACTCCATTCAACAACGACGTTAATGAATTTTGGGTTCTAGGTGAAGGTGTTAATGATTTATTTGGTAAACTTTCTTTGCAGGAAAGACAGCTATTAAAGTGGAGATATATAGATGGAAAAAGGTCTTCTGAAATAGCAATAAAAATTACAGAACATCCTAACACAGTTAGGGAGCACCTAACAAAAATAAGAGATAAAATAGAAATAATGCTAGATGAACCACGGAATGGAAGAATATAAGGTATTATTGAAGTCGTATTTCTCTAAGAAGGATGATAAAGTAGACGAGGACGATGAATAATTATTCTGTTAACACAAAAGATTTTTTTGATAAAATATCTAACATGGTTACACCTCAACTCCAGGAGTTGATTAATGCGATTTCTTCTCAAGAAGAACTAAATAAATACTATGTAGAAATTCCAGACCCAAATTATGTTGATTTAGGTATCAATGATATAGCTTCTTTAGTAGCAAGATCATCCAATGTTTATGGGAGAGCTGCTAGATTTGCTGGCATTGCAAGATCACAGCATAAGCTCCTAGAAGCACAATACAAACGAGTATATAAGGCTAATAGAATTGGCAAGAATGAGGCAGAGAGAGAAGCTGCAGCTGCAGCAGCAGCTGATTCTGAATATACATCTCTAGCTGCGGTAGAGGCAGTTGTTGAGTTGGCAGAGTCTATGGAGTTAGCAGCAAGAATTTCATCTGAGTCAGCTAGAAAACTAATGGATAAAATGCAGGCTATGCAAGTGGCATCTGCTAGAGAAGAAAAAGGTTTCTTTTCTGAAAAAGACTTTACACCATACTGAGGAGAGTTATGTATATAGGTCATTACAAGGCTGTTAATTCGGCTAATGAATTCTTTTCACAAAAAAGAAAAGATTTAAATTTTCCAACACAGATAGAATATAAAGGGGAAAGATATTCTTTACACGCCACACATATAGCTTCAACTAAGCTACAAGAGAATAATATAAAAAATAGATCAAAGGAACTAGGCATTCCTTTTGGCGTTAAGCTGGCCTAATTTGAATATAGAAGTTTTTTGTGACGGAGCTTCAAGAGGGCAGGGGCAAAAAAGATTCGGGGAAGCAGCATGTGCTGTAGTTGTGTATAAAAATAAAAGAAAAGTAGTTGAATTTGCCAGAGGCCTTGGAGCAAGGACTAACAATGAAGCTGAATACGAAGCTGTAATTACGTCTCTTTTAATATGTACAATGTCTGAATTTGTTGACCCAATCATTTATACTGATTCTGCTGTAGTTGCAAACCATGTAAATCAAAAATGGATTTGCAAACATCCTTCATTGGTTCCTCTTCTGATGACTATAGAAGAAATAAAATCTGAGTATAGATTTAGATTGATTCAAGTGCCAAGGTTGCTTGTAGCGGAAGCCGATGCCTTAGCGAATCAATTTTTGAACAATCTAGAAATAAGAAAAGAAAACATCTGATCCAAGTGCTATACTGGAAGCTATGAGCGAAATTAAAAAGAATAGCCCTATAATTATAGGTTTAGCAGGGAAAGCTGGATCTGGTAAAACCAGTGTAGCTGAACACATAGTCCCTAAAGGTTCAATTGAAATCATTAAAGACAATACAAAATGGGACCACATATTTTATGCCCTACCATTGTACGAAATGGCTTCAATTAAAAAGAATACAAAAGGATTGAGAGAAAGTTCTAGAAAACTATTTGCTTTACACGATGTTTTGTATGATGTGTATGGTGGGTCTTCTCTAGGGACTATCCCAGATTATCCTGAGTTTGTTAATTTAGTTAATGACATTAACAGCCTGCCTATTGAGCCTGAAGGTGTTAAACCAAGAAAGTTCTTGCAAACTGCAGGAGACTTATGTAGAGGTTTCAACCCCGATTGCTTTGCCTCTTGGGCTATTAACAAAGCAAAGAAAATACATAGAGAAGCTGTGCGTTCTTTGGATGATTTAGAAGATAAAAATGTTGTTGTTTTAATTTCAGATGTTAGATATTTAAATGAGGCTAGAAGCATTTTGGAGCAACCCAATGGTTTCGTGATCTGCTTTGATGCCACACAGGATGTCTTAAACCAGAGATTAATGAAACGTGATGGTAAGCTTATGAATGAAGATGAAATGGCTCATTCTTCTGAAAAGCAGATAGATTATATTAAAAACATAGCTTCTGCTATCATTAATACAAACGAGCTTGATTTAGACCAACAGACCGCAAAAACAATAGAGACTATAAACAAAATAAAAGAAGGAACAAATGCCTAAAATTACACGAAATGCCCAAGAAGAAACAGTAGGATCACCTTTAGATCAGGTTGTTTCAAATATGGCCGGAGAGATATCTCTGTCCAGTTCTCCAATTTTTATATGTGGAGTTAACAGAAAGATCAATATTGGCAACTTTGAAAACGTAGACGTATATGCTGGGATAACGATTCCCCTTGAAAACATAAGTCTTTCAGATAAAGAAGCGTTTTCAGAGGCAGTTAAAAATGCTGCAGCATACGGATTTTCTTTAGTTTCTAAAGAAACTGGGGAAAGATATACTCTTATTAAAGAGTCCCAGCAGACGGGTAGGTAGTTTTCCCGCTTGCAAAGTTACTATTTACTAAGTATAATATAGTCCCAATTAAAATAAAACAGAGGTTAAAATGTTTAAGAAGTTAGCACAAAAGATAAAGTCAGTATTGTTTGCAGCTCAGAAGATTGATGCTAATAGCCCAATCGCCAAAGCACAGGCTAAGATCGTGGATGATCTTGCCGCACAGGCTGAGGTTATTGCAGAGGTTGCCAAAAATGCTTCTGATGATATTGTTGCTTCAGTTAAAAAAGAAGTTAATGAGGCAGTAAAAGAAGTTAAGGCTAAAAAGCCAGCAGCAAAGAAAGCTGCTTCAGCTAAAAAGCCAGGAAGACCAAAGAAGACTACTAAGTAATGGCTTTAGCCAAATTTAGAAAAGTTTCTAAGGGTAATAAAAAACCAGAACCAAAGAAGGAAAAAGATGAAAAGAAAAATTAGTCTTTTAGATATTCTTTGGAAATTATGGTTTAAAGTTTTTGATTGTTTAGAGGCTATGGATTCTAAGAGAGAAAAGAAACGTGGCCTTTAAACAAAAAATCTATATTAGTGGTCCAAGAATGGGTACTAATAATTCTATGTATGGGATAGAACTTCCTGCAAAGAAAAAGAAAACTAAATCTAAAAAAATAAAAAGGAAAAAGTAATGGTCATTAAAAAAGGCTCAGAAACTTTTGCTGGCTATAATAAGCCTAAGCGTACTCCAAATCATCCTAAAAAGTCTCACGCTGTACTAGCTAAGTCGCGGATCTAAGACTAAATTAATTCGTTTTGGCCAACAAGGGGTAAGTGGTTCACCAAAGAAAAAAGGTGAGTCTGCTTCGTACAGGAAGCGTCGTGAATCATTCAAAGCACGTCATGCAAGTAACATCAAAAAAGGCGTGATGTCGGCTGCCTACTGGGCCAATAGAGTCAAATGGTAGTTAGGAGTAAATATGTCTAAGTATGTAAATAATGTAGTGGACACAGAAAAAAAACCACCAGCAAAAAAGAAAGCAAATGCTAAAACAAAAACAACTTCCAAAAAAAAGGATGAAAAATAATGGCAATGATGAAAAAAGATAAGATGATGGCTGGTAAAAAGATGTCATCAAAGAAAATGAGCAGCTCAAAGAAGATGGGCAGCAAAAAGAAAATGGGCGGCTATTCAAAAAAGAAGATGATGTAATCATGGCTTCCAAAAAAATGGCAAAGAAAAAGGCTCCTGCAAAGAAGGCAGCAGCTAGCACGAGTGGCCTTACACCAGCTCAAAAGAAATTACCACCTTTTATTCAAGCAGCTATTGCTAAGAAGAAGAAAAAGAAGTAATAATTATGGCTAAGAAGAAGTCCCTTTTTCAAAAAAAAGTTACTAAAGTAATGGATGAGTATGGAAAAGGGGCTCTTCATTCTGGCAAAAAAGGTCCAGTAGTCAAGAGTAGAAAGCAGGCTATAGCTATAGCTCTTTCTGTCGCAAGTAAAAGAAAAAAAAGATCTAAGAAAAAATAATAGGAGAAAGTATCATGGGCAAAGTTGCTTGGGACTATATTGTTCCCGTAAAACTACCAGCTGACCTAAAAGGTGTTACACCTGGTAAGCTTCCAGCTAATCTGTTGGTTGGTATAGAGGGTGGTGGCAAGCTTCATTGGCTAGCTGCAGCGGCTTATTGCGCCATGGATGAGAAGGCAAAAGCAGATGGAGTTGAGCTCAAGCCAACTTCTGCTGGTGATACTTATAGAACCTATGAATCACAACTTGCTGGCTTTAGGCAGCGCTATCAGCTTGAAGAAATTGCTGGTCAAAGTACTCGTACATTTGAAGGCAAGAAATGGTATCTAAAAAAGGGCATGGCGCCTTTGGCAGCTCCTGGTTCATCACAGCACAACTTGCGGAATTGCAGTTGACATTGCCAATGCTGCTGAACCAAAGCGCATTAACTGGCTCATTGCAAACGTAAAAGATTTTGGTTGGTCATGGGAAGTAGTTCCCGAAGAGCCTTGGCACATACGCTATGTATGTGGAGACAACCCACCACCAGCAGTTGCTGCATGGATGGAAAGAAATGGTGTCAAAAAACCAGAAGCTGGTGTTGCAAATCTAAATAATACACCTGCTGGCGGAAACGCAAAAACAAAATCAATTCAAGAAGCACTAAAGAAAAAAGGGATTTATGCTGGTCCAATTAACGGAGAAATGGACGCAGCAACCAAAGAAGCAATTAAAGCTTTTAAGGTAGCTAACAAATTGCCAGCAGATTCTGTTCCTGGGCCTAAGGTCATGGAACTCTTGGGAATTAAAGCATAGTGCCATGGAGCAGATTACTGTTGCTCTCATTGGCGTTGTCGGTGCTATTCTTGTTACTCTTTTAGAAAAAAGTAGAAGAGAAAATAAAGAAGATCATGGTTATGTTAGAGATCATTTAACTAGAATAGAATATAAAATTGATGATCACATCAATGATCATGCTGTAGCTTCTTTTGATTTTATTAAAAAGAAAACTAATACAAAGAAAAAGGAAATAGCAAATGGCAGCAAAAAAAGATAAGAAATGGATTCAAAAAGCAATTAAAAGACCTGGGGCTTTTACTGCTAAGGCAAAAAAGGCTAACAAATCAGTAGCAGCAATGGCTGCTGCAGTTACAAAGAATCCTAGCAAGTATAGTGCAACAACAGTCCGCCAAGCTAACCTTGCAAAAACGCTTAGAAAAATTAGCAAAAAGAGGAAGAGCAAATAATGCATTGCAATAATCACGAACATCATAAGCCAAACGGCGAACCATGCCACGATAACCGTGAACACTGTTGTGAGTCACATCACCACAACGGTCCAGAGGGCCCAAATCCACACGATGCCCACTACCATATAAACAAATATGCCGTTCGTGCTTGGTTGATGAATGCTTTGTATCTTGGTCTCCACGCTGTGGAAATTTACTTAATTATAAAGTTGGTTTAATTATGGCTAAAGTAAACAAACCCACAAAACCAGCTCTGTGGTCTTCGGCTAAGTCACAAGCTAAAGCAAAGTTTGATGTTTATCCATCCGCTTATGCAAATGCATGGGCTGCAAAAAAATATAAAGCTATGGGTGGAACTTGGAAAACAGTTTCCACAAAAAAAGCTAAAAGAAAAAAGTAATAAAACTCTATGCCTGGTCCAAAAGGTGTTGGCTTAACCAAGTGGTTTGATCAAAAGTGGGTCAACATTGGTGCGCCTAAAAAAAAGGGAAAATGGCAGCCGTGTGGAACATCTGGAGCAGGTGGTTCAGGATACGCTAAATGTGTGCCAGTTGCAAAAGCTAACTCAATGTCATCATCACAAAGAAAAAGCGCAGTGCAAAGAAAAAGAGCACAGGGTGCAGCAAAAAAGGGCGTAAAAGGACAAGCTCCAAAAAATATTTCTACCTTTAAAAAAGGATCAAAAAAGAAATAGTGGTATACTTTTTACATGAGCGATTTTGGCACTTACTATACAAATACGTCATACCAAGATATCTGGGATAATCCTGATAGAGTTCGCCAACATCTTCTAGAACACAAGGTTTTAGTTTTTAGAAATATAAAAACATCCTTAGAAGATCAAATTAAATTGATGGAACATTTATACCCATCAAGTAATCACTTGCGAATTCTTAAAGACGTAGACCATGCTCCGTTGTTTGATCTCTTTTCAAGAAACGCACAACCAATGCCAGGTGAAGGTGATCATTTTGCTAGATGGCATACCGATGATAGTTGGCTACAAGAGCCAGTAGATATTGACTGTATCCATATGTATCATTTAGATGATGTCACTGGCGGTCAAACTAGATGGGTTGATTTAGAAAAAATTTACACATTGCTAGATGAAGAAACTCTTTCTTTTGTAAAAAGTGTAAAAGTTAAAAAACAATGGAACGCAGATGATATAAATGATCCTCTCTACAGAGAAGAATCAGAAAACATTTACCACCCTGCGTTAAGAACTCATCCACAAACTGGTAAAACTTCTATTTTTTACCCTGGTCTCACTACTCTTGGAAAAGACCAAGATAAATGGTCTAAGTATAACGAAGTTTTATTTAAACTATTTGAAGATCACAATAATATTTTTATGTTAGACTGGAAAAAGGACGATTTGGTTATATGGGATAACCGTTGTACAGCCCACTGTTTGATGGGCGGTTTTAGTTTGGGTAGCAGAATTTTTAATAAAATAGAGATCGGAAAATCAAAACCATTTTACAATGAAGTGATGTGATATAATTATCTAATGCAAACGGGTGGTCCATTTGATGGCTTTATGCCAATGATTACTGATGTAGTTATATCAGGAAAAACCGCATCAATTACTTCCGATGGTCAACTTGTTGATGTATATTGTTTGACGATAAAAACTCTTGAAAAAGAATATGTTTTCAGTGTGCTTCCAAACGATTTACAAAAACTTCACTTCCTGATTCTTAAGGTTTTAATGTCATGAGTTCGGTCTATATTAGAAAGAATATTTTTTTAGGAGATGTTCCACCAACTCCATCTAGTCCAAATGATCCATCTGCTTATCTACCACATATAGCGGAGCTTTTGGTTGAGCATGGACAAGACTATGGAACTCCTGTTGGTTATATCCAAGAACAAAATGGATCTTTAATACAAAATATTCTTCCTGTTTATAAAACAGAACTTGAGCAAATATCCACTTCATCCAAAGTAACACTTGGCCTTCATACGGAAACAGCTTTCCATCCTTATAAGCCTGACTATATACTTCTTTTATGCTTAAGGGGTGACCCAAATGCAGCCACAACCTACGCAAAAATTGATGATATCCTAACGCACATCCCGCAAAAATATATAGATGTACTAAAACAAAATTGGTTTGTAACTGGAGTTGACATTAGTTTTAGAACTAATGGCGAAGAAGATATTGAAATACCTGTTTCAATTATTAAGGAAGACGAAATAGATGGTTTATCTTTTATATATGACGAAACTGTCATAAGACCCACAAATGAAGATGCGGCTGAAGCTTTATCTTTTTTGAGAAAAGCAATTTCTTTTGCAACAAAAGAAGTAATTTTAAAAACTGGAGATCTTTTACTAATCAATAATCATAAGGCTGTTCATGGTAGAAAACCATTTAAGGCAAGATATGATGGAACAGATAGGTGGCTGCAAAGATTACTAGTGCGTAAAACTTTGCCACCAAAAGATTTTTTGATGTATAATAATATTATTAATGTAGAACTAAAAGATATGGTTAACCAATGAACCCAAAAGTTTCTGTTATTCTAACAAGTTATAATAAGCCTGCCTTTTTAGAAAAGGCAATTAAATCTGTTTTATCTCAAACATATGATAATTATGAATTAATTATTGCAGATGACAACTCAGATAATGTTAAAGTATTTGAAGTTATTGCGAAGTATCAGGACATTAAAAATGTAAAGTTTTTTAATTCTTTTGTTAAAGATGAAGACCGCTTAAAGACAGCGCGCTATGCTACACAAATAAACAAGGCCGTTAAAGAATACTCAGGTGGTAAGTATATTTGCTACTTAGCTGATGACGACTACTACTACCCCGAGATGCTGGAAAAGCTTGTAGAAACGGCTGAAAAATACTCCTACGATGTTTGTTTTTGTGCGCAACACATCAGAGATATTGATGGAAATATAGATGGTGGAGGTGCACCTGGTGTGGGTGTTCGTTTTTTTGGTACCCCTCTTGTTAGAGGAGCGGATAAGCTTGATCACAATCAAGTTATGACTACAAGAAAGTCTTTCGATGTAGTTGGTGGTTGGGATGATAGTCCTTGGTGGTGGAGTGGAGCAGACGCAGGTTTTTTTGATAGACTTGAAAAAAATGGATTCATATTTTATCCAATTAATTATGTACAGCCTCTTCAAGCTAAAGTCTATAGAGAAAAATCTGTTCAATGGAATATGGCCAATAATTTAAATCCAGACGGAGGAACAAAATTAATATGACAATTAACCTATGGGCCATAGCTATGGCTAAAGATGAGGGTGACATTATTGAGCACACTATGTGCCATTTGGCAGCAAATGGAATTGATGGTTTAATTGTCGCAAATAATTTATCTAAAGATAATACCTTAGATAAAATGGAAGCCGCCAAAGAAAAAATAAATAAAGCTTATCCAAATATAGAAGTAATTCTTTTAGAAGACAATGTATTGGCATATACTCAGTCTCAGAAGATGACTACGCTAGGAGAAATGGCTAGAAAAAATGGGGCGCAATGGATTATCCCATTTGATATAGATGAGATTTGGTATTCCCCAAATAGTTCTTTAAAGCAAGCTTTTATAGATCTTGACAATCAAAATTATGATGTGTATAGAACTCTATATACAAACCATTCTATAACAGAATTTGATCCCATTGGTGAATCCCCATTCCATTCCATGGTTTGGAAATGGAACCTACCGACTAATCATAAAAGTGCGTTTAGATTTAGACCATCAGATAGATTTGTTTCGATTTCTAATGGGAACCATTTAGTTAATTACAACGGTGCTGGTTTCAATGCTGGTGCTAAAGTTGCTATAGATGATTATGGTGATGACAAAATTGTCTTTGGTCCACAGACTGTCCAAATTAGACACTTTCAATGGAGATCACTTGATCATTTCATGAGAAAAATATTAAACGCTTATGAATCGTGCAGAGCTTTAGGTCCAGGTGCTGACTTATACAATGGGGCAGCTTGGGCAGAGCACTTTAAAATTTATGAAGCTTATGGAACTAAAGGATTGGAAGATTATTTCCATAAAAATATATTAGTCACTGGCAATACTGGATCATTAATAAATGATCCAGCTCCTTTAGTGGGGTTACCCCATGCATAGAGTTTCTTTAGTTGTAATAACAGATGGTAGACAAGATTGTATTCAGAGAACTATTGACCAGTTTGATTCAACTGTATCATATCCTTTTGTTGAAAGAATTATAATAAATGATTCAGGAGATATAAGGTATCATAACTTTTTAGTAAGCCGTTTTCCAAAATTTAAAGTTGTTTCCCATGAACAAAGAAGAGGATTAGCTGGAGCTGTCCAATCTGCGTGGGATTCAGTTTCTCAAGAAACTCAATACATTTTCCATTTAGAGGATGATTTTTTATTTAACACATCAATCAATATTGATCACATGATAAATATTCTTTTAGAAAATACTTATTTGGTACAAATGGCTATGGTTAGAGCACCGGTAAATCCACCAGAAGAACAGGTTGGAGGATTTGTTTTTCAACATCTTGAGGATTACCACCAAAAAAATGGTTGGTTTGAACATGGTCGTTTATTTACACTAAACCCATGCATTTACCCTATGTCAACAGTAAAAATTGGTTGGCCAGATCATGGCGGAGAGTCTGAATTTACTTCAAAGGTTCATTCTCTAAATAAAGAATACAGATTTGGTTTTTACGGCGACATATATGATAAGCCAATAGTTACACACATTGGTGGAAGAAGAAGTGAAGACTGGTTTTTGTAATGACTAATAATTTATTGGTAAGTAAAAATAACGTATCATTTACTGTAGAAGACAGTAAAGAGCTACATCAAGATATAGGTTATAATTTTTGGTCAGAAAAGTATTCTTCCTGGGAACCGGGCACCTTCAATTTTTTAGATAGATTTTTATCAAAAGATAAAGATTATTTAGATATAGGATCTTGGATCGGACCAACTGCAATATATGGTTCTTTCTTTTCAAGAAATGTAGTAGCCGTTGAGCCAGATCCAATTGCGCATAAGATACTGCAGAAAAATATATCTTTAAATTCCATTAAAAATATTAACGTAATACACAAAGCTGCTTCAGGAGTTAAGGAAGTTTATTTACAGTCAAATAACTTTTTAGGCGATTCAATGACAAGAGTTTCTGAAAAAAATACGACTGGGATTAGTGCAGAAACAATTGGATTAGATGCCCTTTTATCAATGGGAGATTTTTCTCTGATAAAAATAGATATAGAAGGACACGAATTTAGTTTAATTAATCATTACGCAGAAATTTTACAAGACTATAAAATCCCACTTTTATTATCTCTACATGGTCCGTTTTTTACAAACGGGGATGCACTAACTAGCCAACTAGTAAAAGATCTAGATAAAGTTAATAATATTTTAACTGAAAACGGTGAGCAGATTTCTAACAAAGACATCACCAGCAACTTTGGATCATACCTTTTTACTTGGTAGCCTTTATGGACTTAGTTGTAATTCGGAGCTGGTGGTCATTCTAAGGATCTAGAGTATTTATGCTCATCCGATAAGTATCAGGCCTGGAATATAATAGGTTATCTAGATGATAATTCTTCTGTTGAAAACTCTTCTTTACTCGGCAGTGTATCTCTTATTAATTCTTTGTTGGATAAATATCCTAATTTGAAATATACTATTGCAATTAATTCATCAAAGATAAGAAAAGAAATAGAATCAAAAATTAATAGAATCAACCAAGCAGCGAATCTTATACATGAAACAGCCTTAATAGGAACTTACTGCAGTTACGGGAATGGCTTAACTATGGGCCCTTACTCAGTTTTAACCACACGAGTACATTTAGGCAAGCATGTACACATCAACACCGCTGCATCAATAAACCAATCTAGTTCAATAGGAGATTTCTGTACTGTTAGTCCTGGGGCCAGAATTTGTGGAGATGTGAATGTTGGTGAAGCTACATCAATAGGTGCAGGAAGTGTTATTATCAACTTCAAAAATGTAGGAAGCAACTGTACACTTGGAGCAGGCACTGTTGTTATAGAGCATATAAGCGATGGTGCTACAGTCGTTGGTGTTCCAGGAAGAGAAATAAAAAAATTTGGAGAATACATTTAGTTCTGGTATACTTTGTCTACGGAAACCGACGCTCTGTAGCGTAAAAAAAAAATCCCCAACTTATTTAGAGTTGGGGATTTTTTTTATTTCAGTTGTTACTATTAGGTGTGTCTAACTGAAGGGGATGTCGGTTGAATATACTTAATAGATTACGCTACGCTTTTACGCGTAAGGCAGCATGGATTTTTGTTCCTCTATTTTTAATAGGATCTTTTGTTCCGCCGTCTGGTCCTGCTCAAGCCACATTTTCTACAAATACGAAGATTTCTGGGGACCAGGCATTCCTGCAGGGCGAGTTTGCTGAAGTTGGTGTGCGAGCAAACGGAGCTTTTGGCTCTACGAGTGTTCCCTCTGGATTCAACCAGAACCCATCAAACTGTCTTGGCTTTCGCGTTGACAGAGAAATGGACGGCTGGGGCGTCACTACAGATGACGGAGACTTCTTCTGCCCTGGCTCACCGTTTGAAGGCTGGCAAATGAAGGTTGCTGGGAGCGTAGGCAAAAATGACAATGGCCAAACAGGTATCGCAGGTGCAGTTTCAGACATCCAAAACTCTGGCTCCTCTCAGTGTGTATCTTGGAGCAGCGCAAGTCCCTATAACGGCGTAAGCGTTTCCCAAAGGTATTGTGTGCCAACAGCAGGGCAAGCACTCCATACCGACGTTACTCTCACCAACACAACTAGCTCTGCGATTAGCGATGTTTTCTTTGGTCGTGGATTTGACCCAGACAATGCAACTGGTTCTGGCTCAATGACATGTGCAGGTAGTACTGGTAATACAACAACTTTTCAATCATGCAATGCCGTAACTGGTCAAGGAGCAGAAGCGCAAGCAACAGCAAGATGGGGTAACGGTGCATTCATCGCTCTACAATCATTTGATGCTCGTGCTCGTGTAGCCAGACAAACTGGTGGATTCTCTTCTCCAGACCCTGCAGACATTTGGAATGCTGGAAACACTCTTGCAACAAGCGGAGCGTACCTTGGCAATATTGGAGAAATATACGCCGACGCTGGAATCTACGTAGCACTAAATGTTCCAACACTTGGTGCTGGTGCATCAACTTCTTTTCGTATTAGCTATGTGCTTTCAGCTGATGGAAATAACGCTCCAGTTCTAGGCGCACCAGTAGTAAGCGGCATTGGACAGACCTCTGCAACCGTTGCATCAACAGTGAACCCCAAGGGGTTCTCGACTACAGCAGAACTTGTTTACTCAACTGACTCAAGCTTTACTACTTCTAGTTCAGTATCAATGGGAACTTTCACGGGCTCCGATGAATTAGCAGCCAGTGCAGAAATTACTGGTCTTGATCCAAGCCAAACCTACTACGCAAAGATTGTTGCAACTAACGAAACTGGAACAACAGAGTCTGCTGTATTTGACTTTGACACACTTGCTGCTACTGCACCAATAGTTTCATCAGAGGAACCAACAGTAACTGTTGATGACGGCCCTGTAACACTTTCTGGAACGTTAAACCCTAATGGATTTAGTTCAACAGCAGTATTCCAGTACAGCACTACGGCTGACTTCTCTGGAACTGTCGTTGACATTCCGGTATCTGGAACATTTACTGGAACTTCGCTTTCAACTGTATCGACTGTTGTTTCTGGCTTGACTGGCTCAACCACTTATTACTTCAGGCTAAAAGTAACCAATGCTTCAGGTTCGGCGTATGGTTCAACTCTTTCGTTTGTCCCTAATGACATCCCTGCACCAACATCCCTAGTGGTAACAAGCCTTGAAGATACGACCGCAAACGGGACTCTTCGTTGGGCAATAACTCAAGCAAACGCTACTGCTGGCGGTATATACGACTCAATCACATTTAGCGTTGATGGAACGATAACTCTGGCTAGCGCACTGCCACAGATAACTCAAAATGTGACAATTACTGGTAACGGAAGAACGCAAACCATAATTGATGGAAATAACCTGTACCGAATATTTAACGTTCCATCTGGCAAGAGCCTTACGGTCTCTGACATGACCCTTAAACAAGGGCAAAATGTTTACGGTGGTCTTATTTACAACTCCCAAGGAACGGTTGTTGCAACAAACATTAGATTCACAGCAATGACTGGTGGTAGTGCTGTTTGGAATAATGCTGCTGGATCAACAGCAACATATACCAACTGTACATTTGACTACCTAAGTATTGGTATTGGTGGAGACCACGGCTCAACCCCACAACTTCCTGCTGGAGTTACAACATGGGCAGACCAAACGGATTCTGCTTTCCAAAACAAAACATATGTAAATAATTGCGTATTTAGCAATAACGGTTCTGGTATCAATACCCAGCGCTTTACAAAAGTGCAGAACTCAACATTTACAAATAACTCTTATGCAGTAAACATCCAAGGACTAAATCGTGGGCAGGTTCTAAATTCCACATTTACAAACAATGGAATTGGTGTTTATCACAACGGCTGGATTCCACCGACTTTCAACATGGGAACCGACAACCGTCTCATTAGTGGCAATACATTCACAACAAATGCAATCGCTATTTATCTTGACGACACATACAATAATGGTCAAAAGAACCAAAGTTGGTCAACAGTAACCGGCAACTCCTGGGATGCTTCAGGTGTTTGGATTCGTCACTATCAATGGAATGGAACGACCCAGGTTGAGGGAACTGCTCGCCCATACACAACTGGAACAGTGTTTACACAAAGTTCTAATACATTTCCAGACACAATTGGTGCCCCATCAAACCTAACAGTAACTGATACCGGCTCTGAAATCCTACTTGACTGGGATGCGCCAACTACTGGTGGATATCTACCTGAAAGATATGCCATCAGTTTAAATACGGCAGGACAGAGCGGTTGGGGTGTTGCAACTGGGAATGTCGGTGATACAAATGCTTTAAATACAAACTACACAATTGGCTATTCACTGCTCGAAAGTTTGATGCCAAGCGGAACTACTTGGCTTTTTCATATTCGCTCTGACAACGACACATTCGGTAAGTATTCAGCTAATTCAAACACTGTGTCAATCCAGGTTGGTGTTTCTTCAAGCACTACGACTACTAGCAGTTCAGTGCCAACTAGCAGTTCAGTTCCTACGAGTAGTTCAGTAGCACCGGAACCAGAACCAGGGACAACAACCACAGAGCCAGTGGTAGTAGTCGTCCCTGTATCGCCTGAGCCAGAGACCACAGTCCCAGAAGACACCACCCCAGCCACAGAAGAGACGCTGCCTGAAGAAACAGAAACAACAACTGTAGAAGAAGATACAACGACGACAGAACCTGAAACAGAATCAACTGAACCTCCTGTAGACACTATACCAGATGAAACAACTGATTTCACTGACGAAGAAATAAATAATATTATTGAAGACATAGATATTACTTCTTCGGAGGAAGTGGCCACAGTACTAGAAGACATTTTTGCTTCTGATATATCTGCTGAACAATTAACAGAGGTACTCGATACTGTGTTTACTGCAGATGCAGATGCAGAAGTATTAGTGGCAGCTCTTGATACAGTGTTGTCAGCTGACGTTTCTGTAGAAGAATTTGCTGCAGTTCTTGACGCTGTGTTTGATGAGCCATTATCTGACGAACAGTTTACTGCAGTTATAGATTCTATTATCACAGAAGATATAACAGACGAACAATTTACTGAAGTTTTGAATGTTCTTGAATCCGATACTGTATCTGAAGAACAAGTTGCTGAAGCTGTTGATGCAGTACTTGAAAACGGTGTAACAGAAGACCAGGCAACCGCCCTTGCTAGCAGTTCTAAAGTTCTCGAAAGTATTGACACCACTCAAGCAGAGGCTGTGTTCGAAACCATCCCAGTTGAAGACTTAACCGCAACAGAAGAAGCAGCTCTCGTTGAAGCCGTAACTAATGCTCCTGAGGAAATTAAAGAAACTTTTGAAGAGACCATTGACGTGTATGGTGAGGGTCTGGATGATTACGTGCCAGTCGGCTCACAGGTTGACGTAGGAGCTCGTAGAACGCTTATAGCAGCCACCACAGCGGTTGCTGGCGTTGCTGCAGCTGCAGCCACTGGGGGGCCTTCTGGAGGCTCTACAGGAGGCTCTGGAAGCGGTTCTGGAGGATCTGGTAGTTCTAGCCCAGAAGGACGCAGTAGGAGAGAAGAAGAGGGAGAAGAGCCAGCTGGAGAAATAGCAGGCTTGGATGACGAAGACGACGAAGAATATACAAGAAACAGCATATTTAATTATTACCTGGAGGAGGGTACATGGAAGAGAAAAATAAGTTGGTTCGGACTAGTAAGAAAGTTCGTTAATGAAACAGCTGCACTATCATTCACGTTAGCTGGTAGCGTTGTTGTATTCATTACATTGTCCGGCGACACAAGAAAGACAGCCATGATAGCAACAGGCGTTGCCCTAGCTGTCCACTACATACATGTTCTTTTAAAAAACGACGAGGCTTAAATGAGTAGAATACTTTCTGCAGTAAAGGATCCTAAAACAGAAGAGATAAAACTTTCTGTTGAAAATTTTTTAAAAGAAGTATCTAAAGCTGAAAGAGAGTTATTTTCTCACCAAGAAGTGGAGAACATGTTATTAGATCTATATAATCTAATAAAAAAATAAAAATCCCTATATAGGGAAAAAGTTCAAAAATGGAAAACCCCCTTAAAAATTTTTTCTCATTTTAACCCTATATAGGAATTTTAAAATGAAATATGGTATTATATAAATATGGCAATTATTCCAAATAAAAGTGGATATATCTATGAAGGCAGCAAAGATCTACTCATAGATACTGACGATGTTAAAAATATTTACTTAATTGAAAATTTTATCTCAGAAGAAGATTTACTCACTATTGACAAAGGAATTAAAGATGGAAACTTTGTCATAGATAAATATAAAATGCATGAATACCCTTTAAGGGCCTATTTGGTCCAAGATTGTCATCCAGACGATCCAAACTTTAATCAAAATACCAGAGACTTACTAGAAGTACTTATTAAGTATAGGGACAAGGTTCAACTTCTTCTGGAAGAAACATTTGAATGTGAATTAGAAAAATCTGAAATAAACAGCATTACCGAATATAGAACAGGCTCTATGCTAAATGAGCACGCAGATAAGATCTGTGAATCTTGGAGAGATGTCAGCAATATACTATATTATAATGATAACTACACTGGTGGAGAAATATTTTTTAGCCAGTACGATCTTGAATTCAAGCCAAAAGCTGGTTCAGTGTTAATATTCCCAGCAGGTGGAAATTACGCTCATGGCGTAAATCCAGTAACATCTGGTGATCGTTATGTCACAACAACTTTTTGGGTTGTAAAAAAATGGCTAAATAAGCCGTACTCTTAGTCTTCTAATTCTTCTTCTTTAGAATTACGACCAGTAGATATCATTAGGCCAGCAAGTGTTCCAGTGATAAAGGTGGCAACGCTAGAAAGAACTCCAAAAAACATTTTGTCATTTTCAGCTTGAGCGCCAATTGGCTGTGTGACAAACACTAATGCGTATAAAACACCAATTGTTGTTAGTGTTAAAACACCAGCCAAAACACATCCAACAACAAATTTTAATCGAGCATCAAGTTCTTCGGGTGTTAGTCTTTTTTTCATGGCGCTACCGTTTCTTGTGTAGGTGTTTCTATTGTTGTTTCGCTTGGATCGAAACCAAGCAATGTTTCTGTGCACATTCCATCTACTAGACATAATGGTGGATTACACTCCTCTGCTTCCCAATTCTCTGGATCTTGACACTCATATCTATAGCTTCCGTCATAGCCGCAGGCTGAAACTGCAATCAGCATGATTGGAAGCAGTTTAATTAATCGTGATGACTTGTACATGCACTATAACCCATTAATTCGTTGCAAGTACAACTGTTCAAACATGAGGTTTCACAATCGCAATGTGCGCATTTGCACTCAGACTTTTCATGATTTTGACGCATCATTCGCCTGCTTTTTTAACCTTTTTGTCTACTTGATTAAATACCTGATTAATTTCAGCAACTGAAAGTTTCCCGTCGTCTAAAAAAGCTCTTGAAAGACCTTCAATTACGGTTGCTACTCCAGCAATCCCTGCCATAAAAACTGCTTTCCAAAGTGGCACTCCGGCTATTGTACCAGCACCAATTACGCCAAGACCAGACGCTGCAAAAGTTGCAACAATACGCATTATTATATTCTTTATTTGCTCCACAAAATCCCCTTCAAATTAAAGTATTATAGGGGATATAGTAACGATTTATTTAGGCAGTCCCAACACTTTTTCTGCAATGATATTTCTTTGTATTTCAGAAGAGCCCGCATAGATTATCTCTGATCTAGCGTTTAAAAATGTCATAATCCAACTCATCGAAGAGTTTTCTGAACCTATATCATCTGTTATCAACAGGTTTGATGGCTTTCTTCCCTCTAAGATCATGGCTTCTGCACCTAGTATTTCAGTAGAAAGCTCCAAAACTTCTTGGTGATACTCACTCCAAGCTAATTTGGCTATTGCGGATTCTGGACCCAATTGAGCACCGTGTAAATATTTTGATAATGTTCTTAGACCAGACCATTTTAAAATTTGGACTTTTGAGTAGCATGCTGCCAACGAATCTCGTATAATTGGGCTCAAATTAGTTTTGTTTTGCTGTGCTAGTCTAATTAATTTTTGGATCTCTTCTTCAAGAAGAATTGGGAGTACTGACGCATTGCCACCTCTCTCATGGCCCAAAAGAGTCATAGCAACTGCCCAACCATTGTTTATCTCACCAAGGATCTCTTCCTCTTTTACTACAACGTCCCTATAAAATACTTCATTAAATTCTTTATAGCCAGACAACATATTTATTGGTCTTACCTCAAGACCCGGTTGATTCATATCAACTAAAAAAAATGTTAATCCCTTATGCCTGCCCATAGTGCTATCAGTTCTAGCTAAGGTCATTATATGATTAGACGTCATCGCAGAGGAGGTCCATATCTTCTGGCCATTTAAGATCCAAGCATCTCCGTATTTTTTGGCGGACAAAGATATATTAGCTAAATCACTTCCTGCATTTGGTTCACTAAAACCCTGAGACCAAACATGTTCTCCAGATATAATTTTTGGTAAGTAGTATTCTTTCTGCGCTTCTGTGCCAAGAAGCAGAAGTGTATTCCCTAACATTCTGATACTCATAGAATCATTGATACTTCCCATTGGAACGCCAGCTTTTGTAAATTCTTCAGCAATTATTACATGTTCCATCGGAGAGGCGTCGGCCCCCCCGTACTTTTTGGGCCAAGTTGGGGCTAAAAATGTTGTAGTTGAAAGCTTTTTTCTCCACTGTAAAACAAATTCATTAAATTCTTTTTCATTTAATTTTCCCATTCCAGCCCAATCTTTTGGGAGGTTATTGGATAAAAAAGTTTTAACTACATTTCTGTATTCTTCTGCTTCAGCAGAATAAACTGGTTTCATTTTAGTACCTCGACATTTTGAGCCAATAAGACCAGTAGGAGTCTGTTTTCAAACGATTTATTTTCCAATTACTAAGAATTTGATCTTTTTCAAGGAAGCAACCATGGATATTTCTCTCACCTTCAGTTGCACTATACTCTGATCGCCCATGCAAGATCCTAGTATTATCTATCATATAAAGATCGCCTTGGTTCATCTTTATTTTTAATTGGTACTTTTGATGCTCTCGCATTTTCCCAAATTGTTGATACGCAGCATAAAAATCGTACATTTTTTCTGGAGGCAAATTAAATGGCTGACTTGAGTGATTAGAATATCTAATACAATTAATTTGTCCAATAGAATCTAATTCTATTATTGTTTTTATAGATTCAAAAATGTTGTTATTATCTTTTAAATAAAAATGAATTGGAGTTTTTGCAAGAAGCTCAAAATGTTCTGGATACAGAACTCTCATATCTTCTGCGATTTTAAAACCATCGCATAAAGTAGATTCTCCACCTTTTGTAGTATTTTTAGTGAATAAACTTATCTGCGCTGTAGCTATTGGGTCCCTATAAGGATCATCTGTGTGTCCAAATAAGGCATGGTTTGTATATGCAACACTATTAGCATCAGCGTATGATTTCACATGATAAGTCCTACCCCAATTTGTTTCTCTAATGTATCCAAAAAAATCAACTATATCCAATACGTCAACATGTGGTACTGGAATATTTTTTATAAAAATAATTCCGTATTGGTAAAATCCTTCTATTATTTTTGATAAGTTTTCTTTTGAACTTGAATTTTTTTCAGAAAGAAAAGAATAATCAAATGTAGGAATAGCATTATAGTTTGATCTATCCCATAAAAATATTGGATCTTTTGCGTAACCATTGTTATTAGAATAATCGTATTTTTTTAACCATTCAAAAGAAAATAAACTTATATGGCCATCTTTCCAGTAAATTTTTAATTCTTTATCAGAAAATATTGTTTCTTGTGGCTTTATATCTAAAGGTAGGTTAGATGTTTCTACTAGTCTATGGTTAGTTTGAGAGTGCCTGCAGCAAGAGCAATTGTCTCTTAACCAGATGTAATGATATATGCTATGACCATTATCGGGCCATTGTATTTTAATTGATATATCAGTATTTTCTATTAGCTTAGGTGCCTGCTTCATATGTTCCTTTGAGGAAGGTGTTAATTTTATTTATATAAGTCAATAGCAGAAGATTTATCAGAATGATAAAATCCAGTTTTATGACTTACAATATTTCCATTAATTATACCATAATGACCAATAATAGACTTTCTTAAAATATTTTCGTCTACTGGGTCTGAACCTCTATGTATCAAATGACCATTCCATATGATTAAATCACCTTTATCTGGCAAAAAAGAATATGCTAAAGCTTCTCGCTTTAAAGACTCTTGTATTAAAAGATTGCTAACTTGATCTTTATTTGATTTATCATAAATTAGGTTGTAGTCAATATCCCAATTGTGTGAACCAGGGATAAACTGAAATGGGCCAGAATTAGGATCAATTTTATCCAGTGCTACCCATACTCCGAAATAGTTGTTTGCGCCTTGTTTATCAGCTTTTGTCCAATCCTGATGCCAAGCTTTTCTAGTTGAAACCCAACTAGTAAAAGATAAATGAAGGACAATATTATTATTTAACAACTTTAAAAAATTAAATATATTTTCATGACATAATATATCTAATATTTCTTTATGGTTCATGTAAGAACTTGAGCTAGTCCAACCATGATAATTTAATATCTGCCCATTTTGTGAGTGGTGATCTAACCAAAGTTTTTCATACTGATTTATTAAAGTTTCAGGAATCGCATTTTTTAAAATAGCATAGCCATTTTTTTCGTAGAATTCTACGGTGTTCATTTTGTTCCTGGATCTACATTAAGTTTTTCTAAAAACTCTTTTTCTTTCTTCCATAATTCTTCAAGCTTTTCTTGAAGAGTTAGATAGTCTAACTCATTATGGTTCGATGAAGATACATTCTCCTGGGCATTCTTCTGCTGCTTCAACTACGTCTCCTAATCTTTCTTCCGAAAAAGATGCCAGACCAGCGGCTCCTTGTGGGTTTCCCACAGCTTCCGCATAAATTTTGGTTCCTTCTTTGACATATGCAAGACCATCCGGCATCATATGGAATACATCTGGCGCTATCTCTGCACATAGTCCATCTCCAGTGCATAAGTCTTGATCAATCCAAACTTTCATTACTTTTTAATCAATTCTTCTGGGATAATCCAAAGCTTACAAATAGCCATTGGCTCTATTTTGCCAGAGACTATTTCACATCCGCCACCACCGATAAAATAAACGCAATTAGCACAAGCCATTCCTTTATCTTTGAAAGGGTTAGCTGATGCTGGCGCATAGTGTGCACCATTAGCTTTTGCGGTTTGGTTAAATTTACCATGCATCTCTACGACTTCTTCATAGAGTTCATACATCATTTTTTGACGATTATTTAACTTTGATTCTGGGCCTTCTTCTTCATCGCCGTCTTCTTCTTCGTCTTCAGGCATTTCTTCATCGTCATCTGATTTATTGTACGCAGCTTCGTTAATTGTTTTTAATTTATAGACTTGGTAGTCTAAATTTGAGAGCCAAACATTTTTCATTCTCTATCACCTTGAGTAACTAATCCATCTGGAATTGCTGCAAGGCGGCAAAGACCACCAAGTTCAATTTCTTGAGCTACAATTTTACATGTTGTTTCTGATTCACGTAAATAGCAGTTTTTGCACATAACGCCCATTTCAGCATTGTCGTTTTCAGCAGCTGGAGTGTATCCAACCCAAATGCCCTTACCGTCATTATTAGCAAGTTTGCCATATTTTGCAGCAATGGACAACAAAGCGTTGGCAAACTCAAGTTCCGGTAGCGGCATGCTTGCCATCTCTTTTTGTTCAAGATTTTCTAAAAATTCTGCTAGCCAATAAATAGACATATTTACTCCATTTTAGTTAAAATTATATAATAATAGTACTACAGTTTTTGTTTTTGCGCAAAATTAACCATCAGACATTAAGCTTCTTCTCAAATTTGAAGCTTCATCTGGGCCCATTGGGCCATCTGGCTGATTTCCAATTTTATCTCTACCTTTACCTATAGCAAAACCAGCTACAGAAAGCAATGCTGCGGTTCCTGCAAGTCTAAGATTTTTTCCATTTTTTGCTGCTGATATAACACTTCCCGCTAAACCCTCACTAGCATCAAGTATTTCCATAGTAGTTCTTCCTGGAGCTTTTCCTGTAACACTAGTTATTCCTTCAACAAGTTTTTTCTTGAAAGCAGTATCAACTGGCGCTTTGCCAGCAGCACTTCTAAATCTAGCATTATCTGTTTCTATGATATTTTCTAATAATTGTTCTTGAGCTTTTTCTTTTTCTTTTTCAACTCTTTCTTCTACTTTTTTAGTTGGATCCATCTTTTCTTTAGCTTTTTCTGCTAAAGCTTCTGAAGCTTCTTTTGGTGAAGTGGCAACGCTTAGAGCGTCGTCTAAAACGCCACTCATATCAATTTTTTTATCATCTATGTCTGATCCACCTTTTGCCGCATCTTTTGTTTCAATAACTTTTCCGGCTTTTAATGGTATTCTTTTTCTTTCTTTAGCGATTGGTTCTTCAGCCTTTTTTACAGGTGTTCCAACTTTAAGGACTGGTCTACCATCTTTTGTTGTTTCAATAATAGCTTTTGGTGCAGGTTGAGTTACATCTGCTTTTTCAACTGGACCGGTTACAGTTATATCTGCTTTTTTAACCGGAGTAGCTACAGCTGCAGTAACAGCTTTTGCTTCTTCAGATGTTTTTGCAATTTTTGTTGTTATTGGGTCAGGAGCTCTAGATGGCCTAGTGTTGCCATAAACTATTTCTTCGTCCATTTCTTTAGAGTACGGGCTAGGGGGTATCGCTCCAGACACTCTTCTTTCAAATACGTCTTCTATTGTTGCATAAGGTGACTTATATCCAGGCGAACCATGCAAAATCTCTTGAAATGCTGGCTCTGCTGCCAAAACATTATTAATCCTTTGTGCTTCTCTTTCGGAAACTTTTCCAGAAACAGAATATTTGGATTCTGTTGGACCAGATGATGATTCGCGAAAATTTGGAGTCCCATCTGGATTTATATCAGCATAATCTGTGGTAAATCTACCAGAAACAAAACCAGATAGTGGTGCATTTTTTGCCCCAGTTGATCCAAGCCCAGCCCTATAAGTACGATCTCCTTGGGACTGCAGCATTCCGCCTACTCTTTCATTGAGAGCGGTTATAACTTGATCTCTTCTTTCTAAAGTTTGTGGATAGGCTGTAAGATGTCTGCCTTGACGATACCCTCCAGAAAGTTTGTACTGCATTCCAAGATCTTCCATGACGCCCATAGTTTCAAGCACTGGCAACGGATGCATGTATTTTTGTTGTCCACCAATTGTACCAATGAGCCCTGCCCCATCAAGTTTTTTAGATGGATTTCCAATAAAAGCATTTTTAAACTCATCATAAGACATACCAACTTTGCCAAGTAAGGTGTCCATTTCTTTGGCAGTTTTTGCATCAGTTATTTCACCAGTTGCAGATCTACCCATGGCATAAAAGAAATCGTCTAAAGCAATTTGCTTTTCAAAGTCAGCGTGGATTTTCCAACCATGGTTAATATCTATACCACTAGCACCGACCATACCAAAACGACTATCAACTTTTCCAGAAGGATTCTGAAATTGTTGGCCAGCAAGACCTATCTGTATTGCACGATGCGGAGTTTTTGCCATTAAAATATCCTTTTAAAAATTATGCTGTTGTCACACATCTTCTTGAGCAATATAGTTGATTTTGGTCTTCATATACTATACCACGACCTGTTTTTTTAGAACACTTAGGGCAAATATGAAAAACGCCCTTTAAAGCAGCCATATAATACGTAGCTTTACCTGGTAAGGTTGGCTGTACTGTTTTATTACCTGAATTTACTTTTGCTGGTTTTTTGCCGGCCATGACTACCCCTTTGATATTTTGGTTATATCAAAATAGTAATCAAATGCTATAAAAATGGAGCGGGTAGGGAGAATCGAACTCCCACGAGCAGGTCGGAAGCATGCCAGTCTACCATTAACTTATACCCGCAATTATTCAGAAAACCAGTTTGAATTTAAATAATTAGCCAAATTTGATTGGTTCGTTAAACCGATTTTCAATAATATCCTTAATAGTATTTAAAGTATTTACAGAGGCTACACTTTTAGGACTATTAAAAAGTATGTGCATTTGCCATAGTGCGTCTGTAATATTCTTTGCAGCTATGACTTGAGCATTTTCTGGGTAGCCGTCTTTTTTTACAGATTCAAGTATCTGCTTGTAGATCTCAGTATATGTCATAATTATCCTTTAATTAAAGGTCTCCACTCATTAATCGTAACCTGTTGTATTTTACCATCTGTAAATTTAATATTATAAGATAACCAATACTTTAAGTTTTCAGACGGTATTTCAATAGACGTGTAACATTCTACGTGCTGATGAACATAATATTGTTTATATTCATCACCATTTTTTTGATACATGTATCCGTTTTTATCTATATAAAAAACATCTAGAACACAGTGTAAATCCTGTGTTTGAAAATTATCAGCAGCTATTGAGTTTTTAATAAATATTTTTTGTTCTTGGGTAGCATTATCAGGAATGGGCATATCATAATTTATATCAACGTAATCAAACATTCCCATACGAATATTATATCATTTAATTGAATGGTTCTTGTTGATAGCACCAAACTCTAGAAAATATTCTTTCGCCTAAAGAAAAACCGCCTCTTACTGCGTGAGCCATGGTAAATAAATCAACTAATACCAAATCTCCTTCATCCCAACTAATCCAATGTTGGATATCAGAATTATTGAGTACTTCTTCTGAGATGTATCCTTCTATTTGCTTAAATAAGAATATGTCTTCTTCAGAAGGATCTAATCCATCAACAGATGATAATAGGTTTTCATTAGGGTAAAAACCCATTCTTACTACTGGAACGTTTGTCTTATAGTGCTTTTGTATTATCGGTCTCTCAGTGCCAGACGAATGGTCGTCTAAAAAAAGAATAGTGCCAGTATTATCAGTGTGAGTAGTAGATTTAATTTTTATTTTTTTTAAAAAAGAAATCCATTCTTCAGGGATAATTGAAAATATTTTTGCCATATTAACAAAACCTGTTGTACCTGAACTTGGATCACATTTAAATTTAATCATATTCCAAGAAGCAGCTATTTGTGGATTATCTTGATGGATATTTTCCATGTGCCATTCAATAAAAATACTTTTTTTACGAGAAATATTAGTAGGACCACTTAAATGTCTATTAAAAGTATTTTTATGATCTTCATTTTCAACACAATAAAATGGTGGACGCATTTCTTCTTTAAGAGTCAAATTTGGCAAAAAACCAAAGTGTTCCCCAATGGCACATGTTATATCCCACTGTTCTTTAGTGGTGGCAAAAAGTTTTTTAAAATGGATCACTCCATCTGCTAGAAACAGATCCAAGTACTTATTTATATTTAAAAGAATTTCTTTTGAAGAAACATTCTCTATTTGGGCAATCAAATATTCCTCCAAATAAAACAGCTCAGTGGGCAAGGGGTTCTTGCCCACCAAGAGCATCTGACTTCGTAGGAAAAGTATAGCACAGTTAGAAGCATTTGTGTGTAAAATCACAAAAAAAAGTACTATAGTTATATCTATTAAAGGAAAAATATGGGTTATTTTAGCATTGGATCAAAAGCAGCAATGGGCGTTGCAGCAGGAGCTGGCATAGGCTATGCCGGCTATAAGGCAACTGGTGCTGGTTACACAAATGCTGGCATGGGTACCATGGGTGTGGGAACAGCACTAGGTGTTGGTTCTTTGGCTCTAGGTAAACGTGGAATTTCAAAGCATGCAACAGCAAGAGCTTTTGAACGTGTCGCAAGAGAAACAGCAAGAGCTTCAGGAAAACTTTCTGGGCAGGCATCAAGAAGATTTGCAGGAGCAAAAATGGCTGGTGTGGTAGGGGTCGGTGCTGCAGGATACCGGTGCTTATAATCAGCAACAGGGCGATATTATGGGAGCAGCTGGAGGTTATGCCTTGGCTGGAGCTTCTTTATTTGGAGCTGGCAGTCTAGCTGTTAAGGGTCTTGGTAAACGCAATTTAGCACGAGCTGCTACATCAGGGGTAGGTTTTGCCGGACAGGCTTTAGAAGGAACTGGGAGAATGTCTAGAAGGGCAGCTTCTACTGGCAGAGCTATTTCTAGAGGCACACCGAGAAGTTCCGGCAGATCTCTTACAGCGTTGCCTATAGCATCACCAACAAGCACAGGGGCGCTTGTTAACCCAGCTGCTGGGGGTGGAGTTACTTCACAGGGAATGGCAGCTTATGAAGCAGCACAAAGAAGGCCTTCACTAAATCCATTTAGTGGTTTTTTTAGTTAAAAACTAGTTTTAGGTTCTAAAATAAAAAACTATTGATAACCATTTTCTACTTTTTTTTGTAGATGATTTAAATTTTCTTGTTTTGTAGAAAACTTTTTACGTATTTGATCTCTAAAATTATTTGTCCATTCATAACGCTGTGCGTAATGATTATTTGAATTTGTACTGACGTAAGTACGATCACCATGAGAATAAAAAGCCAAATATATCCAACGAAATCCAGAAGTTATTTGACGCACCTCATGGGCACCAATATAATTAGAAGGATAAAATAAAGCTGAACCAGCCTTTGGATGGACTTCTATATCCCAGTTATTGAAATAAATACCACCACCAGTGAATTCATCGTTTAATAATAATGACGCAGTTAAAGTATTTCCTATAGCTACTGTAGATGTAGCCTCAACACTGTTTGGCTTATAGCCTAAAGCAACATCAGAATGAGGGCCCATAACTCCTTTGGGTAAATACTTAACAAAATGCATGCCGCTATAGTCTGTGATGCACTCTGCTGCTACAGGAAATAACTTACAATATTCAACTGCAGCTCGATGCATAGCGTGGTTTATGTTTTGAACAAAAGGTAAAGATTGAATATCTTTAATGTATCTTACTGGCATTGTAGGAACATCTTCTTCAGGGATGTGGTGACCACCTTCCATAAAAGTTTTTTCTTCTACTTTTTTATAACCTTGAGGTTCAATACTTTTTTCAATTGAAGCCAAATTAATTTCATTAAGTTCGTCTTTTGATAATAAATCTTCAAATACGACAATTCCATTACCTAAATGATTAATTTTCATAGATATATTATATCAGCTTTCTAATATCTGTTTTTAGGTTCTAAAATAAAAAACTTTTAAAATAGTTATTTTTTGTATAAACAAAAAAATGCAATAATGGAGCCCGCTCTCGGGATTGAACCGAGGACCACCGCATTACAAGTGCGGAGCTCTACCACTGAGCTAAACGGGCAAGTACGTTAGTGATAAAAAATTGTATCACATAATTGAGCAACAATATATTAATTACTTTTGCAAATCTTGAATCTTATTGCGAAGTGCAATAATTTCATTGTCACGTAAAAGAACTTTACCTTGCAAATAATCTATACAAAAGTCAGCTTCTTTAAGATCGTCTTTTAATTGTTGAATTTGATATTCTAAATCTTTAATCTCACGAAATGTTTTCATATCCATTTTAGAAATTATAGTTTTATCCATGTTAGAAGGAAAATTATAATAGTTCATACCACAAACAGAAGTATTTTCATGAGAACACTGGGATTTTCCAGGTCTTACAATATGGACGTCACATTCAAAATACCCACAAGGTATAACTTCTTCATCCATTTGAAATCCACTTAGATTTTACATATTGATGAGTTTGTTCAGAAATAGTATCTTTATGAAAAGGATCATGAAGTGACCCTTTTAAAAGCTCAGCTAGTTGAGGTTTTGCAGAACTTAAAACCAAAAAATAAGTTTGACCATATCTGTTTGTTTTAATTGATTGGTGATACTTATCAACTAAAGCAAGAAAGTCTTCGTATGAAATATCTGGAGATATTTTCACAAAATCTCTTTACGCATAAATAGCTATTTTTTCTTCTTTCCGAATATTTAAAACCATTTCAACATACTTAGATGTATGAGAAGATGGATTATTGCAAACTGGAGGTTCACTCAAACGAACATATGTGGTTAGTTGAGAAGAACACTTAGGGCATACCCATTGAAGTTTATTTTTAGGATTTAATTTTTCGTTGGGAGTATTATCAATAATATCGTCAATCGATTCAATTTCTTCTGAATCATCAACTTCATCAATATAATCTTTGGTGCTCATAACTTGAACGGCATTCTTCTTTATGCAGCCAGGACAGAAGCGTGGCTTTCTACCACGTGAACGATTCCGTGACCAAGTGTTTTTGCACAACTGACATTGTATTTTTTCTCTAGCCATTACACTCTCCAAAATATGATACTAATTATATGTAAGAGCATAGCATAAAAAATAACTATTTCTGCTCTTGTACAAAAGTATGAAATGGGGCTCCTGTATAAGAATCAAATCTAGCGGCAATGCTCATAGCTTTAAGGGCAATCTTCTTAGCTACTTGGACTGTTATTGGAGCTTTAGGAAGCAAAGCAGTAAGAGCACCGAGGGCATAAGAAGACCCACTACCAAGGGCATAGACACCAGAAGTATCTGAAAGCCAAGAGTAATCACCGTCAACTATATAAATTTGGCCAGATATAGAAGCTATAACAATTGATTCATGTTCTGCCATATGACGTTTTTCATCTTTATCAGGCGTGGCATAGCCATGTGCTTCAAAGCATTCTCTTAATGCCGGAATAAACTTAACAGTAAAGAACTGATCTAACTTCTTTCCTTTTATTCCAGCAGGAGCTGGAGGAGGAACAAAAGCATGATGCAGTAAGTTTATAGCTCTAAGATCTCCAGCAGCACCAAGAAGGTATTTTCCGTTAGAAGCAACCTTAGAAGTGCCTTCTCTCAAAGTGCTGACCTGAGAAGCATAGCCATCACCATCCATGTCTGATATACGAGAATCAGAACAAATAAGGGCAAAACCGTCCCCTTGAATAGCAACTATCGTAGTCATAAATACATTATAACACAAATTTAGTTATTTGAGTCAACAGTAAAATATGTTGATCCAAATACTTTAAAAGCAATTTCTTTAATGTCTTTAGATTTGGCTGGAAGCCATACAGAATCATAATAAGCCTGTTTTTGCTTATAAGCAGCAAGCTTTTTATTTTTCTTTTTCTTCCTAGACATTATACCTCAATTAAATTAACTTTAACGTAATTGACTCTTTCAGCAGTATAAACATTTCTTATATTAGAATTAAAATATCCACCGTAAGACTTTGCTTTACAAAAGCCGCTATATATTTCAAATGGAACATCATAGTATGCCCAAATAGAGCCAGTAGTAAACGTAAGCATTAATATATTGCCGTCTTCAAACCAAGACATTTTAATAATAAAAGAACTGTCCAATGGCGAATGGGTCTCAACCCGCATATCAGAATTCTGCAACATATTTAAATTCCTCGTGATACTCATCAAAAATTTGTGGTTCTTTCTTTTCAAATATCATTAATAAGAACTTGATAAGAATAAGCAATAAGTGTAGCACAATAACAGAACGTGCCATGGCATCCTTCCTAATAGTTGGTAAGGATATGTATTAAGCGCGTCGGGCAGGAATCGAACCTGCAACCTACAGATTAGAAGTCTGTTGCTCTATCCGATTGAGCTACCGACGCATATACTAGACAATTATACATCAGGATATAATTGAATATTTTTAGTTTTAGTATCTATAAAGAGTTTTATTTGGATAATAGAATCGTTATCTTTAACAAGATAAACAAAGCCATTAACCCAATAAACTCCTTCAACTATGTATCCAGGAATATCTTTATATGAATCAACTAAATACGGTAGCCCATTAGAAAGCATTTTATACCTAAACACACCAAGTGGAATTGAGGTCCAAAAAGTTTCAATAAGCTCATTTTTTTGAGGAAAATAAACAGTGCCATGAAATGCCATAAAATTATTAGCTAGTGCCTTTGTGGCATCTAGCCCAATTTTATCAGAATCATAAATATACCAATCACCGAATTGATTTTCCAATAAAAAACCATATGAATCTTCTTCATACCAAGTGGCTTCTAAATCAGAAATATTTTCAACGGTAAGAATGGTTTTGTTCACTATATTTATTCCGATACAAATAAGCTAAATAGGCCTTCAATGATGGCTACAATTATAGCACCAAAAGCAGTTAGTATTGCTGCTGCTACAAAAGGATCCATAACCTACCTTATGTGTTTGTTATTTGTTTGTTAGATAAAAACATTTTGACATATAGTGTTTTGTTTTCAATATTAGCTAAAAACTTTAAAACAGACATACGCCATTTATGATGTTTAACCTTCAAGTCAATTATTTGATTTTCTCTAAGATATTCATCAGTTGCTTCGTTAGAAGCTGAAAGTTGATAAATATCCATTTTATTCTTTGCATTTTGACACGATAGTTGAAGCTCAACTTCTCGTCTCAAAGTCTGCAAAGTATAAAGCCAAAGATCAGGAGATTGATGCAAATATTCAAAGATATCTTGACTAGAAGAATCCTTTACATCATCAATAACCAGTTCTCTAAATCTTAATAATTGTTCTTGATCTAATATCTCTGTCATAATAATTAACTACCTTTACTGTAGCAAAATTGGTACGCTTGGAGCATATCTGCTTGAAAAACTTCTTCAGCAGAAGCTCCGGCTTTTAGAATATACAATAAAGAATATACTGGAAATATTGGCCAAGATCCCAGCCAAGTAATCTTTCCTTTATAAGTTTTAATTGCGGCGTCTGGCCCAAAAAATGTTTTAAGGACGTTATTGCCAACAGGTATAATAAGCTTAGGATTCATTATTTGAATCTCTTGATGCAAGTAAGGACTGCAGGTATCAATAATAGTCTGATCAAAAGAATTTGAATTAACAGGGCATCTAACTAGATATGTTAAACATACTTTTTCAGAACTAAAACCAGCAGACTTTAATGCAGAAATAAATAATGCAGAAGCTTGTTGATTTAATGAAGGACTATCCATAATAAACACAACATCAGGATTTGTTACATTCCACTTAGGAAGTTGTGGATCTACAGATATCTGTTTTTGACACTTTTTGCAATTGTGAGTTATGGTGTGTAAATCTGTGATTTTAAAATTGTTTTGCGTAGATAATGCTGGAATTCTAGAATCTTTTATTATAGAGATAAGATCAGTTTGGCCAATTCTATCTTCAAAAGCTGTAAATATAGATTCAATTACTTGAGACTCCATATATCCCAACTGACCGAATTTACGATCAATTGGGATAACGGAATCATCTAGCGCATTTGATATGATCTCATCAAGTTGAGTAGGATCAAAATCAGAATTCATCTGGAACTGAATTTGATGATGTAGCTGCCTTTGGAGCAGAAGCATCTGAAGATGAGTTAGAATTCTTCTGATAAGCAGAACCAGCGTAAGTAATCGCTTCAGCAACGATAACTACCTTAGAACGATTCTGGTTATCTTGCTGCCAACGCTCTTGAACAAGTCTGCCAAGGATTTGAATCTGTGCGCCTTTCTTCATCTTAGCTTCATTAATCTGCTTAGATATAAATGCAGCGTTCTTGGTTGCAAAATCATTGCCATCTTTGAGATAATAAACAACATCAAAGTAACCAGAGCTCATACCAGAACCTTTTTCGCTTCCAGCGTAATCAACAGCTATACGCAATTTAGCGATGTTGCCATTAGCAACAAGTTCTGGATCTGCAATTACACCTGCAGTAAGTGATACTGTGTTCTTTGGGTCTATCATTTTTATTGCTCCTCATTTTTCTCTTTAGGTAGTGTATCTTTAAATGTATTTGATATTTGGTCTATAAAAGCAGTTGCTTGTATAACTGCTTCAATAGGGCCATAGTGTAACATAAGGTTGTTTAGCAAAGAAACAAACAGATTATATATGCCAGACTTTAGATCTACTATGACATCAGTAGGAACATAATCGCTTACTTCTTCAACAAGCGGTATGTCTTCGTTATTTTCGTTTTGTGACATTTGCACCAACTCTGTTAGACATTGCTTCGTCAATAATTTCAGCTAAAAGCTTTGTATCTTTATAGCCTTTATCATACAAAACAGATATAATAGGCTTAGGATCTATCATATTGTATGTGATGAGTTGAAGATTTAAAACATCATTTATTGTATAAATACGATAGTTATTTAAATCTCTTTTAGGGCTAGGATATCTTTTAGAGTTTTCACGGTTAGCAACAGTAAGTGTTGAAACATTAAGGATTTTGGCTACCTCTGATCTATTGAAAGCAGGGATAGCTGATTTACTTTTAGGCATTTATCCACCTTTTTTAAAGTTTATATAAGTATAATATCATATAAACCTATTAAAGTCAATCAAACTGAAGAAGTAATCTCTAATATTTTAGCGTCAAGGTGTTTAGTAAAAGCGTCAGTTTGATAAGATTTTTTAGTAAAAAAAGAATAATTATTTGTTGGTTTTAACCTATAAGAATGAAGTCTACGATCAGCAATATCATAAGCGTGTTTTAAAGTAGAATTAAAATTATTTAACTTAGGAGCCATAAATGAATGGAATTGAGTAGACTGAAGTATTGACTGAATATCGTGCTCTCTAGACTCGGCTTGTTCTTCATCTTCTACTTCATCTTCAGAAATTAAATCAATATTATTATCTTCAATATATTGGTTAAAATCTTGAGAAAAATGATTACTCAAATAAAGCTCTATTGATTGATAATAGAAATCAGAATATATACAAAATGCAATCCAGTCAAGATCAAGAACATTTTCTAATGGTACATTTTGCCAAAGTGTAAACATAGCATCAACGCTATGAACTTGAGCATTTGTGTGTGGAGCAGAGCCGTGAAAATATGGAACTAAAGATTCATAAGTTTTACGATCAACAAAAGGCTGCATTGATTCATAAAATCTTGAATGTAAGTACTGTGAAATTGGCTCTGTTATATCCCAATTAAAACCAGTGTTCCAAACCCAATCAAAAGCAGAAGAAATAATTCCTGATATGGTTTTTGGATATTTTTCAACATCTTCTAAAGATTCAAAGAATGGACGACATAAAAGACCACTGCCATAAAAGTTTAAAAGCGGTGGAGAATATAGTTTTTGATCCATCGAATAAAGAGATGTTTTAGAAAAATACATTTGAACATCAACTAATTTCATATCATTTGAAAATGTAGCTACATACACTTGCCAAGGAACAGGAATATAATATTTCCTGTAAGATGTGCCGCTAGCATTATCCCTATAAGCATGCTGGTAAGAAACATGACGATAAGCTGGCGGCATTTCAAATATGATCATGTTGCTTTCAATGTGACGAACACCAGGAAAAATTATTGAATTAGAAATTTGTTCGTCTTTATCTTCACCAACATTAATATCAAAAGGAATTTTAAATAACTTTTTCCAATGGTCTTGAATGTTATGAAAATTCTTATCTGCGTAATAAGCAGAATTATTTGTAGCCATACTTAAATAATAATTTGAATCAATAATATAATCTTCATAAGTAGAAAAACTGCTTTGAACAGCACTTGGTTCAATATGGCTTGTGTAATGTTCAAAATAAGCTTTTTTTTCTCCTAAATTAATAAGAGGATTAATAAGAGGATTTCTAGATTTTACTTTCTTTCCTAATCCTTCTGCAAGTTTGGGAGACAAATCAGATATATAATTCTTAGACAAAATAGTTTGAATTATTTTAGACATAAACACCTTCTAAAGGTTGAGCTATAAAATTCATATAATCATTATAATTAATGGTTATGTGAATAGAACCATAGGAGAAAAAATTAGTAAAACGAGAATAAAAATGATAAAAATCATCAGAGCTATTGAAGATAACGTGCTCTAATGTTGGGGTGTTTGACAATTCATTTAGAGCCTCATTTATCTTATCAAAAATAAAAGAATAAATGTATGCGTAAGTATCTTCTGAGATTATAATTGACTTGTTTGTATCTTCAGGAAAGTCTTTAAAAGCAACGATAACAGGTACGTCAATTTTCTTACTTCGATGGGATGGTTGGATAGCATGCTTAAAAGCGCTCATATAGTTAGAATAATGACCAATGAAATCTCGTTCACTAAAATCAAAATTGTTGTCTTGAAAATTAAAAGTACAATTTTTTTGCATACGAAGGGTTATGATTTCAGAAAGAGCAACATACCTAACATGGTGAGTTTGAAAAACTGTAGTCTTAAAATAAGAAACAAGACTCATTGTTTCTTCATAGGTCATTGTACTGAGTAAGAAAAGTACATATATCCATGGTGTAGAAGCCGAACGAGCATTCCATGAAGAAAAATCTTCAATTCCTTTAGGATATTTTTTTAAAGATAAAACTCTTTCAATAAATTTGTTTTGATTAAAATAATTATAAAAAAGAGAGTAATAGTTTGGAGATATATCAGGATTCCACTGGGTAAAATAATCATTAAATAAATAATTATATACGTTTGAAATATTATATTTTATATCGCCTTGATCAATACGTTGTTTAAATGTAAACAAAGAATTACCGAAACAAACTCTAGCGTCACCAAACAAATTTGGAGTATAACCTTTAATAACACGGTCATCAAATGACTCTAAAGGCTTATCATTAAAGAAAAGCATTGCGTTAAGTTCTTCAGGAGAATCTCCTAAAGAAACAACAAAAACAGTCCAAGGTATCCAAATTTTTTTATTTGGTATATGATTTGCTAATCGAGCGTTTACTTTTTTATTAGGATAAAAATCTATATCAGTTTGAAAAGGTGGTCGTTCTATAACATAAATTTTATTTTTAATATCAGCATACCTAACAGCCATCGGAAGCAGATCAACATTATTTGAGTTTAAAGAACTTGAATACTCAAAAGAAGAATAGGATTTATGAAGAAAAGTTTTGTCAGCAGGATATAGCTGAAAATTGTAAGTGTAAGTGTTATCATTTATTGAATTACTAGATAAAGTTTTAGTAAAACAATTTAAATTGAACATAAAAGGATCAACCATAAGCGTGTGCATTGACTTACTAATATGGCTTATATTTTCCATAAAAATACCTATTCAGTAGAAACTAAAGATAGAAGAAATGAATTCTCTTTTTGATTTTGTGGAACTGAAAAATCTTTTTCAATTACATTAAAAGCATAATCAGGAATAAAGGAAGAAACAGAATCATACGACTCAGACAAATGCTGTTTAAAAATTTCAATAGCCTTGTCGTCAATTAAATCATTTTCATAAGAAATTGTATAAATCTGAGTTATATTCTTGCGAGTTTTATTGTATATAAAATATGTATAACCGTGTTGATTCCTAAGTTTAATTAAATCATAAACAATTTCAGAACCTACTGCATCAAATAAAGATGTAGTAGATATTTTATATACATCAGCACGATAATAACTGCATGAAACTTGTACATTAGCATCTGGGCATGTCCATATCCTATTCATAGAAACTTGAGCAAGCCTGTCAGAAGAACTGCAACTGTTTTTAATTGGGAGATTAGCAAAAGCATAATCTGAAGAAGCATACTCTATAGGATTCTTAGAACTTGTAAAGTGAGAGCAGTAAGGCATTGCGCCTTGTTTGGTATTTATATACTCCACTACAGGTAGATAATCTTGAATATAATTATCAATATCAAATATATTTATAGGTTTCATGTTACCGCCAAGTAAGCTGAGTATTTATATAGTTTTGTTTTTGAAGAGTTAAAACTTTATCATTCAGTTCTTCAATAACTGCTTGCTGAGCAGCCATATAAGAAAAATAATATTGAATTTCTTCTTGCGTAAGAACAGCGTGATTTAAAGCAGAAGTTATAGAAGCTGGTTTGCGCGTTAAAGATAACTCATTAACAGCATATCTATAAACATCACTATTGTGAGAAACAATAAACTGTTTATAATAATCTTCGGTTAAAGAAACAGGATGTTTAAACAAAGTAGCATAGCCTCTGCCAGCACCAACTCCCATAATCAAACCTTGATCGTTCATTGCAGAATAAATAGCATTTGCAAGAACTGGTGAAACTTTAAAAAACTCTCTAAAGAAAGAAGTTCTTGAAGCAGGATAAATCTTATAATCTAATGGAAGATTCAAGTCAGAAATAAACTGAGAACCTTCATTAACTTGCTCATCAGTCAAAGAATGAATAGTAGTTTGATCCCAGTTTTCAATATTACTTAACTGCTTGTTCTTTAACCAGTAGGCAGTAACTGAATTTAATTTAAATAACCGTTGATCAGGATTTGGTATAAGATTTAAATAGTATTGAGAAAATACATTATAATCCGTTAAAGCAGCCCGCATGGTAATAAAATCGTTAAGCATATTATAACTCCAATTCAAAAGCTTCAAAAAGTATTGTCTCATCTTTGATGAAATCATACAAAGTTGAGGCAGTAACGTGTAAGGATAATAAATCAGAATACACCTGTCTTGCCAAAGGGTATATTTGGGAAAGATAGTATGTATTATTAATTAATGGAAGATAATCTGGTTGAACTAATAATAAAGAAGAATTATTTTTAGTTGGAGTCAGATAACTTTTGATCAGCCAAGTTTGTAATGGCTGAGGCAAGGTCTTCGTTTTCTGGGCCCAGGATTCCAGGTGCGCCTTCTTTCATAGCTTGAAACATTTTTCTACGATTCTCAGAAACGTTTGCAGTAAACGCTTTTTGAGCTTCAGGAGAAGCAAAGTTTATTTGAGCAATTAAAGCTTCCATAAATACTGCTTGTTCGCCATAACCGACGATCATCTGAGCAAGTTGCTTTTCTAGCATTTCTATATGAGTTTCAGAGTCTTGCAAACGAGATTCAAATTTATTTGCTAAAGCTAGTATAAGTTCTTCAACGTGTTCACGAAGAAGACTTACTTCATCTTTGGGACCTAAAATAGAACTTATATCTTCGCTCATACATCATACCAATCTACATTGTTTGTAACATGTGATTGCAAGCAAAGATCAAGTAAATAAGAAATGCCAACCATTTCTTGACGAGAAACTTTGATAGAATCAACTGAAATAGGTGATTTCATATCTGGAATAAAAGCACCGCTATCAGACTTACGAGCTTTAAAATGACCAGACTTCCAAATAAAAGCAGTAGTGTCAAAAGCATCGTTAGAAGTCCAGTATTGAATCTTTAATATTCTACTAACTGGTTGATTATTAATAATAGCTCCACCATAAGAAACAAAGCCCTCAGGAGTTGTTGTTCCTGTGCGTTCATTTGCTGGGTAGTTGATAGAAGCAGTGCCATTAACTACAGATTTTAAATAGGCAGCAAAGTCAACTGCATCAACAAAACAAGAAGTGCTACTTTCCAACTTTCCATCTGCTGATGTCTTGCCGATATCAATATTAAACTTCATACCAACAAACCATGGACGAATTGAAAGAAAGCCGCTTTGCGTCTTAGAACGAAACCACTTCTTATAAAGTGGAGCATCATATTCTTTCTTTTCAGTCTGAGATGGATCCTGTGTTAAGTTCTCTAAAAACTCTTCGACAGAATTATCAAATGAAGACATAGTTGTCCTTTCTATATTTTAACTTCCCAAGAATCAGTGTTTTGTACACGATTACCAAGTATATCATCAATGTCATTGAGTTGTAAAGTAGAAGCCCAATCCCATTGGTCATAAGCTAATCGATACAAATTCTTAATCATTTCTTTATCTTTATTCCAAAGAATATTTCTCATAGTTGGAACACGAGAAACAATATCCTCTGTTGTAACTGGTCTACGGAAAGTAGACACAACATCAAATTTTACATGCTTGATCAAAGATTTGATTTCTGCACCAGTAAAATACTTTGTAGCTCGAGCAATAATCTCATAATTAAAATCACCTTCAGGAAGATAAATTTTAATAATAGAAATTCGTTCTTCAAAAGCTGGCAATCCAACAAAGAATATCTTGTCGAAACGCTCTGCACGAAGCATTTCTGGACGAAGATTATCAAGCTGATTTGCAGCACACATCAAGAAAACATTATCTGGAAGTTCTTGCAAGCCAGTTAAGAATTCACCGTGAACACGATCTGTGGTGCCACCATCTACATGAGAAGAGCTAGCACCACCTGAAAGATCACGACCAAACTCGTCAATCCATACACAAAGTGGAGCCATTACTTTAATTTGCTGAAAGACTGCACGCATGTTTGCTTCTGATTGACCAACAAAAGAATTCATAACTTGGCTAACACCAGTTCTCGCAAGATCAAGATTTAAAGCGTTGGCAGTAGCCTCACAAATTGCAGACTTACCAGTACCTGGAACACCCACAGTAAGTATTCTTCTAATTGGTGTTATGCCATAACGTTCGGCTTCTTGTGGGTTTTGCCAGAAAAATACATTGCGTTCAATTACTTGCTTGATATTATCAAGACCACCAATAGAATCAAATGTAATTTTCGGTTTAATAATCTCTAGGATGCCGTTCTTTTTGACATTAGCCATTTTAGATTTGTAAACATACTCAGGATTAACTTTGCCAGTATTAAGAACTGACAAAAGACAATAGTTAATGAAAGAAAATTCATTTAAACCCAAACCTGCTTTCGCAATTTCTTTTGCTTTAGTAATGTCAACAATTTCTCCATTAGTTGAAGAATGCATATGTGTAACAATTTCAACGAGATCTTCAAATGAAGGATATGTATCTTCAATGCTAACAAACAAAAAGCTATACTCTTCTGGACATACATGTGGAGAAAGAATAATAACTTGATATGGCATTGCGGAAATATCATCACTCATAAAAGAAGAACGATATATAGAAGACAAATGGTTTATAAGTCCAGATATTTCAGAAGCTGTTTTCTTAGGGTCTTCTAAAGAGTTTATAATGAATGTGGAAGATGATTTATTTGGTTGATTTTCAACATAATCAATTGCGACAGCAATATTATCAGTTGTTGTTTCAATAGTGTCAGAAGTACTTGGATCTGTAAGTTTTACTAGAATTGGTTTCCATTT
>Ga0315904_10000051_pt1 | contig 180781 bp, 160 predicted proteins | sample LakEriMetagenome_6_FD_203529 | JGI IMG/M metagenome (GOLD analysis project Ga0315904, IMG submission 203529) | Freshwater fungal communities from buoy surface, Lake Erie, Ohio, United States - Buoy 12 MA120 | ecosystem: Environmental > Aquatic > Freshwater > Lake | place: USA: Lake Erie, Ohio...
GAAGTCTTTGTAGCTCATCACACTCGCACAAAGACTATATCGGGATAGACTTCTCGTCCCAGCGATGCTGCGCATAAAAAAAGCGACCTTGATTTTGCTGGGACTTCCCGATGAAGTCTTTGTAGCTCATCACACTCGCACAAAGACTAGATCGGGATAGACTTCTCGTCCCAGCGATGCTGCGCATAAAAAAAGCGACCTTTCAGTCGCTTTTTTTGAATCACTTCGTGATTCCGCTGGGACTCGAACCCAGGACCCCTACATTAAAAGTGTAATGCTCTACCAACTGAGCTACGGAATCATTTTCCCGATTATTTTGCTCTACCTCCCGATAGCTATCGGGATGAGCTACGGAATCAAACCTTAGTTGTGCTATGGTTTGTTAAAGAGGGTGCAAAAATAACTGTGTTTTTAACTTAATCAAACGCAAATGAAGAAATTTTCAACAATCTTTTAAAGGCTTGTGCAAACCGCTGCTATTATTGCCTGTATTTGTTTCATATACACATTATAGTAGATTTGAACCCATGTCCGATTTAATGCATCGCATACAGCAGGCCGCTGCGGCCTCAGCACCATTGGTACAGCAATGGCGCAGACACATACACGCACATCCCGAACTGTCGTTTAACGAGGTGAATACCCAGGCCTATGTCATGCAACAGCTTCAGTCTATTGGCATTACCGATATGCAAACTGTTGCACACACCGGTGTTGTGGCACTCATAAAAGGTCTTAATCCCGATAGCCGTATTGTAGCCTTGCGTGGCGATATGGATGCATTGCCCATTACCGAGCGCAATGACGTTTCCTACAAATCGGTTAACGAAGGAGTGATGCACGCATGCGGACATGATGTGCACACCGCTTGCCTGCTGGGAGCAGCTAAAATCCTGTTCGATCTTCGCCATGAGTGGGAGGGAACTGTTAAATTGCTGTTTCAGCCCGGTGAAGAAAAACTGCCAGGTGGCGCCAGTATGATGATAGCCGAAGGTGCGCTGAAAAATCCTGAACCAGGGCAAATATTCGGTCAGCATGTAATGCCGTTGTTGCCAGCCGGAACTGTGGGCTTCAGAAGCGGATTGTACATGGCCAGCACCGATGAATTGTATGTAAAAATAATAGGCAAGGGCGGACACGGAGCTATGCCTCATCTCAATATTGATCCTGTGGCAACAGCCGCACAAATCATTGTTGCCTTGCAACAAATTGTCAGTAGAAAAGCTAATCCCATCACACCTTCTGTGCTGTCGTTTGGCAAAGTAATAGCTGAAGGTGCTACCAATGTTATACCCAACGAAGTGTACATGGAAGGCACGTTCCGAACACTGGATGAAGAGTGGAGAAACCAGGCTCATAAAGCGATGGTAGCTACTGCGACATCTATTGCCGAAGGCATGGGTGCCCGCTGTGAATTTGAAATACGCAAAGGTTATCCATTTTTAAAAAACGATGCAAAGGCTACGGCACATGCCAAACAGGCAGCAGTTGAATACCTGGGTAGCGATAATGTAGTAGACCTTGATATTTGGATGGCGGCTGAAGATTTTGCATACTATTCTCAGGTTATGCCTGCGTGTTTTTATCGGTTGGGTACACGAAACGAAGCGCTGGGAATTACCTCATCAGTGCATACGTCCACATTTGATATTGACGAAAGTGCCTTGCCAATAGGTGCAGGTTTAATGGCATGGATTGCCATTAAGAATTAAAATCAAACAGTGTTCTGGGCTTCCATCAGCTTTTCAAAAGCCTGATTGTAATCGGCTTCTGCCTGCTTTAATTCGTTGCGCAGGGTTTCATACTGCTCACGTAATGTTTTCATCTTGTTCGCGTCTTGTATGTATTCAGGATTAGCAAAATCCTGCTCCAGCTGAGCAAGTTTTGTCTTTATTGCATCTACTCGCTGCTCAGCCAGTTCAAAGTTTTTAGTCAGTTCCTTTACCAATGCACCTGCTGTGGCCTCAGGTTTTGATTCCTGTTTTTTAACAGGCTGCATCGCTTTTTCTTTTTTAGCCGCACTGTTCTTTTGCGCATTCAGTTGCTCCTTGGCCTCCAGTTGCTTGTGGTGCCAGTAATCGTATTCGGCATAGGTACCAGGATATTCTTTCAATTCCTGATCTTCAAGCCACCATACTTTGTTGGCTATTTGCGAAACGAAATACCTGTCGTGGCTAACCACAATAAAAGTTCCTTCATACTGCTGCAAAGCTTGTATCAATATATTGATTGACCGAATGTCGAGGTGATTGGTAGGCTCGTCAAGCAGCATAAAATTGGCTTCGGCCAGCAGTGTACGGGCTAATGCCACACGGGCTTTTTCGCCTCCCGACAGCACTTTTATTTTCTTGAACACATCATCGCCATTGAATAAAAAGCAGCCCAGCAGTGTACGCAGTTCAGTATCGGTTCGGTCGTTGCCATAAGCACGCATTTCATCCAGTATTTCGTTTTCAAGCGTTAATGATTCCAGCTGATGCTGTGCATAAAAGGCTTCGTTTACGTTGTAGCCGCGTGTAATATTTCCGGTAAAGGGTTCGGTGCCCGCAATCATGCGTAGCAGGGTAGATTTTCCTTTGCCGTTGGCACCTATCAGCGCAATTTTATCGCCACGCACTATTTCTCTGTTAGCCTGACGCACTATTTCTATATCGGGAAATTTCTTGTACACATCCTGCAGTTCGGTAACTACCTTACCGCTTTGTTGCCCGATGCGGAAGTCAATTTTTATTTCGCGGTTATCGTCTTCGGGGGCATCTATGCGCTCAATGCGGTCAAGCATTTTCACGCGGCTTTGTGCCATGCTGGCTTTTGATGCCTTGGCTTTAAATCGGTTGATGAGTGCTTCCTGCTGCTTGATAAACTGCTGCTGATTGTCGTATTCGCGTTGGTGCTGCTCGCTGCGCAAGCTTTTTGAATCGAGATAGTTGCTGTAATTGCCCGGGTATTCAGTCACCTTTTGCATCGATACCTCTACAATTTTATTGACCATGCGGTCTAAAAACTCACGGTCGTGGGAAACCACAATCACAGAGCCTTCGTAATTGCGCAAGTATTCTTCCAGCCATTCAATGGTGGGCAAGTCAAGGTGGTTGGTAGGCTCATCCAACATGAGCAAATCCGGATTTTGTAATAGCAGTTTGGCCAGCATTACGCGCATACGCCACCCGCCTGAAAATTTAGCATACGGCTGCGAAAGCTGATCGGTGGTGAAGCCCAGTCCTTCGAGCACTTTTTCGGTTTTGTGATGCAGGTTGTAACCATCCAGGCGTTCAAAAGCTTCCTGCTTGTCACTCAGCTGCTGAATAACTTCGTCTGAGTAGTCAGTTTCCATTTTCTTCAAAATGACTTCAATTTCCTGTTCCAGTTTCAGGGCTTCTTCAAATGCGGTAAGCGCTACCTGAAGAATAGAACTGTCAGACTGAAATGAAAGCTGATCCTGATTGAGGAAACCGATGGTTAAATTCCGGGGTTTGGAAATATTGCCTTCTCCGGGCTGGTATTCGCCATTGATAAGGCGCAGCAGGGTTGATTTGCCGGTTCCGTTCATGCCAATAAGGCCAATGCGCTCGCCCGGTTTTATATGCCAGTTTACCTGACGGTACAGGTATCGGCCACCAAATTCGAATGAAAGATTGTTGATTGCTATCATAAAAGCGGCCGCGAAGATAGACCAAAATTTGCAGCATGCGAGATAGGCATGAAAATTATCGTTTGATAATCAATGCCAATGAGTTTAAGTTCATAAATGTTGAAACCATACATTTAAAAACTCTTAATTTACACATCCATTTCTAAAACATAAATTGTGGAGTTTAAAGGTACCATAAAATCAAAACTGCCTAAAACCGGTACTACGATTTTTACCGTTATGTCGGCACTGGCTGCTGAACAAAAGGCCATCAATCTGGCACAGGGTTTCCCTGATTTTTCGTGTTCACCCAAATTGATTGATTTGGTGCATCACTACATGAAACAAGGCATGAACCAGTATGCGCCCATGCCGGGAGTAATGAAACTGCGCGAAAAAATTGCCGAAAAAACACAGGCGCTCTATTCGGCCGTGTACAATCCCGACACCGAAATCACCATCACGCCTGGCGGAACACATGCGTTGTATGCCGCTATTACGGCATTTGTAGGTGAAGGCGATGAAGTGGTGGTAATCGAGCCCTGTTACGATTCGTACGTGCCCGCTATTCTGCTAAATGGTGGCCGGCCGGTATTTGTCGAACTTAAATACCCCGATTATAAGGTAGACTGGAATGAAGTTAAAAAACTGATTACCTACAAAACCAAAATGATCATCATCAACACTCCGCATAACCCCACAGGCGTTACATTGAATGCGCAGGACATGATGAAACTGGAAAAAATAGTGAAGAACCAGGATGTAATCGTGCTAAGTGACGAAGTATACGAACACATACTGTTTGACGGTCTCGAACATCAAAGTGTGGCCCGCTATCCCGGTTTGGCTGAGCGCAGTATTATTGTATCTTCATTTGGCAAAACCTACCACACCACAGGCTGGAAAATGGGATATGTTGTAGCTCCGGCCAACCTGATGGTTGAGTTCCGAAAGGTACATCAGTTTATGTGCTTCAGTGCCAATACACCGGTGCAGCACGCACTGGCCGATTTTATTGAAGACCGCTCGGCATACCTTGAATTGTCGGCTTTTTATCAGGCCAAGCGCGATTATTTTCAGCAGTTGGTAAAAGGGTCGAAGTTTAAGCTGTTCCCTTGTGAAGGTTCTTATTTTCAGTTGCTGGGCTACCAGAAAATAACGCAGGAAAAAGATACCGATTTTGCTGTAAGGCTTACCCGCGAGCACAAAGTGGCCAGCATACCCACTTCGGTTTTCTACCACAAAAAAACAGACAATCAGGTGCTGCGTTTCTGTTTTGCCAAAGAGAAAGAAACACTTGAGAAAGCAGCAGAGCAATTGCAAAAAGTAAAATAGCATGAAGGTAGCACTGTTGCAAAGTGAGTTGATTTGGGAAAATGCAGAAGGCAATGTAAAGGCCTTTGATGAACGCATCCGTTCAATACCGGGCCCGGTTGACCTTATTGTATTGCCCGAGATGTTTACAACAGGATTCAGCATGAGGCCCGAACTGTTTGCAGAAGAATCTTTAGCTGCCGCACTTCCGGCTATGCAGACATGGGCCAAAAGTACAGGTGCCGCAGTTGTTGCAAGTATAATGACCCCCGAAAATGGAAAGTATTACAACAGGCTGCACTGGGTATTTCCTGATGGAAAGGTGAGTACGTACGACAAACGCCACTTGTTTAGCATGGGCGATGAAAACCTGCATTATACCGCGGGCACATCACAAAATGTAATTGAATGGAAGGGATGGAGATTTTTGCCTGCTGTGTGCTACGACCTGCGTTTTCCGGTTTGGCTGCGCAGAACTCACAAACGCGACTACGATATATTACTGGTGGTGGCCAATTGGCCCGAACGCAGAATAGCACACTGGGATGCATTGTTGATTGCCCGAGCCATCGAAAATCAATCGTATGTACTGGCAGTAAACCGCACCGGAACGGATGCAAACGGGGTTAACCACACCGGACATTCAGTAGTGATTGATCCAAAAGGAGAAGTAATAACCACCTCAGCAAACCTGAACGACCTGCTGATAACCGAACTGAATATGTCGCATCTAACCGAATGGCGCACACAATTTCCGGCAATCAATGATGCTGATTCCTTTGTTATTATGTAATCATTTGTACTTATTTGCAACCCCGTTGTGAACTTTCACATCAATTAACACTAAACTACACGTATGAAGTATTTTCTGACAGTAACTTTATGGCTTTCATTAGCGGTAAGCATCAATGCACAAACCAAGCAGCGTCAGGCCCCGGCCAAAAAGGCTGATGATAAAGGCACATTGTTCTTCGACCTTACCAATCATAATTTTGGTAAAATCAACGAATCAGACGGCAAGGTGAAACATGTATTCCAATACCGTAATATCGGCCTGTTTCCCGTTACCATTATTGCAGTTGACCCGGGTTGTGGCTGCACCGCTGCCGAGTTTAAAAAAACACCTATTGCTCCCGGTGAGCAGGGTGGCATAACCATTGAATTTGATCCGCAGAACCGCCTGGGTGGCATGGACCGCACCATTGTGGTAAGAACAGATGGTAAGCCCGAATTTACCTACCTCACCATCAGTGGTGAAGTGATCAATCCGCGTTCGGAGTATCTGTCACTTTTTCCTTCCGTTCAGGGAAATGTTCGCTTCAGTGATTACAATATTAATTTCCCCAATGTGTTGGATTCACGTACCGATTCGACTGTGGTTACCATCCTGAACAATACATCTAAAAACCTGCACATAACCAGCATTAAAGGCCCCATTCATATTCGTGGTGTTGCCAAAGTGCCTGTAATGGTTCCCGGTCAGGCGGCTGATATTATGATATACTATTACGGTCAGGTAGTAAAAGATTATGGCAACCGACTGGATGAAGTTTTCATTCAGACCAATGATGATACACTGCCGCAAAAAATACTGAATGTGAGAGCCAACATCAGTCAGGACTTTTCGGAAATGACCGAAAAGGAAAAGAAAAATCCGCCTGTAGCTGTTACCGTAACCAATGAAATCGATTTTGGTGAGGTATATTTGGGTGAGGTGGTAAGCCGCGATTTTGTGATTACCAACAAAGGTAAAAGTGACCTGCGCATACGCAAAGCAAAGGCTTCGTGCGGGTGCACCGTTGGCAGTTACACTAAAGATGTTATCAAGAAAGGCAAATCGGGTGTGGTTAATATTAAGTTCAATGCCAAAGACCTTCGCGGCAATATCAATAAGGATGTGCAGATTTTTGTAAATGACCCTGCACGTCCTGTTATTCAGGTGAAAGTGAAAGCCCGCGTGGTGATTCCCGGTGTGGATGTTCGCTGATTTGTGTGTATTGACAGGTAGGTTGTTTGGCTCTATTTTTGCAGACTGTAGCAAGCAATAAATTAGTAATACCAATGAAAAAAATCTGGATGATGGCCATCGCCACAGGTATGTTGAGTGGCATAGCCGGTGCTTACATGTTTCATTTACTTACTCCACGCCACGTAGTTATGCAAACGGCTACCGGGCAACAGACCGATAAAGAATTTTCAGGCACTCAGCAGGTTCAGTCGGTAAACAATAAACAAATCATGAGCGGCAGCGCTGAAATGATAAAGGCATCAGCCGTTGCTACACCATGCGTTGTATTTATAAAAACATTGAGCCAGCAGCGCCAGCAATACGTTGATCCATTTTTCGATTTTTGGTCAAATATGGATTTCTTCGGTCGCAGAGGGCCGGTTGCCAGTTCGGGTTCGGGTGTGGTTATTTCAAACGATGGCTACATTGTAACCAACCTGCACGTAGTAAAAGATGCCGATCAGATAGAGGTGGCACTGAATAATAACAAGCAAACCTACAAGGCCAAACTGATAGGCACGGATGGCTCAACAGATTTGGCACTGATAAAAATAGAAGCCAAAGGATTGCAGCATATCGTATTTGGCAACAGCGATGATGTGCAAATAGGAGAGTGGGTGCTGGCTGTGGGCAATCCGTTTAATCTCACTTCTACCGTTACAGCCGGTATTGTCAGTGCAAAAGGCCGCAATATCAATGTAGTAAATAACCGCTTTCCCATCGAATCCTTTATACAAACCGATGCTGCGATTAATCCCGGAAATAGCGGAGGCGCGCTGGTTAATACCAAAGGCGAACTGGTGGGCATAAATACGGCTATTGCCAGCAATACGGGCTCATATAACGGCTATGGATTTGCCATACCTTCCAATATTGTTCAAAAAATTGTGAAGGATTTGATTGAATTTACTGAAGTACAACGAGGCTATACCGGCCTTGATGTAAAAGATATTGATGCCGCACTGGCAGCCAAACTAAACATCAACGATAACCTTGGCGTATTTGTGCAATACGTGCTTCCTTCAGGCCCTAGTGATGAAGCCGGAGTGAAAAACGGAGATATTATTGTGAAGGTAAATGAGAAACCCATCGACAGCAAAGCTATTTTCGATGAACAAATCAGTTATTTCAGGCCGGGCGACCGCATCAAGTTCGGAATTATTCGTGCCGGCAAACCGGTGGATATTTACATAAAACTCATCAACCGCGAAGGCAATACAGCCATATTGAAAAAACATACGGTTACTTCCAATACGCTGGGAGCCGATTTTCAATTGGTGCCCAAAGTAGAGGCCGATCGACTGGGCATACGTACCGGAATAAAAATAACCAATATTCGCAACGGACGTATACGCAATATGGGCATTCCGGAAGAGTTTATCATTACCTCATTTAACCGAAAAGAATACACACAAGCCGAAGACCTGATTAAAGACCTGGAATCGGCACGCGGACAAATCATCATTGAAGGCATAAATGCCAATGGCAGCCGTGGTTTTTATTCGTTTTATACATATTAACCAAACATGCCAAGACTACCCGAACTAAGCGACCTGTGTATATTTGAAGACGAACATCTTTTATTCATAAACAAACCATCGGGCATCTCATCGCTCGAAGACCGAAACCGACCCGGTGTTTCTGTTCTGGCTACAGTTCGCAGGCAATTGCCCGAAGCGCAGCTGTGCCACCGGCTAGACAAAGAAACTACGGGTATACTGGTGGTAGCCAAACACAATGAAGCATACCGAGAGATGGCCATGCTGTTTGAAGCCAGAAAAGTAAGCAAGCATTACCATGCTGTGGTGGCCGGACAATTATCAGCCGACCACATGGAAATTAAGTTGCCACTTGCAGTAGGCGGAAACGGTCTGGCAAGGGTTGATAAACGTGAAGGTAAACAAGCCATAACCTACATTACTACGCTTAAAAGCTACTCGCATTACACTTTGCTGATGTGCGAACCTGTTACCGGAAGGTTGCATCAAATTCGCGCTCATCTGGCAGCCGTTCATTTTCCTATAGCTGCCGATGAAGCTTACGGAGGTAAAATTCCAATGCTATCGGAGCTGAAAAAGAAATTTAAAACAGGTAAATCAGACACAGAAGGAGGCATGATAAAACGTGTTGCATTGCATGCGCATGGTTTAAGTTTTACCGCTTTCGAAAAGGATTATAGTGTAGTAGCCCCGTATCCAAAAGATTTTGATGTGTTAGTTAAATTGCTCGATCGGTACGATAGTACTAACGCCTGATTCGGGCAACCATTAATTCATCGTTTTTAAACAATACCGAATCAATATATGATTTCAGTCGCACATCGTTGTAGTCTTTTTCATTTGTGATAATGAGAAACTGAGCACCACGGTTTATATAATCATCAACTATTCTTTTTCCGGCATTGTTCGTCTTTAACAGATCACCTTCAAACCTGTACCCGAATCCTTTTGTATGGGTAAAGTAAAAGTTGATACAATTAGATGCGTCAGGTCCGTTTATCACCCTCGCATGTTCGGGTATCAGACGGGTAATGCTGTCGCGTGTATGCGAATTGTAAAAGCTCATCAAAACACCTTCGTTGCCGGCACTCCATCGTGCAGGTATAATTCGAACCATAGCCAATACTGGAGCCAGCAGTAGTAATATCAATGCAATAGTTTTGAAATTCGAATAAAGTCGAATAAAACCATAGGCCCCAACTATGAATAATATGGGCAAATAAGGAATCATATAATACTGATGAACGCCCATTTGTGCAAGTACCAGTATGTGATACGTAATGAGAATAAGCGTCCATACCAGCAGTGGCCACAGCATGTCGTGCGATGGTCGATTTCTGAAAAAATAAAACACACCTGCTAAAATTAAAACCGCAGATGCAAAGCCTGCCAACAATTCAGGAAAGTCGCTGATTATGTTTTGTGATAGAATATCGAATGCACGTTGCAGGGATGGGGCTACATTCAATTTCAATCCTACATCATCCAGTCCGGTTTGTTTTATAAGTTCTGCTGCATAGGCATACCACATTAAGGCGGTTGTGCTGATGCAAGCACCTCCAATAACTAAACACGTAAAAAGTGTCCCTGATATTTTTTTTGTCCTGAAGTCTTGCAGGCTCAACACAGCTATGGGAACAGCAAATGCCATGTACTGCAATTTTGTTAAACCGGCTATCAATAAGCACCCTAAAGAGAAAAACAACAATATAAAGCTGCCCGTTTTGCGCAAGCGAACATAAAAAAGTAGTCCTGACAGTCCCATAGCCATTGCCAATATATCAGGCATGGCGTTTATAGCTTGATAATATAACTCAGGACTAAACGCAAACATCCATGCTCCCGCAAATGCGAAAATGGGCAACGCATGAATTTCAAGCAATAAATAATAAAACGCTAAAATAGCCACCAGGTACCACATTAATGAATACCAGCGATGAGTAGACTCATCCAATCCAAATACTTTATATAGAGCTGCAAGCCCCCATTCGTAAGTAAGAAAATGACTTCCGGTAATACCATTTGTTTCATAGCGGCAATCTACTTTGGGCTCCAAGGGATTCATTCCTTCTTCGTACAGGTTGCGTGCCATACCAAGCGTAAGAGTTTGGCGCCACACATGAATGCTTCTGGGTGGCTCATTCATAAACGGAAGATGGGTAGCTGTTGCCAATAATAAAACAAACCAAAAGGCACGTGTTGAATTTAAAAACTTTGAAATAGCTTCCATCAATTAAAAATCAAGCCTGCGCTCGCTCATATTCCACCGTATTCCACCGCCTATTAAAAAAGTTTCAGATTGAAAAACCGGCAAATCGCTGATGGTTTTGCGGTAAGCCAGCTGCACATCAATAAAGAAATTATGAAACAACATATAGCTGGCTGTAAAATCACCCATCAGTAATTGTGTGGCTACACCTTGCCCAATTGTATTGTTATAATCCTTCATGCGTGTATTGTAGTTCAGCGCAATGTTTCGTCCCCAGTTTGTATTGCCAGTATCGTTGCCATATGCAGCTATCATACCCACAGCTTTTAGCTGTAGCCTGTTTAGCGGCTGATAACGCAATACGGCAATTTGCTCGGTAAAATTGGCTCCAAGCGGGTGTGCCATAGGCTGATTGTAATTGACATACGCATTTCGCGGATTGAATGATGTGTACATATAAGGCCGCGCAAAATTGTACTCCAGCTGCATATCCAGGTTGCTTACACCAAACATGTCAATGTATTTTAAACCAAGCTGCCCTGCATATTTATTGCCAAACCAACCGCTGCGTTTTATTACTTCCTGCAATATCAGTTCTGAAATTACGGCCTGACCGTAAAGTGAAAAATGCTTCAGGAAATTATATTTGAAATCACCTCCGATAATGGCCTTATCCGGACTATTCAGTCCGTTTTCAACCGCTTTGTAGAAGATAATAGGGTTTAGATATTCCGGATCAAAGCCACCATTGGCATAGCCTGTATCACGTTGAAATACGATGGTTTGAAACAACCCCACATGCAGGTTTTTAGCCACATTCATGGCCAGGTATTGCGTGGCGTAATAGTGCCTGCGCGGATAACGTAAGCCCATAAACCTGGTGTAGTCATATACCATTCCGTAAATATTGGTATAGTTCAGTTTCCAGATGCGGGTGTTTACCCTCAAAAACAAATGCGGTCTGGAAAAATCAGACATGTACAGCGTTCGGTAGCCGTTACCTATAAAATTATTGTCGTGCCCGAACTGCATATCAATGTACTTATTGACATTGAATGAAACATATCCGCGTGCACGCCAGTAGTTGAACGTAACCGAATCTTCCGTTTTCAAAAATCCTTCACCGGGCAGTACCCTGTTGGTTAAGAAATAATCGTATGACCAGCTGTGTGGCTTGTACAAATCATCTTCCATGCGGGTGTACACACCTATATTATTGCCAATAGCGGCACGCATTTCAACTCCCCGTGTATTGAAACTCACAATGCCATCTTTGTTTGTTTCGGAAGCGGCAAACTGATGCGTAACAGGATTGACTGAAAGTTTAAAATCAGGAGTATTTACGGCATAAAATGCCGATTTGTAGGTGTACACGCCAGTGCGAGACCTGCGCTTGCTCAGTGTGTTTTGCGAATTGGTCCATTCGAAATTATCGCTTTGCAGGTACAGCAAATTGAAGTAATCGGCCGGAGTTAAGCGTGTCGTGGTCAAATCAAAACTGTCTACATAGCGTGCAATGGCATCGCGCCTGAAATAACGGTTGGTGAGATTAAATTCCTGCGGTGTGGCCAGGCGACCTTGCTTAATTTCCATGCGGTCGAGCACATGTGTGCTGTAATGATGGGCCGGAAGATACACTCCCTGACTGTTAGCCGTAAGGACTGCACAGCACAGCCATGTTAGTACATGTAGGCGCATGTAGGTCATGCAACAAATATATGCTTTGCAGCATTGTATACATGTAAAAGTAAAAAAATATAGATTGCAGCGTGATGAACGAACTGCAAGCAAAAATCAGAATTGACGAACTGACTGCAACCCTTACCAAGCATAATTACCTGTATTACGTATTGTCGAAACCCGAAATCAGCGACTTTGATTTTGATATGCTGCTGAAAGAACTGGAGCAGCTCGAAAAACTTTATCCGCATCTGGCTTCGCCCGATTCGCCTACACAAAAAGTAGGCGGGGGAGTGACTGAAAATTTTATTCAGGTGAAGCACAAATACCCCATGATGAGTTTGGGAAACACTTACAGCAAAGAAGAGTTGCTGGAGTTTGATACACGTGTAAAAAAAGGGTTGAACACAGATGCCGTGAAGTATGTGTGCGAATTAAAAATTGATGGGCTTGCTATAGGCATCACCTATCGAAACGGGAGGTTGCTGCGTGCTGTAACTCGCGGTGACGGTGTGCAGGGCGATGATGTAACCGAAAACGTAAAAACAATAAGAACCATTCCTCATGTACTGAAACCGGGAAACTATCCCGATGAATTTGAAGTACGTGGTGAAGTGTTTATGCACAGGGCCACATTCGATAAATGGAATGAACGCTACCGCAAAGAGCTGGAAGCAAAAGGCTACGATGAAGAAGAAATAAAAGAAAGGCTGTACAAGAATCCGCGCAACTTTGCATCGGGTACGCTAAAAATGAAAGAATCGAAAGAAGTGGTAAGGCGCCCGCTCGATGCTTATTTGTATTTTGTGTATGCCGATAATCCTGTGGCAAATACACATTATGAATCGTTGCAACTCATCAGGCAATGGGGCTTTCAGGTAAGTGAACACATGCAGTTAGCAGCCAGCATAGAAGATGTCATGGAGTTTGTAAACCGCTATGAAACCGAACGCGAAAAACTGAGTTTCGACATTGACGGCATTGTGCTGAAGGTAAACGACTACGCGCAGCAGGAAGAACTCGGCTTTACGGCCAAGGTTCCGCGCTGGGCCATTTCGTATAAATACAAAGCCGAAAGTGCACTAACGCCATTGCTGGCTATTGATTTTCAGGTAGGCCGAACGGGTGCTATTACGCCCGTTGCCAAACTACAGCCTGTAAAGCTGGCCGGCACCACGGTAAAAAATGCAAGCCTTTACAATGCTGATGAAATACAGCGCCTCGACCTGCATGAAGGTGATTGGGTATACGTGGAAAAAGGAGGTGAAATTATTCCAAAAATTACGGGCGTTGAATTAAGCAAACGCGCTCCAAATGCCTTGCCTTACCTTTATGCTACACATTGCCCTGAGTGCGGCACAGCATTGATACGTAAAGAGGGAGAGGCCGTGCATTATTGCCCGAATGATAGCGGTTGCCCCTCGCAGCTCATCGGTAAAATTGAACATTTCATAGGCCGCAAAGCCATGAATATCGACAGCCTGGGCGGCAAAACTGCCGAAGGACTATTCCGCAAAGGATTGATTACAACCTATGCCGATTTATACAGCCTTACCTACGACCAATTATTAGGCGTTGACATAGAATCAGTAGAGGATGGCGAAGTAAAACGGAGAACACTTCAGGAGAAAACAGTCCAAAATATTCTGGCCGGCATTGAAGCATCCAAATCAGTTCCGTTTGAAAAAGTATTGTTTGCCATCGGCATTCGAATGGTAGGTGAAACGGTAGCCAAAAAGCTGACAGCTCATTTTGTAAGCATTGATGCGCTGGCTGCTGCAACCGTAAATGAATTGACGGGCGTACATGAAATAGGCGATAAAATTGCCGAACAGGTGGTGCAGTATTTTGCCGATTCGGAAAATCTGAAATGCATACAAAAGTTAAGAGATGCGGGTGTTCAGCTCATTTCTGAACATAAGCCTGCACTTAAACTTTCCGACTCACTTGCTGGAAAAACATTTCTGGTATCGGGTGTTTTCAGTATCAGCCGAGATGAACTAAAAGGACTGATTGAAGCACACGGAGGTAAGAACGTGAGTAGTATTTCTAAATCACTCAGCTACCTGATTGCAGGAGATAAAATGGGCCCTGAGAAGTTGAAGAAAGCCACAGACCTCCACATCTCCATAATCAGCGAAGAGGAATTCAGAAACATGATAGAAGCTTAATAGAAGTTAGGCTTTGGCTTTTTTATCGGCATCTGCCAAACTCAGGTTCACCGGATTTTTTACCTTCTGCTGTGTGAGTGCAATATCAATCACTTCAAGCATTGAGTTGACATAATGAATTTTTAACCCTTGCAGGTAGTGCGATTCAATATCGGCTACATCCTTGCGGTTCTGTTCACACATGATTATATCGGTTATGCCTGCTCGCTTGGCAGCCAGTATTTTTTCTTTTACACCACCAATGGGCAATACTTTGCCACGCAGCGTAATTTCTCCGGTCATGGCCAGTTTGTTTTTCACCTTGCGCTGAGTAAATACGGATGCCAGTGATGTAAGCATAGTTATACCGGCTGATGGTCCGTCTTTAGGAACTGCACCTGCAGGCACGTGAATGTGAATATCCCATTTGTCGAACAAGCGCTCGTCAATAGACAGGTAAGCCGCATTTGATTTCAAAAAGGTAAGTGCAGTCACAGCCGATTCTTTCATCACATCACCCAACTGACCTGTAAGGGTCAATTTGCCTGTGCCTTTGGTAAGCCTGCTTTCAACAAACAAAATTTCACCGCCTACACTGGTCCACGCCAGTCCGGTAACCACACCCGCTGTTTCATTGTCCTGATACATTTCGGGTTCGCCACGTGGTACGCCCAATATGCGCTGCACGTCATCGCTGGTCAGTTTTTTGCGCCACTTGCTGTTCATCACTTTTTCTTTGGCCACAAAACGTGAAATGGCTGCTATTTGCTTTTCGAGAGAACGAACGCCTGATTCTCGGGTGTAGTTGGTTACAATCTGTTCCAGTATGGCATCGCTAAGTTCGAAATCTTTATTTGTCAAGCCGTGATTTTCTGTTTGCTTCGGAATAAGATACTTGCGGGCAATCTGTACTTTTTCCTGCATGGTGTAACCTGTCAGCTCTATAATTTCCAAACGGTCGAGCAGGGCAGGCTGTATGGTGTCAAGTGTATTGGCTGTAGCAATAAAAAGCACATTCGACAGGTCGTAGTCTATTTCCACGTAGTTGTCGTGAAATGCATTGTTTTGTTCGGGGTCAAGCACTTCAAGCAAGGCCGATGAAGGATCACCTCTGAAATCACGTCCTATTTTATCAACCTCATCCAACACAAAAACAGGGTTATCGCTTTTTATTTTTTTCAGATTTTGAATAATACGTCCGGGCATTGCCCCGATATACGTTCTGCGGTGACCGCGAATTTCACTTTCGTCATGCAAACCACCCAGCGCTATGCGGGCATACTTACGGTCAAGCGCCTTGGCAATGGATTTTCCGAGCGAAGTTTTACCCACACCGGGAGGGCCGTATAAGCACAGGATGGGACTTTTCATATTTCCCTTCAGCTTCAGCACTGCCAGGTACTCCAGTATACGCTGCTTCACTTTTTCAAGCCCGAAGTGGTCTTCATCCAGAATTTGTTTGGCGCGTTTAAGGTCAAAATTATCTTTGGTAAACTCGCCCCAAGGCAGGTCGAGCACAGTTTGCAGGTAACTCAATTGCACCGAGTAATCAGGTGCCATTGGATTCATTCTGCGCAGACGTTCTACTTCTTTTCTGAAGGCTTCCATCACCGCAGCATTCCACTTTTTCTGTTCTCCGGCTTTCAGCAGGTTTTCTATTTCCTTTTCAGGCGAGTCGCCACCCAGTTCTTCCTGCAGTGCACGAATTTGCTGCTGAAGGAAAAACTCGCGCTGCTGCTTGTCCATATCGCCACGCACCTTGCTTTGAATTTCATTTTTAAGCGTAAGCACCTGAATTTCGCGGTTCAGGTTTTGCAAAACTACTTCGCATCGTTGCTGCAATCCTTCGGTTTCCAATATGCGCTGCTTGGTTGCCAGGTCGGCATTCATGTTTGATGAAATGAAATTCAACAGAAAATTCGGACTGTCAATATTACGAATGGCAATACCTGCTTCTGAAGGTATTTGAGGTGATATATCAATAATTTGAAGCGCGCTGTCTTTGATTGAACTAACCAGTGCCTGAAATGCTTCGCTCTGCTCAGGAACACCTTCGGGTATGTACGTCACTTTGGCTGAAATATGCGGCTCGGTTGACACACATTCATCCATTTTAAATCTGCGTTTACCTTGTATAATAGCGGTTGTATTTCCATCGGGCATACGCATCATACGAATAATTTTGGCCACCGTACCCACCTGATACAATTCAGCAAACACAGGGTCTTCAATATTCGGATCAAGTTGAGCCACCACACCAATAATCTTATTGCCTTTATTGGCTTCTTTTATCAGTTTAATGGAACGTTCGCGGCCTACCGTAATAGGTATGACAACGCCCGGAAAAAGAACAGTATTGCGAAGCGGCAAAATTGGCAGAATATCAGGGTGAACCTCCTTATTCATTTCATCTTCTTCCTCGGGTGATAGCAAGGAGATAAAATCCTGATTATCACTTTCGTCACTTATCAGCGATTGCAGGTATATGTTATCGTTATCTTTCATTTGTATATATTCTTCAATGGGCCGGTATACTAGTCAATTGCTGTGCCACAATCAACATTTCATACAGGCAAAGTTGTATAACTCAACTAAGGTTGTAATTTAGCCGCACTAACATAAGTTATTTACATGAAACATTTATTTGTACTGATTACACTTTTCTATGCCGCTACAGGCATGGCACAAACCACCATTAAATCGGGTGATGTTCCGCCAGCAGTTTTGAAAAATTATTACCTGCAAAATTCAAGAGGTGCTAAAGATTCGGTTTGGATAAAAGAGCAGGTGACTATTTATAAAGTAAATTACATGGATGAAGGCCAGCGTTATGAAGCACAGTATTTTGCAAATGGCGACTGGATTAAAACATATACCGAAATTAAACAAACGGATTTACCTATGGGTGTTACCAATCAAATGATGACCATGTATCCGGGTTATACAATATCTAAAGCTTATATAGAACTAAACAACGATGGCAAATTTTACGTACTTGACCTAGTTCGCGGCAAAGATTCCATCACCATATTCTTTACCATGAGCAGTAAATTTGTGAAGTAAGCGTTTACATCAATAAATACAAGCGAAAGACGAAGCCACCGGTTTCGTCTTTCTTTTTTATTTAAATGAGTAATATCATTTTTTAATTCGGCTGCTATGGGGTAATTTGTATTGAATTGCATAGCACATGCGCCCTTACCACCTTATTGATTCACTGCCCGCATCAGCAAAACGTTTTTTTACGGATACGGCAGGATTGTGGGTATACACGATTAAATTTTTTCGTACGGGTTTTACCGCACCTTTTGAATGGCGCGAGTGGTTAAGGCAATGCTACAATATGGGCAACCGTACACTGGCATTGGCCGGCACTACGGCCTTTATTATCGGTTTGGTTCTTACTATGCAATCGCGGCCCACGCTTCAGCTATTTGGTGCCGAAGCCTGGCTTCCGGCTATGGTTGGCATTTCTATTGTTCGTGAAATAGGCCCTGTGCTTACTGCGCTTATTTGTGCCGGAAAAATAGGCTCAAGTATTGGTGCCGAACTGGGTTCGATGAAAGTAACAGAACAAATAGACGCAATGGAAGTAACGGCTGTAAATCCTTTTAAATATCTGGTTACTACGCGCATTTTGGCTTGCATGTTCATGTTGCCCGTACTGGTTATTGCCAGCGATACCATTGCCCTTTGCGGTTCGTGGCTGGCAGTTAACCTGAATGGAAATCTGACCTTTGAGTTGTTTTTTAAACAGGTTTTTGCCAATATTTCATTTGGCGATTTAATTCCTTCGCTCATTAAATCTATCTTTTTTGGTTTTACCATTGCGCTGGTTGGTTGCTACAAAGGTTTTACAGCCAGCAAGGGAACCGAAGGGGTAGGAGAAGCGGCCAACAGCGCTGTTGTTGTTTCATCACTGTTAGTTTTTATCATTGATTTGCTGGTGGTGCAAATCACACAACTGCTGGGTATCATATGAGCACAGCAACAACCATATCGCCACTCATATCAGTGCAGCAGGTGCACAAAACATTTGGTACAAATCAGGTGCTGCGTGGAGTATCGATGCAACTCAATATTGGCGAAAATCTGGGTATCATCGGCAAATCGGGATGTGGTAAATCGGTTCTTATCAAATGCATTATCGGGCTGGTAAAACCCGATGCAGGCAGCGTAAGTTTGTTCGGTGAAGATGTATATCAGATTTCGGAACGCGAGTTGAATGCGCTACGGCTTAAGGTGGGCTTCTTGTTTCAGAACGGAGCATTGTACGATTCGATGAATGTGTATGAAAACATGGTATTTGCGCTACAACGACACACGCGGCTTACACCAGCCGAAATGAAGAAACGATGTGAAGAGGCACTGAGCAGCGTTGGCCTTTCGGGCACCGAGCAGGTAATGCCGGCCGATTTGTCGGGAGGGATGCGCAAACGCATTGCTATGGCACGTGCACTGATGATGAATCCTCAAATCATGTTGTATGACGAACCTACATCGGGTCTTGATCCGGTAACGGCAAAAGAAATCAGCTACCTCATCCGTGAATTGCAGGTAACACGCAACATCTCATCGGTAGTAATTACCCACGATATGGCATGTGCCGAAATAGCCACACAACGTGTTGTTGCATTGATTGACGGAATCAATTATGCCGAAGGTACTACTCAGCAACTTAAACACTCAAATGATAAAAAAGTAAAGGCTTTCTTTGAATAACAAAAACTATGGCACAGCAACAAACACGTACACTCTGGCTCGGATTATTTGTTACTACAGGCGTAGTGCTATTTACCGTAGCCTTATATATGATTGGCAGCAATCAAAGTATTTTTGGCAAAACCACGCGTGTGGTGGTTCTGTTCAATAACGTAAGCGGACTGCAGCAAGGCAATAATGTGCGCTTTGCCGGAACTGATGTTGGAACCGTAAACGACATTGAAATCATCAGTGATACTTCGGTGAGTGTTGTGCTGCGCATTGATGATAAGTATGCTGCATTTATTAAAAAGCATGCTATTGCCAGCATAGGCACCGATGGATTGATGGGCAATAAACTGGTAAATATACTGAATGCGATGGGCCCGGATAACCGAGCTATCAAAGACAACGACACCATCGTATCCATCGACCCGGTTGAAACCGATGAAATGCTGCGCACACTCAATCGTACCAATGAGTATGTGTCATCCATTGCCTACAACCTGAAAAATATTACCGACCAAATTGGAAACAGCCGTGGCACACTTTGGAAATTACTGACCGATGAGCAACTGGCTATGCAACTCGATACCATCATGGGCAATTTTCAAACGGTAAGTTCGCAGGCACGCGTACTCTCCAATAATCTGAATCAGATGTCGGCACGGGTACAGTCGGGGCAGGGGCTGCTGGGAACATTGCTTACAGATACGACCTTTGCTGTAAACCTGCAACGCACTATGACTGATTTGCGCAAAAGCACTGAACGCACTTCATCCATCACCAAAGATTTGCAGGATGTCATTCAGAAAATTGATAAAGGCAACGGAGCCCTGTGGACGATGGTGCAGGATACCGCAGTACGCGATGAACTCATACAATCTATTCGAAATATCAAAAGCGGAACAGATAACTTCAATCAATCAATGGAGGCGCTTAAAGCCAATCCGTTTTTGAAAAAATATTTTAAAGAGCAGGAGACCAAACAGAATAAAAAGAAATAAACTAATCTGAATCGATAGATAACTTCAGTTGTGTGTAAACACTTCGTGGCTCTTTTACAGGTTCGTCATCGTTGTTCAAATTACTGAGTGTTATGCCCAACAACCTTACCGGCAACTGCATTTCGGAATGCTGCTGCAATAAGTCAAACGCAATATCGGTCAGTTCTTGCTGCGAACTGATGAAATGAAAAAACGATTTGCTGCGGGTGTGCTGGGTAAAATCATTGTATTTAATTTTGAGGGTAACCGTACGCCCGGCAATGCCATGTTTTTCGCACCTGCGCGAAACTTCTTCTGCAATTCCTTCCAGTTGCAGGCGCATTTCATTCACATCACTCAGGTCTTCTTCAAAGGTTTCTTCAGCACCCAGCGACTTGCGAATACGTTCGGCCTCCACCGGCCTGTCGTCAATAGCCCGTGCTATGCGGTAATAATATTTACCTGATTTATCGCCAAAAATGGCGATCAATTCTTCTTCATTGAGTTGTTTTAAATCAAGTCCGGTGCGTATGCCCATACTTTTCATTCGGTCGGAGGTAACCTTGCCTATGCCATAAAATTTTTCAATGGGCAACTGCTCAATAAAGGCCTCGGCTTTGGCTGGAGTTATAATGGTAAGTCCATCGGGTTTTTTCCAGCCTGAAGCTATTTTGGCTAAAAATTTATTGAATGAAACACCTGCTGATGCAGTGAGTTGTGTATTTTCCTTGATTTGTTGTTTGATGGCTTTGGCTATATCAGTAGCCAGTTCTATACCGGGTTTATTTTGCGTCACATCCAGGTAGGCTTCATCCAGCGATAGCGGTTCGATGCTGTCGGTGTATTGCCTGAAAATATCATGTATTTGAGTAGAAACCTGCTTGTATACATCAAAACGGTGATGCACAAATATTAAATCGGGACACAACTGCTGGGCTTTAAATCCGGGCATAGCCGAACGAACTCCGAACTTACGCGCTTCATAGCTTGCAGCAGCCACCACGCCTCTGCGGCCTTTGCCACCCACAGCCACGGGCTTTCCACGCAATTCCGGAAAGTCGCGCTGCTCCACCGATGCAAAAAATGCATCCATATCAATATGTATAATTTTGCGCAGCATAAATCCGCTATAAAGATACTGTGTGTTTGTGTGAAATAATGGAAAGCACATGCGTTTTGTTTATAACACGGATGATGTAAACTACAAGCGGTTGTATTTAATTTGTTGTTACAAGTCAATACAATGTTTGTATTAAAAGCAGAGCATATCACTAAGCAATACGAGACGCACAAGGCACTGAACGATGTAAGCATCAGTGTGCCCGAGGGCAGTATTTACGGTTTACTGGGGCCTAATGGTGCCGGCAAAACAAGTTTGATACGAATCATTACACAAATAACGGCTGCCGATGAAGGCCGTATTTTAATCAACGGTGAATCGCTTCAGCCCAAGCATATCAGCACAATCGGATATTTGCCCGAAGAGCGTGGTTTGTATAAAAAAATGGAAGTGGGTGAGCAGCTGATGTACTTTGCTCAACTCAAGGGACTGTCGCGCACCGAGGCTATGTTCAGGTTGAAAAACTGGATGGAACGATTTGACATCAAAGGCTGGTGGCGCAAAAAGGTTGAAGAACTATCAAAAGGCATGCAGCAAAAAGTGCAGTTTATAGCCACGGTCATACATCAGCCTTCACTCATTATACTCGATGAGCCTTTTTCGGGTTTCGACCCGGTTAATGCCGGTATAATAACCGAAGAAATTTTAAGGCTCCAACACGAAGGCTCAAGCATTATTTTTTCGACCCACCGCATGGAAACTGTTGAACAATTATGTGACCATATTGCATTGCTCAACAAATCGGAAAAGGTACTGGAAGGCGAGGTAGAAGAAATTCGCTCGCGGTATAAAACCAATACATTTGAAGTGGAGTACAACGGTCAGGTTCTTCAATCGTGTGCGCTTTTTTCAGTGGAGAAGCACGGCATACACGGGCAATTGCTGAGTGCGACAATTAAAGCGAATGGTGTAGCCAACCCTAATGATATTCTTAAATACCTGATTCAGCAAGTAGAAGTGCATGGCTTTACAGAGCACATACCGGGTATGAATGAAATATTTATTCAGCTGGTAGGCGGAGAAGTGCATGATTAAATTTTATGAAACAATTATTTAACAGCAACGAGTAAAATTAATGCATGCGTTAATGGTTGTTTAATTATACAACCCGCTTTCAAATCCATCATCTATCAGGTGGCCTGCTGATGCATCGGCTGCCTGTGTGGCCAATTGGTCGCAGCGCTCGTTTTCCATATGCCCCGCATGGCCTTTCACCCATTTAAAAGTAATTTTTTGAGTAGGGTATAGCTGCAAAAAACGCCTCCAAAGGTCAGCATTTTTCTTTCCCTTAAATTGCTTTTGCTGCCAGCCGAATATCCACCGCTTATCTACAGCCTCGCACACATATTTCGAATCGGTGTGAATAGTAACGTGCATACCGTGGAGTTTTAACGTTTCAAGAGCAACAATTACTGCCAGCAACTCCATGCGGTTATTCGTAGTTTTTCGGTATCCGGCCGATAGTTCTTTATACAAACTTCCTGATTTCAGTATAACACCATACCCACCGGGCCCCGGATTGCCACGTGCTGATCCATCCGTGTATACATCAACTTTTGTCATAGTGTTATGCGAAATGTTGTCCACTCATCCATGGGTTTTGCACCCATATTCAAATAAAAATCAATGGCGGGTTTGTTCCAGTCGAGCACACTCCACTCCATACGGCCACAACCACGTTCACGGGCTATGTCAAGCAGTTTCATAAAAAGAGCTTTGCCATGGCCTTTGCCCCGGTGTTCGGGCAGCACAAATAAGTCTTCAAGATAAATACCCGGCTTCGCCCGAAACGTAGAATAGTTATGAAAGAACAGGGCAAATCCCACCGGAACTTCCAGGTCGCGGGCTATCAATACTTCGGCATACGGACGCTCACCGAAAAGTGTTTTAAGCAATTTATCGGGTGTGGTTTCTACCTCATGCGAAAGTTTTTCGTATTCGGCAATACCCTCAATAAAGGCTTGAATAAGGTGAACATCCTGCGGGGTGGCAAAAGAAATTTGAGTCATAGCTGTATCACGCACGTTTAAGTTTAAATCTGCGTTTTATTTTCACCCTGTCGGGATTTCCGTCTCCGCGCTGTGTATTTATCTCTACGTTTACCGTTATCAACCACGTATCACGGCTCAGTCGGGTGCCGCTGATGGTGCCTTTATTTACCCGGTGAAAACCGCGGTTTGCACAAAAGCATCCCAGCATGTAGTAGGCATTGGCAGCACTCAGCTCATCGTCTTTAAGTGTAAATTTTCCTGTACGGTTAGTGCTTACTTCAAAGCCAAGGGTAATGGTTTTTTCATCATCGGCTACTTCGGCATACTCAGCAGCTTTGTGGGTGTATTCAAATACCCAGTTTGTGCCGGCTTTCCGTTCCATATGAAAATTTGTAGTTCCCTGCTGTTCTACACGCTCAAGCTTCTGGTTGCTGTACCAGTTACATTCATGTTGTTCAGGAATTAATTTGGGCTGTGCTACTGCTGAAAATGAAGTTATAAGCAGCGATAGGATGTATATGTATGTTTTCATTCTGATAAATACGTTAATAGTTCGGCTACCACAAATGTGCTTCCACCGATAAATATCACATCATGGGGTTCAGCTGTGTGCTGTGCGGCAATATAGGCATCTTTCACTGTGTTGTAAAAACCGCCTTTCAAACCGGCCTCGCTTGCTTTGTCTGCCAGTTCATTTGCCGGAAGCGCACGTGGCAATTGCGCATTGCAAAAGTAATATTGTGCTTGTCGTAGCAACAGATTGAGTACGGCTGAAATATCTTTATCGCGCACCATGCCCCATACGATGTGGCATTTGACAGCAGGCAAATCAGCCAGTTGTTTCATCACCCATTCTATACCGTTTTTATTGTGTCCGGTATCGCAAATGGTCAGCGGCTTGTTGTTCAATATTTGCCAGCGCCCCATAAGTCCGGTAAGTGACCGGGTATTGGCTATTCCTTGCCGTACTTGTTGTTCACTAATTTCAAAACCTGATTGCCGGAGCACATCAACTGCTGCAAGTACCGTTACAACATTTTTTTGCTGATAGTATCCGCCCAGGTCACACATCAGGTTTAAATATGCAGGCGAATCCTGTTTATAAACATCCAGCTTACAGCCTCCATTATCAGCAGGAGTAAATGCTGTTACCCGATACTCATCAAATGCCATAACGAGCCTGCTGTGAGTGCTGTTGGCTTTATCGGTAAATACTGGCATCGTATCCTCGTGATACTCGCCAATTACTGCGGGCACATCCTGTTTTAGTATTCCTGCTTTTTCAAATGCAATCTTGGGCAGTGTATCGCCCAGCATATCCATATGATCCCAGCCGATATTGGTGATGACAGAAGCCACAGGATGAATCACATTGGTGCTGTCGAGTCTGCCGCCAAGGCCTGTTTCAATAATGGCAATATCTACACCTTGCCCGGCAAAGTAATCGAAGCAAAGGGCAACAGTCCATTCAAAAAAAGAAGGTTGAATGCGTTCAAAATCGCTTTGATAGCGCTGCACAAAGTCCATTACTTTTTCTTTCGGTATCAGTTGGCCGTTTACCCTGATGCGCTCCCTGAAATCAATAAGGTGAGGGGAGGTGTAAAGTCCGGTTTTGTAACCTGCTGATTGCAATATGGCAGCCAGCATGTGCGAGGTAGAACCTTTTCCGTTTGTTCCGGCAATATGAATGGTTTTAAACGTGTGCTGGGGATTACCCAGCAAGTCGCAAAGCGCTAATGTATTGGTAAGGTCTTTTTTATATGCAGCCGCTCCAATACGTGTAAACATAGGCAACTGCGCGTATAGGTAATCCAGTGTTTGATTATAATCCACGTTTGCAAATAACATGTTTCGCAGCATTTTTTTATGAGTACTTCCCATCATTCGGTTAGCAGGTGTATATACATTTTCATGTATAGCGTATTTGGTTTAAATGGTTGGGAATTTGGCAATACTGACTTTCAATAAAATCTAAAAGCGTCAACAGCACGGTGTATTTTATATATGTTCAAGTAAAATTTCTGCTAAATTCGCCCGCCTGAAACCTTATGTGAATGAGTAAAGATTACGATTTTAAAGCCATTGAGCAGCGCTGGCAGCAGTATTGGAAAGAGCATCATACCTATAAAACGCCTAATCAAAGCAGTTTGCCCAAGTGTTACGTGCTGGATATGTTTCCATACCCAAGTGGTGCCGGACTGCACGTTGGCCATCCGCTCGGCTATATTGCTTCCGATATTTACGCACGCTACAAGCGACTGAAAGGCTTTAATGTATTGCATCCGATGGGCTATGATGCTTTCGGGTTGCCTGCTGAACAGTACGCCATTCAAACCGGTCAGCACCCTGCTGTTACCACCCGGCAAAATATAGCCCGCTACCGCGAGCAAATGGATAAAATTGGTTTCAGTTACGACTGGGATCGTGAAATTAAAACCTGCGAGCCTGAGTATTACCGTTGGACGCAGTGGATTTTTCTTCAGTTGTTTAACGCCTGGTACAACCCGGTGAGCAATAAAGCCGAACCTATTGACAAGCTGTTAAATCAGTTCAATAGCGCTGGTTTCAATGGACGAAATACGGAGGTATTGACAGGCGGAACTGAATTTGAAGTGGGTTCGTTCACGGCTGAGCAGTGGAAGAACATGAGCGAAAAAGAACAGCAACTCATTTTGCAGCACTTCAGGCTGGCTTATCTGAGCGATGCCTTTGTAAACTGGTGTCCGGCTTTGGGCACAGTACTGAGCAATGATGAGGTGAAAGACGGAGTAAGCGAACGCGGTGGATTTCCGGTGGTGAGAAAACTTATGAAACAATGGAGTTTGCGTATCACCGCTTATGCTGAGCGATTGCTGGTAGATTTGGAAAAAATTGACTGGAGCGAAAGCATCAAGGAAGCGCAACGCAACTGGATTGGAAAATCGCAGGGGAGCAGTGTGTTTTTTAAAATACAGGATACAGATTTTGAAGTGGAGGTGTTTACTACACGCCCCGATACATTATTTGGCGTAAGTTTTATAACCCTGGCGCCCGAACATGAATTGATTTTGGAAATGGCGACAGCCGAGTATCGCGATGAGGTGCTGAATTATTTAGACTATGCCAAAAACCGCAGCGAGCGCGAGCGCATGGCCGAAGTAAATAAAGTAACCGGACAGTTTACAGGAGCATATGCCATTCATCCGCTTACCGGAGCTGAAATTCCGGTGTGGATAGGTGATTACGTATTAGCCGGATACGGCACAGGAGCAGTTATGGGTGTACCCGCACACGATGCACGCGACTACCGTTTTGCCAAAACATTTTCGCTGCCTGTATTGCCTGTAATTGAGCCTCCGGCTGATGAAACGCAGTTCAAGGGATTTGAAACCGAATCCTACGATGGAAAAGAAGGAATATTGATTAATTCTGATTTCTTAAACGGACTGGGAGTAAAAAAAGCCATTCGCACTGCCATTGAGCATATCGAGCAAAAAGGTATAGGCAAAGGTAAAACCAATTATCGCCTGCGTGATGCCATTTTCGGTAGACAGCGCTACTGGGGTGAGCCCATTCCTATTTACTACAAGGATGATGTGCCATATCCCATTCCTGAAAATGAACTGCCATTGGTATTGCCCGAAATAACAACCTTTTTACCTACCGAAGATGGCGAGCCACCATTGGCACGTGCACACAGCTGGAAATACAACGGCCAGTACGAATATGAGCACACCACCATGCCCGGTTGGGCAGGATCATCATGGTATTTTCTGCGCTACATGGATCCACAAAATACCAACGAAATGGCCGGCAAAGAAGCGCTTCAATACTGGCAGCAAGCCGATGTATACATGGGTGGCAGCGAGCACGCAACCGGGCATTTGCTGTATGTGCGTTTTTGGACAAAATTTCTTTTCGATTTGGGTTACATCCCAGTTGATGAACCGGCTAAAAAGCTGATTAATCAGGGAATGATTCAGGGCAGAAGCAATTTTGTATACCGCATTAAAGACACAAACACATACGTGTCTGCAGGTTTAAGAGACAAATACGAAACCACGGCACTGAATGTAGATGTGAATATTGTTGAAAATGATGTGCTCGATACGGAAGCCTTTTGCAACTGGCGAGAAGACTTTGAAGGAGCTGAATTTATTCTGGAAGATGGCAAATACATCTGTGGCGTTGAAGTAGAGAAAATGTCGAAGTCGAAATGGAATGTGGTTACTCCCGATGCCATTATTGAACAATATGGTGCCGATACACTTCGGTTGTATGAGATGTTTTTGGGCCCGCTTGAGCAAAGCAAACCGTGGAGTACACAAGGTATAGAGGGTGTTCATCGCTTTTTGAAAAAAGTGTGGAAGCTGTTTTACGATGCCAGCGGAAATTTTATTGTACAAGATGCTGAACCTTCAAAAGCTGAATGGAAAGCACTGCACAAGGTAATACGTAAAACTGCTGAAGATATTGAGTCCTTTTCATTCAACACCACAGTGAGTTCGTTTATGATTTGTGTAAACGAACTGACCGAACTAAAGTGCACCAAAAAATCCATTCTCAGCGATTTGTTGATATGCATGTCGTCATTCGCCCCACATATTTGTGAGGAGTTGTGGTATGCACTCGGAAACACACGCAGCATAACTCAGGCGGCATTCCCCGCTTTCAATGCCGAATATCTGGTAGAAGATTCATTTAGCTACCCGATATCCATCAATGGTAAGGTGCGTACAAACATTGAATTTAGCCTGCAAGCAGATGCGGCTGAAGTGGAACAAACGGTACTGGCCAATGAAACTGTGCTGAAATGGCTGGAAGGGAAAGCCCCCAAAAAAGTGGTGTTTGTAAAGGGACGTATAGTGAACGTAGTGGTGTAAAAACTGCTGCAATCAGCAAATATGATGTATGCTGAAACAGATTTTTTGGAGCAGCCTGTTTTAGTTATTTTCTCATAAATCAAAAATTACCATCGAATTGTTAGTACAAGCATGCCGTTACTGAATTTTACCGACAAGGGTATGTATGTACCTGCAGCTGATGTATACATCGACCCTTGGCGTGCAGTTAACAGAGCCTTGATAACACATGGCCACAGCGATCACGCACGCTCAGGTTCATCGGCTTACCTTACTCACCAGCATTCCATTCCCATTTTAAAAAAACGTTTGGGGAATCTGAATTACCAAGGTGTTGAATATGGTGAAACAATTGATATCAACGGAGTAAAGTTTTCATTTCACCCGGCAGGTCATGTGTTGGGTTCATCGCAAATACGTATTGAACACAAGGGCGAAGTGTGGGTGGCCAGTGGCGATTACAAGCTGCAAAATGATGGTGTATGCGCGCCCTTCGAGCCGGTAAAATGCAATACGTTTATCACTGAATCTACTTTTGGCTTGCCTGTATACAACTGGATGCCGCAGCAGGAAGTGTTTAATGAAATCAACGAGTGGTGGGCCAAAAATGCCGAACAGGGCAGGTGTTCTATTATTTACGCCTATTCGCTGGGCAAGGCACAACGCATTTTACAGCATGTCAATCAGCAAATAGGGCCTGTATTTGTACACGGTGCAGTAGCCGGTATGAACGAAGCCTATGCCGATGCAGGAATTGCCCTGAATCCTTACACCAAAGTATCAGCAGATATAGATAAAAGCCTTTACCGCAAGGCACTTATCATAGCTCCGTCAAGTGCCGATGCCTCGCCCTGGATGAAAAAATTTGAACCCTACAGCACTGCCTTTGCCAGCGGATGGATGGCTGTGCGCGGAAACCGCAGACGTTTGGCTGCCGACCGTGGTTTTGTGTTAAGCGATCATGCCGATTGGGCTGAACTGAATGCAGCCGTTAAAGCAACCGAAGCCACACAGGTGCTGGTTACACATGGCTTTACAGACACATTTGCCCGCTGGCTATGTGAAAACGGGTACGATGCCCGGGCTGTGAAAACTGAATATGCAGGAGAACAGCTAAGTGCCGAAGAAGTAAACGAAACAAAAGCATGAGGCGCTTCATTCAACTGTTTAATACCATTGACCAAACAAACCGCACCAATGAAAAGGTGGATGCACTGGTACGCTATTTCAACGAATCAGATTCATCAGATGCACTGTGGACTATAGCTTTATTTACAGGAAGGCACCCTAAACGATTGGTTAAAACCACCCAACTGCGTGAGTGGGCAGCCGAAGCTGCAAGACTGCCGCTGTGGCTTTTTGAAGAGGCGTACCATTTCACAGGCGATTTATCTGAAACCATTGCCTCGGTTATTCCTGATTCATCAGCGCGAGGCGATCAGCACGAAAGTCTTTCGGTATGGATGAATAAACTGGTAGCCATGCAGCGTGCTTCAGATGAGGAGAAAAAAGAATTCATCATAAACGCCTGGCAGCAATTCAGCAAAAACGAACGCTTTGTGTTCAATAAACTGACCTCCGGTGCTTTTCGTATGGGTATATCACAAACGCTGATGATACGTGCGCTGGCTAAGTCATTGAATAAAGACGAACAACACATTGCTCATCGCTTAATGGGCGACTGGACACCGTTCACAACTACATTTGGTCAGCTGTTGCTAAATGAACATACAGGCGATGAAGACTCCAAGCCTTATCCGTTTTACCTGGCTTATGCTGTTGAGGGCGATGTTCGTGAACTGGGCAACATCAACGATTGGCAGGCTGAATACAAGTGGGATGGAATACGTGCTCAGGTCATAGTGCGCAACAATAAGCTATACATCTGGTCGCGTGGACAAGAGCTGATTACCGATAGTTTTCCTGAACTGAACGAATTGACATCCATTGTGCCTGACGGAACTGTGCTGGATGGCGAACTATTGATTATGCAGGAGGGTGAAGTAGCTCCTTTTCAGGTATTGCAAACCCGCATCACACGTAAGAAAGTAAGTGCAAAAGTACTGGCCGAAACGCCTGCCTTTTTATATGCATACGATGTGCTGGAACTAAACGGTATTGACCTGAGGAAAGAACCACTTAACATACGCAGACAAAAACTGGAACATTTGCTGGCTCAAACTGACAGCCCCCTGATACGTATTTCGCCTGTACTTACCTGTACCGACTGGAATGAACTGATAGCGCTACGGCTGAGTTCGCGTGAGCACAAAAGCGAAGGCATTATGCTCAAGCACATCAACTCCATGTACGAAGTTGGACGCAAAAAAGGAAGCTGGTGGAAATGGAAAGTTGATCCGATGACTGTAGATGCGGTGATGATTTATGCCATGAGTGGCAGCGGTCGCAGGGCCAATCTCTTTACCGATTATACGTTTGCCGTTAAAGACGATTCAGGCAATCTGGTTCCGTTTGCAAAAGCCTATTCAGGCCTAACCGATGCCGAAATAAAGGAGGTAGATGCATGGATTCGTAAAAATACCATCGATAAATTCGGGCCGGTTCGCAGTGTAAAAGCCGAACTGGTATTTGAGCTGGGCTTTGAGGCCATCAATTTTTCAACACGGCACAAATCGGGTGTAGCAGTTCGTTTTCCTCGTATATTGCGGTGGAGAAAAGACAAACCGGTTAACGAAATTGATACATTGGCACAACTTAAAATCCTAATCACTTCATGAATGCATTAAAACAACTCGGCTGGCCATTGGGCATAATTGGCCTGGCATTATTAGTCATCGGACTTATTTCAGTAACTGCTCCCAACATGTCGGTCGAAACACTGATGTTGTATTTTGGAGTAATGCTCCTCATTATTGGCGGGGTACAGTTTACGGTGGCTGCACTCCTCAGGCAAAAAATAAGCCGTTGGCTGCTGATTGCTGCAGTTGGCGTTTTATTTGCCATTCTGGGATTTTACATGATTAAAAATACACAAAAAGCAGCAACGGCATTTACGCTCATTATGGCTGTGTGGGCCGGAATAATGGGATTGATTCAACTCATCATTGCATATTTCAATAAACCTGCACGTGTATTTTTACTTAGCATGGGCTGCATTTCAATCTTTTTTGGTGCAATCATCTTTTTAAATCCGTTTAGCGGACCCAATACGCTTCAGTTTATGGTAGGGTTTTACACCTTGTTGCTGAGCTTTTTCCTGTTGTACCTCACTTTTAAATTACTGACAGCGAAAACCGCTCAAACAAACCACACCCAAACATTGTAGTTATTCATGTGCGTGCAACAGCCCGTCAACCCATAAAGCAATTTGAAGCCTGGTTTCAGTCCAAATCATGGCAGCCATTTCCATTTCAGCAGGAGTGCTGGAATGCCTATGCCGAAGGTAAAAGTGGGTTGTTAAATGCACCAACCGGATCGGGTAAAACCTATGCGCTCGCCCTTCCACTTTTGGGCCATATAGCTGCACTGCCACCACAAAAAAAAGCATCTCTCAAAGCCATTTGGATTACACCAATACGTGCATTAGCTAATGACATAAAACTGGCTGTAACTGATGCAGCACAACACATTGCGCACAATGCGACAATTGCCGTTCGAACCGGTGATACTACAACCAAAGAACGTCAGCAGCAAAAGAAAAACACCCCCGATTTTTTAATTACCACACCAGAAAGTTTGCAACTGATGATTGCACAAAAAGGGGCTGCCGAAATGCTGTCATCAGTGCAAGCCATAGTGGTTGATGAGTGGCATGAATTGCTGGGAAATAAACGGGGTGCATTGCTGGAACTATCGCTGTCGTATTTGCGTGCACTGCAACCTGATATCAGAATTTGGGGCATCAGTGCCACCATAGGCAATTTGGAACAATCGCGTGAGGTGCTGCTGGGAAGTCAGACATCACATTACCAAAACAGTAGCCTCATCAAAGCTCAAATCGAAAAACGAATAGAAATTGTATCCGTTTTGCCTGACGAAATGGAAAAGTTTCCCTGGGCAGGACATCTGGGCGTGAAGCTGATTCATAAAATCATACCCTTGCTTGATGAGGTGAACAGCACACTCATATTCACCAACACACGTGCACAATCAGAAATTTGGTACCAGCATTTGTTGCAACATGCGCCACATCTTGCCGGACAAATGGCTATGCACCACGGCTCAATAAGCAACGATATGCGTTCGTGGGTAGAAGAAAGCCTGCACAAGGGCGAATTGAAGGTAGTGGTGTGCACCTCAAGTCTCGATTTGGGTGTTGATTTCAGGCCTGTTGAACAAATTATACAAATAGGTGGCCCGAAAGGTATTGCCCGTTTTATGCAGCGGGCGGGCCGCAGCGGACATCAACCCGGTGCAACAAGCAAAATATATTTCGTGCCCACGCATGCCATCGAACTGATGGAGGCATCAGCTATGCGTAAAGCCATTGAGCAGCAGAAAATGGAAAGTAAAACTCCGGTTATTCGTGCGTTTGATGTGCTTTGTCAGTATGCGGTTACACGGGCGCTTGGCGATGGTTTACACCCCGACAGGGTGTACGATGAAATCAGTTCAACCCACTGCTTTTCGAGTGTCTCTAAAAATGAGTGGCAGCGTGTAATTCAGTTTATTACGGATGGTGGCGATACCCTGTATGCCTACGATGAATTTAAAAAAGCCGAATGGTGCGATGACGGTTTACTGCGTGTGCTAAAACGAAAACTGGCTATGCAGCACCGCCTCAGTATAGGCACCATTGTTAGCGACCCGGCTGTTAATGTAAAATACATGAACGGAACACATCTGGGTTCTGTTGAGGAATATTTCATCGCACGTATGAAACCCGGTGATGTGTTTACGTTTGCAGGCAAAACGCTGGAAATTGTACAGTTTAAAGACCTGAGCGTATATGTGCGAAAAGTGAATAAAAAAGGAGCTGTAGCCAGCTGGCAGGGTGGACGACTTCCGCTTTCCAATCAGCTGTCGGAATTGCTGAGACAAGGAATGGGAGAGTACCTGAATGGTAAACCGCTGGATAGCGAATACGAAGCGGTAAGAGATATTTTGGAGTTTCAAAACACGCGTTCGCTGGTGCCTGACTCTAATCAGTTGCTGATTGAGAAACTTAAAAGCAAGGATGGGTACCACGTATTTATTTACCCATTCGAAGGCAGAAACGTACATGAAGGACTATCAAACCTTATCGCATTTCGCATAGCACAGCATTTGCCAATAACCTTTTCGTTGGCCTTCAACGATTACGGTTTTGAATTACTCAGCGATCAACCCATACCTATAGAAGATGCGCTGGAAGAGGATTTATTCAATGACGATAACCTGATGAAGGACATGATGCAAAGCATAAACAGTGCTGAAATGGCCAAACGCAAATTCAGAGATATTGCCCACATTGCAGGATTGATTTTTACGGGATATCCTGGAAAAAGTATGAAAGCCCGTCATCTTCAGGCTTCCACATCATTGTTTTTTCAGGTATTAAGCGAGCATGAGCCCGATAATCTGCTGATACAACAAGCCTATGATGAAGTGCTGTATGATCAGCTGGAAGAGGTGAGGCTGCGTAGCGCTTTGCAGCGTATCCAACGTCAATCTATAGAACTTATCGAGTTGACACAGCCTTCTCCGTTTTCGTTTCCAATACTGGTAGACCGCCTGCGAGAGAAGCTAAGCAGTGAAAAACTGGAAGACCGCATCAGAAGGATGCAGATGTAGCGGTGGTGCAGGGGAGGCAACCATTTTATGCCGCTCCTACGGAGCTGGGTGTATGGAACCCTATCGGGTTGCTGCCACTATTTCGCCCCTACGGGGCTTCATTGATTATGGCAATTGCTTTGATTACTCCCTGAAATTTAAAGGTTGAGTAATGTGGTATAAAACAAATTAAGAGTTAAAGCTCAGCTCCGTAGGAGCGATATTGCTTATTATTAATAATATAGTCATGCTATTTACTGATTTAATTGTTATTTTGTATATTAAATAATTACTGTAACAACAAACATATGAAACCTATAATACCAATTTTATTTGCAACATTTTTAAGCGGTTGTCTACAAGTAAGACCACTAATTCGCAATGAAGTATTTGTAAAAAACGAAATTGAGAAGATTAAATTAAGTGAAGAAAAAACAAGCACCCAATATCTAATTTATAAAGGGTTTACAGACTATAGGGTATCTGATGCAACATTTGTAGAAATAAGTGGTTATACGGGGAAAGAAGGTAAGTATATTATAATTGGTTATGCTAATAGAACAGATGTTGTCGGTCAAGGTAATGTGATGGTGTATAAGTATGCGGTTGATTATATTAAACTTGACGTAGAGCAGACTAAACTATTAATTAATAAACTACCTGAATTAATAACCGCTTTAAAAAATAAAAAGAAGATATTTAACGAGATTGTATACAGCGATTACCGGATTTCAGATGAATTAGTCATAAGCATCAATGTTAAAAATTCATCAACTATAAATTCCACAATAGACTTTTGGGCTAAGGGCGTTAAAATTAGCATCCCCAGAAGTTCTCAAAATAATATACTGGATAGGTTGAAAGTTTTTTTATCTAGATAAATATAAACTTAGCGACAAAAGTCAACTTATCTAATCTGTAGGGATTTAACCACTATTTCGCCCCTACGGGGCTTCATTGATTATGGCAATTGATGTCAATTCAAGGTTGAGTAATTTTGTAGTAATCAAATTAATAGTTAAAGCTCAGCTCCGTAGGAGCGATATCGTAGTAAAAACTCTAATCGAAGGATTAACAACTCCGAAGGAGCGACATGTAAGGTCTTTACTTACCCGTTACATCTTCTTTTACAGCATTTTTCTACCTGATTTTAGATTCGAAAAAGAATGTGAAAGTGTGGTCTCGCCAGGGATCGAACCTGGATCTAGGGCTTCGGAAACCCTCATACTATCCGTTGTACTACGAGACCAGTGTGCAAATATAGTAACTGCATGCGTATATAATGTGTATGACGCGGCATAATCTTATCAAGTGCCCAAGGATTATTCGCTCCATATCCTTTATGCCTCATACTTAATTAGTCTAGCTACGCTGCTGCTCTAGTTTTACCGTATGATCAATGAAAGCAGGCTTTCATCGCTGCCGAAAAATAAAAAGCCTCCTGTGTACACAGAAGGCTTTTGCTCTTATTTGCAGTCCCAACAGGATTCGAACCTGTGACCATCGGTTTAGAAAACCGGTGCTCTATCCAGCTGAGCTATGGGACCGTTAAAAACGGCAGGTGCAAATTAAGTGAAATTATGCATGGTGTGCAAATATTAGCGGTTGTTCAGTGACAATTCGCGTAAGCTATCGTTTAGCACATGCAGCCGAACTTCAGTATGCATAACTCCGGGCAACAACTCACTTATTTTTTCAGGCCACTCAATCAGACACATATGTCCGCTATACAGGTAATCTTCATAGCCCATGTCATATACTTCATCAATATCGCGTATCCGATAAAAATCAAAATGATACACGGTATTTCCATCTTCGGTTATGTATTCATTTACTAACGAAAACGTAGGGCTAGATGCAGTTTGAATACATTTAAGCTGTTTGCAAATGGCTTTAATAAGTGTAGTTTTTCCCGCACCCATATCGCCATAAAAAACGATAACCGGATGCCGTGCATTGTTCAGCACATGAATGGCTGCTTCATCAATGTTCTTTAGGCTAAAGGTCATTTGCTAAAGGTGTAGCGGTAGGTGTAATGAATCTTGGTGGTTTTTGCACCCAACGCATCAAACAACGAATGCATTTTCGGATTAAAGTCTCCAATCCACGCCAGTTCTGATGCAGTCATGTGGGGCTGTTTCGACACACATTCATAAAATTTCATAATCATACCTGTTTCCAATCCCAGATTCTGATACTTGGGTATTACGCCAAATACGATTCCCCGAACCCGTGACACAGTTCCAAACTTTTTATACCACAAAAATTTAAGCTTACCCCACAGGTTCATTTTGCCTTTCAAATGCCTGAATAGCTGGTTTACGTCAATGGTATTTACATAAAATCCGGCAGGTTCATTATTGGCATAGGCAAACCAGATAATTTCTTCCATAAGTATAGGCCGCAACGACTTTAGGGTATTGCGTACCCGCTCCATCGTCATGGGACTAAAATCAGGCCTGTGACTCCATGCCTGGTTGTATATAGTTACAAAATCAGCTGCAAAGCGTTCCATTTCGTCATCCCTATAATGCTCAAATCTATATGTTGGATTGTTCAGTACACGCGAAGAAATACGGCTAAAACGCTCATAGTTAAAGTCGTGTATATTAATTTCAGAGGTCGATTGCTCTACTGTTTTCACAAAGCCGTATTGTTCAAACAGCGCCTGATAATAGGGCAAATGGTAACTTTCAAGGTAGCTCGGATTTTTAAATCCCGACACCATCAACCCCCAAAAACGGTCTTTCTCACCAAAGTTTATGGGTCCGTCCATGGCGCTTACATCGCACTGCTTTAGCCACTCGGCACAGGTATCGAAAAGCATGCGGGCTGCTTCAAAATCATTTATACACTCAAAAAAGCCCATTCCGCCAACACGTTTGCCCGATTGGTTGAAGTATTTCTCGCTGTAAAAAGCAGCTACGCGTCCTATAACGGAGCCCTTATCATCAATCAGCAACCAACGCCTGGCATCGCCATTCCTGAAATATGGATTTGCCTGCTGATCAAAAACAGACTCAACATCCCGTTCAAGATGGCAAATCCACCCCGGATCATCTTTGTATATCTGATGTGGCAGTTGATGAAACTGCCTGATATCGGAAGGGGTATGTACTGCTTTTATCTTCATGTTGCATTAATAGCCCTGCAATGATACGAACCGAAATGAAAAATTGTATTTTCGCTGCCGGTAAATACATAATTTCATGCTGAATATAGGAGACAAACTGCCCGCATTTAAGCTCAAAGGCTACGATGACAAAATGCATTCACATTACGATCATGCAGATAAGTACGCGCTGGCCATCGTGTTTACATGCAATACTTCGCCACAGGCCAAAGCATACAGCCAGCGATTGCTTAAAATGTTTGAAAAATACAACGATGACAACCTGGGTATAATAGGCATAAACGCTAATGACTCGGGCAAAGAACCCGATGATTCACTGGAAGGCGTAAAGCGTGCTGCGTTTCATTTTAAAATGAACGAACTGAGTTTCTTATATTTGAAAGACGAAGATCAGCAGGTAGCTAAAATGTTTGGTGCCACTGTTAATCCGGAAGTGTTTTTATTTAACTCAAAACGCGAACTGGTATACAAAGGCGCCATTGATGATAATTGGGAAACAGAGGCCGGAGTTACTCAGGCATATTTAGAAGATGCCATTGAATGTGCGCTTGACGGCATGGAAGTAGATTACCCGGAAATACCTGCCACAGGAACTCCCATAGTTTGGAAATAATTGTATGAACACATACCTCAAAAACAAGGTTGTGTTAATAACCGGAGCCTCATCGGGTATTGGCGAGGCAACCGCTTATGCATTTGCCCAAGCAGGTTGCAAGTTATCGCTGGCTGCACGCAATACTGAAAAGTTGCAAGCGGTTAAAAATACTTGCGAAAAAATGGGCGCTTCAGGTGTACATATTGCGCGGGTTGACGTAGGGGTGGAGGCCGATTGCAGAGAATGGATTCAACAAAGCGTTGCTCAATTCGGAACTATTCATATACTCATCAACAATGCAGGTATTACCATGCGTGCCTTGTTCAATGAACTTAACCTCGATGTTATGCGGAGCGTTATGGATATTAATTTCTGGGGAACGGTTTATTGTACCAAGTACGCATTGCCATACATACTTCAAAACAAAGGATCGGTAGTGGGCATCAGCTCAGTAGCCGGCATAAAAGGTTTGCCTGCCCGTGCAGGTTATTCTGCTTCAAAATTTGCCATGCATGGCTTTCTGGAATCGTTGCGCGTTGAAAACAGCAACAACCACCTGCATGTAGGCATAGTATGTCCGGGATACACCAACTCGAATATCCGAACGGCAGCATTAAATAAGCTGGGGCAACCTCAGGCCGAATCACCATTTGATGAATCAAAGCTGATGCCTGCCGAAACAGTTGCCAATCATATTGTAAACTGTGTGATAAGGCGTAAAAGATTTGTGGTACTAACCATGCAGGGACACCTCACATTCTGGCTCAATAAGTTTTTTCCGGCTTGGGTTGATAGCCTTGTATATCGTGTAGTAGCTAAAGAAAAAGACAGTCCATTTTCATGAATAAGCAAGTTGAACATCAATTAAAAGTAGCATTGGTACAGGCATTACAGGCCGTGTATCAAATAGCGGCAAACGATCAGGAGCTGACCATCGAACCAACACGTGCTGATTTTGAAGGCGACTACACATTTGTCGTTTTTCCATACATCAAGGCAGCACGTACTTCGCCCGAAACAATGGCCAATGCACTGGGTGCTCACCTGTTAAATACAGGTAATACGGTAGCGCGATTTAACGTGGTAAAAGGATTTTTAAACCTGACACTGCACACTAAGGTATGGCTCGAAGCACTTGCTTCGGCAGCTGTGCAACCCAACTATGGCGAGGCCGAACCCGTAAATCAAAAGGTTCTTATTGAATATTCATCGCCCAACACCAACAAGCCTTTGCATTTAGGCCATATTCGCAATAACTTATTGGGTTATAGTATAGCTGCTGTGCTTAAAAAAGCCGGCTATTCTGTATTTACCTGCAACCTGATTAATGACCGCGGAATTCATATATGCAAAAGTATGCTGGCCTGGATGTATTATGGAAACGGTGAAACTCCCGAATCTTCAGGTATCAAAGGCGATCACCTGGTGGGCAAGTACTACGTCATATTCGATACAGAGTACAAAAAAGAAATAAATGCACTGCTGGCTCAGGGTAAAAGTGAAGAAGAGGCTAAGAAATATGCCCCATCTATGCTAAAAGCGCAGGAATTGCTTCGCAAATGGGAGGCAGGTGATGAGGAAACGATTCAGGTGTGGAAGACCATGAACGGATGGGTTTATGATGGATTTGAATCAACATATAAAAAACTGGGCGTATCGTTTGATAAGTATTATTACGAGTCGGATACCTACCTATTGGGAAAAGACATTGTGCAAAAAGGGCTTGACCAAGGTGTTTTTTACAAAAAATCAGATGGCTCGGTGTGGGTTGATTTAACTGATGATGGATTGGATCACAAACTGCTGCTCAGGGGCGATGGAACATCGGTTTACATCACACAGGATATTGGAACTGCAGAACTAAAGTATGCCGATTTCGGATGCGAACGCTCCGTTTACGTTGTAGGCAACGAGCAGGATTATCACTTTAAGGTGCTGCAGCTCATTTGCCGTAAGCTGGGCCGCCCGTATGCCGATGGAATTTATCACATGAGCTATGGCATGGTAGAGTTGCCTGAAGGCAAAATGAAATCGCGTGAGGGAACCGTGGTAGATGCCGATGACCTGATTCACGACATGCTACTTACAGCCGAAGAAACTACAGTGGCACTGGGTAAAACCCAGGGACTGGAAGCCGGTGAGCTTACTCAGCTTTATGAAACAATAGGAATGGGAGCACTGAAATACTTTTTACTAAAAGTGGATCCACGCAAAAAAATGCTTTTCAATCCGGCAGAATCCATCGATTTTCATGGAAATACAGGGCCATTCATTCAGTATACATACGCTCGAATTCGCTCCATACTGCGTACCGTAGGCGAATTCAGTATTCAGGTTAGTGCTACTGCCGAAATACACCCCACCGAACGTCAACTCATTAAAATACTGGGACAATATCCGCTGGTTGTAGAAGAAGCTGCACGAGAAATGTCACCTGCTGTGATTGCTAATTACAGCTATGACGTAGCCAAAGCCTTTAATCAGTTTTACCATGAATGTCCTATAGTTCGCGAAGCGGATGAACAAGCTCGCCAAATCCGTTTAACGCTTTGCCGGCTAACCGGTTACGTAGTGAAAGATGCTTTTGGTCTGCTGGGAATAAATGTACCCGAACGCATGTAGTCATGAAACAGTTTCGTTGTGTTGTAGCCGCCTTATTCTTTTCCATATTCTTTGTTCAGTGCAGCAGTCAGGGCAAATTGTTAAAGCTGGCAGCATTAGCCGAACAGCGAGAGGATTATGATGATGCAGCCAAGTATTACTACAATATATTGCTGCAACAGCCGCGCAACGAAAAAGCAAAAACGGGTTTAAAAAATAACGGGCAAAAAATTCTGACAAACAAGTTTGCATCGTTCAGCAAACTGGTAATTGCCAACCGCATTAAGGAATCCATTGAACAATATCAGTATGCCGAGCAGTTTTATGCCAATGCACAAAGTGTAGGCGTGCAGCTGGATTGGCCAATAGAATACCGTGAGGTATACGAAGATGTGTGTGCCGAATATGCTTCGCAGGTATTTGACGAAGCACTTGTGCTGATGAATCAGAAAAAATACGACCTGGCTGAAACACGGTTTTCACAAATTGCTCAGTTAGATACAACTTACCGGGGCATATCTGTATTGCGCATACACACCGTGTACGATGCTTTGTACAACAAAGCTTCACAGCTTATGCAGGTATCACGCTTTAAAGAAGCTTACAGCGTATGGGGCAGACTTCTGGCCCTTGACCCGCAATATAAAGATGCCGCTGCCATGAGTGAGCTGGCAAAAAGCAAGGCCACACTCAAACTGGGGATTTTTCCTGTTTTCAGCAAACAGCCTGTTGATGTGGCTTCATTCGAGCGTACGATGGATGTTCAGGTATCTAAAAATAATACAGCTTATCTGCAATTGTGGGGGCCCAACACCATGCGCGAAAAACTGTCTGCTCGTGGCTGGATGGATATTAACACCTCTACACAGGTGGTAGAAGCAGCCAAAAACACAACGCTCTCATATGTGGTTTGGGTTGAATTACTGAGCAGGGCAGACACAGCCTTCGAAAGTAAATCTACGCCCACCGAGGCTTACGAGGCGGTATCAGACCAGATTTTGAATCCATACACCGGAACGTATACCTACATCACCAAATTTAAAAAAGTACAACTCACCGATTCATTTAAGGGAATAGAATTGGCATACCGTTTTCGCGTAAGTCTTATTCGCACACAAGATTCAGCCGTATTATTTAGCGATGAAATAAGCCTTGAACGCAGCGATAAGGTTCATAAAATGAATTATACCGGTAAGCCTGAAAATATTTACCCCGAATTGCCCAAGGGCAATTACCTGCCTGAGGTGAGCAACGAATGGCGCGAACGTTTTGCATCTGTGCAACGCGACCTGCTGGACAGGTCGGTATTGCAATCTGAAATAGAAAATGAACTGGCTAAGAAAATCAGTTTTATCATTAATAAACACTTGAAATAAGCCATTTTGGCTTATTTGCTATAGGAAAAGAAGTCTAAAATCATCTACAACAGCCATTATGGCTTAATTCCGTTTTCGGTTTACAGTTTGATTAAAACGAGGCATAACAATTTAATTTGATATGACACTCATAAAATTTAAACCGACAAGTGCGCGAGAAATGTTGAGGGATTCAATGTTTCCAAGCCAAATGATGAGCATGATTGACAGCATGTTCAATGAAACAGCAGGCAAATTTGAACGCCATGTATTTTTCACTCCGCGAATTGATGTAACCGAGAATGCCAAAGCATTTGAATTGCATGTTTCGCTACCCGGAATGAAAAAAGAGGAAATCAACATTGACGTAGATGGCGATGTAATAACCATTAGCGGTGAACGCAAGCTGAAAACAGAAGACAACGACAGCAAATTTCATGTAGTAGAAAGTTACTACGGCAAATTTTCAAGGTCGTTTACACTACCTGAAAATACAGCCAAGTCAGACATAACAGCTTCATACACCGATGGTGTTTTGCTGGTAGTTGTTCCAAAAACAGAAGTGAAAGACAATAAAACAACGATTTCAATCAAGTAAGCGGTAGTTTTTTTCATAAATTAAGCAAAACCGGGTGGGGTATTTATACTCCGCCTGTTTTGTTTTATGCTGCTCTTGATTACATTTGAATAGAACAAATACAATGTAATTATGAAGAAATATTTGATCGGAGCGGTTCTTATTTGGGCTACCATTTCAGGTTGTACAAAAAGTGATACCACGCAGGAGCAGCCGGTTGTGGTAAGGGAACAAATCGTTGAACTGAGCACCTCATTTGGCAATATGTATATCTGGCTGTACAAGCAAACACCACTGCATCGCCAAAATTTTATAAAACTGGCCGACAGCGGATTTTACAACGGAACCACATTTCATCGTATAGTGCCTGATTTTGTAATACAGGGTGGCGACCCCAACAGCAAAGACAACGACCCGAATAATGACGGCCAGGGCGGACCCGGCTATACCATTCCGGCCGAGTTTGTTGATTCCCTAAAAAACATTCGGGGCTCGGTAGCTACTGCACGTTTAAGCGATGGAGTAAACCCAACCAAAGCTTCCAGCGGCTCGCAGTTTTACATCAACATGAAGCACAATACCAACCTGGATAAGAACTACACCGTTTTTGGCATAGTGATGAAAGGAATAGAGATAGCCGATCAAATTGTGGCACAGCCCAGAAACACCAGTACCAACAGGCCACTTACCAATATCAATATGCAGGTAAAAATCTTATATAAATCAGCCGTAGAAATAAAAAACGAATACGGTTTCACCATACCGCAATAAATTTATTGCATTAAACCGCTGTTTTCTTTGGCATTCCTGAAAATAACACTATTTTTGCCGTCCTTTTAATAAAAAACCCAACACAATTAAATGGCAGCAAAAAGCAAAAAGCAAGAAAATCTTGCTTTGAAAGATTATGAATCTGTGATTATTATCACACCCGTACTCTCTGAGGAGCAGTTAAAAGATACTGTTTCCAAATTCCGTAACATGATTAAGGAAGAAACCGGAGAGCTGGTTCATGAAGAAAACTGGGGTTTAACCAAGCTGGCATATCCGATTGACAAGAAAACAACCGGATTTTACCACATTTTTGAGTTTAAAGCCTTGCCTGACTTCATTACTAAATTTGAACTGGCTTTCAGACGTGACGAGCGAATCATGCGTTACCTTACCACAGCATTGGATAAACATGCTGTTATCTACAACAAGCGCAAGCGCAATGGCGAATTCAATCAAAACAAAAAAGAAAAACAACAGGAGGGTAAATAATTATGAGCAAACCTAATGCACAAGTAAACCCGGCCATGGTATTTAACACCACTCCGGAAGCGCCTCAAAAGAAAAAGTACTGCCGTTTTAAGAAAAACGGAATTCAGTATATTGACTATAAGGACGCTAATTTCCTGCTGAAATTTATCAATGAGCAAGGCAAAATACTACCTCGCAGAATTACAGGTACTTCGTTGAAGTATCAGCGTAAAATTTCGCAGGCAGTTAAGAAAGCACGCCATTTGGCCATATTGCCTTACGTTGCCGATCAATTAAAATAATAAACCCAGGGAGGAACGATTTTATGAAAATTATATTGAAAGAAAATCTGAAAAACCTTGGAGCTCAAGGTGACGTAGTAAACGTAAAGGACGGTTATGCGAACAATTACCTGTTCCCACGTGGATTAGCCATCATGGCTACCGCTTCAAACCTGAAAATTCAGGAAGAAAACAACCGTCAGGGTGCACTTAAACGTGAAAAACTGAAAGCCGATGCACAAGTAATGGCCGAAAAACTTAGTGATATGAAAATATCAATAGGTACTAAAGCCGGTGCCAATGGCAAAATCTTTGGTTCAGTAACTCCGCTTCAAGTATCACAGGTGCTTAAAACTATGGGATACGATATCGACCGCAGAAAAATAGAAGTGGCCGATATCAAATCGCTGGGTACATACGAAGCCATTCTTAATCTACACCGCGATGTGGCTGTGAAAATAGCTGTTGACGTTGTAGAGGAATAGACTCAAATTAATCCATTACATACAAAAGCCCCGATAGAACTATCGGGGCTTTTTCGTTTATATTAATCAACATTATCGTATTACTTAGTGTCGGAAGACGGGGAGGGTAGGGTAATCGGTTGTTGCTGTGCAGCCTTAAACGGACCTATCAGCTGCTCCACTTTCTCAATGATCTCTTTTATCTTATTAATTACTTTGCGTCCTTCTGGCGTAGTTAGAAGCGGTTTATAGCTTCTGTCAAATATCTCAACCCCAAGCCGTGCCTCAAATAGTTTTATCTGCTGACTAAGCGTGCTTTGGTCAACATCAAATAGCTTGGCTGCTTTTGAAAAGCTTTTCTGTTCATCTACAGCTAGAACATATTGCATTTGGCGAAGTGTGATTAGCATAAAAGTGCGGCTTTGGTTTACAAATATGTATTAATTCTCCAATTAACGGTTGTAAATAGAAAATTATGACAAAATTAATGGCGCTGGCTACTGATAAATATACAGTCATAACTATCATGTTATCAAATAAATAATACTTTAAATAAGATAAATTGATTTAAGTACTGAATTAACTTTTGTTTAGCGCATAAATAACATTTGTTAATATACATAAACAAATGTAAAATTGCCTCTTAACATTTGTTTTACGTATTTAAATATCAATAAGTTATGTCTGACAGCAAGATAGATGCCCTGAACACGCGAATCATCGAGATCATGGTAAACAAAAACCACAGTAAATCCAGCTTTGCCAAGGCTCTTGATGTTTCTCTGCCTCTAATTACGCATATTACAAGCGGTCGAAATAAACCCGGCATTGAATTGATTCAGAAGGTGTTAAGTATATTCCCTGATATCAATCCTGACTGGCTGCTACTTGGATACGGAAACATATACCGCAACGTACTAAAGATGCCTGATTTTTCTGATATTCAAGCAGATATAGAGCAATTACGCACCCGATTATCGGATACTTCTACGCAATTAAATACCATCAAGCAATACCATAAAATACTGATTGATGAGCTTTTACATCTTCAGGAAGCTGATTTAGAACTTAATTCTATACAACACACCTTGACTGAAGTAACCCGCAAAATGCAAACCATGAAGCAAAACATAGAATATAAAGTATCAGTTGAATGATGTATATATTTTATATTGATAATTAATAATTTAAACATAAAAAAAGCCGAACATAACTGTTCGGCTATTTTGTATTTCAGGACAACCGTTTATACGGTAGCTGGAGTTCCTTTAGGTAAATTTCTGAATTGATCAGCAACTACTAAATCTTTGCTGCCTGGGGTATACTTATAAAATCCTTCTCCTGATTTCACTCCCAGACTTCCTGCGGTAACCATATTCACCAAAAGCGGACATGGAGCATATTTTGGATTGCCAAAACCTTCGTGCAATACATTCATAATAGCCAAACATACATCAAGACCAATAAAATCAGCCAGCTGAAGAGGTCCCATCGGATGTGCCATACCCAGTTTCATCACGGTATCAATTTCGGTCACATCGCCTACACCCTCATGAAGGCTGATGATGGCCTCATTAATCATGGGCATAAGTATACGGTTTGCTATAAAACCCGGGTAGTCATTAGACTCAGCAGGTATTTTGCCTATACTTTTTGATAGTTCAATGATTTGTGCTGTAACTGCCCTGTCGGTTTTGTAGCCATTTATCACTTCTACCAACTTCATAACCGGTACCGGATTCATAAAGTGCATGCCAATTACCTTGTCTGCACGTTTGGTAACAGAAGCTATTTTGGTGATTGAAATAGATGAGGTGTTGGAAGCCAGTATACAGTGTGCCGGTGCCAGTTGATCGAGTTGGCGGAATATATCCAGCTTAATGTTCATGTTTTCGGTAGCCGCTTCTATCACCAAATCGGCTTTGCCTGCACCTTCATCAAGTTTGGTAAATGTAGTAATATGTGCCAGAGTTGTCGCTTTTTGGTCTTCAGTGAGCGTTCCCTTTGTAATTTGTCTGTCGAGGTTCTTGGAAATGGTATCTATGGCCTTCTTTAATGCGGCTTCATTGATGTCAACCAACGAAACGTTGTAGCCATGTTGAGCAAATACGTGGGCTATTCCATTGCCCATAGTTCCTGATCCGATAACGGTAATGTTTTTCATGCTTTATTGTTTTGATAAAAGTTGCGCAAATCTATAAAAGTATTCAGGTATTGAAAGTGTTTTTTTACAGAACCATTTAGTCACTTTCGGGTTAGTATGGTTAACTTGCCATTCAAATGTTTATAAAACCAATACAAATTCTTGGCTTTTGGGTACTGCTATTATTCACTTCGCAAGTTTCCATGGCTCAAGATAAAGGCTGCGCTACTGTTATGAGCCCCGAAAAGCTCGAATGGCTGTGGTCCTTTCAGCAAAAACTGGACAACAACAATAGCTTATACCAAAAAAACGGTCTCTTTTATATTCCGGTTCAGATTCATGTTGTGCGTAAAAATGATGGCACAGGCGGTTTGCGGGCCGAGTTGGTACAGGAGGCGCTATGTAAAGCCAACAGCGATTTTGCCCCGGCAGGTATGTATTTTTACATGACCAATCCTGTGAATTTCATCAACGATGACCTCTTGTGGCGAGGCGAAAGCGGTGGTATATTCACTACTGCTGACGAAGAAAAAGTTCCGAACGTAGTCAATATTTATTTTCATGGATTCAGCGACACCTGGTGCGGGGTATATTTCCCATTCCCCGATATAGTTCTTGTTCAAAACAGTTGTGCCAACTATGGCAGTTCAACTCTTACGCATGAGTTAGGCCATTTCTTTTCATTGCCGCACACATTCAGCGGTTGGGAAGGTGGTACTACACCGCCCTTAAGCGAGCGTGAACGTATTGATAAAACCAACTGTCGTTCGGCAGGTGACGGTTTTTGCGATACAGGCCCGGATTATGTGGCCAGACGCTGGAGTTGTCCGTTAACTGAAGAACTAACAGATCCCAGCGGCACACCATTCAGGCCAACTCCTGATTTCTTCATGAATTATGCGCTTGATGCGTGCCATAAAGTATTCAGCAACGAACAAATTTTAGCCATGAAAGCAGATTTGACTCAGCGTGCTATATCTACAACACCTGTTGATACACTGGCAGGTGCTGCACCAAAACTTATCAGTCCATCCAATGGCGACAGCCTAATCAATCCTGCACTCATCAAGCTTGTGTGGAGTAAAGTGCCCGGTGCGGTGGGTTATCATGTGCAGGTTAGCCGCTTTCAATACTGGCAGGAGCCTCACGTCAATCAAATCAGCAACGATACTACGCTAGATATTTCATTGCTGGGCGAATGGCCGTTCGACTGGAGGGTAAAAGCCATCATGCCCGGTAAAACATGCACAGGATTTGATACGTTTGCAACGTTCAAAACCAAACCCGTGCCTTTAAGCAATCAGGAAATTATTGATGCAAACGCACAGTGGAAGCTTTTTCCTAATCCTGTAAAGCAAGGCGATTGGCTTCAAATTGAAGCAGCGGGTGCAGTGCGTTTAGAAGTGTATGACCTTACAGGAAAATTATGCCGGAGTTTTGCCCTAGTTGAAGCAGGAATGCCGGTACAAATGGATATAAACAAAGGTGTGTATCTGGTTAAAATGAGCCGAGACAAGTCCTTTACGATGAAGAAACTGATTGTATGGTAAAATATATTTGGGCTTCAGCTATAGTACTTTGTATTGCGGTTTCATGTAAAAAAACCGAGCCGTCAGCCACTATTACCACACCCACAACACCCAAGATTGATACTTCACTTTACCTAACTCTTAAGCATATATTCGGAAACCAGCCGCTTCAGTTCAATACAAATTATCTGATAGCAGGTAATATACTTACACAGGATACCATACAAATCAATATATTCAAATACTACCTCACCAATATTGCCTTGCAACGTACAGACAGTTCATGGTTAAGCCTGGATGAGTCATATTTCCTGGTAGATCATGCATTGCCACAAAGCATGAAAATAAAACTGCAAGCACCCGCAGGAACCTATACCTCGCTACGTTTTTTGATCGGTGTTGATTCTGCCCGAAATGTGAGTGGGGTGCAGGATGGAGCTCTTGACCCGGTATTGGGTATGTTCTGGACCTGGGTATCTGGATATATACAGGCCAAACTGGAAGGAAAAGTGATAAACCGCCCAAAACCTGACATAGCATTTATTCACCATGTTGGAGGATTTAGCGGCCCATTCAACCCGCTTCAATGGGTACGGTTGAACTTCACAGAACCCGTTGAATACAATTCAAAAGCTTCTAAAAATATAACTATTGCGGCTGATGTTGGAAAATGGTTCAACGGTTCTCAGGCCATTTCGCCTGTACAATATCAGGTAATTATGGATCCGGGGCCTGAATGCAAAATGATTTCAGAAAATTACCGATACATGTTTTCGTTCGTTTCGGCAGAATAGTTACGTACTATTCTACTATCAATTTTTTAGCAACAGTACCACTAGGGGTTTTAATCATGACCACATAAACACCTTTGTTTAGCGTTGAAATATCAATGCGGTGTTCACCGTTTTCTACTATCATATTCATGCGTGTACGGCCTACAATATCCATCACGCTTAATTCGCCTTTGCTGCAGTTTGTTATGTGAACCGTAATATTTTTCTCGGCAGGGTTGGGGTAAATATATAAATTGGGTACCGATACTGAACCCCGGTTTTTTGGAAGTCCTACTACACGGCTATCTCGTATACCAAGTGCGTACTCGCCCGGAAGCAATTGTTCAAGCCAGAAACGGCCGCTCTTATCGGTTTTTGAAGCCCCGGGCTGATAGGTGCAATTTACCACCCGAAAGCGTTTATCGGGCTGCAAGCGGTTTCGGAATAGCAATACCAGGCTGTCTTCGCTGGCCAGTTCTCGCATGAATGTATTGTCTACGTAAGCATCAGGCGAACCATTGTAGTTGAAAAATCCCCATATTTCATCCAGTGAGTCGGAGTGCCCATACATATTCACTTGCCAGTACCTGTCGGTATTAATACGTATGCCTTGTTCGTACAATTCTGTATGATCGAGTGGAGGAGTCCAGTGATGCGCAACTGCAATAAATAATGAGTCTGTACTAATAGTCCGAGGATTGATACTGAAAAGCGCGTTATTTAAAGGTATTGCACTGCCCGTAGTTTTAATTGTTCTCAGTTCATAATTAACTCCTAGCGCCATTCCGTGGGTATAATTAACCAACACAGCCAGCGGTGGATTGTTATTTTTATTTCCTTGCAGCGTCAGCTCATCGCTAGTTCCATTTGTAAGTGTAACGGGTATGGCACTTATACTATCCCGGTAAATCACATTCAGAATTGCTAGACGAACGCTATTTTGATTGCTTTTAAACTTCGTAGTTTCTCTAAGACGCAGGCGTTTTACCCAATTTCCATTGCCATCAGTGGTCTCACTCAACTCATGTATGCCTATGCTTACCTGTCCCGAGTCGTATACCATTGATTCAAAAAAGGATGCGAGCGGGTAGGCAGTAAACCGTTGAAATTCATTTTTAAACGTTTCGCTGTTGGCATCCTTAAAACGATAAGTATTTAAATAGCTGCGGCAAGCGGCAAAAAATGCGCTGTCGCCCATCGTTTGACGCAGGTTATGAGCCACCAATGCCCCTTTGGTGTATACATGCCTGCCATACGTATTCAAAAATCCGACTCCCGATACAGGTAACCAGCCTTTGTCTTGCCGGGGTGCATTCAGGTTCACATCATTGCATTTGGCACGAATATTTTCATCATAGGCTTGTTTGCCGTAGCGACATTCGAGGTAAACCGCTTCGCAAAAACTGGCCCAGCCTTCATTCATCCACATATCTTCCGATTCGCTACACGTAACCAAATTACCCCACCAATTGTGCGATAATTCATGCGCCATCAGTGTTTCGTTGGCCAACGTACCATCAAAGGCATAAAGTGGATAGGCAATATTGGTTGCGTGTTCCATAGCACCGGCATTAAACGGCACACCCACAAAACCTACACGGTCAAAAAGATAAGGCCCAAAACGTGATTCAAAACAATCGAGTGCATCAAACAGCGGTGCAAATGATGCCTTCAGGTTATTGGTATCATTAGCCTGAACGGCCAGCCATACCGGAATTCCCTTGTATGTATTTTTAACAAACACATACTTACCTACTGCTACCGAGGCCAGATAAGTTGGTATTGTTTGATTAAGTTCCCATGCCCACAGGCTGCTGTCGCCTGATTTTGTTTCGCTGACCAGCAATCCGCCACATACGGCCGTAAAACCCGTATCGGTGGTGATGTGAAATGTGTATGTTGCCCTGTCGGTAAAATTATCAACGCACGGAAACCAGCAGCGGCCATAAGTATGGGGCACCGAACCCATTCCCACACCCATATTGTAGGCATAATTACCATTGAAGAAAAAGCCTCCCCATTTTGGGTCGGTTTGTGGTTGCCCCGCATAATGCACGTTGAGTACAAACGTGTCGTTTGTATTCACAACTTTTTCCAAATTAATGAAAAGTTGTTCTCCGTTTCGTTGAAATGAAAGAAGGGAATCATCCTGACTTATTGCTGTAACATTCATACCCAGCAGATCGAGCCTAACCTTTGATAAACCGTTTATTCGGCTTATTATGGTTATTTCTGTAAATCCTCTGATTTGCCTTGCTGAAAGCTGGCGAATTGACAAATTTATAGAATAGTGTTGCACATCAAACGAGTCTTTTCGAGCATCGGCATAAACGGTTGAACTAAGCAGCAAAAGTGTGCTGCATAAACATATAATGCGGTTAAAACTAAATGTCATAAATCAAAGGTAATCATTATCCACAATTCGGCATTTATGTGTGGGTATTTCATGTCAAAAAAATGTGCTTAACACTACGTTAACTTATATCTTGCAATGCTTTGTAAATACCGTGCCTTACGGCATATTACATGACACCAAAAACATAAACTAACTATAGCATGGCAGAAGACAGAATTATTCAGATTAACATTGAAGATGAAATGAAGACGGCTTACATCGATTATTCGATGTCGGTTATCGTATCACGGGCATTGCCCGATGTGCGTGATGGCCTAAAGCCCGTGCACCGCAGAGTACTTTACGGAATGACCGAACTGGGTTTGGCCTCTAACCGTCCTTACAAAAAATCGGCACGTATTGTGGGAGAAGTGTTGGGTAAATATCACCCGCATGGCGATGGTTCAGTATATGATGCAATGGTTCGTCTGGCGCAGGATTGGAATGTGCGCTACCCACTGGTAGATGGTCAGGGTAACTTTGGAAGTATTGACGGTGATCCACCGGCAGCCATGCGTTACACTGAGGCACGCTTACGCAAACTAGCTGAAGAGCTGCTGGTAGATATAGACAAAGATACGGTTGATTTCAGACCCAACTTTGACGACAGCTTGACTGAGCCCACTGTTTTACCTGCAAAAATTCCCAATCTGCTGATAAACGGTGCCGCTGGTATAGCCGTGGGTATGGCTACGAATATGGCTCCGCACAACCTGAGTGAAGTGGTTGATGGCATCGTGGCCTATATTGACAACCGCGATATTGAAATGTCTGAACTGATGAAGCACGTAAAAGCGCCTGATTTCCCAACAGGTGGCATCATTTACGGCTATCAGGGTGTGAAAGAAGCCCTAGAAACCGGTCGAGGCCGTATTATGATGCGCGCCAAAGCCAACTTTGAAACCAGCAAAACAGGTAAGGAACAAATCATAGTAACGGAAATACCTTATCAGATTAACAAAGCCACATTGATTGAGCGTACTGCCGAATTAATCAACGAAAAAGTAATTGAAGGCATAAGCGAAATACGTGATGAGAGTGACCGTGACGGCATGCGCATTGTATATGACCTGAAGCGGGATGCTGTGCCTAATGTGGTGCTGAATCTGTTGTATAAATATACTGCACTGCAAACATCCTTTAGCGTAAACAACGTAGCACTGGTAAAAGGTAAGCCTGAAATGCTGAACCTGAAAGATCAGATTCGTCATTTTGTAGAACACCGCCACGAAGTAGTAGTTCGCAGAACCAAATATGAGCTGGCCGAAGCTGAAAAACGTGCCCATATTTTGGAAGGGTTACTCATTGCCCTTGATAACCTGGATGCAGTTATCAAAATTATTCGTGAAGCCGAAACACCGGATTTGGCACGCACTCAACTGATGGAGAACTTTAAGCTATCCGACATTCAGGCAAAAGCTATATTGGATATGCGTCTGCGTGCCCTCACAGGACTTGAACGCGATAAAATCAAAGATGAATATGCGCAACTGATGAAACTGATTGCATACCTAAAATCGGTACTGGAAGATGAAACGCTGCGTTACAAAATCATCAAGGATGAGTTGCTGGAAATGAAGGAGAAATACGGAGATGCCCGCAGAACAGAAATAGTATATGCAGGTGATGAAATGAGCATGGAAGACCTGATTCCCAATGATGAAGTGGTAATTACTATATCGCATCTGGGTTACGTAAAACGTACAGCTCTTAGCGAATACCGTACACAAAACAGAGGAGGCAGAGGTTCAAAAGGCGTATCTAAACGTGACGAGGATTTTGTGGAGCATGTATTTATGGCTACCAACCATAATTACCTGTTGTTCTTTACCAATCAGGGTAAATGTTACTGGCTGCGTGTATGGGAAATACCTGAAGGTGAAAAAACCTCGAAAGGACGCGCCATCCAAAACCTCATAAATATTACAGCCGATGATAAGGTTATGGCCTTCTTAAACGTGAAAAACCTGACCGATGAAGAGTATCTGAACACTACTTATGTAGTGATGTGTACCGAGCAGGGAACGATTAAAAAAACCACACTAGAGGCTTATTCAAGACCCCGTGCAAACGGTATCAATGCTATTAACGTACGTGAAGGCGATATGCTGGTAGAAGCGCGATTGACAAACGGCAGCTGCGAAATGATTATTGCCAGCAAAGCGGGCAAAGCCATTCGATTTAACGAAAGTACCGTTAGACCAATGGGAAGAAATGCTACTGGTGTAAGAGCTATTCGCTTAGGTGAGGGCGATACCGTTATCGGTATGGTGGCTATCGAAGATCCAAAAACAACGAATGTATTAGTAGTTGCCGAAAACGGAATGGGAAAACGCAGCGAGGTAGAAGATTACCGCATCACCAATCGTGGTGGAAAAGGGGTAATGGCCATGAACGTTACGGAAAAAACCGGAAAACTGGTGGCCATTAAAGAGGTTGATGACACCAATGATGTGATGATTATGACCAAAAAAGGTATAACAATACGTATGTCAACAAGCGATTTGCGTGTGTTGGGACGTGTTACACAGGGCGTTCGTCTCATCAATCTGGATGATGACGATGAAATAGCTTCAGTAGCAAAAATTGACTACATTGAGGTAGAAGAAATAGCAGGGGAGATGAGTGCAGAAACCAATATAGAATCCGGCACAACGGATAATACCGAAACACCACCACCGGTTGAATAGAAGCTGTGCTAATGAATAAAAAAAGCCGATTATCTGTTGATAATCGGCTTTTTAATGTGAATTGGGCTGGTTATTAATTTAGCGTTTCAGTATTGCAGCTTTAGCGGCCGTGACTTATGTTAGACCAAACTTAACCTTAAATACATACTAAAAATCTTGGCGTGAAAGCTGTGTGTCGTTAATTAATTACGGCATCAAAGATGATACTATACATGCTAGAAAACACGGGTATAAATACCTGTTTTTTGCACAAACAGGGGTTAACGGGTGTATTTGGCGAGATTCATTTACATGCATGTTGAAATCTAAGATTTGAACATAAAAGCTGCCCAAACGAACAGCTTTTATGGCATATTGAGTAATGCTTAATTACAAGTCTATCACGATATTTTTTCCATATCAAATAACGACTTCTGTACGCCACCATCATGTTCGATGTTGACATTACCACTGCCTTTTCCATCCTGATGAGTACCTATGAAATTAAATTCAGATCCATCAAAGGGATAAGTTGTGTTGAGCGTGAACGACATGAACCTTTTGCCTTCCGTAAATGTACCGTTAGTAACAACTCCGTTTGACCAAGTAATGATTACTTTACCTAAAGGAAGAAACTTTACTGTTGCCGTTAAAAAATCTCGATTTGTTGCTGTAATCTTCCATGTTGTGTTTACAAGTGATGACATATTTTTTGTATTTATTTTCCTACTCATAAGGCTTTTCGGAATTCCGCCCCTATAGTAAATGTTTCTATAAGTAAACCCGTTTGTTAAGGTGGTTATCTGGCTCCACCGTAAAAGCTTTTAACGCTACAAAACTGGTGGTATACAACCGAAAACAACCCATCACAATTGCGTGATTTTAAAACCGGGTATTAACCCTTTAAATGAGGAGTATATTATACACTTTATACACGATACTATGCAGCCTTAATATACAGGTGTTTTTACCTGTTTTAGTAATCGCAAATAGGTTAAAATACCTGTTTTTAAATCATTGTTATGTAGTTTGACTAAGGCCGATTAATATTGAAGTAACAAAAACAAATCACAATGAAAAAAATGAAACAATTACTGGTATACTCGGCTTCGGCATGTATACTCATCTTATCTGCTTGTACAAATAACAACAAAGTAACTAGCACTACAGAAGTTAAAATCTTAACTAAAATGACGGAGAGCACAACAGAAGTAACCCTTCAGACGGCATTGGCCTCTATTTATAATTACGGCAATTTCTGGCGCTCACAACCTAACAGCGGTAGCTATATCAATAAAGTAACAAGGGCATTTTTAATCCCGGGTACTGATTTGGTAAATGTATTAAAACCCAACCCGGGAGCTAATTTACTTGGGCAGTGCGAATACAACCAGGCACGTGCATATCTGGGTATTGACAGTACAAACACCATACATTTATACCTGACTCCGGTTGATGCAAATGGCAATGATGTGATTTTAACCAACGATCAGGGCCAGCAAATTGTATATGATTTAACTTCACCATGTCCGGTTACCTGCGAGCCTACCAGCGTGTTGTATAAAGCATTCGATAACGGAAACTAATATGAGTATCGGTAAGATTTTGATTGGGTTGACCAATATACCAATCTATATAGCAACGGTATATGCACTTGTAAGGTTTAAGGAGTTTACAAGCGAGCTTAAGGCAATTTCTTACTTCATTTTCTTCTCTGCAATCATACAAACTATCTCACTGGTGCTGTGGTATTATCGTATAAATAACATGATTCTACTTCACTTGTATATAAATATTGGAATAGGGTTACTCGCCTTGTTTTATATCAACGTTTTACATGATTACCTAAGCAAGAAATTAATCATTACAGCTGTGGGATTATTTTGGGTAGCCAGTCTGGTTGATTTAGTCGTAAATGATAAAATTTACAAATTCAACTCTTTCTTTCTGACCATAGAAAGTATATTGGTCATTATAATTTCTCTGTTCACTTTTAATTTCATTCTGAATAAAGACATCAGAATTATTAAACAGAAGTTGTATTCAAGTCTGATGTGGATTAACTCTGGATTGTTTGTGTATTATTCTGCCAATGTACTATTGTTCTATTTCGGACAATATATCATGACAGTAGCCTTTGGCGTATCGGCTGCTATAAATATCTGGCTGCTTCATTCATTGTTTAACACATTAATGTATACCTGTTTTATAGTAGGCTTATGGAGATGGGATCGCAATTAACCTTTACAACAGCCCTGATTTCATTTATTGTGGTGGTTTTCATCATTGCAGTAGGCGTGGTATTACTTAATCTTCAGTTCCAAAAAAATCTTCACCGCCAGCAGTTGGCTAATGAAGAATTAAAGTTTAAGCACCAGCTTGAATTACTCCAGTCTAGTATTGCCGTTCAAGAACAGGAGCGCAAGCGCATTGCCGAGAACCTGCACGATGAACTTGGAGCCCTGTTATCCATATCGAGGATGCGAATGCTTCAACTGGAAGGCGATTTGCCTGAATCATTGCAAAAACAACGTGAAACTTTGTCTGAGATACGCACGTATATTGAAACTTCCATCTCATCAATGCGCAGGATAAGCTATGAGCTATTGCCACCACAACTTGAGCAATTTGGTCTAATAAGTACACTTGAAACGATAACAGCACAGTTGTCTACCACCAGCAATCTGATGATTACATTTTCGCACAATACCAGGAGTGGACTATTCGGATGGCCACTAGAAATAGGCCTTTACCGTGTATTTATGGAGCTTATCAATAACACGATCAAGCATGCCAATGCTACTGAAATTCATATTGATATAACTGAAAAAAATGGTATGCTTGAGTGTATTTACCGTGATAATGGAAAGGGGTTTTCTGTTGATAAGGCTATGGAGGGATTGGGGTTGAAAAGTATGGAAGGGCGCATCAAAGCATTGGACGGATATCTTGTACTCAGTAAAAAGGCATCTATCGGTTTCACCGCCTCTATTCATATTCCTATAAGTACTCCTCTTATTTCCTAACTATGAGTGATACAATTCATATCGGTATTGTTGAAGATAACCTACTATTTAGAGAAGGCTTAAAGGCCATCATGAAAAACTGGCCTAAAATTAACGTGACTTTCGAAGCAGCTGAAGGCTATACTGTAGTTGATAGCCTTTCCTGTCAAACAGTACGACCTGACGTAATGATTGTAGATTTATCGCTACCGGCCAATAAGGGAATAGAGTACAGCGGCTTACACTTGACCAAGGATTTATTGAATCATTTCCCCGATATAAAAATTATCATTCTGTCGGTTCACATGGACGAAAACTTCATTATAGAACTGATTGAAAACGGTGCTCATAGCTTTTTGGTTAAAGATTGTAATCCCGATGAATTGTACAATGCCATCCTTGGTGTTTACTCCTACGGTTCATACATAAACGACAGAGCACTTAAAGCCTTACAAAACAACCTGAACAAGAAAAAAAGAACCAACGTGCAGGTCAATTTAGAAATTACGAAACGGGAAATAGAAATACTGCAATTGGTATGCGAGCAGCTAACTGCTGATGAAATAGCCGATAAATTATTTATCAGTGTTAAAACAGTGAACGGACACCGAAATAATCTGCTACAAAAAACAGGATCACGAAACGTAACAGGCCTAGTTATTTATGCAATCAAAAATGGCATTGTTACTGTCAAGTAGTTTTCAGCAAAATCTAAAAAATAGGTGTAGGGATTAAATAAAACCTACAGCATTTAATTATAATGGCCGAAGTTACATTCGGCTTTTTTTTATACCATAACGAGATTGTGTAATCAGTCCAACCTCTCGCTAATATTAGCAGCACACACACTGCGACATTTACTAAATTGATAGAGATCAAACATATAATCAATGTAGAAATCCTTTAACCATTCAATAAATGGAAGCAGAAAAAATGGAAAGGGGCAGCCTTCGGCCGCCCCTTATTTTCCCGGTTGGCATTGCTGCCGGTGCAAAATTGTAAGCCGGGTTCTGTCTGTTCCGCACAAGTGCGGCCGAGCTTGTCATTTATCTGGTTCTGCAATTGCTTGCAGAATCTTGCAGCCTACCCACCCCAAATGCACCTAGATGCAACAAGCGAGCAACTTGTATGTTTGGGGCCTATTTGGCCTTGCAACCCGTGAGGTTTGTCATGCGCACAGCATCACTGCTTTGCCGGTGGTCTCTTACACCACCTTTTCACCTTTTCTGCCTTGCGATTTCATCGCATGTCAGTAGTTTATTTTCTGCGACACTTTCTGTTGCCCCGCCAGGTTCGGGACACCTACCCGTTAGGTAGCACGGTGCTCTGTGTAGCCCGGACTTTCCTCTGCACCTTACGGTGCAGCGACAAGCCATTTTGCGCAGCAAAGATAGGTATTTAAGATGAATACTTGTTTTTTATGTATCGGTAGGTGTCGTATTGCGCACGGTAAATTGCTTCAGTATCGACCCGAAGTTTGAATTTGTTATCATAGTCACTGTCAATTATTCGTGCCTTGGTATTGTCCTGCAACTGTATGTCTATGATATCGCGCAACTCTTTCTTAATTCCCGGATGAAAAACCGGAAAGGCACACTCAATACGTTTAAATAGATTGCGATGCATCCAGTCGGCAGAGGAGAGGTAAATTTTTTCATCGCCCCCGTTGGCAAATATAAATACACGCGCATGCTCCAGGTACCTGTCAATAATACTGATAATGCTAATATTCTCACTCAATCCACGAACACCGGGCACCACCGCACAAATGCCTCTTACTATCAGGTCAATTTTTACGCCTGCACGACTGGCTTCGTACAACTTACGTACAATGGACTCATCCAGCAAACTGTTCATCTTGGCTATAATATAGGCCGGTTTGCCTGAACGCTTATTGCGTATTTCATTTTCAATCAACTGAAGAAACTGCTGCACCATATAATCGGGCGCTACCAGCAAGTGGTCAAACTTATGCTTACGCGGACTTTGAAAAAGCATGTCAAACAATTTTTCCATATCATTCACCAATCTTTCATCTTTGGTAAATAACCCATGATCACAATATAGTCGGGCGGTAACACCGTTGTAGTTTCCAGTAGAAAGGTGACCGTACCGGGTAGTTTTACCATTTTCATCGCGGTATATGAGGCACATTTTACAATGCACCTTTTGGCCGGGTTTGCCAAAATACACCCGTGCACCAGCTTCCTGAAGCTGTGTAGTCCAGTAAATATTTGATTCTTCGTCAAAGCGAGCCTGCAACTCCATCAGCACAGTTACCTTCTTTCCGTTTTTAATGGCGTTGATCAGCGCATTAACCACGTTTGAATGTTTGGCCACCCGATACAGGGTTATTTTAATGGCCTGAACTTTAGGGTCAATAGCCGCTTCACGCAACATGCGAATAAGGTAATCGAAACTTTGATAGGGGTGATGAAGCATGAAATCGTCCTTGCTTATCTCATCAAACATCGTGCGCGCTTCATCCAGTACTTTCATTTGCACCGATGGCAAAGACTCATAATAATGTTCATCTTTCCCAACTTTGGGGAAATCCATAAAATCCTTGAAGTTGTGGTATCGGCTGCCCGGTATCAGATTTACAGTTCGCAGCTGCAACTTATCAATAAGCAAATCGAGCAATGGCCTGGGCATGCTGTTGTCATATACCAAACGGGTAGGTGAGCCTTTTGAGCGTTGTTTCAGGCTTTTTTGTATTTTATCAAGGAAGGTTTCGCGTATGTTATCGTTATCTTCACTTTCGAGTGTAAACTCGGCATCACGTGTTATTTTTACCGTGTAGGCATCAAAGGTATCGTAATTAAATATCGAGAAAATAGTTGCCAGCGAGTTGCGAACAACATCGTCCAAAAACATGATACAGGTTTTATTGTCATTTGCCGGCAAAATATAAAAGCGATTCAGCGGTGGAGTTAACAATTCAATCAAAGCATGCTTGGGGCGTTCAGTGCCATCGGCACGACTCATGCGCACTGCCAGATAAATTGAACGGTCGCGAAGGTGAGGGGTGGTCTTGCTATCATCAAGCATTACCGGAAACATAAATGGTGATACTTCTTTTCTGAAAATTTCGCGTGCTGCTGTTTGCTGGTGCTGATTTAATTCGTTTTCATTGAGAATAAGTATATCCTGAGCCGCCATTTCACCAAGCAACTTGGTGTAGGCACGATTAAAACGTTCTTGTTGCACCACAGATATGCGGTGTATTTCGCTAAGCACCACATCTGCCGGAAACTGCGATTCGGTGTAGTATTTACTGCGTCCTACTTTTTTTAAGCGCATTAGCGAAGCCACACGCACCCTGAAAAACTCATCATTATTGCTGCTGAAAATAGCCAGAAATTTAAGTCGTTCAAGCAGCGGTACGGCTGTATTTTCAGCCTCCTGCAGTACACGTTCGTTGAACAGCATCCAGCTGATTTCACGGTCTTTAAACAAATATCCCTTGTGCTCTTTGATCATAAACGGTTAGGCAAATGTAATCATAGTGATGCGAGCTGAATTATATATTACTCACGCATGTAGTGTAACGTCTTATTTTATAGGCAATAGCAGAGGTGTAGTTAACGTTAATTTCATATTGTGGCACACGTTCATTTTTATCAATTCATAAAAATGGTTTACGTTTGCCGATATAGTAAAACTTAAAACCATGAGAAAATTAGTTTTTTTATTGACCAGCATGCTCAGTATTTCTGCATTTGCACAGAAAACCAATGTAGAGAATGCTGCCATTTATTTACGCAATCTGGAAATGGAAGATGCCCAGAAATCTATTGATCAGGCTGCTATTCATCCCGATACAAAAGAAGATCCCAAGATGTGGTATTACCGCACAGCTATTTACGACACCATTTATAAAAACCCTGATTATAAAGCACTGGCCGGTAATGTTCAGGAAAACCTGGTGGTTTCGGCATTGCAATGCCTGAAAACTGATGTAAAAAAACGCTATGAAGAATATTGCGGGTTTGCAGTTATTAATGGTGCCTTTGCGGCCTATAACCGTGCCATTGAATATTATCAGCAAAATGATGCAGCCAATGCCGCCCGATTTTTTCAGTACGTGCTGGATGTAATGCCATACGACAAGAATAAAGATCTTGTTAAAAACAATATCAATGAAAAAAGCATAACGCTAACGCTGGCTGATTTGTCATGGAAAAATAAAAATTACCCAGAGGCCAAAAAGCATTTACAAAAACTGATAGACATGCGCTACCAGGAACCTATAGTGTACTTACTGATGGCCGAAATCCACTATATACAAGGTGATACAGCTACCGGATTGAGTTTCACAGAGATGGGCAGAACTGAATTTAAAACCAATAAAGATCTTATTAATCAGGAACTGAATATTTATTTAACTCAGGGCAAACAACAGATATTATTAGATAAACTGAATGAGGCTATTGAAATCAATCCTGAAAACGCAACACTGCTTTTTGTACGAGGTACCATTTATGATAACTTCATATTTAATACAGGTAAACGCATTAAAACTTTAAGAGACAGTTCGCAGGTGATAACCAAAAAGGCTAAGGCACAAACTACGCCCGCAGCAAAAGCCAGAATGGAACAACAGGCCCGTGCATTAAACAAAAATGCCGATTCGTTGGTAACCGTTAAAAGTAAATACATAACGTTGGCCGAAGCCGATTACCTAAAAGCAGTTGAATTAAATCCCGAGTACATTGACGCATTTTATAACCTGGGCGGTGTAACCGTTAAGAAAACGGATGATATAGTTGAGAAAATGAATGCAGTAACCGGAGCTACACAAGCCGAATACGACCGCAAATGGAATGCATTGAAAAAAGAACAAGATGCCATGCTGGTAGATGCAGCAAAGTATTTTAATGAAGCTGTATTATTAGTTGAAAAAATGAAGGAAGATACTCCGGAAAATATCAAACTCAAAAATTCTAACCTTGCTGATTTGTATGATACGTTGAAACGCGTTTATGCTCAAATGGGAGATGAAGCCAAAACCATGGAATACATCAAAAAGCTGAAAGCGTTACAGAACTAAACTAAATATAAGAAGGGCTTAATGGCCCTTCTTTATTTCGAATACAATTTAACATAATATTAATTATAAGGTATTATTATTGACTATTTACGGGCATCTCCGTCAATAAATATTGATGATTGGAATAGTATTCAGTTATATGTAATACCGTTGTTGAACATATTAATCTACTTCTAGAGACTACACACATATTACTGTTTTTTTTACAAGCTATACGACCATACCTTCGTACATTAATTCTTGATCATTGCCATTTGACTATTCACATATCCATCTTCCGATTTCTGAAGTAATTCCGTTGGTTCAATCTAAACTGAACAATCACAATACGCTTATAGTAAACGCTCCGCCAGGTGCCGGTAAAAGTACGTTACTTCCTTTGGTATTAATGGATGAACCATGGCTTTCAGGCAAAAAAATCATAATGCTGGAACCACGCAGGCTGGCTGCTAAAACCATTGCCATGCGCATGGCCGATTTACTTACACAACAGGTGGGCGAAAACGTTGGCTACCGAATTCGCTTCGAAAACAAAACCAGCGCTGGAACACAACTTGAAGTAGTAACCGAAGGAATTTTAACCCGCATGCTGCAGCACGACAATGCCCTGGAAAACGTGGGCATGGTCATTTTTGACGAATTTCATGAACGCAGCCTACATGCCGATGTGGCACTGGCTCTGTGCCGTGAAGCCCAGCAAGTGCTAAGGCCAGACTTACGCATTATGGTCATGTCGGCAACGCTCAATATGCCGCAATTGACGCGTTTACTTAATTGTCCGGTTGTTATCAGCGAAGGCCGACAGTACCCCGTTGAAATAAAATATGCAGGCGAAAGCGACCGCATGCTGATACCCGAGTTGGCCGCACGTGTAGTGATACAGGCGGTAAAAGAGAACGATGGCGATGTGCTGCTTTTTTTGCCCGGTGAGGGCGAAATAAAAAAGTGTGCCTCGCTGCTTGAACAGGAATTGTCTGATTTCTCTATTCACCCGTTATACGGCATGTTGCCACATCAGGAGCAGTTGAGAGCTATTATGCCCAACCGTTTCGGTAAGCGCAAAGTGGTACTGGCCACATCCATTGCCGAAACCAGCTTAACCATTGAAGGCATTCGCATTGTAGTTGACAGTGGTCTTAGCCGTGTATCTAAGTTCGATCCCACATCCGGCTTATCCAGGCTGGAAACTGTGATGCTGAGCAAAGACTCAGCCGACCAGCGTGCGGGCCGTGCAGGCCGATTGAGCGAAGGCGTTTGCTACCGAATGTGGAACAAAGCCATTCATTCGCGCCTGGCAGAACATCGTGTACCCGAAATAGAAGAAGCTGACCTTACACCGCTTATGCTGGAAATGGCCGTGTGGGGTGTAAATGATGTAGAGAAACTGGCCTGGTTGTCGCCCCCGCCAAAAACGGCCGTGCGCATGGCCAAAGAAACACTCGAAGAGATAAATGCTACTGAAAACGGAAAAATTACTGCGCATGGCAAGGCCTTACATGCATTGCCTTGTCATCCGCGTATAGCTCATATGTTGCTGAAAGCACAGGACGACAACAGTGTTTCGCTGGCTGCCGATATTGCTGCCATACTGGAAGAACGCGACCCATTGCCTAAAGATTCAGGTATTGATATTAACCTGCGTATTGAATTGCTGCGCAGGGCTCGTGCAATGGGAAAAACAGGCGGCAAACTTTCGCGTATTGAAAAAATAGCTGCGCAATACAGACAAATGATGAATGCCGCAGCCGATAATGGCCCCGTAGATGTGCATGAAACGGGACTTTTGCTGGCCTATGCCTACCCCGAACGTATTGCCTGCGCTCGCACAGGCAACAATGCACAATTTCAGCTGGCAAACGGCAAAATTGCGACAGCAGGCCACAAAGATGATTTAGCACACGAAGCCTGGCTGGCCGTTGCACACATGGATGCACGTGACGGACTCGGAAAAATATTTATGGCAGCTCCGCTCAATCCCAAAGACCTGTTGCCCATGGTCAAAGAGAAAGAAACCATTACCTGGGATGCACGCAAAGGCGGACTGGTAGCTACCAAAGATTTACGTATTGGCAGTATTGTTCTCAAATCAACTCCCCTGCCCAACCCCGACCCTGCCCGCATACAGGAAGCATTGCTGAACGTATTGAAAAACGAAGGACAAAGTCTGTTAAACTTTGACGAACACACGGAACAGTTGCAAAACAGAATTTTAAGTCTGCGCAAATGGAATGAAGACAACACCTGGCCCGATTGCTCCACTCCTGCTTTATTATCGGAAATCGGATGGATAGAGCCCTACCTTAATGGCTGCAAAAAGCCCGATGATTTACAAAAAATAAACCTGCATGAAGCCCTATTGCACAGCCTGAGTTGGGAGCAGCAGCAGGCATTGCAACAACTGGCTCCAGAAAAAATAAGCGTACCGAGCGGTTCTCATATTCGATTGCAATACTTTGCCAATGGCGACACGCCTGTGTTGGCAGTTCGCTTGCAGGAGGTATTCGGTATGGCCGATACTCCACTCATCAATAATGGAAACATATCTGTAGTGATGCATTTGTTATCGCCCGGCTTTAAGCCTGTGCAGGTAACCAGCGACCTTCGCAGTTTCTGGAACAACACTTATTTTGAAGTGAAAAAAGAATTGCAACGCAGGTATCCGAAACATGCCTGGCCCGATGAACCTTGGGAAGCCAAAGCGGTAGCTAAAGGTGGAGTGAGGCTTTAATTGTTTAATTCCGTCATCATATTGACTGAATTATATATAATTCCGTCATTGTATTGACTGATTTTATATATTTGTACCATGCAAATCATCGAAAGGAGTATTGAGAAAAAGCTAAAATCGAGTCTTGTACCTAACAAAGTAGTTGTATTAGTGGGCGCAAGACGAACAGGCAAAACAAGTTTGATAAAAAAACTCATGGCAGGTTTGGGCGAAGAGCAAGTAATGAGCCTGAATGGGGAAGATATGGCTACACAAGAAGTATTCAAACTACGTACGGTAGAAAATTATAAACGCTTGATTGCTAGTACAACCTTGCTCATAATTGATGAAGCCCAGAAAATTGAGGATATAGGAGTCATACTCAAATTAATAGTAGATGAAATACCCAGAATTAAAATACTGGTAACCGGTTCATCCATGTTTGACCTCAACAATAAACTTGGGGAACCATTAACAGGCAGGAAAATAACGTTTCAACTGTTTCCCTTGGCACAAATGGAATACATGCAGCATGAAAACCTGATACAAACCCGGGCAAAACTGGAAGAACGATTGATTTATGGTAATTATCCCGAACTGCTGAAATGCCCTGATAATACTGAGAAAGAATCCTATTTGAAACAATTGGTAAATGATTATTTGCTAAAAGATATTTTGGCTTTTGAAGGCGTGCGCAATGCAACAAAAATGCTCGATTTATTAAAACTTATTGCGTTTCTAATAGGCAAAGAGGTTTCTCTTGACGAATTGGGCAGGCAGTTGGGCATGAGTAAAAATACCGTTGAAAAATACCTCGATTTGTTATCAAAAGTATTTGTTACTTATCGCTTGCAAGGCTTCAGCCGAAACCTTCGTAGTGAAATTGTAAAAAGCAGCAAATGGTACTTTTACGATAATGGTATAAGAAATGTGTTGGTAGCAAATTTTGCTCCGCTAACCCTGCGCAATGATGTGGGAGAGCTTTGGGAAAACTACTGTTTGAGCGAGCGTTTAAAGTATCAGCATTACAAACAAATTACCACGCACAATTATTTTTGGAGAACCTATCAGCAACAAGAGATAGATTGGATAGAAGAACGTGGAGGTGGCATACACGCTTACGAATTGAAATGGAGTACATCTAAAAAAGTAAAAGTGCCAACCACCTTTAAAAATGCATACCCCGACTCAACCTTTGAACTCATTACTCCTGAAAATTATTTGGATTGGGTTTCGCCTACCTGATTTAACCATTCATTAAACTAAAAAAGCCCCGTAATGCGGGGCTTTTTTAATGGAGGGTAATGGAATATTTAGTTTTTCTTTCCACCCAGCATGAGCAGTTCGTTCACCACAATTTCGGTAGTGTAACGTTTATTGCCTTCTTTATCGGTGTAGCTACGGCTACTTAGTTTACCTTCAATAGCAATTTCGTTGCCTTTTTTCAGGTACTTTTCAATGAGTTCGGCCTGCTTGCCCCAGGCTATTACATTGTGCCATTGGGTTTCTTCCACTTTTTCACCAGCATCATTGCGGTACACTTCTGAAGTAGCAATGGAGCATTTAGCCATTGCTTTTCCGCTGTTAAGTTTTTTAACATCAGGGTTTTGGCCCAAGCGGCCGATTAATCGTACTGAATTACGTAAATTGTTCATAATGATAATTTTTTATAGTTGTTAATGATTTAATTGTGGGTTCATTAGGGTTCCGCATCTTGCTGGCGCCTTGCAAATGTGGCAACCTGAATTTACCCGTCATACCGATTGTTTCGAAATGACGGTGCAAAGATTGACCGGCCCCGAATACGGAGTCGTATGAGAATCGGTTATAAGCGTAAAAATCCGATTTATCCGTTTATACACGGAAAAATAAATTCAGTTTATTTGCTGTATTTCAGCAACAAAAAGTAACATTTTGCCTCTAATATTAGTTTAACCCACTACCTGAAAAAAAAATAAAAAATCAGGCCTGTGATGGTTTGTTAGGTGGTCTTCTGCGGTTGTTAAAGCGATTGCCCGGTTTGTTTCTATTGCTTGTTCTTTCCGGTTTTTTCTCCGGTGTATATTCGGGTGCTTTCCCCAGTGCTTCGGGCAGTGGCGTTTTTTGTATAGTTTTTCCAATCAGACTTTCTATTTCAAAAAACCTGCGCTGATCTTTGGGATTAATAAACGTAACAGCCGTTCCGGTACTTTCGGCACGGGCGGTGCGACCAATACGGTGAATGTAATCTTCCGGATCGGGAGGCACATCGTAATTTACTACCAGGCTAATGCCATCCACATCAATACCACGTGAAAGAATATCGGTTCCTATAAGCACCTGCACTTTGCGGTTTCTGAATTCACGCATGATCTCTTCGCGCTCGGGTTGTTCCAAATCGCTGTGAAATGCTTTAATGGTAAGTTCAAATCGCTTGAGTTCTTTTTCCAGTTCCTTTACTTTCTCTTTGGTACCTGCAAAAATGATTACACTATTGTGTGTTTTTTCGGTAAGTATGTGTTTGAGTAAATTGAGTTTCTGATTGTCGTAGGCCATGTAGGCCAGTTGCTCAATGCCTTCAGCGGGCTTACTGATGGCAATATTGATTTGTTCGGGCTGGTTTAAAATTTTATTGGCCAACTGCCTTATTTTGGGTGGCATGGTAGCCGAAAACAAAAGCGTTTGGCGACTCTGCGGTAGATAATTGATGATGCGAACAATATCGTCATAAAATCCCATGTCAAGCATACGGTCGGCTTCATCCAGAATGAGATGTTTAAGCGAACTCATATCAACCGAGCCTGATGAAGTGAGTAAGGAAATAAGCCTGCCGGGAGTAGCAATAATAATATCAGCCCCTTCGCGCATGGCCTTTAACTGCTGGGTAAAAATATTACCGTCTCCCCCACCATAAACCGGTATAGAGCTGATTCCTGTGAAGTAGGCCAATCCTTCTACCTGCTGATCAATTTGCTGAGCCAGCTCGCGTGTAGGTGCAATAATGAGTGTGTTGATGCGTGAGTGCCCTTCTTCTGTTATTTTATTCATCACGGGCAGCAGATATGCTGCGGTTTTTCCGGTGCCTGTTTGGGCGCAGGCAATTAAATCTTTTCCTGAAAGAATAACGGGAATGGCTTGTTGCTGTATCGGTGTCGGAGTTTCAAAACCCATGGCATCCAGGCCATCTAGCAGGGTTTGGTTGAAGTTAAAATCGTGAAAAGTCAATCGTGTGTATTTCTATAAATATGTTTTGCAAGATAATTGATTATACGTAATAATGTTGAATTAGTTAATTTCGAGTGTATGATAAAGCCCGGTGTACATAGTTGCGAAATATTACGTTTCCAATCAAATAGCGCGGAAAGCACCCACGATTTGCTGGCTGTAGAAGAACCCCTGGAAATTCGTATAGGATATGGCCCTACCGATATGCGTGAGCAAAAAAGTATATCCGTTACCATGCGCACTCCCGGCCATGATTTTGAACTGGCACTGGGTTTTTTGTTTACAGAAAATATCATTCACTCCCCCACACAGGTTTATAAAATTCAGTACTGTACCGAAGCCAATACCATCGAAAATAAAGAAAATATATTGCGCGTTGAATTGCAGCCTGATGTGGTGATTGACTTGAGCAAATTGCAACGCCATTTTTACACCACCAGCAGTTGCGGAGTATGCGGTAAAGAAAGTATTGAAGCCATACGCCAATGCAGGCCAGAACCTTTGCAACCAAATGAGATTAACATTACCGCAAACGTTATCACTACCCTGCCCGATATCTTGCGTGCATCGCAAAATGTTTTTGAACACACTGGCGGATTGCATGCCTGCGCATTATTCAATAATAAAGGCGAACTGCAAATGCTGCGCGAAGATGTGGGAAGACACAATGCCCTTGACAAATTGGTAGGCGCGGTGCTTGCCACCCATCCTGAGCAGTTCAGTCAGGGTATTTTACTGCTAAGCGGACGTGCCAGCTTTGAATTGCTGCAAAAAGCTGCTATGGCTCAAATAGCTGTTGTATGTGCTGTAGGTGCGCCAAGCAGCCTGGCCGTGAAAACGGCTGAGGAATTTGGCATTACCTTAATCGGTTTTCTGCGGGGCGAACGGTTTAATGTGTACACGCATGCCGAACGCGTACTCCGTTAATAAATTGCGAAAAGTAAACTTGAATGACGCGTTTCCTGTTCAGGTATAATCTACTAGACAAACCTGATAAATCAATTGCCTATTTTTTATATTTGCCTGTAGCAAAATCCGGTTTATGAAATTAAGAATAAAAGGCGACAGCATTCGCTTGCGACTCACCAAAAGCGAAATTGATCAGTTTGGAAACACAGGTATGGTTGACGAAGTCACCCATGTAGGTACTTCTACCCTAACCTATCAATTGAAAAAATCGGCTGCACATACCGAATTGACTGCCGAAATGCCCGGTAACACACTCACCGTATACATGCCTGTTTCTATGGCTGAGCAATGGGTGAATACTGAACGTGTGGGATTTGAGCACACAATGCCTTTGCCCAACGGAGGCGGATTATTTCTGTTGCTTGAAAAAGATTTCAAATGCCTGGATGCTACCCACGAAGACCAAAGTGATATGTATGAAAATCCGCTGGCCGATATGCACAAGTAATTGCTAAATTATTTCAAGCACCTCGTACGTTTGATTCATAAACTGAATACTGTCGCCTGACTTTTTACCCGCTAATGCCAATGCCAACGGAGCCTGAGGCGATATACACTGAACTTCTGTTTGGTTAAATTGTATTTTCCCGATTGCTGTAATCAGGTAAAATATGCCTTTGTTAGTCACCACAATACTTCCCGCCATTATACGCGTATGTATTGTATCGGGTGCCAGTTTTTCAAGTGCATCTTTTTGTTTTACATATTCATGCAATTGCCTGTTCAGCTTTTCCTGCTCCAGTTGCATCATGCTTATGGCTGTTTCGTGCTTATCGCCTGCCGAACTTTTCGCATCGTTTTGCGCATCATTTTTCAGGTCGTCAAGCAGTTGATGTCCTCTGCTAATCCGTTCATCTAGTATGTGGCTACACTCTTGATACAAGTGCTTTTTAAAAACCAGCGGTGTTATGGAAATGCTATGTAATGGTTTTTTCATTAGTTTCGTACAAATGAACGAATTTCCGAACAATCCCAATCCGGAAAATCCCGAAACGTTTGAGTCAATAAAACTGACTGAACCCAAAACGATAGCCGCAGGTATTCCTGCTGTACTATCTGCAGTAAAGCACGTTTTCAGCGAAATGGATCCGCTGCGTGGTACAAAAGCCCTATTAAAACTCAATCAGAAAGATGGCTTCGACTGCCCCGGTTGTGCTTGGCCCGACCCCGATGATGAGCGCTCGCCCATCGCTGAATATTGTGAAAACGGAGCAAAAGCAATAGCCGAAGAAGCTACAACCAAAGCATTGCGTTCTGATTTTTTTGCTACGCACAGCATTACCGAATTGTCATTGCATGACGATTACCGCATTGGCAAAAAAGGCCGCGTGGCCCAGCCCATGTACCTGGCCAAAGGTGCGCAATACTACACACCCATTAGTTGGGAAAATGCCTTTCAGCTTATAGCCAAACACTTGAATGAAGTAAACTCCCCCGATGAATCGGTGTTTTACACTTCAGGACGAACCAGCAATGAAGCTGCGTTTCTGTATCAGTTATTTGTGCGCGAATACGGCACCAATAACCTGCCCGATTGCAGCAATATGTGCCATGAAAGCAGTGGTGTTGCATTAGGCGAGTCGTTGGGTATAGGTAAAGGTTCGGTAACGCTTGAAGATTTTTACCATGCCGAAGCCATCATCATTTTGGGACAAAACCCCGGCACCAATCACCCTCGAATGCTGAGTGCGCTGCAAAAGGCAAAAGACAACGGATGCAAAATTATTTCAGTCAATCCGCTGCCCGAAACAGGACTGATGGGTTTCAATAATCCCCAAACGGTGCGCGGTATCATTGGCCGTAAAGCTCAACTTACCGATATGTTTTTGCAGATAAAAATAAATGGTGACATGGCGCTGTTAAAAGCGCTGATGAAGCGGTTGCTGGAAGAAGATGAAAAAGCACCCGGCACGGTACTTGACCATGATTTTATAGCAAATCATACATCCGGATTTGACGAACTGAAACAACACCTGCAACAGTTTAGCATGCACGAACTGAGTGATGCGTGTGGCATTAGCCTGCAACAACTGGAAGAAACCATAGATATACTTCGCCACTCCAAACGCATTATTGCATGTTGGGCAATGGGACTCACGCAACACAAAAATGCAGTGGATACCATTAAAGAAGTGGTAAATCTGCTACTGATTAAAGGCAGTATAGGCAAGCCCGGTGCAGGCACCTGTCCCGTGCGCGGGCACAGCAACGTACAAGGCGACCGCACGATGGGAATTTACGAAAAACCCTCTGCCGCCTTTCTTGATAAACTGCAAAAGGTATTTGGATTTGACCCTCCGCGCCATCACGGATATGATGTGGTAGACGCTATAAAAGCCATGCATGCCGGAAAGGTTAAGGTCTTCTTTTGCATGGGTGGCAATTTTCTTTCGGCCACACCCGATACCAAATTTACAGCCGAAGCGCTGCAAAAATGTAAACTCACCGTACAGGTAAGCACCAAGTTAAACCGAAGTCACCTGATAACGGGCGAAGAAGCCTTGATTTTACCAACTTTCGGCCGCAGTGATAAAGATGTGATGAATGGCGAAGAACAATTTATCAGTTGTGAAAACTCAATGGGTGTTGTGCAGCTTAGCAAAGGAAACTTAAAACCGGTAAGCAACGAATTGATGAGTGAAAGTGCCATTGTGTGCCACTTAGCCAAAGCCACACTGGGCAGTAAATCGGTAATTGATTGGGACAAATACCTTCAGCACTACGATCGTATCAGAGACGACATTGAACGAACTATTCCCGGATTTGAGCAATATAACGCACGTGTGCGCGAACCTGGAGGATTTTATTTGCCGAACTCATCCAGGGTTGGCAAATTCAATACCTTTGATGGCAAAGCCCACCTCAATACTGCGCCCCTTACCCGATTTGAATTAGCACCCGATGAAATGATGATGATGACCATTCGCAGCCACGATCAGTTCAATACCACTATTTACGGCCTTGACGACCGCTACCGGGGCGTGTTCAACGAACGCAGAATCATTTTTATGAACGAAGCTGATATGCAAGCAAGAGGATTGACAAACAAGGAAGTAGTTGATTTATACAATTACCATGACGGCATTGAACGTGTTGCACGTAAGTTCATGGTTATTCAGTTCAATATACCTAAAGGCTGCACGGCCACTTACTTTCCCGAGGCCAATGTGTTGGTACCTATCGGGTCAGTGGCTGATAAAAGCAATACACCCACCAGCAAGCTGGTTATTTTAAAAGTAAGAAAACACGTTGACGAACAAGTAGCGGTGACTGCTTAAGCCTTGTTAAACCCCTTATTTACCAGCCATAATCCGGTAAGGGTTACAATGACACCGGCAAACATGGCAACCGTAAGTTGCTCGTTTAACCAAAGCCAGCCCAAAACCACAGCTACCAGTGTATTGATGTAAGCATAGGTTGATACAATAGTGGCAGGCATGTGTTTAAGAATGTACATGTAGCAACCGTAAGCCAGAATTGACCCAAACGAAATGAGATAAGCCAGCGACCACCAAGCATCGCTATTGGGCGAAAAATGTGACCACTCGCCCAACAATGCACCTATGATGTGCAGCACTACTCCCCCGCTTATCATTTGCAAACCTGCTCCCAGCAAAGGATGCGTATCGGTTTTATGGTTTTTGGCATAAACAGAACCCAGCGCCCATGCTATGTTTGCTATCAGTACAAAAACAATTCCTACAGAGTAGCCCGTGCTTGAAAACTCAGCCAGGTTATCTTTAAAAATGAGAATTTGTGCAAGCAAACAAATAATAAAACCTGTGATGATTTTTGTATTCAACGCCTCTCTGCCTTTGGTAAGGCTGTTGAAGGCAACAATCCAAACGGGAGTAAGCGAACAAATGATGGCTGCCAGTCCGCTGGATACATACATTTCGGCCCATGTTACCAATCCGTTGCCCAATACCAGCATCAAAAAACCATTGACGGCAAATACCTTTAGCGATGAAATGGGAGGCAGCGAGTAGCCACGCAACAAAAAATAACTGCAGATGAGTATACCTCCAATACTGTGCCTGAATGCTGCCATTAAAAAAGGTGGAAACGACTCGACACCAATTCGTATGGCGAAAAATGTAGTTCCCCAGAACAGTGAAACTGCAGCAAATGCAAGCCAGGCGTATGTAGAAACTCGTGCGATACTCAACGGTTTATGTGTTGCAATAAATCACTGAAATACCGAACACTGTGCATCAGACGGCTGCCGTACCAGCTAAAAAGCTCTCCGTCAACCTGTAAAATTTGTGCTGACGGCACAAGCGCATTCAGCTCATCTGCATGAATCTGTTTGAACGGATAAGGTTCGGATGAAAGCAATATAACCTGCGGATTCAGTTGGTGTATTTGTTCAGCAGACAATTCGGGGTAGCGGGCAAATGTATCAACCAGTACATTGCTAAAACCGCACCGCAAAAGCATATCGTGAATAAATGTGTGGTGACCCGCTGCCATCCATGGGTTTCGCCAAATCAAATACAGCACACGTGTGCCGGTCGCCTCAGTGTGCAGCGCACCGAACGATTGACTGATGGTGTTGTAAAGTGCGGCTGCTTCATCTTTTTTTCCAACCAGCTCACCTATCTGCACAATCATACTCAGCGAATCATCCAGGTTTTGAATATCGCTCATCCACACCGGAAACTCGGCTTGCAGCGCCTCGATGCGCTCTTTGTCATTTTCTTCCTTGTTGCCAATTATTAAATCGGGCTGCAGGTCGCGTATTTTTTGTATGCTGAAATTTTTAGTGCCTCCTACCCTGGGCTTGGTGCGGTGCATGTGTCCGGGATGTATGCAAAACAATGTTTGCCCCACCACCTCGTCAACTAGGCCTATGTCGTAAAGGAGTTCTGTTTGTGAAGGCACCAATGATACTATACGTTTTGGCACGGCCGGAACGTTTATCATGCGTCCCATTTGATCGGTTACTTGCCTGAACATGGGTATCAAAAGTAGGAGAATTGGTTTAGTGCGAAAAAATTAATTTTATTTGTCATAAACATCAACACTATGGAAAATAGACAAACACTGACCCAACATGGATTGAAATGGGGATTAATATCCGGTCTTATAGGCATTATCATGTACACCCTTGTTTATGCCATTAACCGCGGTTATCTGGTATCATTCGGTGTAGGCGCATTGATGTTGCTGGTAAATATTCTCTTATTGGTATACCCTATTTACCTGTATCGAAAAGAAAATGGCGGATTGCTAACGTTTAAAGATGCCTTCTTGCTGAGTATCTTAATTTATGCAGGAAGTTCGTTGCTTTCTACCGTGTATCAGTTTTTATTATACAACGTGATTGACCCCACGTTGCCTGAATTTATCAAGAATAGTACGCTTGAAAAAACTGCAGCCATGATGGAAAAATTCGGTGCTGATCAGGAAGCGATGGACTTAACTATGGAAGAATTGAACAATCAGGATTTTAATTTCAGCGGCAGCCGCATGGCACAAACCTACTTTTGGGGTTTACTGTTTGGAGCATTTATTTCGCTGATTGTAGCAGCCATATTCCGCAAGCAACCCAAACCACAAGACCACATTTAATGACAGCATACGACATATCGGTAATTATTCCATTGTTCAACGAAGACGAGTCGCTGCCCGAACTTACAGCGTGGATTGAGCGTGTGATGGTAGAAAACAACTACTCGTACGAAATTATTTTTATTGACGATGGCAGTACTGATAAATCATGGCGTGTAATTGAAAACCTGCAACTGCAATACACGGCTGTAAAAGGCTTACGCTTTCGCAGAAACTACGGTAAATCGGCTGCACTGAATGTTGGATTTCAGGAAAGCAAAGGGCGCGTGGTGATAACGATGGATGCCGATATGCAAGACAGTCCGGATGAGATACCGATGCTGTATAACATGATTGAAAAAGAAGGCTACGACCTGGTGTCGGGCTGGAAAAAGAAGCGTTACGACCCGATAAGCAAAACCCTGCCCACCAAATTATTTAATTGGGCTACACGCAAAATGAGCGGACTTGAACTGCACGATTTCAATTGCGGACTTAAATCGTACCGCAGCGAGGTGGTTAAGAATATTGAAGTATACAATGAAATGCACCGCTACATTCCGGTTCTGGCCAAGTGGGCGGGATTTTATAACATAACTGAAAAAGAAGTGCAGCACCGCGCGCGTAAATACGGTACCACCAAATTCGGACTCGAACGTTTTGTGAACGGATTTCTGGATTTGCTTACCATATTTTTTGTATCAAAATTTGGCAAGAAGCCCATGCACTTTTTTGGCGTATTGGGCACACTCTGCTTCTTCACGGGTTTCGTCATCACGTGTGTGCTTATTGGAGAAAAAGTAGTGAACGCGTACAACATGATTGAACAACGCGGTGTGACCGAACAACCTTTATTTTATCTGGCTCTTGTATTGCTTATTGTAGGTGTTCAGTTATTTACCGCAGGTTTTATTGGCGAAATGATATCGCGTAATGCATCGGAACGCAACATCTACGGCATCAAACAACGAATCGGATTTTAATACGTGCATAAAATTCTCATAGTAGGCCCTGCTTATCCGCTGCGTGGCGGACTGGCTACATACAACGAACGCCTGGCACGTGAGTTTAAGGCAATGGGGCACAGCTGCGATATTCTTAGCTTTTCACTTCAGTATCCTTCGCTTTTATTTCCGGGCAAAACGCAATACTCAACCGATGCTCCTCCGGAAGACCTGAACGTGATGAGCGAGATAAACTCCATTAATCCGATAAATTGGGTGACTGTTGGAAATAAAATAAAAAAGGCCCGCTACGATGTGGTCGTTTTCAGGTATTGGATGAGTTTTATGGCTCCTGCATTTGGCACACTTGCACGTATCATAAAAAGCAACCGCCACACTAAAATTATTGCCATAACCGATAATCTGTTTCCGCACGAAAAACGTTTTTTCGATCGTGCATTTACAGGCTGGTTTATCCCCCGGTGCGATGCTTACCTCACCATGTCGCATTCGGTAAAACAACAGCTACAGCAATACGTGCCGGGCAAAAACATTACCTACACACCACACCCCATGTACGACATGTTTGGTGCAAAAACCGATAAGGGTGAAGCGCGAAAAAAACTGAAACTGAATGAGCATGACAGGTACTTGTTGTTCTTCGGATTTATACGTGAATACAAAGGTCTCGGATTGTTACTGCAAGCCATGGCCGATGAACGTGTGCGTCAACTGAATGTTAAACTGATAGTGGCAGGTGAGTTTTATGAAGACGCCAAACCATACTACCGGCAACTGGAAGAATTAAACCTTAACGAGCATGTGATACTGCACACCGATTTCATTCCGAATAATGACGTGTGCACCTATTTCAGTGCTGCCGATGCTGTAATACAACCTTACCTGAATGCCACCCAAAGCGGTGTTACGCAAATAGCTTATTTCTACAACAAGCCCATGATTGTAACAAACGTAGGCGGACTGGCCGAACTGGTGCCCGATGGAGAGGCCGGCTATGTGTGCGAAGTGAATGCCACAGCTATTGCTGATGCCATTGTGAAATTTTACACACAAGCCGACTGGAATGCATTTGAAAAAGCACTCGAACGCGAAAAACAGAAATTTACGTGGAGCACCGTATGTAACGAACTGCTGAAACTGGCCGAATGAAAAATTACAAACACATACGCGTTTGTCACTTTGCCAGCGTACACACCACTGACGATACCCGTGTGTTTCACCGCGAATGTGCTTCAATGGCTGCTTACTTTGATGTACACCTTATTGCCATTGGTAAACAATCGGGAATAATACAGGGTGTGCATGTAACAGCAATACCCAAACCTGCCAGCCGCATTCAAAGGTTGTTGTTTACAACGTGGCTGGTATTTTTTAAGGCACTGAAGGTAAATGCCCGCATTTACCACATACACGATGCAGAGTTATTGCCCTTTGGTATTGTGCTGTCTTTGCTTGGCAAAAAAGTCATTTACGATATTCACGAAAATACCTACGAAGACATTCGACACAAACCGTGGATACCGGTATACATCAAATTTATTGCATCACGGCTTTACAGTTTTACCGAATGGCTGTCGTCTTACTTCATGCATTTTATACTGGTTATAGCCAAACCTGAACTGGCATCGTGCTTTCACAAGCGAAAGTTCAGTATTGTACAAAATTATGCCGATACCAAAACTCTGGCAGCCTATCGTATAAATGACCGAAGCACACTTGGCACGCGTCAGTTATTTTATATGGGAACCGTACACGATATGTATTACGATTTCAATACGGTGATTGATGCATTAATTCTGTTGCATGATCGTGGTATGCCTATGCGCCTGAAGGTTGCCGGATTTTCCAGAACCTATGAACAGAACGAATTTGTAAAGCATCCGCGCTATGAACTGGCTAAATCGCTGGTTGAATTTTTGGGTTATCAGCATCCGGCTGATGCGTATAAACATTCCATGGATTGCATGGCAGGTTTGTGCTTAAAAAATCAGCCTGCTCCCATTTTGGTTTCGCATGAGCGCAAACTGTTTGAATACATGGCCATGGGGCTTCCTTTTATTTGCTGCAATTCGCACATTTATACCGAACTGCTGGGCAGGCATAAAGCTGGAATAGCTGTAGATTTAACCCAAGCCGAAGACATAGCCAATGCAATAGCCACGATGGTAACACAGCCTGAGTTGCTGAAACAGCTTCAGGCGGCAGGCATACATGCAGCTGAAACCGAATACAACTGGGCAACACAGGAGCGCATTTTAGCCGAGTTATACCAAAGCCTGCTGTAAAAACTACAGTTCAGCCATCTTAACCTGTTGATGTATACGAATACCTTTTTCGGTATTATGCACAGTGCAGGCTTCGTTTAGCGGATCATGCTCAAAAAACAGAATAAACCTATCTGATTGGGCAGCTTCCTGCAGCACCTGCGTTTTTTCTTGCAGTGTACTCAGCGGACGCACATCGTAACCCATTACATATGGCACGGGAACGTGAGCCTGCGTAGGAATCATATCGGCCATATACATAATGGTGTAGCCTTTATAATCTATTACGGGATGCATCATGTGTTCGGTGTGTCCGGTCGAAAAACGAAAATGCATGTGCGGGTGAATTTGCTCTGTTTCATCAAGCAAACGCAACTGACCGCTGGCCTCTATAGGCAAAATATTTTCCTTTAAGAAAGAAGCCTTTTCACGCACATTGGGAGTTAGTGCATCCTGCCAGTGCTTGCGTGCAACGTAGTATGTAGCGTTGGGAAAAGCCGTGCGGTAACCGGTACGATCGGCATTCCACTCTATGCTGCCTCCGCAATGATCGAAGTGCAAATGTGTAATTACCATGTCGGTGATGTCGTTTCGGCTAAAGCCCAACTGTTGTAATGAACCGTCAAGAGTGTGATTGCCATGAAGGTAATAGTAGCCAAAAAATTTATCATCCTGCTTGTTACCAATGCCATTGTCAATTAGTATGAGTCGTTTTCCGTCCTCAATGAGCAGGCAGCGCATGGCCAGACTAATCATATTGTTATCATCGGCCGGGTTAAGCTTGTTCCAGATGGTTTTGGGCACCACGCCAAACATAGCGCCCCCGTCAAGTTTAAAGTGTCCGGTTTCAATGGTATGCAGCTTCATGTTGGTTTGTTTTACACATTCGAATTTCGATTTTAAGTGCAATCATCCAAGTTTATTCTACTTTCGTAGCCATACCTGTATGATTAAAGAATCAAAACGCACCATTCTTTTTCTGCTGCTCGGCTCCTTTTTTATTGCCAACGCACTGATTGCCGAGTTCATAGGCGTAAAAATATTTTCGCTTGAAAAAACATTGGGATTAGCACCCCTTGCAGTAAATCTGTTCGGTTACGATTTGTCGCTTAACCTCACTGCCGGTGTATTGCTGTGGCCATTGGTATTTGTAATGACAGATATTATCAATGAGTATTTTGGTCGCAATGGTGTGAGATTGTATTCATACATAGCTGCTGTATTGGTGGCCTACGCATTTGGTATAGTTTATTTTACTATGGGCCTCACTCCTGCCGATTTCTGGGTGATGCGTGAAACTGAATACGGACAGGTAAATATGCAGGCTGCATTCAATACGGTATTCGGACAAGGTTTATGGATAATCATAGGTTCACTGACAGCCTTTTTAATCGGTCAGCTGGTTGATGTATGGACGTTTCACTTCATCAAAAAACAAACGGGCAACAAAGCTTTGTGGCTTCGTGCTACGGGCAGCACACTGGTATCGCAGTTCATTGACAGCTTTGTTGTACTGTTCATTGCATTTAAGCTGGGTGCAGGCTGGGAAACCAAGCTAGTTCTGGCCATCGGTATTGTCAATTATTGCTATAAGTTTCTTGTAGCATTGGTTCTTACACCTTTGCTCTACATTTTACATGCCGCTATCGACCGTTATTTAGGAAAAGAATTAGCAGAAAAAATGATGGCTGAAGCGCATGCTGACTAAGTCATTTCACCCTCCGTGTATCGCTGTGCCTGCAGTGGTTAAATAATCTTCCACCTACCTAATCAACGTCACCGTTCCGTTCACCGACTTAATCTTCTCATCGGTTATCAGTCGGTAGTCAAATAAGTAGTAATACACCCCTGCAGGGCACTCGTCTCCATCGTTTTGTATACGGCCATTCCAGTTAATGCCGTCATTGCCTGTGCCGTCTTTTTTACTTTCGTACACCAGTCCGCCCCAACGGTTATAAATACGCAGGTTATAATGTGTATAGCCAACAATTTCAATATCAAATGCATCGTTCAGACCGTTGTTATCGCCAGGTGTAAATACGTTCGGCATTTTTATTTTGCTTAGAAAATAAACAGGTTTACAAATCGAATCCCAGCAATCATCAGGCGAAAATGCCACCAGGCAAATGTCGAATTGTATGGTATCACGTGAGAAACGATATGTTGGATTAGTTTCTGTGCTAAAGGGATTGCTGCCCAGTAACTGTCCTTTTTTATCGTACCACTCATAGCGCGTAGCCTGAACCGATTTATTGGTCAGTTGATAAACTGGCGCACCTGTTTCATCAATATCAAAATCCGCTGTTACATCTTGCACTACCAGCGATTTTCTAACCGTATCACGGCAAGTCAGTACTGTTGTTGTATCATCAGGTATAAGTGTTACTGTGTACGTACCTGACTGCCCGTAGGTGTGTGTGGCAAAGGTATCCGGACGTGCAGTAGTCAAAGAATTGTTATCGCCAAAATTCCACCTGTATCGGTTATAGCGTTTATCGCCATTGGCTGTAAATGTTACATCCACATTCGGGCACACCTTATCAGGAAGTATCATATTCATGCGCGGTGTAGGATTTACATACACCATACGTGTTGGAAGATCGGTTAAGGTATCGGGGAATATCGTTGTACACGTTTCGAGGTTACCAGTAAACGGATTGCGAAGCGTATCCAATCCGAGCAAGCGCACCTTGTATATGCCGGCCTGATTATAGGTAAATATGATATCTGAATCGTTCAGCACAGATGAAGTCGTGTTGTTTGAATCGCCAAAATACCAAATCCAGTTGAGCAGCTTAGTAGGTGTTGTATTTTTAAAACGAACGGTCAAAGGCCTGCAGCCAATGGTATCTTCAATTTCAAAACGTGGTTTGGGTCCACGTACTTCTATCCACTTGTAGGCAGTATCGCGGCAGCCCATAGCTGAGGTAATGACCAGACGAACCTGAAATGAATCGTTACTTGTAAAGTCATGAGAAGGATTCTGCAAAACTTTAGGCTGTTTAAAATCACCAAAATCCCATTGCCACTGACTTATAAAATCAGGCACTCCGGTAGTATTGCCAAGGCTGTCTACAAACTGTGATGAGTCCCGAAAGGCCACAATTTCAGGAGCACAAAAGAATAAAGATGTAGGAGTATAAATACGTGCATCCGGTTCTAATACAGTTATAAAGTCGGGGTAAATAATTGTGTCGCGGCAATTCAGGCTGTCTTTAAAAGCCATTTTAACAGTATAAACTCCCGGCTTACTATATTTTACAACAGGCTTGGGCCCATTGTAAGCATACCCTTTGCCATCGCCTATATCCCACCATATCAACTCTTTTCCGTTTGCAATTCGTGCGGGGTCACCCCAGTAATCGGTTGGATTAAAATCGCCATTGGAAAGGTAATACCTGATCTGATCAAAAAGTGTGATGGGCTCATTCACACAAACCACATCTTTCATTACTCCAAAGTTTGCATTGTAGCCAATACCTACTGGAATTTTCAGCGCATCAACACAACCATTTATATCCTTTAATGCCACGAATATTTCATACTTACTTCCCATTTCATAAGTAAACCGTTGCCGCTTTATCACACTATCGCCATTCATGTATTGCCAAGCTGTATCATCAGGATAGTTGATGGTGGTAGGTCCCTGAATAAAATCCCAAAACACATACTCGAGATTAGGCTGAACGGTATCGAATAGTTTAAATTCAACTTCGTAAGGCCGGCATGAGTTCAATTGCTTCAGCGTAGCGAAGGGATTTTTAGGAATGAAATGAAAGAATGGATAGTAAGCTGTATCGTAGCAGGTATTGGAACCATCCGAACCATTACGAACTACCAACCCAACTACAACAAAACCATTCGGATTGCATGCCTGCGAATAAATATGTGTATAATCAATAAGAGGTTTGGTTGTATCCATCAATTGCCAAACTTTCCCGCATGCGGTATCAAAATTTACCCATACCCTTTCGGCACCGCAACTGGGCAATATCTGATCAAAAAAGAATTTAATCGGATTGAACAGACAAGGCTGTCCCTGCCAGTACAAGCCGGCTCGCGGAGGTGTAATCGTTGAATCCCAGCCTGCATCAGGCTGTGTCAATGCCACTGATATAGAATCCACATCAAAACAACCCGTTACCGTATCGGTCATGGTAAGTTTTACTCTGTAACAGTTTTCCTTGCCATCGTAGTAGCGGTGTTTTACATTAAATGAGTCGGTTGCATAACGACAGTTAACGGTTGTATTTATTCCCCTTTTCACATCAGTAGTACACGGTGGCGCAAATGGGTCACCAAAATCCCACAGCCACTTCATGGATGGATTTTGATAATGGCATGAAATGTAAGGAACTGGATTTCGGAAGTATACCGTATCGTGTATTTTACACTGAGGTACATTTTTAGGCTTTATGGTATCGTTTTGTATATCGGCATTTGGTCCTACAATATCAACGAGCGTATCAATAACAAACGGGCAGTTTGCATAATTTACATTCAGCCTTATGGTGTATTGGCCACAGTCTCTGAAGCGGTAAATGAAGCTATTATTCATAGGCGGCAATATGGAGTCGAGCAATTTGCCATTGCGCAGCACATACCACTTTAATACACCGGGTGTAGGGTTGCTAATCTTGAATTTGTTACCCCTGAAACAATTCAATGCAGGATTGGCAGACGTATATTCTTTATCTATAAAAATAGAACGGTACACACTGTCGTGCCTGCCACCCTTCAGTACAAATGCAGTATCAATGCAGTTGTCTTTGCCGGTAACCACTAAGTACGGGTCGTATTCGCCAACAATTTTATAATGGTGAATAAAATTATTCCAGCGCGTTGAATCTCGTTTACCATCGCCAAAATGCCACACAAATTTTTTGATGAGACTGAATGGTTGCTGTGTTTGATTGATAAAGGTAACAGGCGTACTGTCGCACCTGGGGAAAATACTGGTAGCAAAGGCTATAGGCTGCCACCTGGGCTGCAGGTAAACCGAATCCTTTTTCTCGAGGCGGTTAACACAACCATTGGTATCGGTTACTTCAACCACCATCGTATACAGGTGGCCAAAAAAATCAACCGTGTTTTCATAGCAAACATCAGATTGAAGCGGAGCATTATCAATTTGCAGGTAGCCGTTGCTAAGCTGCCACACACGCTGCCTGAGTGGCGCGCCTGATGCACCCGGAACGGATAAATCGAGAATACACAGTTTGTTGTTTTTATAACACAGCGAATCGTCTGATTGAATGACGAAATTGGCTACTGGCAGTGCCAGAACCTTAATAGGCTGACCAGTATTGCTGCAGGTGCCGCCACCGCTAAGGTTAACGGTAAGCGTGGGAGTAAACGTTCCGGTGGTGTTATATTTATAAATAACTACCGGCTGCGTGCTGGTATTTCCATCGCCAAAATTCCATGAATAGGAAACGGGCGTGCCGCCTGTAACTGCAGCAATCAGTGTAACCGTATTGCCTAAACAAACAGTTTGAGTGCTTGCGGTAATATTGCACGTTTGTGCTGCAACTGAAAGTATGCCCGACAGAAAAAATGAAAGGCTAAGTAATAAACGCATATACGTTCACAAGATAACTATATTTATAAAATAGTTGCAACAGCTAATTCTAAGAAGATTCTTAATAAAACCTACACCGTGTTTTGCTAATGATTATTTACTTTTGAAGTGTATGTATAAAATTCACTATTTCGTGTGGTTGCTATTTGCTTTCATTACTGTGAACGCACAAACCGACAGCAAAACAGAAAATGAGAAAGGAAACCGTATTATTAATATACAGTTTCACTACACCTACACCGAACCATCGGCCGACCTGGCCAATCGTTTCGGATATTTTCACAGCATAGGTACAGGAGCTTTGTACAAAAGCGCCAATCACTGGCTGGCAGGTGCCGAACTTTGCTATCAGTTTGGCGATATTGTAAAGGAACCTAATTTATTTAATAACCTGGTGGCAAGCACCGGTGCCATTATGAACAGCGGAGGTTACCTGGCTGAGTTGAGTGTGGGTCAGCGTGGTTTCTATACTACCGCCCGTTTCGGCCGTATGTTTCCGGTAAGCAGCACAAACAGAAATACCGGATTTATAGCAATGGTTGGTATTGGGTACTATACCCATAAAATTTACATCAACTCGCGCGATAACGACATTCCACCGCTTAGTCCTGAGCTGCGCAAAGGATACGACAGACTTTCGGCTGGGCCGGCTTTTTCACAAACCATCGGTTACATGCACCACAGCCGCAGCCGTTTCTATAATTTTTATGCAGGCATTGAACTGATGCAATCTTTTACCACCAACCTGCGTGGCTTTAATTATGATCAGATGGCATACGATACCAAAACCTATCAGGATTTTACGTATGGTTTTCGCTTTGCATGGATGATACCCATTTACCTAAGCTCCAATTCATCTGACGAATACTATTTTAAATGATTCACGCAATCGGTTTAATTGCATACATACTAGCCACCCGAAGCTATTTTGCGCTTTTACATATTGCTGCCTTGTTTAATGACAAAGCAAAAAGAGCAGTAGACGGCCGTAAAAACTGGAAACATGAATTAGGACTAAAAGCTTCAAAGCTTGGTAAAGAGCGGATCTGGTTTCACTGCGCATCGCTGGGCGAGTACGAACAGGCTAAACCTGTGATGGAAATTATTCGTGCACAAAAACCCGATATAAGTATTGTAGTCAGTTTTTTCTCACCGTCTGGCTACGACATTCGCAAAAACGACCCTCTCCCCGATTTGGTTTGCTATTTGCCATTTGACACTGCACACAACGCGCAAACCTTTATCCGGCTAGTACAACCAACGCAGGCCGTGTTTGTCAAATATGAGTTCTGGCATTTTTTTCTTCGGGAACTGAATACTCACAAAATTCCTGTTTACCTCATTGCGGCACACTTCAGGGCCGATCAGATTTTTTTCAAGTGGTACGGAACATTTTACCGCTCATTACTAAAAAGGTTTCATACCATATTTTGCCAGTTTGAATCGGACAAAACGCTGCTGAACAATATTGGTATAAATAGCTACGAGCAGTGTGGCGATACCCGATACGACCGCGTTATTGAGACGGTAAAACAAATGCAGCCCATATCTGCAATAGCCGATTTTAAAAACAACAATCAACTGCTGGTACTTGGCAGCAGCTATACACAGGAAGAAAAAATCACGGCCGAATGGTTAAGCAATCATCCAAATGTAAAAGTAATTGTAGCACCTCATGAAATAAATGAGCAACGCCTGTTAGAGATAGAACGCATATTTCAGCACATTGTATGCATAAGATACTCAAAATATAATGCTGATTTTAATGGACGCGTACTGATTATCGATAATGTGGGCATGCTGTCGCGCATATATAATTATGCAGATATGGCATTTATAGGTGGTGGATTTGGAACAAAAGGCTTACACAACATACTGGAAGCACTTGCATTTGGCTGTCCTGTGGTATTTGGTCCTAATCATAAAAAGAAATTTCCCGAATCAGAAATGGCTGAACAATTTGGTGTAGCGCGAACTGTTACTTGTACTGCCGACTTAGATGCTGCTTGGAATTCATTCATTTCGTTAAACAGCAACTCATCAGGTATAAAAGAGGATTCCATTGCTTTTATTCATCAGCATAGTGGAATTTCGGTAAGGATATACAGCCACTTATACCCTAATTAAGCCATTTATCAGGCAAATCATCTTCCTTATTGCTTTTTTATTGAAAATTTTTGTCCCTGTGAATCAATCACTTATCTACCTATTAAAATAATTTAACCGTATGAGTTGCTTTTTAACAGTATAAACTGCATACATTGCATAATGAATAGCAAATACAACTGCATATGAAAAAATTAATCCTAACCTTGTCAATCTCATTCGGTTTAATGAGTTGCCAAAAACAAACTCCGGTAGCTGACATGACAGTTTCAAAAACTGTTGTAACTGTAGGTGAAATTATTGAATTCAGTAATCTTTCATCCAACTGCGACATTTCAGTCATAAACGTGGATGGTGAGGGTACTTACAATAAAAGTATCCGCGTAGGTGAAGATTTTGAAGCAGATGACCGCTCATTTCTATTTTCCTATGACCGCCCCGGAGAATATATTATAAAAGTAATAGCTGAAAACACATCAACATTTTCAGGTACCAACTTCTCTACCAAAGAGATACGTATTAAGGTAAATCCGGTTGCCGCAAAAAATTAAGAAATCCTTTTCATAAGTAGTAGGGATAGGTTCGTATTCGGCAGAAGTACTTTACTTCTTGCCGAATATTGAACTGAGCCCCGGCAGCATAGCACTCATCACTGCCTTCATTTCACTTTGGGCCACATTATCAGCTTGTTCCATAGCATCATCAATGGCCATTATCAACAAATCCTGCAATTCCTCTTTCCTGTCTGCCTGCATCAATTCGTCCGATATTTCAATTTCTTTGATTTTACGGTTACCGTCAGCCGTAACTTTTACCTTATCGCCTGAAGCGCTTCCGGTTACAGCAATATTTGCCAAACGTGTTTTTACTGCATCGGCCTGTTTTTGAGCTTCGTTTAGTTTATCGAACATAGGTGTATATAAAAATATGTGTGCGCAAAAATACCCGTTTTAACTAAACCTATATATTGCAACACAGAAATTGCACGAATGATTATGAAAAAAAATATACTGATAGTACTGGTTTCCTTGATAGCACTGAATACACAGGCTCAAGTTGATTCTACAGCCACCGATGAGGAGGACTTTAGTCAATACGCCAATATGGAATTGTCGGGTGGGGCTAAACGCTTTTGTACGTCAAAAGTGCTGGGTATGAGTCCTAATAAACTCATCTCGCTGGGCTACGATTTTCAAACTGCCCACACGCTGGATAATACAGACCCTAATGCTGCAAAAGCCGAATCAAAAACCGGCAATGCCCGCATATCTGCAGCACATGGCGTGCGTGTAGCCGCCAACTTTCCGTTGCTGTCCAATACAAAGTGGTTAATAAACCTGGGCGGAAATTACTGGCAAACGCAATACGACATGAGCAGCCACAGCAAAGACAATTACTTTATTCATCAACTGCACCACCACCCGCTGAGCACGCTGGGGCTTAACCTAACTGTATTCAAGCCGCTTGACGAAAAGCATTTTATTCTGGCATTCGTGTCGGCCGATGCCAACGGCAACTTTGTTTTGTTCGATAATCAGATCGGCAATTATATTGAGCGTTCGAAATATACGGTGGTAGGATTTTACGGCTGGAAACGTTCCGATTTATCCATGATAGCCGTGGGTGCTTCACGCACGTATCGTCCGGGTGCGCTGGGCATTATTCCCCTTATTTTATTTAATCACACTTTTGAAAACCGCAAATGGGGCATCGAATCGTTATTTCCGGCCAGGTTAAATGTTAGGCGTTCATTTAATCCGCGAAACCTGCTCATGTTCGGGTATGAACTGGAAGGTAACAGCTACTCCATCATTAACCGTGCTACGGGTGTAAGTCCTTACGGGCCGCTTGAACTCAGACGCTCAGAACTGCGTCCGCGAATTACCTACGAAAAATCCCTGGCAGGATTTATCTGGCTTTCGGTGCAGGCAGGTTATCGCATTGCCTACAATTTCAATATTGACGACAAAGATTACTTCAGGCTGATAGGTAGCGACAGACCGTATTATATGGAAAACACATTAGGCGGAGCATTTTACTTTAATGTGAGCCTGAACTTAGTGAGTCCATAATTTTTCAACAATTTTCGGTATGGTCAAATAACGCGGTAAATTTGGTGTGTGATACCTCGCTCAAAAGTTGATGAAATATTAGATGCCGCCCGCATTGAAGATGTGGTGGGCGATTACGTTTCGCTGAAAAGACGTGGCTCTTCGCTGCTTGGGCTATGCCCGTTTCATAACGAAAAAACTCCTTCATTCAACGTATCGGTTGCCAAAGGCATATACAAATGCTTTGGCTGCGGAAAAGCCGGAAATGCTATCAACTTTGTGATGGACTATGAGCATCTCGACTTTGTAGGTGCGCTAAAAGTACTGGCCGACAAGTACGGAATAGAATTGCCGAAACAAGAAGTAAGCAGCGAACAGATACTGGAAGAAAAACGGCAGCAGTCAGAAAAAGAAAGTTTGCAGGTGTTGAATAATTATGCCGAAACCTATTTTGCCGACACGTTGCATAACGATGACGAGGGCAAACTGATAGGACTTTCATACTTTGAAGAACGTGGTTTCAGGCCCGATATCATTTCAAAATTCAAACTCGGCTTTGCCAAAGAATCGTGGGATCATTTTACTGAGAGCGCACTGCGCAACGGATACAGCAGCGAACTGTTGATTAAGGCGGGCTTAAGCAAATCAAGCGAGCAGGGAAAAATTTATGATGCATACCGCGCACGGGTTATTTTTCCTATACACGGCCTGAACGGAAAACCCATAGCATTTGCCGGACGCATACTGAAAAGCAAAGATGAAAAAAGTCCGAAGTATGTTAACTCGCCAGAAACGGTTCTTTACTACAAAAGCAACGAACTGTACGGATTGTACTTTGCTCGCACTGCCATATCAAAAGCTGATTCGGTTTATCTGGTTGAAGGCTACACCGATGTTATCAGCCTGCATCAGGCGGGTATTGAAAATGTGGTGGCCTCATCGGGAACATCACTTACCGAAAATCAAATAAAACTGATTAAGCGCTTTACCGAAAATGTATGCGTGCTGTACGATGGCGATGCTGCAGGTATTAAGGCTTCATTGCGCGGAACCGATATGCTGCTGGAAGCCGGACTCAATGTAAAGATTGTATTGTTTCCGGATGGCGAAGATCCGGACAGCTACAGCCGTAAGGTGGGCTCGGAAGCATTCGATATATTTTTGAGTGAAAACAAGCAGGATTTTATCCTGTTCAAAACCGGATTATTGAAAGACGAAGCCGGCAATGATCCCGTTAAACAAGCCGAACTCGTTCGTGATATCGTAAGCAGCATTAGTAAAATACCAGATGCATTCAAGCGGTCGAACTTTATAAAAGCGTGCAGCCGATTGCTGAAAGTAGAAGAGCAATTGCTGATTGCCGAATCGAACCGTTTGCTGCGCAGCAAGGCCGCACAGGAGGCTCGCACTACCCTGCCCCCGCCTGCCGAACAGCCATTGAATTATGAGCAGGAAATCAAATCGCTGGTTCAGTTGCAAAGCAACGATTCGCAGGAACGTGATTTGCTTCGTGTGATGCTGAAATACGCTACACAAATGATGAACGATACAGAAAATGTAGCTCAATATGCTTTTCGTGAACTGGCTGAATCCGATATTGTCATTGAAAATCCGGTAATCACCGATATTCTTAAACTTATACACGCACAGCTGCACAACAACGAATTGAACATGCAAAGCTTACTGCATGCCGATGATCCTAAACTAACGCAGGTGGTAGCCGATATGATGAGTGAAAATCTGGAGGTGAGCCCCCACTGGAGTCAATATGATGTGGATATGGAACCCATGGAAACATATTTCAAACAGGATGTAGAACAGGCTCTGCTTATGCTCAAGGTTAAGCACATCAATAAACTAATTGATGAAAACCAACTGGAATTTAACCAGGCTAAAACGGATGAGGAAGTATACGCACTGCAACAGGTTCATGCGCATTTGCTGATGCAGCGCAGCGAATTGCTGAAACCGCGCGGTACGGTACTTATAAAATAAACAACAGTTACTTCAGGTTAAACACCGAACTGTTTACCAGTTTGCCATCCAGATACACATCTACCATGTAACTGCCCGGAGCCAATAAACGCTGATCGTTTTCGTAGGCCATGCAAATGTTTTGCTTAGAGCCATCGTAAGTAAATTTATAGGAAGCCGTTGAATTTAATGTTTCACCATTGGTACCGGTAAATTCGCTTTTTGTTAACCCTCCCAGTATTTTACCTCCCGGCTCGGTTATTACGATGTAGGCCATTTTATCTCCGGTTTGTGCAACAGCATTATCCATTACTGAAAAGCATACTTCTATTTTATTGGTACGCTTGGCAATAGCCGATTCTACATAACGGCCTGAACTCTTCTTCTTAAAGCTGGCTACTTTTACATATTCAGCTTTCAGTTCTGAAGCTACAGTTACTTTTTGCTGCAAATTCTTTTTATCTTCATTCAACGACTGCACTGATTGTGTCAGGGCCTCATTTTGCGACTTTAGCAAATTGTTTTCGGTAATCAGCTGATCTATACGTTCCAGGTAGTTCTCACGCATTTTGCGCAACTCGGCCAGCTCAGCATTCAGTTTCTTATTCAGTTTATCAATATCTTTTTCTTTAGACAGCAGCTTGCGTATTTTTCTTTCCTGCTCTGCTATTTGCGCATTGGCATCATTCAGCAAACTATCCAGGTTGCCGGCAATACCTCTGTACTTTTCCAGTTCCATTTCCATGGATGACAATTCACGCTCAAGTTCTACCCGCACCACCAGCATACTGTCAATACGCGATTCGCAACTAACTACAGTAGTTGTATGGTTATTAAACTGATAAACGTTGGCTGCAATTGATAGCAGAAGCAAAAGGCCTATAATTAGGGATGGTTTACTGTTTTTGTTCGTAGTGCTCATGTGTGATATGAATTTATATCACAAAAATAGTCTTTGAAATGAAATATCAATTCATCTTTTACATTTGTGACAGAATGAAGTATTTTATTTTAGCCGGTGAAGCCAGCGGTGATATGCACGGCAGTAATTTAATCAGGTCAATCACGGCTAAGGATACGCATGCAACTGTGTATTGCTGGGGCGGCAATGCCATGCAAAAAACGCCTGCACAGTTTTTAAAGCACTACTCCGAATATTCCGTTATGGGTTTTGCAGAGGTGCTGCTAAAACTAAATAAAATCAAACAAACGCTGGATGAATGCAAGGCGACTCTGCTAAGGCTGAAACCGGATGTGGTTATACTCATTGATTTTCCGGGCTTCAATTTGCGTATGGCTGAATTTTGCCACACACAGGGCATTAAGGTTATATACTACATTTCGCCTAAGGTGTGGGCATGGAAAAAGTCGCGGGTAAAGAAAATGGAAAAGTATGTAAACCTGTTGCTCATCATCTTTCCGTTCGAGCAAGAGTTTTTCAGCGAATACTCGGTGCCATACAACTATGTAGGCAATCCATTGCTGGATGCGGTTCACACGTTTGAAAAAAATACGCATTTCTACACCGATACAAAACTTGATCACCGGCCTATCATAGCCTTGCTGCCCGGCAGCCGCATGCAGGAAATAAAACGGATGATGCCCGTTATGCAGGAAATTACTCATCTTTTTCCCGACTATCAGTTTGTAATTGCAGGTGCACCGGCCATTTCAGAAAACGTGTATAAACCATACCTATCTGCCAATTGCCGCATGGTAAGCGGACAAACCTATCAGCTGCTGGCGCATGCACACGCGGCCATTGTATGCAGCGGCACCGCCACACTGGAAACTGCTTTGTTCAATGTTCCGCAGGTATGTGGCTACAAGGCCAATACCCTTTCATACTTCATTGCCCGAATGCTGGTAAACATTAAATTCATATCGCTGGTCAACTTGTGCATGAACCGCAAAGTGATTACTGAATTGATTCAATACGACTGGAACGTAAGCCGTGTATACGATGAACTGAAAAAAATTCTGGACTCTGCTTCAGCTGAACGCAAACAAATGATGACTGATTACCGTGAACTGAAAACGCTGCTTGGCGATATGGGCGCGAGTGACAGAAGTGCAGATGCCATCATTCAGTTTCTATCGGCTGATACGCATTGATGTGAATGCGGTTTTTGCAAAATGCATATTCATAAGCCATGTTGCTGGCCAATACAGTTGTTCGTCCGGCACGTAATTTTTCAATATTGTCGCAATACCACTTAATGCCCGCCTCGTCTAAGTTGGCTGTGGGTTCATCAAGCAAAACAAGGTCAGATGCCGAGAACAATGCCAAAGCTAGTTTAAGGCGTTGCTTCATGCCCGATGAAAAATTTCGGATGAGTTTATTTTTAGCCGATAGCAACTGCAGTTCATTTATTGCTTCATCAAATCCTGCCATTTTTTCTTTGAATGTAAAATGAAATTGTATGGCTTCATGCAGTGTCATCAACTCGGGCAATTCAACGTAAGGTGATGCAAACGAGGTATGTGATGCAACCTCATCTTGTGGCAGTGCAGTTCCGTTTACCGAATAAGCAATACTCCCAAATGTGGGTGCTACATAAGAATATATGAGTTGGATTAATGTAGATTTTCCGCTTCCGTTGGCTCCGGTTATGGCCAGGCAATCTCCAGGTTCAAGGTTGAACGACAGGTTCCTGAATAAGATGTGATCCCCGTAACGTTTACCCAGATTATGCGCTTCTATCCGCATGGCTGTATGTTAACTGCGTTTAATCTGAAAGCCTTTCATCACTCCGCGTTCCGACATTTTGATGAACGTAAGTATTTCATCACGTTCAGCCGAAGCAGGCTTTTCGGCTTCTATTATTTTTAGTGCTTTGCCAATATTGGTATTATGCACAAACAGCGTTCTGTAAATATCCTGTATCTCGTTTATTTTTTCCATTGTAAATCCGCTGCGCCTCAGTCCTATTGAGTTCACTCCTTCATACGACAACGGATACCTTCCCGATTTGGTAAATGGCGGAACATCTTTGCTCACCATCGAGCCTCCTTCAATCATTACATGACGGCCAATTTTTACAAACTGATGCACGGCACACAGCCCTCCTATTCTTGCATTATCTGCTATGTCAACGTGGCCTGCTACCTGCACTCCGTTGGCTATAATCACATTATTTCCCACTATCACATCGTGAGCCAAATGAACATAAGCCATAATGAGGCAGTTGTTGCCCACTTTGGTAATCATCTTATCTACCGTACCTCTGTTGATGGTTACACATTCGCGTATGGTGGTATTATCGCCAATAACTACGGTCGATTCTTCGCCATTGAATTTTAAATCCTGCGGAACTGCCGCTATTACCGAACCCGGAAATATTTTGCAGTTATTGCCAATTCGTGCACCCGGAAAAATGGTGACGTTTGAGCCTATCCACGAACCTTCACCAATTGTTACGTTTTTATGAATTACAGTGAACGGTTCTATCACCACGTTTTGAGCTATTTTAGCTTGTGGGTCTATGTATGCCAGCGATTGAATCATTGTTTAGGTATTATTTTTTTGCAACCTGCGCCATCAGTTCAGCCTCACACACCATCTTTTCGCCTACAAAAGCGGAAGCCTTCATCACACACACACCTCTGCGCACAGGTGCTATCATATCAAGTTTTAAAACAAGTGTATCGCCAGGTATAACCTTTTCCTTAAACTTGGCGTTGTCAATTTTCATGAAGTAGGTATTGTAATTATGCGGGTCTTCTACCTGCGACAGAATAAGAACTCCGCCTGCCTGTGCCATGGCTTCAATGATGAGCACACCGGGCATAACCGGGTTGTTGGGAAAATGTCCGGGAAAGAAAGGCTCGTTATACGTCACATTTTTTACTGCTACAATATGGTTTTTGCCTATGTCAATAACCTTATCAACCAACAGAAACGGATATTTATGCGGCAGTATTTGCGCAATTTGCTGTGAACTTATCACAGGTTCTTTATTCGCGTCATAACGTGGCACGTACACATTGCTGCGTGTTTTCTTTATCAGGGCTTTAATTTTTTTGCCAAAGGCCACATTGGCCGCATGTCCCGGACGCGCTGCCATAATTTGCGCTTTTATAGGTGTGCCTATAAGGGCCAGGTCACCAATTAAATCAAGCAGTTTATGCCTTGCAGGCTCGTTGTGAAAACGCAATTCTACATTATTCAAAATGCCTTCACGCTTTACTTCTACCCTGGGTTTGTTAAACATTTTGGCCAAATGCTCCAGTTCATTTTCCTGTATCACACGGTCAACTATTACAATGGCGTTGTTTAAATCGCCACCGCGAATCAGGTTATTGTTGTAAAGCATTTCCAGTTCGTGCAAAAAGCAGAACGTGCGGCACGATGATATTTCCGGTTCAAACTCTTTCAGGCTGGTTATGGATGCATGCTGGCTGCCAAGTACGGGCGAGTTGTAGTCAACCATTACGGTTAACCTATAATCGTCAAGCGGCATGGCTATCATCTCTACTTCCCTGTCTTGTTCGTGGTAGTAAATATTTTGTGGTATAGAAAAGTATTCACGGTCGGCATCCTGCTTTTGTATGCCTGCATCTTTCAGTGCCATGATAAAAAATTGCGCACTTCCATCCATGATGGGCGTTTCTTCGGCATTAATCTGCACCAGGCAATTGTCAATTTCAAGTCCGGCCAGCGAAGCCATCACATGTTCAACCGTAGCTACTTTTCCTCCGTTTTGCTCCAGTGTTGTTCCGCGTGATAAGTCGGTAACATTGTCTACATCGGCATCAATTATAGGCTGACCCGGCATATCTACCCGCTGAAATTTGATACCGAAATTTTCGGGAGCCGGATTAAATACCAACGTCACTTCTACTCCGGTATGAAGTCCGACACCGCTAAGGCTTACCGATTTTTTTATGGTTTGTTGTTTCACTCTCCTTGTTTATTAATCTCGTTTAGTTGTTTTTCCAATTCTCTGATGCGTTTTTCCAAATCGGGCAACGACTTCAGCGTTGCATACGCACGCAATGCCTTTCCGTATTCAAAGGCCGGGTATCCAAACCATTTCTGGTTGGGTTCTTTTATGCTGTTGCTCACACCGCTTTGTGCACCGAAAACGCTTCCATCGGCTATGGTAATGTGACCTACAAAACCTACCTGCCCGGCAACAATGCAGTGTTTGCCAATTTTTGTACTGCCGGCTACGCCCGACTGTGAAGCAATAACTGTATGATCGCCAATTTCTACATTATGCGCTATTTGCACCAGGTTATCCAGTTTTACGCCTTTGCGAATGATGGTGCTACCCATTGTGGCGCGGTCAATGGCACAATTGGCTCCAATTTCTACATCGTCTTCAATATGCACATCGCCTGTTTGTGGAATTTTTTTGTACGACCTGTCGGCTTGCGGAGCAAAACCAAAACCATCGCTGCCTATTACCGTGCCCGAGTGTACAATGCACCTCGCGCCAATATGAATATCATGATATACCTGAACACCACTGAAAAGTATGGTGTGGTCGCCTATTACGCTTCTGTCGCCTATGTGCACACCGGGAAAAATTTTGCATCCCTTGCCTATTTTCACATCCTCGCCTATGCTTACCAGTGCTCCAATGTAAGCATCGTCAGCTACCTGTGCGGTTTTTGAAACCACTGCATGAGGCGATACTCCTGTAAGCTGAGCAACCGAACCGGCAAACTGCTCCAGCAAGCGGGTAAAGGCTGCGTATGCATTCTCCACACGTATCAAGGTGGTGGTAACAGGCTGCGCAGGAACAAAGTCTTTATTTACGAGTACGGCTGTGCTTTGCGTTTCATACAGGTAAGGCTCATACTTGGGATTGGATAAAAAGGATAACGCCCCCGGCTTTCCTTCTTCAATTTTTGCGACCTGATGCAGCAAGGCCGATGAATCGCCTTCAACATCTCCGTTTAGTAATTTAGCAATCTCTGCTACAGTTAGTTGCATGCAGTTTTAAAAGTGTTTACAATCGGGCAAGTTATTACTTTTTAGGATAACATAAAAAGTATTTCCTAACAGGCTGCGTAAGAGCGGTAATGTTGTACTGGTCAGATGCTTCGGCTATGTCTTTTACCAGTCCGTTTCGGTAAAGCACTTTTATGCTGAATCCTTCGGGGCTGTAGGCTTTATTGGTTACACTGTCGGAAAATACAAAATAGGACGCATCCTGCTCGCTTATGTTCAGTTGTGTGGCCGCTGCTTTGTAAAGTGTTTGTATATAATCCCGGTCAAAGGGCTCATTGCTGATTTCAATAGCCGGCAAGTTTCGCTGGGTAAGTTTTGTGCACAGCATGCGCAATACGGGGTCATCATCGGTGCTCCATACTTTTATGCTGGCAAAAACATCAAAGTCGTCAAGCCTGCTGTACATGTCAAGCATGTGCGGGTTGTTCAGAAACTCGTATTCCGTTACACGGTTTTGCAAAAAATAACTGAATGCCGGTGTAGCAAACAATTGTTTTCCGTTTTGCACCAAATATGAAGCACGTTCAAGCGTTTTTACCAGCACAGCCTCAGCGGCAATCACCGTTTTGTGCAGGTAAACCTGCCAGTACATAAGCCTGCGTGCTATCAAAAACTTTTCAATGGAATAAATGCCTTTTTCATCAATAACCAGTTCGCCTTCGTGCACATTCAGCATATTGATGATGCGGTCGTGGCCTATAACGCCCTCCTGCACACCGGTATAAAAGCTGTCTCTGCGCAGGTAATCAAGCCTGTCCATATCAAGCTGACCTGAAACCAGCTGATGCAAGAAACGCCTGGGGTACTCATCTTTAAAAATCTGAATGGCCAGCGACAACTTGCCCGAATACTCGCGGTTTAGCGCCTCCATAAATGCCAGCGAAATGGCCTCGTGCGATACATCTTTTATAATTACCCGTTCAAGTGTGTGCGAGTATGGCCCGTGGCCAATATCGTGAAGCAACGTGGCCAAACAAACGGCCTCGGCCTCTTCATCGCTGATGTCAATGCCTTTGCTGCGCAAAATATCAACGGCCTGCCTGGTCAGGCTCATGGCTCCTATTACATGCTGAAAACGTGTGTGCTGTGCACCCGGATACACCAGTGACGATAGCCCCAGTTGCTTGATGCGCCTAAGGCGCTGAAAGGACGGATGCTCAATGATATCGTATATAAGCGGTGAGTGTATGGTTACAAAACCATATACCGGATCATTAATTATTTTCTTTTTATTGGTTACTGTGTGCACACTAATTGCGTGTTAATTCGTTTACTTTCGTAGCGCAACAAAAATAGATTTTTATGCAACAAACCCGCATTTTATGGGCCGATGATGAAATAGATTTGCTTAAACCGCATATTGTTTTTTTAAACAACAAGGGCTACACCGTTGATAAGGTTACCAGTGGCAACGATGCCATTGATGCCTGCTCACGTGAGAATTATGATATTATTTTTCTGGACGAAAACATGCCCGGACTGTCAGGACTGGAAACCCTGGCCCGCATTAAAGCTTTACACCCCGATGTGCCGGTAGTTATGATTACCAAAAGCGAGGAAGAACACATCATGGAAGATGCCATTGGCAGCAAAATAGCCGACTACCTCATTAAGCCGGTAAACTCCAACCAGATATTGCTTTCTATTAAAAAACAGCTCGACAACAAAAGGCTGATAACCGAAAAAACCGCACATACCTACCAGCAGGAGTTTAGGCAAATAGGCATGGACCTGATGGATGTGACCACAGCCGAACAGTGGATGAACCTTTACCGAAAGCTTATTTACTGGGAAATGGAACTGCAGCGCAGTGGCGATACCGGCATGGATGAAGTGATGGCGATGCAAAAAACAGAGGCCAACCGCGAATGGACAAAATTTGTAAAAAACCACTACGTTAATTTTTTGCGCCAGCCCGATGCCGAAACCCCGGCTATGAGCCATACGGTGTTGAAGAAAAAACTGCTTCCGTTACTGACTGATGAAACCCCAACCTTTTTGCTGGTGCTCGACAATTTTCGCTACGACCAGTGGAAGGTGATACAGCCCATTGTAAATGAGTATTTCAAAATAGTGAGCGATGACATGTACCTGAGCATTTTGCCTACCACCACACACTATGCACGCAATGCCTTATTTGCCGGCATGATGCCGTCTGATATAGAAAAAATATACAGCGACCTGTGGGTAAATGAACAGGATGAAGAAGGCAAAAATCAGCATGAAGAAGATTTGTTAAAAGCGCAACTGAACCGCTCAGGATTCAAGGAAAAAATAGCGTACACCAAAATTACCAACCTGGATGCGGGTAAAAACCTGATTGATCAGATTCCCAACATGTTTAACAACCGCCTGAATGCCATAGTTTACAACTTTGTAGATATGCTTAGCCACGTGCGCACCGAAATGAATGTGATGAAAGAACTGGCCGAAGATGAAGCTGCCTACCGCAGCATCACTGCATCGTGGTTTGAACATTCGCCTTTGTTTGATGCCTTGAAACGCATGGCCCAAAAACCTGCCCGACTAATTATAACAACCGACCACGGAAGTATACGTGTGCACGATGCCGTAAAAATTGTAGGCGACAAAGCCACCAGCACCAACCTGAGGTACAAACAGGGAAAAAATTTGAGTTACAACGAAAACGAATTGTTTACCATCAAAGATCCCTCGCAGGCTTTTTTGCCCCGACAAAATGTGAGTTCACGCTTTGTATTTGCCTACGAAAATTCGTTTATGGCCTACCCCAACAATTACAATTACCATGTAAAGTTGTATCAAAATTCATTTCAGCATGGGGGCATTTCGCTGGAAGAAATGCTGATACCTTTTGTGGTGCTTGAAAGCAAAGGATAAAAACCGTGTGTATGAAAATAGCCGAAACACCTGCCCCGCCCTACTATGCCGTTATTTTTACATCCATTCGCAGCGATAACCCGAACGGATATGCCGAAACAGCTGCACGAATGATAGAGCTGGCCAACGGACAAGAAGGATTTCTGGGTGTAGAAACAGCCCGTGAGGAAGTTGGCATTACTGTGTCGTACTGGCGCGATGAAGAAAGCATACGAAAGTGGAAACACCACGCTGAACACACGCTGGCAAGGGAAAAAGGCCGAACTGCATGGTACACCTCATTTAAAACCCGTGTGGCACGGGTTGAACGCGATTATGGGTTTGAGGTGGGTGGATAAAGGTTAGGGAAATTCTGCGGGGGGGGGGCAATACGCAAAGGACATTTAACTTCTTGCACAAACAGAACATTACTGCGATTTGTGAGGCGGTGGTTGTGTGAGGTTACTTACTAGTAATTTTTTTTATCAGGTATTACACCTCGTATACCACCTCTAGGCTCTTCAACATCTCCAATATAGCGTGGTATTAAATGTATATGTACATGAGGAACTGTTTGACCTGCGGCTTCACCTACATTAATTCCAACATTGAAGCCGTCAGGCTTAAATCTGGCAGTAACTATTTCTTTAACTTTATTTAGCATTAACATACAAGCAGCTTGTTCTTTGAAGATTAAGTCAAAATAATCAGCACAATGCCTTTTGGGGATTATTAAAGCGTGTCCAATATTTACTGGGTATTTATCATAGATAGCATATGCAGTTGCTGACTCAACAATAAGCTCTCTTTCTGTATCAGGATTACAAAATGGGCAATCCAGTTTTTCAGTTCTTTTTAATTGATTGTAATGCTGATATTCATAAATCTCAGAATTCTCATTTTTGAAAATTGATTTTGAATTCAAAACTACGTTACATTGATAAGTTTTTTTTTGATGAATTTTGTGTATCCTAAAACCTTCATATTGTATATCTCGTCTTACTGCGATATAAACTTTCCCTTTTGGTTTAATAAGATTAGATAACTCCATTAATACACTAGCTTGTTCCTCTAGCATCAAAACATTCAAGACATAAAAGCAGATTATAGTGTCATACCTCTTTTTAGGATAATCCGGAAAGTAATGCTTATCATAACCTTCAATGTTTAGTCCTTTTTCTTTAAGTAATTTCACATCGTTTCCAAAACCGCAACCAAAATCTAATACTTCACCAACTAACAGTTTTTTATTAAGTAAAATTTTAGCTGGGAAAGAAAGCTTATCTCTCTCCTTTGCAGTTAAGTGGCTGTTCGGGTTTGATTTTAAATTTTCCATTCTTCGTAACCACGTTTAGAAATTAAATAATCACAGCTGCTTTGCAACTGTTTAATTCCTGTTGATTTCCATGAGTTATAAGGATTGTTACCTAATAATGCAATTTGTATTTCATTCTTGAATCTTTGATTTTGGTTTTCATTCAAGATACTCCAATAGTTAATAATCAAACCTTTCTGCTTTTCTATCAATTCGGGTGAAGGAATTTTATCTCGTTTTTGATTGTTTATTTTAGAATCTGATGGCAGTAAATTCCACAAATCATTATTCTTCCAAACCGAAAATGGAATCATATGATCAAGATCATATGATAAAATTCTTTTACCTGTCCAAACACAGTGTACATTACCTTCTCGTTTAAGAATATCGTTGTAAATTTTTTTTGATTCTGCAATTTGTCTTTCAGTTATTGGACTTTTCAAAACCTCATTCACTACTTTTTCAAGTGAAATATTCTTGCCTGAAGCATTCACAGAAAACTCAGCCCACTTAAAAAGAATAGAATCTTGTCCGTTTATAAAACTGCCCAAAACTTTAAAAGCATCATAATACTCTTTAGGAATTGAAAATGTTCCGAAATTTAAAATCAGAAACTCTAAATCGATTTTTGTTATTTTTCGATTTGAATACCCTGTTTCAAAATTGAAAATAGAATAATAATCATTACTGATTGAACGACCAATATATTTCATTGGCATTTTTGTAATTGTATCACGAAGTTTTTTTACTAACGAAAAAAAATCGGATTGTAAATTTTTAGGAATGCCATTGCTCTTTAAATCATTGTAAAATGTAGAGAAACCACCACTAGACTTGTAGTCAGATATAATTCTTGCAAATTGAGTTTCAAATGCAAGATTAGCTTCACCATTAATTTGTGGAATTATAGTTTGTGATTCCAAAATCGGATAATAGTATAATAGCCATTTCTCAATTAATAGACCTGTAGGAAATTGAGCACGATTATTAGAAAAATAAATGAATGGAGAATTGTCCTGAATAATATCAATTACTCCTCTCAAAAGAGCATACTTGTAGGTTGTTGCCTTACTATCTCTCTCAATAATTTTACTGATATTTGTAAAGACATCATTATTCATATTTGCACTTTTTAATTTTCTTTCACGTGGATGCAGTTGATATATTCACACAGTTCAATTAATAATTGTTCTCTTGCATGTAACGTTGTTAAAATTTCAGAAAAGCATGCCATTCTGCATATAGTTAAAATAATTATTTCAAGATTTAGCGCTAGAAATCCCTAACGTCTTTTGCAGCTGCGCATCAGTTATCAATACTACTAATTTTGTCATAAAAAGCAAACGGGCAATAAAAAAATATTGGTTGCCGGGGCGTACTACCCACACCACGCAAAGCATACAAAAAGTGTAAACACCACGCTGCACATAGGCTGGCAAGGGAAAAAGGCCGAACTGCTTTATGCAGCGGGCTCAATAAAGAATAAGAATTGCCGGTTAATTAAACCGTTTCATGCAGCTTGGCTGCATATTCCATAATCAGGCTTACTGATGTAGGATGTGGATTCAGGTTCACTTCATCCAGCGAGTGAAGCGTTTCTTTCCATTGGCTGAATGTGCCCGCCAAAGCAGGCATGGACTGCAACATGTCCGAAATCTGTTCGGTTTCGGTGGTTTGGTTTTCGGTGTAAAGAAGTTGCAGGAGGTGGTTTTCGGTGTAGTTTTCGCACATAGGCAAATGATGTTTGTAATTGAACAAACATAGAAACGCTGCGTGCGTACACGTAGTATATTTTCCCAAATAAAAATCTGTTTAAAAACAGATAGTCAGGTAATTACACTTTCATTGCCTGTTGCTTGTCCAGCATTTTGCGCAGGTTGTTTAAGGCATAGCGCATGCGGCCCAGTGCGGTGTTTATACTAACACCTGTGGCATCGGCTATTTCCTTAAAACTCATATTGCCCCAGTGGCGCATAATCAGTACTTCGCGCTGCTCATCGGGTAGCAACTTAACCAGTTCCTTGATGTTGCGCTCAGTTTGCTGACGTATCATCGCATCTTCTTTCGACTCTTCGGCAATGTGCAGGTAGCTTAATATGTCGTTGCCTTCGCTGTCGGTAATGGTTACATCGCGCTTCATTTTGCGCAGGTAGTCAATGGTAAGGTTGCGCGCCACACGTGCAGCCCAGGGCAAAAACTTACCCTCTTCATTGTACGAACCGTTTTTCAGGGTGTTCAGTATTTTTATAAATGTTTCCTGAAAAATGTCTTCTGCAAGACTGCGGTCGCGCACCAGCAGGTAAATAGTGGTGTACAAATTGCGCTGATGGCGCTTGATGAGCGTTTCGAGGCACGCATCGTTTCCTTTTAAATAAAGACGGATCAACTCTTGATCACTAATTGTCTGTACGTTCATAAAGCAGTTAAATTAAAGATTGAACGGAAATGAAATTAGTGTAGAGTTATTGCTATAGGCGGTTACTGCTTTATTGTTTTGTTGTTAAATGATATACGAAAATAAGGGTATGATTGTGAAAAACAAGTGCGCATCTCTTAAATTTTTCTTAGAACAGCCTGTAATTATGTAAAACTTTTATGGCGAAACAGCATTATACTACTAAGCCAAGTGTTAGTATTGCAGCAGCAGATGACAAAAGAACGAAACCCAAAACCGAACGAGATTTATATAAAAGGTGCACGCCTGCACAACCTTAAAAACGTAGATGTACGCATTCCGCGCAACAGGCTTACGGTAGTTACCGGTGTTTCGGGCAGCGGCAAGTCATCGCTGGTATTCGATACCCTGTATGCCGAAGGCCAGCGCAGATACGTAGAAAGTTTATCGGCTTATGCGCGTCAGTTTTTGGGCAAAATGAACAAGCCCGAATTAGATTATATACATGGAATAGCACCTGCCATAGCCATTGAGCAAAAAGTGAATACACGCAATCCGCGTTCGACTGTAGCCACCACCACTGAAATATATGATTACCTGAAGTTGCTGTTTGCCCGCATTGGTGAAACCATCTCGCCTGTTTCAGGAAAACCGGTAAAGCGTGATACGGTAGAAAGTGTAACCAACTTTATTGAATCGCATGCCGATGGCACACGCTTTACCCTGCTTACTGCCATACAAAAAAGCGGCAAGGAACTGAACAAAGCACTTGAGGTGTATTTGAAAAACGGATTTACCCGCATACTCATACACGAAACTCCGGTAGATATAGAAGAGTATTTGCAATCGCCTGCCAAAAACAGCAAGCAGGTGTTTTTGCTTATCGACAGATTTTCGGTAACTGCAGATGATGAGGACAACCGAAACCGCATTGCTGATAGTGTTCAAACCGCATTTTACGAAGGCCATGGCGGGTGCACACTGCACCGGTATGACGATAACGGCAAGATAACAGAATGGCATTTCAACAACCGATTTGAATTGGATGGAATCACCTTTGAAGAGCCATCGGTAAATTTTTTCAGTTTCAACAATCCGTATGGCGCATGCAAAACCTGCGAAGGATTTGGTTCAGTTATTGGCATTGATGAAGACCTGGTGGTGCCCGATAAAAGCCGCAGCATTTATGAAGATGCCATAGTGCCGTGGAAAGGCGAGAAAATGAGTGAGTGGAAAACGCACTTCATTCGCCTGTCGGCAAAAAATAAATTCCCCATTCACAAACCCTACCATCAGTTAAGTGCCGAGCAACGTGCTTTTTTGTGGCAAGGCGATAGCAGCTGGGAAGGCGTTGACGGATTTTTTAAAGAACTGGAAAGGCAAACCTATAAAATTCAATACCGTGTAATGCTGGCCCGGTACCGGGGCAAAACCACCTGCCCCGATTGCAAGGGAACACGCTTGCGCAAAGATGCCGGCTATGTTCGCCTGGTAGATGTTTCCATAAAAAAACCCAATGCCTCATCGTATAAAAACCTGAGCGATATATTGCTGATGAGCATTGATGAAGCTGTCAGTTACTTTCACAAACTGTTAGTAAATGAGCACCAAACCAAAATAGCCGAACGCATACGTACCGAAATTCAGTCGCGCTTATCTTTTTTGCAGCAGGTAGGTTTGGGTTATTTATCGCTCAACCGTTTATCGAACAGCCTTTCGGGCGGAGAATCGCAACGCATTAATCTGGCCACTTCGCTGGGCAGCAGCCTGGTGGGTTCCATGTACATACTTGATGAGCCCAGCATAGGACTTCACTCGCGCGATACCGAAAAACTGATACAGGTGCTTCAGCGCCTGCGCGACATTGGCAATACCGTAATTGTGGTTGAACACGATGAAGAAATTATGCGCACTGCAGATAACCTCATTGATATTGGTCCGCTGGCGGGCACACATGGTGGCGAGGTAGTGGCAGCCGGCACTGTGAGCGAAGTGCTTAAAAATAAAAACAGCCTTACCGGTCGTTATTTATCGGGCGAACAAGAGGTGAGTATTCCTGAAAAAAGGCGAAAGGTAAATCAGCAAATTGGCGTAAAGGGTGCACGTCACCACAATTTGAAAAATATTGATGTAAACTTTCCGCTCAATATGCTTACGGTAGTAACGGGCGTATCGGGCAGCGGAAAAACCACGCTGGTAAAAGGCATACTATATCCGGCAGTACAAAAGCATCTGGGCAATTACAGTGGTGAAAAAACAGGTGCATTTGATAAACTAAGCGGTGATTTAAAACACATCAAAGCTGTAGAACTGGTAGATCAAAATCCGATTGGCAAATCATCGCGTTCCAATCCGGTTACATACATAAAGGCTTACGACTCCATTCGTGAGTTATTTGCCAATCAGCCTATGGCGCGGGCACGTGGCTACAAGCCGCAGCACTTTTCCTTCAACGTTGACGGTGGCCGCTGCGAAACCTGCCAGGGCGAGGGCGAAATAACCATCGAAATGCAATTTATGGCCGACATACATTTGCCCTGCGATGACTGTAAAGGACACCGCTTTAAAGACGAGATACTGGATGTAACCTACAACCAAAAAAATATAGCCGATGTGTTGCGCATGACGATTGATGAGGCCATTCAGTTTTTTGAAAACGAAAGAACATTGTCGAATAAACTAAGTCCGCTGCAGGAAGTAGGCCTTGGTTATGTGCAGCTGGGGCAGTCAAGCAATACCTTATCGGGTGGCGAGGCTCAGCGTGTAAAACTTGCATCGTTTTTGGGTAAAGGCAAGCAAACCGAACCGGTGCTTTTCATATTTGACGAACCTACCACAGGTCTTCATTTTCACGACATCAACAAATTGCTCACTTCATTTCAGGCGCTTATCAGGCAAGGTCACAGCATAGTTGTCATTGAACACAACCTGGATGTGATAAAATGTGCCGATTACATAATTGATTTGGGTCCGGAAGCCGGAGATGCAGGCGGAAATCTGGTATTTGAAGGAACACCCGAAGACCTGATAAAAGTAAAAAACAGTTATACCGGAAAGTACCTGAAAGAGAAACTTAGTTAAAATACTCTTTCATACGTTCGAAAAAGCCTTTGTCATTTTTACCGGGATGCGGTTTAAAATTATCGGCATTTCTCAGTTTTTCGAGTACGGCTTTTTCTTCTGAAGTAAGTTTTTGTGGAGTCCACACATTAACATGAATGAGTTGATCGCCTCTGAAATTTGAGTTTAAATCGGGAATGCCTTTGGCGCGCAGGCGAAGAATTTTTCCGGCCTGTGTACCAGCATCTATTTTTACCTTCACTTTGCCTTCTACAGTTGGCACTTCTACCTGTGTGCCCAGTGCGACATCTGCAAAACTGAGGTATAAATCGTATACAATATTTACGCCATCACGTTTCAAAACGTCATCGGCTACTTCTTCAATTACAATAATCAAATCGCCTGCCGGTCCTCCGCCCGGTCCGCTGTTTCCTTTTCCGCTCATGCTTAATTGCATGCCATCGGCCACACCGGCTGGAATATTTACAGTTACAATTTCTTCTTTGCTTACCAGTCCATCGGCACTTACACCGGCCGGACGCTTATCAATTGTTTTACCCGAACCGCTGCACGCAGGGCACGCTGATGTAGTGGCCATTTGTCCCAAAAAGGTTTGAGTAACCCTGCGCACCTGACCTGTGCCGCTGCACGTGGTACAGCTTTTAAAGGTAAGTCCTTCGGCAACCATCATGCGGTTGTACTTCAGTTTTTTCTCCACTCCGTTGGCTATTTCCTGCAGGTTCAGTTTTACCTTGATGCGCACATTACCGCCTCTCACCCCTCCTCTGCCGCCACGGCCACGTGAGTTGCCGCCAAAAAATGAACCAAACGGACTGTCATCGCCAAACACATCACCAAACTGGCTGAATATGTCTTCCATATTCATGCCGCCACCGCTGTATCCGCCACCGCCATAGCCGGCACCCTGGTGTCCGAAGCGGTCATAATTGGAACGCTTTTGCTGATCGCTCAGCACTTCGTAAGCTTCAGCTGCTTCTTTAAATTTATCTTCAGCCTCCTTATTGCCCGGATTTTTATCGGGGTGGTATTTGATGGCCATTTGCCTGTATGCTTTTTTAATTTCATCGGCAGTGGCATTGCGGTTAACGCCTAATATTTCGTAGTAATCTCTTTTGGCCATGTCGGTATTTTATTCTCCTATCACAACTTTTGCGTAGCGTATCACTTTATCTCCAAGGTAATATCCGTTTTCAATCACATCCACAATTTTATCTTTCAGTTCATCAGTGGGTGCAGGTATTTTGGTTATTGCTTCATGAAAATCAGGATCAAACGGTTTGCCTTTTAAATCCTGCATGGGTTTAAGGCCCTTGCCCGTTAATATGCCCACGAGTTTATTCTGTATCAGTTCTACTCCATCTTTCACTGATTTTACATCGGTGGTTCCTTCCATTGATTTGAGGGCGCGTTCAAAATCATCGAGCACGGGCAGCAACGCTGCCAGCACATCCTGATTGGCGGTTTTAAATAACTCAAGCCTTTCGGTGGTTGTTCTGCGTCTGAAATTATCAAACTCGGCATACAGCCTTAAGTATTTGTCTTCAATTTGTCTGAACTCAGCAGACCAGTCTTTTTCGGCTGACTTATTTTCATTCATTTCGTTCAGATCCTGTTCAATTTCTGCCTTCATTTCAGTATCGGGAGTAACCGGTGCATCCTGCACATCTCCGCTCACTACGGGTTCATTGTTTGTTTTGTTGTTGTTTTCTGTACTCATCGCGTTCATTACATGTATGTGACCGGGGTATAATTACAAATGCGTTGCCAATACGCGTAAATTGTCAATTTGGCACAAGGCTGTTGAGTTGCACCAGAAGTGAATCCAGTTGATTACCCCACACATTTCGCTTAACCAGCTTGCCCTTGGTATCGTAAATAAAATTGGAAGGAATTTTTCGCAGCCCGAATGCATCGGCAATGGGCGATTTCCAGCCTTTGGTATCGCACACGTTATTCGGCCAGTGCAGGTCATCCTGCGAAACGGCAATGCGCCACAGCCTTTCCGAATCGTCAAGCGAAACGGCAATAAAAACTACTTCTTTCTTTTTGCGCAGGTTAAACTGACGAATTTTTTCGTAGAGTTCAATTAGTTGTTTGCTTTGCTTGCGGCAGTTGTTGCACCACGATGACCAGAAATACACATATACCACCTTGCCTTGCAATTCGGCTGTTTTCACTGTATCGCCATTCATGTTTACCATTACCACACGCGGAATGCTTTGACCCGAACGATTGCTGTATGCGGGGCTAAACGGCCCCGGCATCCACCAGTATGTAAACAGAAGAAAAATGATATAAAAAGGGAAATGGCTCACCACGCAAAAATGAACAAAAACGTCATATATACCTACCCTATTCTATTCGTTCAATTTGTGCCCCAATGGCTCTTAGTCGTGCATCGATGTATTGATATCCGCGGTCAATCTGTTCAATATTGTTGATGGTGCTGGTGCCGTTGGCTGCCAAAGCTGCAATAAGCATGGCTACACCGGCACGTATATCGGGCGAACTCATGGTAATGCCACGCAGTTTGGTTTCGCGGTTTGAACCGATAACCACAGCGCGATGCGGATCGCACAAAATGATTTTAGCGCCCATATCAATGAGGTTGTCAACGAAAAACAAGCGGCTTTCAAACATCCACTGGTGAATGAGTACGCTGCCTTTGGCCTGTGTGGCTGTTACCAATGCAATGGAAATAAGGTCGGGCGTGAAAGCCGGCCAGATACCGTCTTTGATAGTTAGGATTGAACCATCAATCAGCGATTGGATTTTATAACTTTCCTGTGCTGGCAGGTAAATATCATCGCCTCTGAATTCCATTTCAATTCCCATTCGTTTAAACACCGAAGGAATGATACCTAAATCAGGAATGGAGCAATTTTTTATGGTGATTTCAGATTGCGTGGTGGCTGCCAGTCCGATGAATGAGCCTATTTCAATCATATCGGGCAACATGCGGTGCTCGCATCCACCCAGTTCGCTTACACCGTTTATGGTTAGCAAATTGGAACCAATGCCTGAAATATTGCCGCCCATGCGGTTAATCATGCGGCATAGTTGCTGCACGTAAGGCTCGCTGGCTGCGTTGTAAATTTGCGTAGTGCCCGGTGTAAGCGATGCAGCCATCAAGATATTGGCAGTGCCGGTTACCGAGGCTTCATCCAGCATCATGTATGTGCCTTTCAGGCTTTTTGCATTTATTTTATAAAAGCGTTCATCGCGCAGGTGCTCAAAGGTGGCGCCCAATGCTTCAAAACCACGCAGGTGAGTATCTACAGGTCTGCGGCCTATTTTATCGCCACCGGGTTCGGGTATGTAAGCCAGTCCGAAGCGGGCCAGCAGCGGGCCAATAATCATAATGGAACCACGCAGGGCAGCACCTTTCTTTTTAAAATCATCGCTGCGCAGAAATTCGAGGTTTACATCTTTGGCCTGAAACCGGAATGTATCGTCATTTATTTGCTGCACTATTACACCCATATCGCCCAGCAGCTCTATGAGTTTCATCACATCGCGTATATTCGGAATATTGGATAAGGTAACAGGTTCGGCTGTAAGCAGCACTGCCGAAATAATCTGCAAGGCTTCGTTTTTGGCACCCTGAGGTATAATTTCACCTTTTAACGGCTTACCGCCTTTTACTTTGAATGATCCCATAATCGGTTGATTTAGTTGTGCAGATAAATTAAGTCATCAATTTCATGACGAATGTCGTGCAATGAAAGGTGTGGTGTATGGGTGCTAATTCACACATTATACCGCGCAATTGTGGATTGTCTGATATCAAGGATAGGACATGCATTTTTTTGAAAACACAAACGATTAGTTAATTTGCGTGAAACTTTACACAGCCATATGATACGTGCCCCGTTTAACCTGCAAAAATGGATTGATGAAAATCGCCATTTGCTCAAACCTCCGGTTGCCAACAAAAACCTGTATCCGGAAGGAACAGATTATATAGTGATGATTGTAGGTGGCCCCAATGCACGCAAAGACTACCACTACAACGAAACCGAAGAACTTTTTTATCAGCTGGAAGGCCAAATCAATGTTCGCATACAGGAAGACGGCAACCCACGCGATATTCCGCTGGGGCCCGGTGATATGTTTTTATGTCCGCCAAAAACGCCACACTCGCCTATGCGCAGCGAAGGCTCCATAGGTCTGGTGATTGAACGTGTGCGTGCCGGCAAAGGATTTACTGACGGACTGCTGTGGTTTTGTGAAAAATGCAATACAAAGCTTCACGAAACCTATTTCGAACTGCAGGATATTGAAAAAGATTTTATTCCGCGCTTTCGCGAGTATTATGCCTCTGAACACATGCGCACATGTAAGCAATGCGGACATGTGATGGAGAGTGACCCCCGATTTGTTTAAGTTAATACCAGCGCATGGATTCATCGTATTCTATCATACTTTTCAGCCTGGCCTTTACGGCTTTTTTCTCAGGTATTGAAATTGCTTTTATTTCAGCCAACAAGTTGCTGATTGAACTGAAAAACAAACAAGGCCACTACTCTGCCCGATTGCTGTCTACGTTTGTTGCCAACCCTTCTAAGTTTATCAGCACCACGCTGGTGGGTACCAATATCGGGCTGGTGGTATATGGCATTTACATGGCGGGCAATTTGCAAAACCTGTACAACCTGCTGGTGCCGGGCCTGCAGCAATATCCTTTTTTGATGCTGCTTATTACCACTATTGCTTCTACAATTGTAGTGCTGGTGGTGGGTGAGTTTATTCCCAAAATGCTGTTTCGCATCAATCCCGATGCGCTGTTGCGTGTATTCATTTATCCGTTCATGTTGTTTTATTACCTGTTCTGGCCGCTGGTGCATTTTATCACATGGCTGTCGAAACTGCTGCTGAACAACCTGCTGCGTTTGCAATACAATGAAACCACACCCGTTTTCAGCAAGGTAGACCTGGATGAATACATTACCGAAAACATGGAAGACCTGGACGATGATGCCGATGTAGATACCGAGATTTTTAAAAACGCACTCGACTTTTCTAATGTAAAAATACGTGACTGTATGACTCCGCGCACCGAATTGATAAGTGCCAACCTGCAAAGCAGCGTGGATGAGTTGTACGCTAAATTTTTAGAAACAGGACTTTCAAAAATTCTCATCCATCAGGGCAGTGTCGATCACATTATCGGGTATGTGCACCAAAAAGACATGTTTAAAAAACCGGTGAGTATTCGTTCCGTTCTTATTCCTATCGAAATAGTTCCTGAAACCATGCCGGCACAAGAAGTGCTGAATATGTTTACCCGCACTCACCGAAGCATTGCGCTGGTGGTAGATGAGCTGGGCATTACAGCGGGCATAGTTACCATCGAAGATATAATGGAAGAAATTTTTGGTGAGATAGAAGATGAACATGATGTGGAACAACTGACCGAAAAGCAAATCAGCGAAAACGAATTCCTTTTTTCGGCAAGGCTTGAGGTAGATTATTTAAACAATAAATACGAACTTGCCCTGCCCGAAGGCGAGTACCATACGCTGGGTGGCTATATCATTGAGCAGTATCAAAATTTTCCTGCGCGGGGCGAAACATTTACCATCGACCGGTATGAAATTACTGTGCTTTCAGTAGAGCAAACCCGAATAAACGAAGTAAGGTTGCGTGTAGTGAAATGAACTGGAAAGAATTTTGGAACACCCATGCAGCAAAACCTGATGCACTGGAACAAGTAGGCCGCATTGGCGGCAGCGTTCAGCAAAATACTGAATACTTACAGCAATATATTAGGCACATAGCTACACTGGCCGATATACAGCCAACGCACCGTGTGCTGGATGCTTGCTGCGGAAACGGCTTAATAACTGCTGCCCTGCAGCCCTACTGCAGCAGCATTTTCGGAATTGATTTGTCTGAGAAGCAAATTGATCAGGCAGTAAAAAATTATCCGTCTGTTGCATTTGCCGTTGCTGATATTACACAAAAAGAATCCCTGGTTAGTATCGAAAACAAAACATTCGACCGCATTCTTATTTGCTTTTCATTTCAATATATGGAAACACCTCACATTGGTTTGCGGGTGATTAATAATTTGAAAGAGCACCTTGCCCCGGGTGGCAAAATTGTGCTGACCGATGTACCCGACAGCCGTTATTTTTTCATGTATTACAATTCGTGGAAAAAGCTGGCTAAACTGGCCATCAGCATGGCACGCAGTAAAAATGAAATGGGCAAATTCTGGAGTGTAGGCGAACTGAACTGGATTGCACAAGCTGCAGGATTAAAAGGCATACCACACAAACAGCCGAAACAACTGCCCTACTCCCACTACCGCACCGATTATGTGTTTGAGCTGATATGAGTGTATTTCAATTTAAGCAATTCAGTGTAAGGCAAAGCCACTCGGCCATGAAAATAGGAACGGACAGTGTGTTGCTGGGTTGTTTTTGCGAAACCGGGCAGGCAAAGCGCATATTGGATATTGGAACAGGTACCGGATTACTGGCTTTGATGCTGGCACAAAAAAGTACAAGTTTTATCGATGCTGTTGAACTGGATGAATCGGCTGCGGCCGAGGCCTTGCACAATTTTAGCCACTCGCAATGGGCCGACAGGTTGCGCTTGCACCCAATAAATATTGCTGATTTTAGCGCATCTTACAGCTACGATATCATTATCAGTAATCCGCCATACTACAGGCACAAAACCAATGTGAGCATAGCCGACATACAGCGCATGAAAGCACGTCATGATACCGACCTGCCGTTTGCTACACTTGCAGAGTGTGTTGTAAAACTGCTTCACGTTAATGGGAAATTTTGGCTAATACTGCCTGTGCAGGAAGCTGCACAATTTGCCGATGTGGCTGCGCAAAGCGGACTTCACCTGCACAAACGCATATGCATCTATTCCAAAGAAGGTAAGGCACACAACCGTGAAATATTATGTTTTACTAAATCAAAATCGGAAACTGCAGAAAGTACATTCACTGTATACACTGAGCAGGGGCTGCCTACCGATGCTTACAGGCAACTAACGGCTGAATATTATTTATGGAAAGACACAACCCCTGACGACCGCCTGAAATGGTAACCGTTAGCGGTTTTTGTTTCTGAAATTGCGGTTGCGGTTTTTGTTTTTATTCTTAAAAAACCTGTTTTTGTTGTCGTTATTACCGGTGGTTTGTCTGTTGCGAAACTGATGGGCGTTAAACTGTACATCTACATCGGAGGTCAGTTTTATTTTTCCTTCCGAAAGCAATTCGAGGTGAGCCATTATTTCTTCATCCTGAAGCATTTCTTCATTCCAGCTGCGGCATGATTGTTTCATAAATGAGCCTATCAGGTTTATAAATCCTGATTTGGTAGGGCCATCTTCCATTTGAGCAGCTTCGGCAATCATCTTCTCAATATTTTTTCCGTAAAACCTGAACTTAATGCGCTGTTGCGGGTAGTTCAGCAATTGAGGTTTAGTACGCACCGATTCAGCGGTGGGCTTAGGATAAGGCGAATCAACGTCCAGTTTAAAATCGGACATGATGAAGAGGTGATCCCACAACTTGTGTTTGTAATCGGCAACATCACGCAACTGCGGATTTAGATTACCCATAACAGTGATGATGGCATTGGCCAGCATATTCCTACGTTCGCTGTCGGGTTCATTTACGGCATAGGCAATCATGTTCTGCACATTGCGTCCGTATTCAGATATAAACATCTGACCGCGCGTGGTATTGTATTCGGGTAAATTTCTCATGTTTTGTTAGTCAAATCGGTGAGCTGTTTTATACAACTCTTCGGGTGGTAAGCCTTTAAAGTACTCATACGTTATTTTAAGGCCTTCGGCACGGTTTACCTTTGGTTCCCATCCCAGCAATTTTTTAGCCAGTGTAATATCGGGCTGACGCTGTTTTGGGTCGTCTTTAGGCAAGGGCTTATAAATCAGTTTTTGCTGAGTACCGGTAAGTTTTATTATTTCTTCGCCAAACTGTTTGATGGTAATTTCATCGGGGTTTCCAATATTTACAGGACCTGCATAATCGCTCATCAGCAAGCGGTAAATACCTTCAATCAAATCATCGACATAGCAGAAAGAGCGTGTCTGACTGCCGTCACCGAAAACGGTTAAGTCTTCGCCACGCAATGCCTGTCCGATAAAAGCAGGAAGTACACGTCCGTCATTTAACCGCATACGTGGTCCGTAGGTATTAAATATGCGCACGATGCGGGTTTCAACTCCGTGGTAGGTGTGGTAGGCCATGGTGATGGCTTCCTGAAAGCGTTTGGCTTCATCGTAAACGCCACGTGGGCCAACGGGGTTTACATTTCCCCAATATTCTTCTGTTTGCGGATGCACCATCGGGTCGCCATACACTTCAGATGTTGAAGCTACCAGAATTCGTGCCTTTTTATCTTTTGCCAGTCCAAGGCAATTGTGCGTTCCCAACGAACCCACTTTGAGGGTTTGAATGGGAATTTTCAGATAATCAATAGGGCTGGCCGGTGAGGCAAAATGCAGAATATAATCGAGCTTTCCGGGCACGTTTATAAACTTGCTTACATCGTGGTGGTAAAATTCAAACTGTTTAAGTTTAAATAAGTGTTCAATGTTTTTAAGGTCACCGGTAATCAGGTTATCCATTCCTATTACTTCGTATCCTTCTTTGATAAACCGGTCGCACAAATGTGAGCCTAAAAAGCCCGCTGCGCCTGTTATGAGAATTCTTGGCATAATGTATATGTTACTTTGAGGTGGAAGGCTGAGCATGCTTTACTGTATCGATACCGATGCAGTAGTATGTAAAACCTAATTCATTCATTTCGTCCAGCTCGTAAATATTTCTTCCGTCAAATATCAGCTTATTTTTCATCAATTTACCCATAACATTAAAGTTAGGGCTGCGAAACTCCGGCCATTCAGTGGCAATAATCAGCGCATCGGCATCTACCAGCGTGTCGTACTGGTCTTTGCAATAGGTAATGCTGTCGTGCAATACTTTTTGCGCTTCGTGCATAGCTACAGGGTCAAATGCCTTAACATGAGCACCGGCCTGAAGCAGATTTTCTATAATAACCAGCGATGGCGCTTCGCGCATATCATCGGTTTTAGGTTTGAATGAAAGTCCCCACATGGCAAAGGTTTTACCTTTTAACTCGCTGCCAAAATGCTTGTTTATTTTTTTAACCAATACGTGCTTTTGATCTTCGTTTACATCTTCAACGGCCTGAAGTATGCGCATTTTATGTCCGTTTTCTTCGGCTGTTTTTACAAGTGCTTTCACATCTTTAGGAAAACATGAGCCTCCGTAGCCAATACCGGGGTAAATAAATTTATTGCCGATACGCGGATCGCTGCCTATGCCTTTACGCACCAAGTTAACATCGGCCCCCATGATTTCGCACAGGTTGGCTATGTCGTTCATAAAACTGATTTTGGTAGCCAGCATAGCGTTGGCTGCGTATTTGGTCATTTCAGCTGATGGTATATCCATGAAAATGATGGGGTGCCCGTTAAGCAAAAACGGTTTGTACAACCTGCGCATAATTTCTTCAGCTTTTTTCGACTCCACGCCCACTACAATACGGTCGGGTTTTAAAAAATCTTCTACCGCTGCGCCTTCTTTCAAAAACTCAGGGTTGGATGCTACATCATAAGTCAGGCGCGAATTGCGCTTATCCAGTGCCTGCTGAACTTCGAATTTCACTTTTTGGGCTGTACCTACAGGCACGGTACTTTTGGTTACAACTACAATGTAGTCATCAATATTTTCGCCAATTTCACGTGCTACGGCCAGCACATATTTCAAATCGGCACTGCCATCTTCGCCCGGAGGCGTACCTACTGCGATAAATGCAATATCACATCCTTTGATACTTTCGGCCAGACTGGTAGAAAAATGCAGGCGGTTAGCTTCGGTATTGCGCGTTACCAATTCTTCAAGTCCCGGTTCGTATATAGGCAAAATGCCATTTTTCAGGTTTTCAATTTTATTAGTGTCAATATCAATGCAGGTTACGTCAATACCTACCTCGGCCAGGCACGTGCCTGTAACCAATCCGACATATCCTGTTCCTACAACAGCTATTTTCATGAACTCGTGTTATTTATGATTATAAATGGGACGCAATAATAAGCAATACGGGGCGCAAATGAAAACTCATGTGCGCCCCGCAGGTTGATTGGTTTAGGTAATCGTTATTTTTTAGCAGGCTGAAGCTCCAGTTTCTTCCACACATCGGTACGGCCAAAAGCTGAAATACCAATGAAACCACGAATATTCATGGTATTATCATCTTCAAGATTGATTTTGCAATTGTAGGTGCTTCCGCTTTCGGGATCGTAAATGGTTCCGTCTTCCCACAAGTTGCTACCTTTAAACTCGAAGCCGGCCAGCATGCGCATGCCCAGCAATGGTGACTGACGTTTACTTTCGTCAGGGTTGTTTTTATCTACTTTGGGCTTGCCCTCCTCGTTGTTGGGCTCGCGCAGCCATACAATGCGGCCGTAGTAGTAATTGCCCGATTTAATGATTTTAACACGTGCCTTACCGCTGCCGGTTTCCCATATGCCTACAATTTTGTCGCCTTCGGTAGTAGCAGCATTAGCCGTAGTTTGTGCCATTGTGGTTTGGCAGAATGCAACTGTCAGAATCAAAAGTTTTGCGAATACAAGTTTCATATATGTGGTTTAATTTTTAAAGTTTACGAATGTATAAAAATTCAGTATTTGTTTCACTTCATGCATTTTCGTTGTTTCTGTCTTATTTTGTTTACCTGATTGCTAAGCAATTCCGCTTTAGCATTATCACCTTTGTACCTGTAAATAACGGATGCATATTCATACGCATCGGGGAAAGTGGCATCGTACCCTATTGCTTGTGTATATCTGCTCAAGGCACTGTCAAGCAATTGCGTAAATGCAAGGGTGTCTCCGGCCTGCATGGCATTACGGGCCATAGTGCCGTATACACTTCCCAGATTACTGTTGGCACGGGCATCGCGAGGTGCAATACTCAGTGCTTGTTTAAATTTCTGTTCGGCTTCGCTGATTTTACCTGTTGTAAATAGAAAATTGCCATAATTATTTATGTATTGAGCATTGTTCGGATTTAGTTGTATCGATTTTTCATAAGCCGATTCAGCCTCCGTTTTATTTCCGTTCATCGCATAAGCATCGCCCAGTGTGGCATAGGCTTTATCAAATGGCGGATATAGTTGTACTGCCTGATTCAGATGGCTTATTGCCAGTTGCAGATTTTGAGATTGCTTGTAGCTGTCTGAAACTTTTTTCTGCATAAGCGCAGAGGCATAGTACGCATTGAGCATAGCCGATTCGGGTGCTTTTTGAATGTCGGCACCAAATAGTGATTCATTCGATGACCATTCTCTGTTTCGGGATATGGTTTGCGATGAATACAGCAATACACATGCAATAGTCAGGTAAATAGTTCGTTGACTGAAACTCATCCCTTTCACAGTTATTAGCTTTTCTGAACGAAACCGTTCACTAATGTAAATAGCTAAGATTATACAGAATGCAAATGACGGCACAAACAAACTTCGCTCTGAATAATGTGTGCCTGTAACAAATAATAGATTAGAAGATGGAAGCACAGCAACAGCGTACCATATACATGCAAATACAATCGTTTTATTTGTCTTGATATTCCTGATAAACAAAAGAACCGCAGCTGCCAAAACGACCAAAACAAGCAAGGAGGAAAAACTTATAAAATATATTGACTGGAAATAAGTAGCGGATGAATCGCACAAAAGCGGATATGGAAAAAACAACTTGACGATGTATACTGACTGTATATATAGTGCATTCCATATGCGCAGCAAAGGGTTAGAAATATCCGATATATAATTCAGCAGCGGGCTTACCGGTACCTGATTTACTCCGATAACCGCATTTCGAATAGCCAATGCCAGAGCCAATGCAAGCATGGCCGGAATTGATTTTCTAACTATGACAGCAGGCGAATCGGTGGTGAATGTGTATAAGCAAACGGGTATGATTAGCAGTATAACCGCAGCACTCTCCTTACTTAGCAGCGCAAGTAGCGAAAATAGACCACTCAAAATTAAATTGAATGCACGTTTTTGACCAAATACCTGCCTGATGGATAATAGCATAAACCATGCGGCAAGCAATTCGTCTAAACTTTTCGAGTTGGCCACAACTTCAGTGTGTATGGGGTGAACAGCGAACAACAAAACCGATAATGCAGCGGCCTCCTGCTTTATTTGAAATGCGTGTAAGAGCATATGATACCATACTGCACAAATAAGACAGAACAAAACCAGGTTTACACCATGGGGTATGATGGGATTGGCGGGACTTATCCACCAATACACCGCAAAGAAAAGCTTGGGCAACGGCCTGTAAAATTCCGTATCGGTTGTTTGCAGCGTGGCACGATAACCGCTCGTAAAAATATTTGCCACGCTATTTAATCCCTGTTCGGTCATACTGTTATCTATCAGCAAGCCGGCATCATCTAGTACATAGCCGTTAAACAAAGTATTGACATACAACACTAATGGGATTAGCAAAACCCATAAGGGAGTACGCTTTATTTCAGATAAATTCATTTCTTGGCAATTTGTACGATACACAGAATAATTACAAGTTAAATATGCAAGAAAGTACCAAACAGTGTTCACATTGATGTAACCAGGTTTTAGTTACAGAAAACAAAATCGACCAGTACTTAAAATGAATAAGCCGGCACAACGGCCGGCTTAAACTTTTTTTTTGATTGTGTTAAACTGAATTACTCAGGCATGGCAGCCGGTGCTTCGGTGGTAGTTGCAGCTGTATCGACTGTCATAGTCGGTGCAGCTTCTGCTTCAGCCTGCTCCATGGCTTGTCTGGTTTGTTCAGATGCATGATCCTTCGGTTCAAATCCCAGTGCGTTTGAAAACGGATTTTTAGGAATGATGAACAGGAAGAATACAAAAAATATGGCAAACATGATGAAGTAGTTGGAAGGAATATGGAAACTTCCTTTTTGCAACAATAGAACCGGAGGAATAATCACGGCCATCGCATAGCCTAACAGTTGCAGTACATCGCCACCGGGCCAGTGCATCACTTTAAACAATCCGGCAGCAACAAACACAAGCAGCGCAACCGACATCAGGTAATGAACCATGTTGCTCATACCACTGTCCTGCGCACCTGCAAGAGTATAGCGGAGGGCCGAAATGAACAGAATGACAAAGGCTGCAATGAGCATCAGATTTGCTCCAGGCCAATGTGAAAACTTGAAAAATAGTCCGGTAATGATTACCAGGTAACTAACTAAATTAAGGGTGTTTTGGCTTTTCATAGAATTAATTATTTGGTGTATAACGAATATATATAACATTTCATGTATAAACCAACTGATGGCCCAGTTGTACTAAACACATTTACCCACATGTTTTCCTCACTGTATATTAAATTATATGTTGCTGCTGGCCTGTGTTCAGCAGACTTTATGCATACAAAGCAGTAGTTTATCATAAACTAGATGAACCCTGCATTTCAACTGTTTTTTAAATTGAATAAAACTTTATTTTCGCCTCGTTTTTTATATAGGTACAAACAATTCTATTCCATCCAGAAATATGACTCCATCAAACCATACCGACCGTTTTATTAACCGCCACATTTCTCCAATGGCCAACGATACCGAAAGCATGCTTAAAACTATCGGTGTTAGCAGCCTCGATCAATTGATTGACGAAACCATTCCGGCACACATACGCCTGAAAGAACGTATGAAGCTTCCCGAACCCATGACTGAAGCTGAATTGCTGAATATGCTGGGAAAAATATCAGCCCAAAACAAATTGTACAAAAACTATATCGGCATGGGCTACTACGGCACACATACACCTAATGTGGTGCTGCGCAACATATTTGAGAATCCGGGATGGTATACGGCTTACACACCTTATCAGGCTGAAATTGCACAAGGCCGTCTGGAAGCATTGCTCAATTATCAGACCATGATTATTGACCTTACAGGGATGGAAATTGCCAATGCCAGTTTGCTGGATGAAGGTACTGCCGCGGCCGAGGCCATGCACATGCTGCATGCCGAATGCAAAAACGACAAAGCCAACAAATTCTTCGTTTCCGAACTTTGTTTCCCACAAACGATAGATGTACTGAAAACCCGCACTGAACCCATCGGTGTTGAGCTGGTGGTGGGCGATCACCACACCATTGAATTTGACGACACGTATTTTGGTGCTTTAGTACAATACCCGGCCGGAAACGGTGAAGTATTTGACTACAGCCATTTTATGGCCAAAGCCATTGAAAAGGGTGTGAAAGTTGCCGTTGCTGCCGATTTATTTAGCTTAACCTTACTTACACCTCCGGGCGAGTGGGGAGCTGATGTTGTGGTAGGTTCAGCACAGCGTTTTGGCGTGCCTATGGGTTATGGTGGTCCGCATGCAGGCTTTTTTGCTACCAAAGACGTTTACAAACGTCAAATGCCAGGCCGCTTAATTGGCATATCTATTGATGCACAAGGCAATCACGCCCTGCGAATGGCGCTACAAACACGTGAACAACACATTAAACGTGAAAAAGCTACTTCCAATATTTGTACAGCTCAGGTATTGCTTTCCATCATGGCCAGTATGTATGGCGTTTACCACGGTCCCAAAGGCTTGAAAGGCATTGCCGGTCGTGTGCACGGATTAACCGCACAACTTTCACATGCGCTCAATGAGCTGGGATACAAACAAAAAAACAAACACTTTTTTGATACCCTGCTGGTAGAAGTTCCCAATGCTGATAAAGCTGTGGCCGATTGCCTGAAAGCCGAAATCAATATACGCAAGTATAACGATACTCATATTGGTGTTTCGGTTGATGAAACACATACTGTTGAAGATATCAATAAACTGATAGAAGCTATTACCGGAAAAGCAGCACACCTTAAAATTCACGACACTACTGAAGTGCATGCACCTTCTGGTTTTGTGCGCAAAAGCGAATATATGACGCATCCGGTGTTTAACTCACACCACAGCGAACACGAAATGCTGCGCTACATCAAACAACTGGAGGCCAAAGACCTTTCGTTGTGCCACAGCATGATTGCACTGGGCTCATGCACCATGAAACTGAATGCCACAGCCGAAATGATTCCGGTAACGATGCCTGGCTTTGGCCAACTGCACCCGTTTATTCCACGCGATCAGGCAGTGGGTTACACGCAGATATTTAATGAACTGGGCGAGTACCTGCAACAGGTTACAGGATTTGCCGGCATCAGCCTGCAGCCTAATTCAGGTGCATCGGGCGAATACACCGGACTGATGGTGATTCGTGAATACCTCAAATCTATCGGACAAGGTCACCGCAATATTGCACTCATACCTTCTTCGGCACACGGTACCAATCCGGCTTCGGCTGTAATGGCAGGCATGAAAGTGGTAGTAACCAAAACACTTGACAACGGCTATATTGACTTTGAAGATTTAAAAGCAAAAGCCGAAGAACACAAAGACAACCTGGCTTGTCTGATGGTAACTTACCCCAGCACGTACGGTGTATTTGAAGAAAACATTACCGACATCTGTGCATTGATACACTCAAACGGTGGGCAGGTATATATGGACGGAGCCAATATGAATGCGCAGGTTGGACTAACCAGTCCTGCCAATATTGGTGCAGATGTATGTCACCTCAACCTGCACAAAACTTTCTGTATTCCGCACGGTGGCGGTGGTCCCGGCATGGGTCCGATTGGTGTGGCGGCACACCTGGTACCTTTCCTTCCAGGACACGCAGTGGTGAACATGGGGCAGCACAAAGACGCTATTCATGCGGTAAGCGCAGCGCCCTGGGGAAGTGCTTCTATCCTGCTCATCTCTTATGCCTACATACGCATGATGGGAACTGAAGGACTTGAACTGGCCACCAAATACGCTATTCTGAATGCTAATTACATCAAGGCTCGTCTGGAAAAACACTACGAAATACTGTATACCGGCAGCAAAGGTCGTTGTGCGCACGAAATGATATTGGACACACGCACTTTTAAAAATGCAAGTGGTGTTGAGGCAGAAGATATTGCAAAACGCCTGATGGATTATGGTTTCCACGCCCCTACAATGAGTTTCCCTGTAGCAGGTACCATCATGGTGGAGCCTACCGAAAGCGAACCCAAATCCGAACTCGACCGTTTTTGTGATGCGATGATCAGCATTAAGCAGGAAGTGGAAGACATCATTACCGGCAAAGCCGATAAAACCGATAACGTACTAAAAAATGCCCCGCATACTGCGCACGTGATTACAGCCGATGAGTGGACACACAAATACACCCGACAGCAGGCTGCTTATCCGCTGCCTTATGTGAAAGCTGCTAAATTCTGGCCTAGTGTGGGCCGTGTAAACAATACGTATGGCGACCGCAACCTGGTGTGCTCATGCTTACCGGTTGAAGCTTACGAAACACAGGCTAGCAACTAGTTTTCAAATTGCCTAAACAAAAAAGCGAACTCCCAACGGAGTTCGCTTTTTTTATATCTGTATACATTAAAATTTTCTACAGCTTCACGCACACATTTTTAGGTTCGGTAAAAAATCGCAGGGCTTCCCAGCCGCCTTCGCGTCCTACACCACTGCTTTTTACACCGCCAAATGGTGTGCGCAAATCGCGCAGCAACCAGCAGTTTATCCATACTACACCGGCTTTAATGTGTGCAGCCATGCGGTGTGCACGAGTCAAATTTTCGGTCCAGAGGACAGAGGCCAGACCATATTCAGTTGCGTTTGCCATTTGTAAAACTTCTTCTTCCGTATCAAATGGTGTAAGTGTAACCACAGGGCCAAAAATTTCTTCCATTTGTGTGCGGCAATCATACGGCAAGCCTTCAATTACAGTAGGCGCAATGTACCATCCTTCGCTGCATTCGCCCGGAACAGCAACTGAATGTCCGCCACACAAAACAGTGCCTCCCTCCTGCTTAGCCAGTTCAATGTAACTCATTACTTTATCGAAATGCATTTTTGATGCAATGGCACCCGTTTTGGTTTTAGCATCCAGCGGATCTCCCACTACAAGTTCCGATTTTACTTTTTCTAAAAATGCCTGTTTGAATTTTTCATACAACGGGCGCTCAATAAAAATACGCGAACCGCATAAACAAATTTCTCCCTGATTTAGAAATGAAGACCGAACAGTTTCGTCCAGCATTTTATCGAAATCGCAATCGGCAAAAATGATATTGGGGTTTTTACCTCCCAGTTCAAGCGAAAGCTTTTTAAACATAGGTGCCGCAACACGTGCTATTTCAGCACCGGTCTTAGTGCCTCCGGTAAATGAAATGGCTTTGATGCCAATATGTGAAGTCATAGCAGCTCCCACTTTAGGTCCAAGGCCATGTACGATATTGAGCACACCCGCAGGCAAACCGGCTTCAATGCAAATTTCGGAAAATAAGAAGGCAGTCATGGGCGTAATTTCAGAAGGCTTTGCCACCACACAATTTCCTGCTGCCAGTGCCGGAGCAATTTTCCACGTGAATAAGTACAAAGGCAAATTCCAAGGACTGATACAACCTACAACACCAATGGGAGTGCGCAGCGTATAATTGATGGCATGGTCGCCCATGGGGTGAGCTTCGCTTGCAAAATGCTCAATGGCGGTAGCAAAAAAACGCATATTGCTGATGGCACGTGGTATTTCACCGTTCTTCGATAACCACAGCGGCTTGCCCTGATCAATGGTTTCAGCTTTGGCAAATTTGTCGATATCGCGTTCAATTAATTCAGCAATACGTTGCATGATTCGTGAGCGCTTTTCAGCAGGTGTGCTGCTCCATCCGGTAAATGCATGATGCGCTGCTTCGTAGGCCTGCTGAACATCACGCTCATCGCTGTCGGGGCAAAGCGAATATACTTTGCCCGTTGATGGATTGTAATTATCAAGATATTGACCGGAAACAGGTGCTGTAAGTTTTCCGTTGATGTAATTGCTGATGGTAATCATGCTGCGAATGTATGAAGTGTTCGGAATTATAAACGTACTATGCCCACAAACCTTTGAAGCGAATTTTTGAAAGTTGCAATGCCTCCAGTGTTGACAGCAGATGAGGTTGCTGACGGCTTATTTTTTTTACCCAAACGGGGTTTGTGTTCAGTGCGTGAAGTAATTTTCTGTTCCACGAATAGGCAATAAATGCGTCAATCACTTTTGGACTAAAGCGGGTTTTCTGTTTCAGCTCGTGTTGCAAACCGGCAGCTGTATCAAATGATTGTGTTAATTCATCGGGGGTTAATGTGGTGCGGTGATTGAGTAAACTCAATACCTCATGGCTGCAATTTCCGAGTAACTCCGACACATTGCGTTGAATAACTGCAACCACAGCCGATTCGAATGCAGTGTGTTTAATGGATTGTTCACCGTGCATGCGGTACCTCAACGTGAATTCGGGAAGGTTTGCTACCTTCCCTTTTTGTGCCACACGGCTAAAGAATTCGTAATCTTCGGCATATTCAAATTGCTCATTGTAATGCAGTGCATGTGCATGTAAAAACGATTTACGCGCCATAACCGAAGATTGAAAAAACGGAGACTGACGCAGGCAAAATAACTTCAGCCATTCATCATCAACCGGTAGCTGAAGTTTATGAGTGGGTTTATACCAGGCATTGTGAAAAGCCACAGCCTGCGTACCGCAGGCTACTACATCGGGATGCTGCTGTAAAAAACTCAACTGATGCTCGAGGCGCTCGGGTAGGCATACATCATCGGCATCCATCCACGCTATAAATTCATAATGAGCTTCGTTCAGTGCAGTGTTAAGTGCTTGGGCTGTTCGCCTTTCTGCGCCTTTTTTGGGTGGCAAAGTTAGCAGGCGTATAAACCGGTATTGCGAAGCATAGTTCTGAACAATCTGTGCAGTATGATCGGTACTCCCATCATCAACAATGATACACTCATCAGGCAGTACTGTTTGATCAATAATACTGTCGATGGCTGCCGGCAAATACTTAGCTGCATTGTATGCAGGCATGATTAGTGTTATGCGGGTGCTGTTATTCATTTTTCATCAGTTGCTGTATAGCACTCCACACATCATCAATTGATATGTTTTTCATACAAATTGAATCACTGCAAGGCTTATCCCAGCATATGGCACAAGGTACTGTTTTGTCTGATAATACCACATGTCGTGTATGAGCGGGCGGATACCATTTACCGGGATAATCGCGCAGACTGAATAAGGCTACTACGGGAATATTACGGGCGTAGGCCAAATGCATGGGTCCTGAATCATTGCCAATAAAAAGGTTGATATGTTGCATCAAAGCAACGGTCTCTGCGATACTCAGTTTACCACATAAATTTTCACCTGCATAGTTTAACGGTATATGTTTTGAATCGGATGTATTTCCAATCCAGCATACCTGCCAACCATTTTCAACTAATCTTTCTGCAATAGCAACAAATCGCTCAACCGGCCAGCGTTTGCGCTGATGCTTAGCCCCGATGGCGACAGCCGCAATTGGCCTATCATCAAAGGTCATCAACTCCCCTATTGCTGTCAGCGTATCGAATGGTGTAGGTTTAATCAATGGAAATTCCCAACTAGTCATTAAGAAAACTCCATGCGACTGAAGTTGTTGAAAATGCCTTTCGGTTTCATTTTTGAAGACCCGGTATTTGAGTTGTGCTTTGCGAAACAAAGTTGTGGTGCTTACCTGCCAGCCTGCACCTTGTTTGATACCGCACATCAACCGAAAATAGAGCATGTTTCGGGTTTGCGTGTACAACGTATCCAGCGGTTGAGGCAATTCAATCACGGCATCCGGTTTCAGTTCTTCCAGTTTTATCGACAGTGCGCTTGGGCTGTAGTCAGATACGGTTAACACTTCGCTGAATGTGCCTTCTTCAAAAATTTCGGAGGCACCTATATCGGTTGCACCGTAATTTTCAGTGAGCAGGTAACAGACAGCTGCGGGAAATTTTTCTTTCAGTGCATGCACCACCGGCAATACTGTGATGCAATCGCCCAATGTACCTTTACGCACAATGAGTATGCGCTGAACGGTTGTATGGCCAACCCGTTTGAACAACAATTTCCTAAGCAAATTAAGCCATGCATTGAGGCAGGCATAATGCCATTTGATGAGTAAGTATGTAAAGGAATTGCTCATCAACGCAATAAATAAATCTTACCCGTATCGTGCAAAAAGTATTTATCGGCTGATGTGTTGCGTAATTCGATTTCAGTACCGCCAATTCGGGTAAATACCTGATACAGGTAAACACCGTTAGCCAGCCTGTCACCGTATCGGTCGGTTCCATCCCATGCAAACTGAGAAATATTTTGTCCGATTTTTATGGGGCCGAATTCATCCTGATTGATTTCGCGTACCACCTTGCCCGATATAGTCATTATGCGAATCAGCAATTGTTCGGGAGGCTTGCTTCCGGTAACAGTAAAGACAAAACGGATATTGGTAGTACCCGGATTAGGATAAGGTAGAAAATGCGTGATGGTACTTTTGTTCTCAACTTTAAAATCAATTTCATACGGGAAACGACCGGCAGTATTGCCTGTTTTATCCCGCGATTGAACACGCAGTGTATACATACCATCGGCAAGTGGCTGAGTCGGTTTATACTCTATTCGTGCTTTGTTTGCGGCATCCGTTGCCGGATAAAATTTCATGCCAGCTGCGTGGTGAGGAATGGCTTCAAATTGTGTTGTTCCGGGCCTGCGCAGCCACAAGGCTACACCTGCCGTATCGTTTTGAAGTCGAAATGGATTTTTGTCGGTAGATGTAACCGTAATAAGTGCAACAGGTGAAACAAAATCGCCATTTAAAATACGGTAGCCATCGAAGGTTACTTCGAGATTGGGATTGTTGCGTTCGCCTTCAACCGTAAACGGAATTTCAATCACATTATTAATTAAACTCTGTTCAGTTTGTGTTTGATTCTCGTTTACCCATAATGTTAGTGTATGCTGACCACTCAGCTGATCAGTAGGAATACGTTCGGCAATTTTTCCAAATTCTCCTTGATTTAGCGGAGCTAGCTTATAGTTTTTTTCAAAACGTTTCAACCTGTTGGCGTCAGAAATGGTAATACGCACAGGCATTGAATCGAATGTGAGACTACCGATATTTTCAAAAGCATAACTGAATCGCAATGTGTCGCCCTGTGCCAGTTGTTGTTTATGGAAGAATCCATCACGATCTGCGTTAAAGGCCCCTTCATGTGCCGGTACAGAACTCACCATCCAATATCCGAACTGATTGGGTGTACGGTACTGCGAATCGACAAACATGACAGATAGTTTGATAAATGGGTAAATTTTCGCATCTACCAGATTCATGTCGTAGTTGTTTGGGATATTGGAAGATATCAGCGAATCCTGATTGTTTCGGGTTACAACATACAAACTTACACGGCTACGATCAGTACCTTTATTTTCGAGTGATTGGAAGTTATATTTTATAGTAGCCCAACCAAAAGCCGGGCCTATTGGTTTTGAAACAAAATAGCCAGTATGCCATCTGCTGCGCAGGGTAACATTCACTTCGGCACGTATGGTATCAGCACTATTGGGTGCATTAAAATTATCGTTAAACAAGGTGTCTTCAGTGGCTTCGCCAGGAGCTGCACCTTTTATTCCCATCATTGTGAAAGCAGTATAAAAACCAGAAGCTGCTGCTGTTTTTACTGAGCCTACTGAAGCCAGTTTACTGCGAAAAGTTGCATCCCAATTGGCTATTCCGGCATCGTAATAATTGTACATGGCAATGTAGTCGCCTGTTTCCATCGAGTCAATCAGCGAAATAAACTGCGCACGCCCTGACGGAGTTTTGGTATCGATGGCGTAATAGGGATAAATGGTGCCCCCTACATTTGGATTACAATTGCGCGGAAATCCGTTCACATCTTTGGCTTGCAGCGTGCGCTTATCATACACAATGGCAATTACACCTCCTGATGCCACACAGTTAAACGCTCCTGGAGTAGCAAAATAGTCTTCCTGAATTCCAAGACCTGCGTGCTTCCACCGTGATATGGCTACTTTTACAAACTTATTGTCAATGCTGAACATCATCTGTTTGCTCAATGTATCAAACAGCAGGTCGCCTGCCTCCGATGCCTGTTTGTACTGATCAAACTTGCGTTGAATCCATCCCTCTCCGCTAACGTAAATATTGGTAAATGAACGTTCGTCCCAGATATTTTCGGCACCCGGAGTATTGCTTAGCTTAACACGCCAGAAGAAAGTGAAGGTATCAGTAGATGAGATATTGGTAAAAAATTTGGTACGGGCAAGGGCACCGGCTTGTATCACCTGCGTTTTTTTATAGGGTGAATTGAATTTAGTAGTAGTATCTAACTCGAACGTATATTCAACTTGCGAAGCCAACAGATCGTTATTTTGTGCAACCAACTCCACACTATCCATAAAGTTGATTGCAAAATCATGTGGCAGCAATGCCCGAACTCCAAAGCCGGGTATAAATTTAGCCACTGAAACCGAGTTATTGCTTTCATTACCTTCAGCTATAATATTGTTACGATCTATCTGAATTTCGAATGTATTATTACCTATGGCACTGATACGTGAATTGTTCACCCAAAATGTTATGGTATCTGTCAAATAAAGATTGGCACGTTTTTGTGTATTGAAATTGATGCGTGCTCCGTTTGGCAATATTCGTGTTACATCAATACGCACACTATCATCAGTAGCCCGACCGAGGTTGCGCACAATAACCGAAACAGCAAACGAATCCATTTTTGCATTAGGTGTTTCGGGATTAAAAAAAACATCGCTGGTACGAATTTCGTAATCGGGCAGTATGGGGCTGTAGATTCTTACTGCAGGATCGCCCTGATAAGTAAGCTGATGGCTGTGAGATCGCATTTGAATATCATTGCCGGCCAGCAATTTATTGGCCTCTGAAATGATTTTACCTATACCCTGCCCATAATTATCGCGGCAAAACTTTTGATAAAAGGCATTCATTTGCGCATATAATTTCCCATCGAGTGTAAAGTTGGAATGAGCCAGCCAGCCTATTGCACCTTTGTTGGCAGCACACACAAAATCGCGACCATAAATATCGGCATCGCCTGTTGGGTCAATATCGCTGGCATTGCCAATATTGCATCCGTTGAAATAAAAAAGCGGATACTTATTTACGTTGTTGCATTCGGCCAGACTGCCAAAGCTCACATCTAAAACCGTTGCCGAACCGTGACCTAAAAAGGTCATCATGCTTATACCGCGATTGATTACCTGTTGCAATTCAACCCTGAAATCATTCTGCACACTTTCACCACTGGTTTTGTTGAAACTGAGCACACGTGCACCAAACGATTTGCCACGAATAACCTGCGCATAGTTTGAAAGTTGAGTGCGAAAAACCTGTTGTTCGGAAGCAAATTTACCACCCGATACATGAAGTATTTGCTTGCGCCACTCCTGCAATGAATCGGGTGTTGTTTCATAGTACTTCAACTTATCGAGGTAATTCAATGCCTGCTGATTGGTAGCAGCAGCCACGCGTCCGGTAGCAATATCGTTTTCGAAACCGGAGCCTGTTATGCCACTGGTAAGCAACACATCGCTGGCCGGAACACCGAAAGGTGGCACCAGATTCGCGTTGTAGTATGTCGGATTTCGCAGGTAATTATTCTGGTAGCCCTTTCCCAACAGCAACATATAATCGGGCTTACGGGTTTGCTGTGCCAGCAGGTGTTCAGCAAGTCGCCTGATGGCCAACGGATGTACTTGACCGTACGTGTAATAATCATACAACTGAGGTGTGTTTACACGCAGCACCTTAAATTGCTGAGCGCGATATTGCTCATAGGCAGTAGCAGCCTGGTTCAGGCTCGGGTGAGTTACAATAAGGTACTCGTAATTTTCAGAGGGATTAATGTTTAGCATTGATACACCCTGCAGCAGGCTTACCTGTTCCACATCTGTTGAGTCGTATATATAAATTTGGGATGGCTTTGCTGAAGACTTTATCAGTAAATTGGCTGTGCCACCACTGAAAACACCGCGTATGCGTTGGTGCGATGTTAAATCAAAAGCGAGAGGCCGTGTTTTGCTGCCATTGCCATATTGCTGAAATACAATACGTGTCTTGGTACCGCCAATAACGTGATTCACATTCCATTCAAACTGTGTTTGATTACCCAGATTATACAATCTTGCGTAATTCAGTTTGATAAATAACAAGCTGTTAAAATCGGCATTTACATTCAGGTCATTGACTACCTGCAAACGCACGTTGGAGGTATTTGCACCAATATTGGCCGAAGTAAGCTGTGTAGTAAACTGCTGTGTTACGTATCCTTTGTAGGTTCTATCGTCAATCGTTGAGTAATTCGGATTTTCAGACGGAGCAATGCTGGTAACCACATGGTGATTGACCGGAGGATTGGTGAGGTAAAAATCAGATACACCGGCCATGCGCACCGTTATTTGCGGAGCAGGACCGGAAGATGTAAAGTGAGGTGTAAGCAGCTGATAAACCGCCTGCTGTCCCAACCCAATGCGGGAAGCACCCCAGCCCTCGCCTTCGGTGTATTCAGAGCTGTTGTATTTTTCACCGCCCGGAAAAAGGTTGATGCCCTCTACGTATTCATCTGTTCGCCAATAACGCTCCTCATGCAAAAAATAAGGTTCTGTCGTGTGTGCACCGAAATTTTCATCGGCTACCGTGATGTATCGCAAGGCGTTGATTGCAGTTGTATCAGGCAGTATGGTTAAAAAATATATAGCTGTATCACTAAACAGGCTTTGCCAAGGATGCGGCTGGTCAGATGAATTTACATACAGCAACGAATCAAATGCACCATCATTAGGTTTGCCAAAAAACTCAATATAATCTGTAACATCGAAAAAGCCATCTGCATCGCCCTGTATAAACAACGGTTGCTCTACCCCGTTTCGAAACAGCTGAAATCTGAATGTATTCAGGTTAATGGTATTGATTCCCGCAGCAGCAACTGTTGAATGACTTATGCGGTATACACCTGTTCGGGCTACTTTTATTTTGTAATAGGGTTGATAAGGCCGTATCCACTCAAACCCATAGTTTTGAGCAGATGCGCAGACTGATACAAACAGTAACCCTAAAATGAGAAGCGATTTTATACGCATTCGTTAATCCCGTGTATGATTTGAGCCAAATTTAAAGCATATAACGAATAATTTGTACCATTTAGTTTTGCCCAATGCAATTTGGGCTTAGGAGAAACTTGCACCATACATGACCAAAGTCATTTGCAGACTGGGCTATATTCCTCATTTTTACAAAAAAATTTAACCCCTTCAAATCATGGACGAACGTATGAAAAGCCTGCTGTATATGGCCGTTGGGCTGGCATCGGCCAGCGATAAAGCCAAACGACTGCTCGATAAAATGAGTGTAGAAGGCAAAATGAGCGAAGAAGAAGGTAAGCGCATTATTCATGAACTCTTTAACTCAGGTGCCGAGGCTGGCTCGCAGATGAAAGACGAAATGATGGCAAAATTTTACGACTTGCTGATGGAACTTCAGATTCCGAGTCAAAAAGATTTTGCCGAATTAAGCAACAGGGTCAAGCAACTGGAAGACATTATACATAATAACCAAAAGCCTGCATGAACTTTAAACACCTCAGACGGTACAGGCAGGTACTGAAAGTATTGCTAAGCTACGGCCTTGACGATATGTTTGCCGACTCAGCAATACGTAATGTGCTACCTAAATTTATGGCACACAAGCGGCTGAAAGGCGAATATGCCAAACAGCGGCATTCCCGCTATGAGCGTATTCGCATGGCTATTGAAGACCTTGGGCCCACTTTTGTAAAATTCGGGCAGATACTAAGTAACCGTGCCGATTTGTTGCCGCAGGAAATGATTGCCGAATTGGAAAAACTGCAGGATGCGGTACCCGGCTTTTCGTTTGAAGCAATACGGGTAAGCCTGGAGAAAGACCTGAACGGAAAAATTGAATACCTGTTTGAGTCATTTGATGAGCGACCGCTTGCATCAGCATCCATTGCTCAGGTGCACAAAGCGCGTTTGCACAGTGGCGAAGTTGTGGTATTGAAAATACAGCGTCCGGACATTGCCGATATCATTGATATTGACCTGCAAATACTGGCTGATTTGGCTGAAATAGCCGAAAACAACTTCCCAAACCTGTCGCGTTACGAACCGGTGGCTTTAGTCAAATCATTGCGCAGGAGTATGACTCGCGAATTGAATTTTTTGCTCGAAGCCAACAATATCATCAAGTTTCGCAGCATGTTCGAAAATGAACCTAGCATTTATATACCCAAGGTTCATACCAAATTCAGCACACGCAGGGTGCTGTGCATGGAATTTGTAGACGGTATAAAAATAAACCAGGTAGATGCCTTGCGCAAACAAGGTGCCGACCTTACCGAACTGGCCAACACGGGACTTCACCTCTACTTCACACAAATATTTAAACACGGTATGTTTCATGCCGACCCGCATCCGGGAAATGTACTGCTGCTGAAAGACAACAGGCTGTGCTTGATTGATTTTGGCATGGTGGGTGTACTCAACCGAAAAGACAAACATGCATTTCGTGATTTTATAGTTGCCCTTACACGCGGCAACTTTCACGATCTGGTGGCTGCCATCGAGCAACTTACGCAACACAAGCGCATTGCCAATAAAGAAGAACTGGAATATGATTTGGGTATACTTTTAGATGAATTTCCGCCACATACCATCGATCAGCGAAACATGTCGGAGGTGGTTGACCGGCTTCAGGAAATCATCTATAAGCACAAGCTCAGTTTTCCCACTGATTTTTTTCTGCTGCTACGCGCAATGGTTATACTGGATGGCATCAGCCGCATACTAGATCCAAGTTTCAATACGCTGGAACGCATACGCAAAAATGCACTTGCCCTGTATTATGAAAATCTTGAACCGCAACAAGTATTAAAGCACACCTTGGAATTTATTGTAGATGTGTGGGACTACCTGCGTGTATTGCCCAAGGATATAAAAAGCATTATCGAGAAACTGAAAGAAGGCAAAGTGCGTATCGAAATATCGGGATTAAATCCGCTGCTGCACACACTTGATGTAGTATCTAACCGGTTGTCGGCTGCTATAATTCTGGCTGCAATGATTATCGGTTCATCGCTGGTGGTGCTATCGGGCTTGCCACCCAAATGGGGCGGAGTACCTGCCATAGGTCTTGTAGGAATTATCATCTCAGGGTTGTATGCACTTGTACTGCTTATCTCCATTTTCAGACGCGGAAAATATTAACCATTAACAATCAAACACCTTACACTAACATTTTTAACATCACACCACCATTAAAAAACAACAACATGGAAACCAAGTATCAGGAACAAATCAAAGACTGGATGAACCAGTGGCAACAACGTTTTGAAGAAATGCGTATGCAATTTTCATTAGGCAAAATGGATGCAACCGAAACGTTTGAAAAACAAAAAAATCAACTGCGTGAAGCTATTGTCGCACTTAAATCAAACCTTGACTTAGCAGGAGATTCGGCCGATGAACAACTCACCAAAATGAAAGCCAGGCTGGAAGAACTGCAAGTACAACTAAACCTGGGCAAGGCCGATGGAATGGATCTGTTTAACGAACAGAAAAAGAAAATAGAACTAGCCTTGCACGAACTGAAAACAGAAAGCAAAAGCACATACAACAAAGCGTATGAACAAGCCCTTGAGGTGTTCGACCACAATGCTACGGCATTTAAAACAGGTCTCGAAATACTAAAGCTGCAATATGCATTGGGTAAAATGGATGCAAAAGATGAAGCCGATAACATACGCAAAGAGCTGAATGAGAAAATGAATGAGATGCAGAACTTTTTTACCGAAAGCCAGAAACTATTGCTCACACAGATGGATGAATGGAACAAACAATGGCAGGCCGGAATGGATAAAATGAAGCACTGGGCAGAGCAGTGGAAGAAGTAAGCAGGTAGATTTTCGAGTAGTGGTTTTCCACCAGGCGTGACTTTATGTTCTGGTAGCGGGATGATTTATTCGTTGCTAAGCTATCGCCCCTACGGGGCTGGGTTCTGTTGTTGTGGCCGGAAGTTTGGCTATTCGTATCGCAATGCCTCAATGGGATCAAGGCGGGCGGCTTTTGATGCCGGATAAATACCCGATACCAATCCAACGGCTATGCACAGCATAAGCCCTGCTGCTATCCAGTTCCACGGTATGATAAATCCTCCTCCAATAAATGAAGATACAAGATTGCCTATCAGAATGCCTAATATGATACCTCCCAATCCGCCCAAGACGCAGATTAAAATAGCTTCGTATAAAAACTGACGAAGCACCACTCCAGATGTTGCACCCATGGCTTTACGCACTCCTATTTCTCGTGTGCGTTCGGTGACCGATACCAGCATGATATTCATCAATCCCACAGCGGCACCTGTCAGTGTTATAAAACCTATGATTGTGGCAGCTATAGTCACGTAACTCAGCATATCTATCAGCTCCTTGGCCAGATTGTCGGCTTTCAAAATTTCAAAATTATCCTGTTCGGAGGCTGTGAGTTTTCGCACCCGCCTGAAGGCTGAACCGGCTTCTTCTACAGCCCGATCAATTTGTGCCACGTTGGTAATGGCTACCGTAATTACAAACGACATATTCGGTTTGGCAAATACCTGACGGGCACTTTCAAACGGTATAACCACCAAACGATCGCCACCAAAACCCATAGCTGAACCTTTTTCTTTTAATATACCTATGACACGATAACGCGCCCCTCCTACCATCACGCTTTCGCCCAATGCATTTTGTTTTTTAAACAACTTCTCTTTTATGTCTTTGCCAATAATTACCACATTGGCGGCAGCGTGTACCTCGCCTGCTGAAAAATTACGGCCATTGCTGAGGTTGTATCCGGCTACTTCCAGGTAATTCTCATCGCCACCCATCACCATTATATTGGGTTCGGTTTTTACAGACTGATAGCGCACCGTTGAGCTGAACGATGCATTCACCGACAGCGACACTTTGGATGGATATGCAAACTCTTCTTTGAACCTTATGGCTTCATAACGTGAAATGGTTGGATACCTGCGCTGTGAGCGTGCCCTGCCACCAAACTGTATATTGCTGCTTCTATTTTTGATGTTAAAGGTATTGGCACCCATTTCCGAGAAATTGCTGTTGATAGAAGATTTAATCCCATCTATTGCCGTAAGTATTCCCACCAAAGCCATAATACCTATGCTAATGATTAACGCAGTAATAACAGCACGGGTTCTGTTACCCTTTAAGGCTTGAAATGAAATGCTGATGGTATCGGTGAATTTCAACCTGTGTATGCTTTTTGTTCTACGAATGTAAAACCTTTACGGTTACCTTCCTCTACAAAATCTATCAGCATTCCGGCAAAGAAAAACACTTCGCCAGGACTGTAAATAACATCTGTGCCCTGTATAGTTTCCAGTTTGTCTTTTTCAGTTTTGGCATCAAACCCGATAAGCAGCCGCTTGTTGGTTTCATTCTTTTGCCTGATACCCACACGCAGATAATACCCATCCGGTATCTGAAGGGTTTGTTTGTACTGATTTACCGCTTGAAGTGCGCGCTCAGTAAATGTTATCAAATGCATGTATGCGTATTATAAATGTGTTTTAAAGTAATCGGCCACTTTCTGCATCAGGTGTACACGGTCTTTGCCCACCACATTGTGTTTATGACCGGGATATACAAAATAGTCGACCTGTACATTTTCATCAATACACTTTTTGATATACTTGAGCGAATGTTGCCATACCACTACATCATCATCCGTGCCGTGTATCACCAGTAATTTGCCTTTCAGATTTTTCACGTAATTGGTCAGGTCGGCATCGGCATAGCCTTCGGGGTTTTCTTCGGGCTTATCCATGTATCGCTCGGTGTACATTATTTCGTACCAGCGCCAGTCAATTACGGGACCACCGGCTACACCTACTTTGTAGGCATCGGTGCGGGTCATCAGCCCTATGGTCATAAAACCGCCAAAGCTCCACCCGAATACACCAATGCGTGATGCATCTACGTATTTCAGTTTTTTCAGGTAATCGATACAGGCCAGCTGATCATCGCGTTCGGCTTTTCCAAGATTGCGAAATGTAGCCTGTTCAAAAGCTAAACCACGGTTGGCCGAGCCACGGTTATCAACTGTAAATACCAAATAACCTTGCTGTGCCATATAATACAACCACATATCGGCACCACCCAGCCAGCTATTGGTTACCATTTGTGCATGCGGACCTCCGTATACATACACCAGTACCGGATATTTTTTAGCAGAATCCATTTTGTTGGGATAAAACATACGTGCATTGAGTGTAGTTTTTCCATCGGCTGCAGTAATCTGCAACAAACGCATACCCACGGGCATGTATGTATTCAGCGGATTATTGGCATTGAGCAGTATGCGCACATCGTTGCCGTTTTGTTCACGTATCACAATTCTGCGGGGTACAGTTGTACTCGTAAACTGATCTACCACATACTTGTCGTCATCGCTGATGAGCACGGTATGTGTGCCCGGTATAGAAGTAACAGCAGTATTCTTACCACTCGAAACCTCTACTTTGTAACATTGACGATCGAGACCGTTATTGGCAGTGGCCATAAAATAAAGATAGTTTCCGCTGGCATCAAAGCCTATGATTTCTTTCACATCAAAATTGCCTTTGGTCAGTTGCCTTTCCATTTCACCTTTGTAGTTGTAAAGGTAAAGATGGTTATAACCATCGCGCTCGCTTTGCCAGATAAACTGTGTAGGTTTATTTTTTACAAACAGAATGGGACTTTCGGGCTCGACATAGGAAGTGTGTGATTCGGTAAACATCGTTTTAATAAATGCTCCGGTGGTTGCATCGTACTTATTCAACTGCAGGGTGTTTTGTTCGCGGTTTACAATGGCTATATAAACCTGCTCTTCATCGGGGCTAAAGGTAATATTGGTCAGGTACTGATCGGCTGGACCTTTGGTGAATACCGGATACGTAATTTTTCGTTTGGTATCATGCATATACAGCCACACCATGTGGCTTTGTGCGCCTGCAAATGGGTATTTGATGTATTCGTACGAGGCCGGTACTTTATCTGTTTTAAGCAGCGTGTAATCCGTTACCATACCTTGTTGCTGCTTATAAAATGCCAGGCGCGTGCCTTTAGGCGACCAGAATAATCCTTTGTTGATGCCAAATTCATTACGGTGTACACTTTTTCCGTTTTCGGTAACATAGGCACCGTCATCGGTAATCATGTAATCGGGTTTTGCGTTGCCGGTTTTAGTGTCGGTAACAGGAATATTTTTTTGCTGCTGCACCTTATTCCATGTGTCGGTTGCATACAGATACACGTTGTTGTTTTGCACAAAGGCGATAGATGCCGAAGCGTTTTCAATCTCTGCATTTTCAGCTTCAGCAGGCAGTCGGTTCAGCACCTTGATCTCGTTTTTGCCTACGGTGTATTCATAGTACACGTTCGAGTACATAAAGCGAAATAGCTCTTTGTTTACCCACTTAATAAAAGGGAACCTTTCAAACTTAGGCACACCGGTATTGGTGGACTCTACCATTTCTTTCAGTTTATCAATATGCAGAATGGTATCGTTTTTACCCGAAGGAATATCGTGAATGATGAGGCATTCGCGGTTGTCTTTTTTACCTACCCAGCTAAGCAGGTGAGTAGCCGGAATAAAGGCTAGCTGCGACAAACGTTCGGGAGCCAAGGAGGTTCGTTGTTTCATCACTGCATCTTCTACGGTTAGCAGTTTGTTTTGAGCAGATGAAAACAAAGTAATACAAGTGAGTGCAAGAGCTGCGAAAGTACTTTTCATAACCAAAACGAATTAGAGTTGGCGCAATAATACACCGCATACGGGCAATAACAAAAACCTTTGGGCAAAGCAGTAAAACAAATACGGCCCCGCGCTTTGCGCGGGGCCGTAGCTCTCTGTCAACTTATTGTTGTATTAATAACTGTTCAGCATCATTGGCATCACCAGCATTAACATATCTTCGCCTTCTTCCTGCTCGGCAGGCAACAATACTCCCGCACGATTTGGCTGCGACATCTCCAGTTTCAATTCTCCTGAATCGGCTGCTGCTATCATTTCGGCCAGGTACTTCGAGTTGAATCCGATTTCCATGTCTTCACCGCTGTACTGGCAATTAAGTTTTTCCTGCGATTCGTTTTCAAAATCAATATCCTCAGCAGAAATATTTAGCTCACTGCCTGCTATTTTTAAGCGAATCTGGTGCGTGGTTTTATTCGATGTAATGGAAACACGTTTTACCGCTGTCAAAAAATCGTTGCGGTTCAATGTTAGCACATTCGGATTTTCGGTAGGAATCACCGCTTTGTAATCGGGGTACTTCTCATCAATCAGGCGACAAATCAAGCTCAAATCGGATGTTGAGAAATGGGCATTGGAGCGGTTAAACTCAACCGTTACTTCACTGTCATCAGATGGCAAGGCAGCTTTTAACAGGTTCAATGCCTTTTTAGGCATAATAAACGACTCCTCTACACCGGGCTTCACCCCCGACAGATTGTACCTTACCAGGCGGTTGGCATCTGTAGCCACAAAAGTGACGTGGTCGCTGGCCAACTGCACAAATACACCGGTCAAATTCAAACGCAATTCATCGTTGCTGGTAGCAAATACAGTTTTTGTAATGGCTTTTTGCAAGGCCTTGCCGGTAATGGTAAATTTTTTAGCATCATCTACCGTTGGGTTTTTAGGAAACTCATCGCCTTTTTGTGCAGTTAATTTAAAGCGGCCTGAATCATATTTTATTTCAACTGAGTTTTTATCGAGGTTAATGGAAAAAGCCAACGGCTGATCAGGCAGCGTTTTCAGCAAATCCATGGTGGTTTTGCAAGGTATGGCAATGCTCACATTTTCCTTGGCATCTACTTTAATAGATGTGGTCATGGTGGTTTCCAAATCGGTAGACGATATGCGCAGCTCACCATCTTTTATATCGAACAGAAAATTATTTAAAATGGGAATAATGGGCTTTGAAACAACCACCCCGTCAATCAGTGATAGATGCTTTAGCAATGTTGTGCTGTTTACAATGAATTTCATGTGTTAGTATACGTTAAATAGTAAAAATTCAAAATCATGCCGCTGGTTTAGCGAATGCACCAAAAATAGATGCACTGTGCCTGTGGTTAAGCACAATTTATGCACAGTTTGTGCAGCCGATTGATTAGCTAATGTAAACAGTACACAAATCTTATCAATTCAGATAGTTGATGAAAACATCTTAACAACCAAATCATTATATTTGAACATGACTAAGACTCAACTACAATTAGAAATCCAAAAGGTACTGAATAATGTTCCTGAGGATGTTTTACAAGATGTTTTAGATTTCTTAAAAGAGCTGCAAGACCAACCTGTTGAGAAGATAAAACTTACCAATAATCTTCGTCAAATCATAGCTGAAGACAGAGATCTACTTGAAAAACTAGCTCAATGATATAACTTAATGACGTTCTAAATATTCATCATATTCTTATTGACAAATTTGGTGGCAGTAAGGGTGTTAGGGATCTGGGAGCACTTGAAGCAGCTATCAATAGACCCTATGCTACATTCGATAACAAAGAACTTTATCCGACTCCAACAGATAAATCTGCCGCAATTTTTGAGAGTATATTAATGAATCATCCATTTATTGATGGTAACAAACGAACATCCTACGTCTTAATGAGGCTAGTATTACTTGATAACGATTTGGACGTAAGAGCTGACCAAATGGAAAAATTCAAAATGGTCATTTCCGCCAGTAGAGGAGAAATGAGGTTTGATGAAATAAGAAACTGGATACAAATACGCCTGAAAAAACGGCATGAGTAATCTTTTATTTACTGACATTACGATTTATTTTTCATAGCACCGTTTTAAATAATTAAAATTCGTACTAATAAATAGAACGATAGTTATTACCTCACTGTTTAGACAATCAAAATCACGCTCTCAATTCAACGCGTCAATCACATCCTGACGGGTTAGAATATGCACTTCGCCCGACAAGGATTTTACCAACACTGCATGGACTTCGCGGGTAATGAGTTTTGACACTTCATCCAGCTGCGTATCGGGCTGCACAAACGGAAACGGTGGCTGAACTACTTTCAGTACCTGCTCCTGTTTCAGTTCGGGTTGTTCAATAAGCTTGGCAAACAGGTGCGAATCGCTGAGTGAGCCTGTAAAATCGCCTTGTGCATTTACCACCGGAACCTGCGAAATATCGTACTTTCGCATCTTGGCCACCACATCTGCAATGGTGTCGGTTACATTTACCGTTACCAGCGGCAAATGGCGGTGACGCTCGATGAGTTGCGAAGCCTTGGGTTTTTCTTCTTTTAAAAATCCGCGCTCGCGCATCCAGTCATCATTAAACATTTTACCGAGGTAACGTGTGCCGTGATCGTGAAAAATAACTACCACCACATCACCGGGCTTAAACATGTTTCGCATCTGCACCAGTCCGGCCATAGCCGCTCCGGCTGAGTTGCCGGCAAAAATGCCTTCTTCGCGGGCTATTTTGCGTGTATACAGTGCAGCATCTTTATCGGTCACTTTTTCAAAATGATCAATAATGCTGAAATCTACATTCTGCGGCAGAAAATCTTCTCCAATGCCCTCAGTGATGTATGGATAAATTTCGTCCTTATCAAAAATGCCGGTTTCCTTGTATTTCTTAAACACACTGCCGTAGGTATCAATACCCAGCACCTGTATGTTGGGATTTTTTTCTTTTAAATATTTACCCGTACCGCAAATGGTGCCGCCTGTGCCCACACCTACAACCAGGTGTGTAATTTTTCCTTCGGTTTGTTCCCATATTTCGGGGCCGGTACTTTCGTAGTGTGCCTGCGAGTTGCTGAGGTTATCGTACTGATTTGGTTTCCACGAGTTAGGAATTTCTTTTTCAAGCCTTGATGAAACAGAATAATATGAGCGTGCATCTTCAGGGTCTACATCTGTAGGGCACACAATTACTTCGGCTCCGAAGGCTTTAAGTGCATCTACTTTCTCGCGCGATTGCTTATCAGTAGTGGTAAATATACAGCGATATCCTTTGATTACGGCTGCAATGGCTAATCCCATACCTGTGTTGCCACTGGTGCCTTCTATAATGGTGTAGCCGGGCTTTAGCCGTCCGTCTTTTTCGGCATCTTCAATCATCTTTAGCGCCATGCGGTCTTTGATGGAGTTGCCCGGATTAAAAGTTTCAATTTTGGCCAGTACGGTGCACGGTAGGTCTTTGGTTAGTTTGTTGATTTGCACCATGGGCGTATGGCCTATGGTTTCCAAAATATTTTTATACCACATGGTGGCGAAAATAGTATTCAAAACGGTAAAGTTTTACTCAAATTTTTTAACCGTGCTGCTGCGCCCCGCTCATCGTGCTTTGGCAAACATGCATTGTTTGCACTTCGGTTGTTTTATTGGCATGCAATGCGTTTACTTTGCCTCAGTATAGTTACACCCCTATTTTTATGACACAACTTGCAGTAGCCGCGCGCCTGATGCGCTATGTTCAAATAGATACAACAGCCGATCCCAATTCGGCTACCACTCCCAGCAGCATGAAACAAAAAAACCTGAGCGAATTGCTGGTGAAGGAGCTTCTGGAAATGGGCATTGCAGATGCACACATGGACGAATGGGGTTACGTATATGCAACCATACCGTCTAACAGCAACAAGCAGGTTCCTGTTATCTGTTTCTGCTCGCATGTAGATACAGCCCCCGATTGCAGCGGCACAAATGTAAAACCCATATTGCACAGCAACTGGAACGGCAGCGACATAGTATTACCTGACGACACCTCCGTGGTTATTTCACGCAATGAACACCCCTACCTGAATGAGCGCATAGGCGATGATATCATTACCGCATCAGGACTTACACTACTTGGTGCTGACGACAAAGCCGGTGTGGCTATAATAATGACGCTGGCCGAATACCTGATGCAACACCCGGAAGTGAAACACGGAGCTATAAAAATATTATTTACTCCCGATGAAGAAATAGGCCGCGGAGTTGATAAAGTGGATATGCAAAAACTGGGGGCACATTTCGGCTACACTTTTGATGGTGGCGAACGCGGCACGCTGGAAGGTGAAAACTTCAGTGCCGATGGCTGCACGGTTACGTTTTACGGAATAAGCGCACACCCGGGTTATGCCAAAGGCAAAATGGTAAACGCACAAAAAGTACTGGCTCACTTCATCAGCAGTTTGCCGGCTAATCATCTTAGTCCTGAAACTACAGAAGGCTATCAGGGATTTGTGCATCCGGTACATATCGAGGGCGGACTTGAAAAGGCCACGGCTCAGTTTATTATTCGTGATTTTGAAACTGAAAACCTGGCACGGCACGAAGAGTTGCTGGCCAATCTGGCTGCCGAAGCAGTTGAAAAATTTCCGGGCGCACGCTATGAGTTAACTGTAAAAGAGCAATACCGAAACATGAAAGAAGTGTTGGACAATATGCCACAGGTTATGCAACATGCCATTGAAGCTTACAAGCGTGCAGGCATTGAGCCACGCCTCACCAACATACGTGGTGGCACCGATGGTGCCCGACTAAGTTTTATGGGTATGCCCTGCCCTAACATATTTACAGGTGAAATGGCCATACACAGCAAACAAGAATACGTAAGTGTGCAGGATATGCAAAAGGCAGTGGAAACTGGAATTGAACTGGTAAAAGTGTGGGAAGAAAACGCTTAAGCGCCAAGGCTCATTTTTAGTTCATGTACCTGACTGTCCCAAAGTTGGGTGGCATTATTTTCATCAGCTGCATCTACAAAATCAGTAATAACCAATGCTACGTCATCAGTTAGTTCATCCTGTATGATTTCGAATTCAAAATACTCTTCTGGCTCTGAATTTACCCAGTGAAATTTAATGTATTTGTTGGGCGACTTTTTCACCACTTCGGCTATCTGTTCGTCTTTGTCCCACTTAAATTTAAACTGATTGTTGTACAAGTCTACATCATCGGCAAACCAACCCGATAAGCCTGACGGAGTGCTGATATAATTATACAGCAGTGCAGGTGATGCCTTAACTTCAAACTCCATCCGTATTTTTTTTCTGTTCGATTTCATTCCCGTAATTCTAAGGTTGGTTACAGGCAAATATATGTTTTTCTGCATTTCTGCAAAGTCGGCCCTAGTTTTTTTTCAAACAGGTGCTACTTAGCTTCAGACCAACCTGCCGTGTCGGCTTCTTTGGCTGGCTGTTGTGCGCGTCTGGTTTTGCGCAGGCGCAAGTCATCGTCACTTACTTTGATACGCATGTGCCTGGCTTCCTTGTCACCTGATTCGCTTTGGCTCACACCCAACTCAATATCTATTTCTTCTTCCATTTCTTCTTCGTCCTCCTCTTCATCAACAGGTGTTACTACGCAGTCCATACATACCAAACCTTTTGGTGTAACCAAATATGTTGTGCCTTCTGCAAACACCTCTTCGGTTTGTGCACGGTTCAGCATCTGCGTAATGTAGCGGTCGGTTTTTAAAACCGTTCCCACAGGTACATACAATTCATACTCCAGCTGTTGAAAGGCAAATTCATGATCGGCAACTGCCAATCGGTTATTCAGCGACAGGTTTTTTCCGCTGTGCTGCACGCTGCTTTCAATCTTGCCCGCAGTGCGCAGCGCCTGCAATGTACTGCTGCCACGTGCTGTTTTCAATGCCTGAAGTTTCATCCTTTTATCTTGCCCAGGCTTAATGGTGAGCAAAGCATGAGCCAGCACAATTCCGTTATCAGTAAAATATGTTTCGTTTAATATTACATGTTTGTTCACTGTTGTCATTACACGCTTTTCAGCCGAATCGGGCGCTAAAGGGTACAGATGCAATACATTCAGGTGCAGCGTATCTGTGGCTGTAGTATCCATAAGTTGAACTGTTTCCAGTGCCGATTCATCCATGGCTGAAGCATACCTCACTACCGAATACAGCGTTAACACACCTCCGGTAATGCCGGCAATCAATGTGATTGCTGCAATCCACTTCAGTTTATACCTGAGCACAAACAGTAATTTTATACCTGACGAAAGCAGAGCAAAAAGAACAGCAAAAACCATGAGCCCGATTCCGAGTATTGCTCCGTCAAGCCAAGCAGAATCTGGTATTAAACGGCTTACATAGTCGCGTAGCAAATGCCATTCATCGTACTGAAATGCATAGCCGGCCAGCATCGCTGTTAACAGAGCCAGACAGAAGAAAACGATAAAAAATCCAATGATGCGCAACATAACGTGTACCAGATTATTCAGCACGGGTTTGGCACCCTGCACGCGTTCACCCCATACCTGAGAATTGCTTTGCAGTGTTTTGCGCACATTGGCTTCGCCTTCCTGAATAGTTTCGCGCACTTTTTTCTCAATGGCACTTACATCTACCGGCTTGCCTTGCATCTGCAATTTTTCCGATGCTGTTTTAGCCTTTGGCAAAATAATCCACAACACTAAATACAGCAGTAAACCTGTGCCGAATACAAAAAAGGAAACAAGAAAGGCCAGCCTCAGCCACACCGCATCCATACCCAGGTATGCACCCAGACCGCTACATACGCCTCCTAACTTGCCATTTTCGCTGTCGCGGAATAATTTACGTGAGGTGTAGGAAGCATTTGTGTCTTTGCTTTCAGGAACCGCAAACCACAGCAGTATGTATATGAATATGCCCGAACCCAGCGTAAAAAACAGAATAAGAAATGCAATGCGCACCAGTATTGGATCAACCGAAAAGTAATTAGCCAGACCTGCACACACACCGCCTATAACGGCATGCTGCTTGTCTCTGCGCAATTTACGCGGACTGCTATCATCGGTTTGTGGTTGCTGCTCGTGGTATTGCTCACCGGCTGTGTCGTCAATATCGTAGGGTGTTCCCATCAAGGCTATCACCTCATCTGTTATTTCAGGTGTTACAATTTTGTTTGACAGCGTAAGACGCTGTTCTATAAGCTCGGCAATGCGGGCTTCAATGTCGGCAATTATTTCATCGGAACCGGGTGTACCGGCAAAATGCTTTTTCAACGATTCGATGTAGGTGTTCAATCGGATGTAAGCCTGTTCATCAATCGTAAATACCATACCATTGATGCTGATGTTGATGACTTTATTCATGGTTATTAGGTGTATTTGTTTTTTGGATAATGTGGGAAACGGCTGTGTTCAGTTCATTCCACGTTGCCGACAACTCGTGCAGATATGCACGCCCTTGCTCTGTTAGCTGAAAATATTTGCGTGGCGGACCCGATTTGGATTCGACCCACTGATAACTGAGCAGGTGGTCGTTTTTAAGTCGTGTAAGCAGCGGATAAATGGTTCCTTCTACCACAATCAACTGCGCCTGCTTCAACTCTTCCAGTATGTCGGATGCATACATTTCGCCCCGCGCAATGATGCTGAGAATACAGTATTCCAGTATTCCCTTTTTCATCTGCAGTTTGGCATTTTCTATATTCATGTTTCGGTGATTTCGGGTACAAACATAAATACTACTTGGTACTATGCAATACATAATACCTTACAGAATTGTATTATACTGATTTTATGCATATTAATTTTTAAAGTCTTCCGCTTATCTGTACAATTTTCCAAACCACGGTGCTGTAAAATGTGTGTGAACACATACCCGGCCGGTGTGCAAAAACACGTTATTTGCTGCACGATGCTCACACCTCAACCAAACAATCATTTACCTGCATGGCGCACCATACCTGTTGCCGTATATGCATTAGCCGTTTGCATTGGATTGTGCGCACTAAGCACATTGCTTGCCTCACGTGCCGATATTACGTATGCCATTAACGGCTTACACTCTCCCCTGCTCGATGCGGTGGCTAAATACCTTACACACGCAGGCGATGGATTTTTTGCAGTTGCCGTTGCTCTGCTGTGGCTGTTTAAAAACAAAAAAGAGGCGTTGTATATTTTTGCCTGCTACGGCATCAGTGCACTTATCACTCAGTTTTTAAAGCATCAGGTGTTTGACGATGCATTGCGACCTATTATGGCGCTTGATGCATCGCGCCTACATTTTATTGACGGGGTTACCGTGCACCGCTACCTCAGTTTTCCTTCCGGTCACGCCACCACAGCCTTGGCTTTGGGCACAGCCCTGTGTATGTGCACACCTACTCGTCTGCATGCGCTCATTTGCACCATTGCCCTGTTAAGTGCACTTACACGTATATATTTGCTGCAGCATTACATAACCGATGTAGCAGCCGGTGCTTCTATTGGTTATGCTACTGCACTTGTTTTACAACTAACTTTATTTCATGTCCGAAAAGTACCCACTCATTGAAAAAAATGCTTCGCTGGTATATGTTGTTGCGTATGCCGCGCTGATTTTTATTCCTTTCATCGGCAGTGTGCATTTGTTCGACTGGGATGAAATAAACTTTGCGGAGTCGGCACGCGAAATGTTACTCACACGCGATTACCTGCATGTTCAAATCAACTTCACCCCATTTTGGGAAAAGCCACCTTTCTTCTTCTGGTTGCAGGCATTAAGCATGAAGCTGTTTGGTGTAAATGAATTTGCTGCACGTTTCCCGAATGCGTTGTGTGGCATTGTTACCCTGGCTTCGCTGTTTTATATCGGCAAACGCGAAGCGTCACGCAATATGGCAATATGGTGGGTACTGTTTATGGCCGGTTCGTTTACTCCGCACCTGTATTACAAAAGCGGAATCATTGACCCCTGGTTCAACTTGTTTATTTTCCTTAGTCTGTATCAATGCATCAAAGTAAGCCGTGCCGAAAAGAATTCGAAAACAGATTTGAACTATGTATATGCTGGCCTTTTTGCCGGACTGGCTTTTATTACCAAAGGGCCTGTGGCCTTGCTTGTTATTGGCTTGTGCGTACTGGTATTTACAGCATTTAACCGCTTCAGGTTTTTCTTTACGTTCAGGCAACTTATGCTGGGCATTATTCCTTTTGTATTCATCGCCTCGGTGTGGGTTGCTGCCGAAGTCAACCAAAACGGGTTTCATGTGCTGGTTGATTTCATCAACTACCAGATTGACCTATTCAAAAACCCGGTAGCCGGCCACGGACAACCATTTTACTACCATGCCCTGGTGTTGCTTGCGGGCTGTTTTCCGGCTTCGCTATTTTTTATAGCAGGTGTAAGGCTGGGATACATCGAACCCGATCGTCAGCATTTTTTTAGGTGGATGAGTATCATGTTTTGGGTGGTGCTGGTGTTGTTTTCATCGGTAACTACCAAAATTGTACACTATTCATCGCTGTGTTATATTCCACTTACCTGTATTGCAGCCGCCTTCACACATCACCTGCTATCATCGGGCAAACGCCTGCATCCTGCATTTTATGTTGCATTTGGCATAATGGCTTTGGTCATCGGAGTGCTGCTTACTGCCATTCCTTTTATCGATTCGCTGAAGCCTCATATCATTCCCTACATCAAAGATGAATTTGCTGTTGATTGCCTTTCGGTGCCATCGCCCTGGAGCGGATATGAAATCATACCCGGACTTCTGTTTGTGATGGTGTATATATTTTTCATTCTGCTTAGCATACAACAACGTGCACTTACTGCAATCCGTTTACTGTTGCTGGGTTCATCGCTGCTCATTCCCATGTATCTGTATATTGTTGTTCCAAATATTGAAGCATACTCCCAACGTCCGGCTATTGAATATTACCGCCAGCTTTCTACGCAACCGGTGTATGTTGAAACACTGGGCCACAAAAGTTATGCTCAGTATTTTTATGCGCAATCAAAGCCCAGACCCGATAACTCTATTGATTGGTTGATGAGCGATAAAACCGACAAGCCGGTGTATTTCGTGGCTAAAACCACGTATGTAAAAAACAACCGCGATGAGCGGCTAGAGGAAGTGAGCAGAAAAGGCGGATTTGTGTTGCTGCGAAAAAAGTAAACGTGATTACTGTCGTTTGAGTTTGCCCGCATACTCAGCTAGTATATGCACAACCAGGCCAGTGGCCACACCCACCATCAAATCAGTAAGAACAATGGCTGCAAACGTGGTGCAAAAAACTGCAAACGGAATTTTACCACGTTGATACCACTCCCATACCTGTGTGGGATTTAGCAATTTATATCCTGTGTATACCAGCACCGCTGCCAAGCCTGCAATGGGAATTAAATTGAGCCAGCGTGCCATAAATACCACTGAAACCACCAGCAGAATGCCGTGAAAAATAGCCGAGAAACGTGTGCGTGCACCTGCCCTTAAATTGACCGTACCCCTTACAATTACAGCAGTAAGCGGAAGTCCGCCCAGCAGGCCGGCCAGTATATTTCCCGTACCCTGTGCCACCATTTCGCGGTCGGGTGGCGATACCCGCTTCAACGGATCCAGTTCGTCCATGGCCTCCAGCGACAGCAATGACTCTAACGTGGCAACGATGGCAATGGTAAAAGCTACTCCGTAAAAACGCAGTTGATTTAGTGCTGACCAGTCCGGGAAAAATGTGGAAGCTGTAAACTCATCTGCCGACTGAACCGAAGGAAGCTGCACGTATTGAAAGGCCTCGATTGCCGGCAAAAAACCAACTCCTGCATTCAGGTAATTGATAGCAATAGCCAGTAACACTACAGGCAATGCACCGGGTATAGCCTTGTAGCGGTTTTTCATTTTGGTTTCCCACACTATCATAAACAGCAGCGATATAACACCGATGAGTGTAACACCTGTGTTGATAGTATCCAGCGACTGCACAATGCTGGTAAGGCTGTATCGGTCGGCCTGTATACCTTCGGCATGAAAGCCGATGAGGTGTGGCAGCTGTTTGCTGATGAGAATAAAACCAATGGCCGACAACATTCCCTGAATAACTGATTGCGGAATGTAATGAATCACTTTGCCCACTTTAAGTACGCCTAGCAACAGCTGAATAATTCCAGCCACTACTACGGCACACAAAAACAATTCAAACGAGCCGAGTTGTTCAATGCCTGAAAGAACAATGGCTGTGAGGCCCGCTGCCGGTCCTGTTACACTTAGTGCCGAACGGCTGATAGCTCCCACCACAACACCGCCTATTACTCCGCTGACCAGACCCGACATAAGCGGTGCGCCCGATGCGTGAGCAATGCCCAAACACAACGGAATAGCCACAAAGAAAACCGATATACCGGCAGGTATATCGTACTTTAACTGACTGAACAGATGTAAACGACCCGAGGTGCTTTCGCTCATGAATTGGCAAAAATTCTAAACTGACCAAGGCCCCATTTTTGCAGCCTGTAAATAACCGAAGTGTGCAATACACCCATGCCGTAAATGCTGCTGCGCTTAAAGTTAATGGAAGATGCTTCGGGGAAATATTTGGTCGGGCAGGTAACTTCCGCTATCTCAAATCCTTTGTAAAATACCTGTGCAGTAATCTGGTTGTCGAACACAAAATCATCGGAGCAGGCATGATACGGAACCGACTTCAGCACGTGTGCAGCAAAGGCGCGGTAGCCGGTATGGTATTCCGATAGTTTTTGTCCCATCATGATATTTTGAAACAGCGTGAGCATGCGGTTAAAAATATATTTGTACATGGGCATGCCACCTTTCAGCGCTCCTTTGCCCAATATGCGCGAGCCAAACACCACCGGATACACATCATTGGCAATGATACTGGCCATAGCCATTATCAATTTGGGAGTGTATTGGTAATCGGGGTGCAGCATGATGACAATATCAGCTCCAAGTGACAGGGCGGTGTCGTAACACGTTTTTTGATTGCCTCCGTAGCCGCGGTTTTTTTCGTGCTTAATCACGTGGCGAATACCAATGCGCTTGCCCAGTTCGGTTGTATCGTCTTTGCTGGCATCATCTACCAGTATCACGTCATCCACAATATCGAAAGGTATTTCGCGGTAGGTTTTTTCAAGGGTGAGTGCAGCATTGTATGCCGGCAGCACCACTACTATTTTTTTTCCGTTTAGCATAGTTTAAATAAACAATAACCAAATGATGAACAATACAGGCAGCAAATAGGGCAACGTATACCGGTATATAAATGCAAAAAATCCGGGCATCTTCACTCCCGCCTGGTCGGCTATGGATTTTACCATAAAGTTAGGCCCGTTGCCAATGTAAGTGAGCGCACCGAAAAACACCGAACCTACCGAGATGGCTACGAGGTAAATTACACCCTCGCCCTGCACAAACTGAACAACATCGCTCATGCTGCTAATTGAGAGGTTGTGCATAGACATAGACAAGGCCAGAAAATTAACATACGTAGGTGCATTGTCGAGCATGCTCGAGAAGGTGCCGGTAGCCCAGTAAATAACGTGGTGCGAAATTTTATCGCCCGAGCCTCCGCCCAGCGACTCCAGCAGTTGCAGGGCAGGAATCATGGACAGAAAAATGCCGAAAAACAAAAAGCCGACTTCGAGTATGGGTTCAAAATTAAACTCATTGCTGCGCATGGCTTTTTTATTGGCTGTGCGGTATGCAGCAAAGGCAATGGCCAACTGCAGCAACTCGCGCACGTACGATATCTTTTTGCCGTGAATGCTGATGTACGGTATTCCATCCATCACATTGGGATCTATAAATACAGTAAGGATAATGGCAATAAGCCACACAAAGTTTTGACGGCCCGTAACGATGATGCGGTTTGTGTAATGTTCGCTTACATCCACATCATCGAGTTTGGTATTGCGTTTTTCCAGAAAATAAAAAATCACACTCAGCAGCAACATAGCTACCAGCCACACCGGCCACAGGTGCGTAAGTGTCCAGAAAAAAGGCACACCTTTTAAGTAACCCATAAACAACGGAGGATCACCAATGGGTGTGAGCAAACCTCCCAGGTTGGATATAAAAAATATGAAGAAAACAATATGATAGGTTTTGAGTCGGTAGCGGTTGATGCGCATAAACGGACGGATGAGCAATACCGATGCCCCGGTGGTTCCGATTAAATTGGTGAGCAATGCCCCGCACAGCAAAAACACAATATTGGTAGAAGCCTTTGACTCAACATCAGCAAAAATGTAAATACCGCCTGCGGCCACAAACAATGAAAGCAATAGCGAAATAAACGATGCGTATTCAAAAAAGGTTTCGGCTACCAGTGCCGAATCGTGGCGCACGGCTATATAATAAATACCTACAACCAAACCCAGCACCACAGCCATGTGTTTATAGTAATGATGCCAGATTGCCGGAAAAAAAATCGGGCCTGTGGCAATGAGTAAAAGCAGCAGGGCAAACGGAGTAACCATCCAGGTGGGCGGCAGCGCGTGTGCTGCACTGAGTATCAATGCGTGTATCATGCGGGCGCTAATGTAATATGTTCAGCGCAAATATTTATGAGTTCAAATCACCGCTATGTGCACAGCCATTCCCTTATTCCAGCAGTATGCGGTCACTGCCGTCAAACCGGGGCGATTGTATAGAAAGCACACGCAGTGGCTCTTTTGATGTGACCGTTACCTTGTGAGGGGTGTTGCACGGAATAAAAATGGTGTGGCCTTTGCGAATATGAAGGGTTTCATTTCCCAGCTGCATCATGGCTTCGCCTGAAAGCACCACTACATTTTCAGTGTGGTGTGCATGCTTGTGCAATTTCACCTGCATTGGTATGCAAATAAGAAATGTGCTACTCAGGCTGTCTTCGGTCAGTTTTTTTACAGTGGTTTCGCTGCAGCTTATTTGAATTGTATCGGTGGTGTGTAGCTGTGCTTGCATAGTTAATGCATACAGTAAAAATATGCCCAGCACTAAAGTTCTCATGATGCTATTTTTTCTACCATACCATCAGCAAGGCGATACTTTTCTCCGCTTTCGCTGCAAGTAGCCAGGCCATTTTCATCAAAGTGCAAACGCTGTCCGTGCTCACTCATCCAGCCGGCATGCACAGCCGGATTGCCAATATACAAGGCATAGTCAGGCACATTTTTGGTTACTACCGCACCTGCTCCAATAAATGCATATTTGCCTATGGAATGGCCGCACACAATGGTGGCATTGGCTCCTATGCTGGCTCCTTTGCCTACATGTGTTCGGGTGTATTGTCCTCTGCGGTTTACACCACTGCGCGGATTGGTTACATTGGTAAATACCATGCTGGGTCCTAAAAATACATCATCATCACAGGTTACTCCGGCATATACCGATACGTTGTTCTGAATTTTCACATTATTGCCCAGCACTACATCGGTGGCTATAAACACATTTTGTCCGAGGTTGCAGCCCTTGCCTAACTTAGCACCGCTGCTGATATGGCAGAAATGCCAGATTTTAGTACCCTCTCCTATTTCACACCCTTCGTCTGCATAGGATGATTCATGAACAAAATAATTGGTTTCCATAATTCAAGTTTAGGATATGCGCAGCATAAACGCAAAGGCACGTTGCAACAGCCGTTATTGGGCCTTCAGTTCCGTGTCGGTGTATTTTGATGGACATTTAAGCAGTATCTGCTTGGCCACAAATTCTTCGCCTTTCATTTTGCCCACTATCACTATCTGTTCTGATTTGTCAAAGTCCTGTGGTTCGGGTGCGTAGTAAATGACTTTGCGCTCATCACCTTTCTGGTCTTTCAGGTAAAAGGTAAAGTAGTTGGCATCTTTTTGCGGGTCGTAATAGCGCTCTTTTTCGCGGTTCAGCGTGCCTACCACATGATACTCACGGTCGGGATTTTCGGCTGCTACGGTAAAGTTTTCATAGGTGCTGGCATCGCCATATGAACTTACGATAGCTCCTATGCCAATGGCTATTAATGCAATGAGAATGATGTACGAACGTTTCATGGTTATTTCTTCTGCTCCAGTCGGCTTATTTTTTTATCAAGACGTATCAGGTATAATACTATGCCGGTAAAAATAACGGCCAGTACGGCCACCACCACCATCGATTTACCGCTGTTGTCGGCATCGGGCAGTTGCGCAGTGTGTTGCTGAATTTGTAGTAATGTATGTAGCATATTATGCGTTCTGTTTGTTGAGTTGTTCGATGCGTGAATAAAGCTGCGCTATCCAGAAACCCAAAAGGGTCCACCCGATTACTGCGGGGTAAAAAACCAGGCGCAGGCGCGAGTCGAGGTCGTATGAGTTAAAACCGGGATTGCCTCCGTTTCCGGGGTGCAGCGAATCGGTAAGGCGGGGCAAAATAAAAATAAGCACCACAAATACGGGAAACGAAAACAGGTTGTACACAGCCGAAACGCGTGCACGTTTTTCATCGTCATCCATCGAGCCACGTAGAACCGTGTACGCCATATACATCAGCATGCCTATGGCAGCGCTGTTCAGTTTGGGATCGTTGGTCCAGTAAGCTCCCCACGTGTTTTTAGCCCACACCATGCCGGTTACCAGTCCCATTATGCCGAACACAATTGCCACACGGGCCTGCTGCTCGGAGCGAATGTCAAAACGAATATCGGAAGTGCGCAAATATTTTACTGCATTGATGGCCGATGCCAGCAACAGCAGTATCATACCAAACCACATGGGCACATGGTAATACAGATTGCGTATGCTTTGCTCCAGAATATCCAGTTTGGGCACAGGCATTAACATGCCTCCTACTATTGCGTACATTACCAGCAGTACGCCTGTTATTTTCCACCAGCTAATCATGCGGCAAAGGTAGGTGAAATGTATGGTTTCAAATACGACATATATCAGTTTTTAACAGGCTTGTAACTTTTGCAAAATGAGCTGATGCCACACTCACCGCATTTCGGATTGCGCGCCACACACACATAACGCCCGTGTAATATGAGCCAGTGATGCGCCCGCGCAATAAACTTTTCGGGAATGTGCTTTACCAGCTGAACCTCGGCCTGCAGCGGAGTTTTAGCTCGCAGTGTAAGCCCCAGCCTGCGGGCCACCCTAAACACATGCGTATCAACTGCCATAGCCGGTTTATCAAAAATAACGGAAGCTATGACATTGGCCGTTTTACGCCCCACACCGGGCAACTTCACCAGGTCATCAATGGCAGAAGGAACTACTCCGCCAAAATCGTGCAGCAGCATATTGGCCATGCCTATCAGGTGACGGGCTTTGTTGTTCGGATAACTGATGCTGCGTATGAGTGCAAACACGTCTTCAAATTCAGCCTTACTCAAACTTTTTGCATCCGGAAATTTGGCAAATAAGGCTGGCGTGGTCATGTTTACACGCTTATCAGTACACTGGGCCGAAAGAATAACAGCTACCAGCAACTGAAACGGATTTTCATAATACAACTCGGTTTCGGCCTGTGGCTGGTGCGTAGAGAAATAATCAATAAAGTGTTGGTAGCGCTCTTCCCGCTTCATACCCTGTCAGAATAATCCTTTAGCTATCAGGTAAGGTATAATCAGCCACAAAAGTCCCTTGATTAAAAAGAATAAAAATCCGGCCCAGCCAAGGCGTTTCATCCACATCCATAAGGGCTTGCGCTGGTTATGCGGCACCGGGCACTTCAGTTCTTTATCTTTGGCTTGCTGTAAGGTATTCATTACCGTGAAAAAACGTTCAATACTACACTTTGTTTAGATGAATAAAAAATAGTGTAGCCCTTAGCTGCAAATACGACCAATTACTGACACTTGCTGCAACTTAATTTTTTTCTGCTTCCGCAAAATTACACATCTTCCGCTATGCACATCAGCTTTCAAACTGCATGGTGTAGCTGCGCTCAAACGTAAGGCCCGGCTGCAGATTTATCATGGCGGGCTTGGAGCTTATATCGCTGTGGCCGGTGGTGTCATCGGCACGGCCACACCACGGCTCAATGCACACAAAACCGGTGCAGTTCTTAGGCGACCAAATGCCCAAATAACTAAAGCCCGACCAATGCATGCTTACCCGGTGGCCCGAATGGCGGTGCACCAACTGCGCTCCGGTTATTCCCTCACCTGCCACTACCAGTGCATCGTTTTTAAATACTTCGGCATTTAGGGGAATTTTCAGCTCTTGAAATGGCGTGGTTTCGGGCAGAAACAACCCGCCCGACAGATGTAACCGCTGCAATGAATTGTGCGCCTGCACTTGCAGGTCGTACTCGTGCATGGCTCCGTTTACTAAATTAAATCCGGGATGCGCACCTATGGAAAAATACATAGACTGCGTGCCGCTGTTTATGACCTGCCACGTGCAACGCACACTGCGCCCGTGCAATGCATATATTATACGAAGTGTAAACGCATACGGATAAAGCAACAACGTATGCTCGTTATGCTTTAGTTCAAATACGGCCGTAGATGCAGTATTCTCTACCAGGTCAAATTCACAGTCGCGGGCAAAGCCATGTTGTGTCATCACATATGAATTGCCGTTTACCCGAAGCTCATCGTTTTTCAATTTGCCTACCACCGGAAACAGAACCGGTGATGTTCGGCCCCACCAGGTTTTATCGGCCTGCCACAGGTATTCGAAACCGCTGTGTGTGTCGCGTATGCTTTTAAGTTCAGCTCCTGCCGGTGAAATACGCACATCTAAATATTCGTTGTGTAACGCTGTCATGAGAGGGCGAAGGTAATAAATGGAATCGAGAGGGAGGTTAGCTCCCGATAGCTATCGGGATGAAGGTTGGGAGTTGTGGGTTGGGAGTTATGAGTTGGGGGTTGTGAGTTAGGAGTTGTGGGTTATAGGTTGGAAGTGAGATATCGAGATACCGGGATGCGAGACAAAAACAGGTGACGAGGATAAAAGTGGGATTGCCTCCCGATAGCTATCGGGATGAAGGTTGGGAGTTGTGGGTTATGGGTTGGGAGAAGAAAGCGAAGAGTTGGGATTATACCCTATTGTTACTATAAAGGATTATAACTGCATTCAGTTATTTGGGGTAAAAGCTCAATCAGTTTGTCTGAATCAATTTGCCGTTTTGCCAAATGTATTCTGTAAACAGGTTTTTTGACCCGTAAGGCAGCACTATTCTTCCATTCGAAAGGCTGCATATGCTTTGCCCTTCCAAATTACCCACCTCTTTGTATTCTGTTTTTACCTTTTTGAATACAATTACATTTAGCTGCGAAATGCCGTCACCATAAGCCAGTAAAAGTTCATATCTGCCATCTTTATCAAAATCATATTCGCAGGCCTGCATAACAGTCCATTCATTACTTTCGTCAATTGCCAGTAGCGACTGACCTGTATTGCCGGTTATTACAGTTGCTTCTACCAGATTTTTTCTGAATCCTATAACCAATTGCCCGCCTGATTTAAGCTTCATCTGAGAATCGCTTGTTGAACCGCTTATATAAGAAAGAACACCGGTAGTGCCCCTTATTATAATTTGTGCAAATGTGGTATGTGCTGCAAATAGTAACAGAATCAAACTCAATCGTAGTTTCATATTCGTATAATACTTGTTTATGCACGAATATAAAGGAAGAATTGAATTAATAAAGTATGTCGGTGCGCAGAGTCAGACACACCTTTAATGACAAGTCCCAATTAGGTCGACAGATGCGTAAAGAAGGTTATGGGTTGGAGGTGAGATATCGAGATATCGGGAGGCGAGAAAATAACGGGTGACGAGGATAAAAGTGGGATTACCTCCCGATAGCTATCGGTATGAAGGTTGGAGACTTAAGTTGTAAGACGAAAAAAAGAAAAGTCTGGATTAGCGGGTTAGTTGCTCCAGCAGTTGGGTTTTGCTTTTAATTACCGAATCGAGTTGCTTTACTTTTTCGTGTTCGGTGTTGATCAGGGAGTCAAGTGTGTAAACCTTGCTTACTTCAGTGTTCAGCAGTGAGTCGAGCGACTCTGATTTGCTTTTCAGTTCATTCAGTTTACTTTCTACTTCGGTAGTCAGGTTGCCGCACGAAGCCATCACTGCAGTGGCCGTAAATACAGCCATATGGCGAATTGTATTTTTCCTGTTCATCATGTGTGTAGTGGTATTTTTATACGGATGCAAACATACGGCATTGCAGCCTGTGCCGCTGTCACGCTTGTGTCTGATTTAATCGCACAGACACTCCTGGCCTATTTTTTAACGAAATATATTTTCAAATAAATGGGTTCATTTTCTGCCACAGCTATGTCTTTGTAGTTGAACACAAAGGATGTGTCAGAGGTTTTATCCATCTGAAGCCTCTCCTGCATATTGTTGGCATCAGCCAATAATTTCAAGTACGTTTTACCGCTGCTTTGTTCCACCTGATACTTGCGGTTCGAAATTCCCTTATCTCCTTCAATCACACATGTGCCGTCTTCTCTGAATGTATATTTGTATAAATCTACGCCAGGTATCTCCATAAAAACAGAGTCGTTTTTTACCCAGTTTTGCACAAATTTGGTTGAGGCCCAGTTGCCCACCAGCCATGCAGGTGGTGCAGCAGCAGCAGCCGGGGTACTGCTGTCGTCTTTGGTGCAACCCGCTATTGCAAAGGCTATAGCTGACAGCAGCACACATACTGATATTAATTTTCTCATGCTATTGGTTTTTATCCTTTTCAAATTAAAGTGATTTTCTATTTTTTTAAAAAAGTACGTTACAACCAACAAACACAGCCTAAGTCACACCGGTTTGCCGAATTGTATTTACTTTTCTCTTGCATAAAATACTTATAACCGAATCAATGTTGCTGCTATTTCATCACGCAGCCTGGGCGATACCTTTACTTCATCGGCATACGTTTTCCACCGGCTTACAGTATGGCTAATCTCCTCTATGGTTTCTGCTGCCTTTTTGTTTTTGATGGATTTGCCCACGGAGAGTAAATCATCTTTGGTAATATTGGTTCTTTTGCCGTTGATGCTTAAAGCATGCTGACTTACCCACTGATGTTTGGGTTGATACGCATGGCAAATATCGTAGGCAGGTGCCAATTCCCATTTCCCGCCTTTTTTCAAGCGGAATGCAAAGTTTTTGGTGTGGTCGTCACAGTTGCGGGCTACAACATTGAACACCATTCTGCGAAACAACTGCTCAGCATCAGGATAGGGTAGCTTTAATTCACGAAGTGTTTGAAACAACTGTTCATAACTGAAGCTGGTTACGAGGTTGTAATCAAAGTGCTTCATGGCACAGAAGGTTTGTATATGGTGCTTGGTTGAGCCATCTTCACGGTCAAAACGCTTGGTCATAAAATGCGCCCTGCCGTTTTCTTCTAACAATCTGGAAGGCATCATGTGTATACCACATGCCACAGCCATGTTGTAGTATGCCATTTCCACCCGGCCATAACCTTTGCTGGCTCCCAACTGCACATCGCTTACTCCATCCAATTTTATCAGCCAATGTTCAAAACCTCCGGGTGCATTGGTTTGCCCCGATTTTACTTCACCGTTTCTCTCGTTGTAGGCAATCACCGCTTTAGGCCGCGCACCTCCGGCCGAGGTGCCTATACGCAATATTTCAAGAATGGATTTTTCTTCGTCTTGCGGCAGGTTGGTAACGAATGCTTCTTTTTTGGTGAGCATTTTCCGGGCTATGTCTACCAGGCTATCTATTTCCACCGAAAAAGTTCTTTTGCTTTCCTTAAGGGTTGTTGGTTCAAACTCCAGTGCGCCCATACCCCGGGTACCTATGAAACACAGAGTTTCTACCGGATTCATACTATCCATCGGTCGCCCCTGCTGCGCCAACCACAAATTGATGAGTTCATTTCCATACCTATCAGGAAGCACATCGGCCAATAAGCCGGGCAATCCTTTGAAGGTATCCAATGCAGAATCCGGCTTTTTGCGCAAAGCGGGAAAATAGTAATTACGTTTTCTATCGTAAACCGACATTTGAAACGGGGCCAAATCCCAGCCTTTATCAAGGAATTTTGAATCATACTCAAACGTGGCATAGCCCGTAGCATCATCCCACGCTACCGCACCCACTAATTCGCCCCATATTTTTACATATGCTGTGTTCATGCTTTACCAGTCTGATTTTTCAGGGTCCTGTGTTTTGGTGCTTCTTGCTCTTTTGCGTTTTTCCTGTTCGGCTTTGGCAAGGGCCAGCGGACTGATGAGCTGCTGCACTTCAAAGGCATCCATTACCTGCAGTTGGTCAAGCACCCGAAGCACCTGTATAAGCGTGGCCAGTGTTACTGTTTCGCCCCGTTCCAGCAGACTGAGGGTAGAACGACTAATACCCGCCTCATGCGACAGCATATCCTGGGTTTTGTTTTGCTCCAACCGGTGATGCTTAACAAATGCCCCGATATGAGCTGCCAGCGCCTGATCACTCATTGAATACCATTTTATGAATGCTTTATCAGTCATTATATTATTTTTTATACTTTTATGAATTATATCTCATGCAATATTAAGAATATTTTTAATATATCTATGCAATGATTAGTTATATTTAATGCTGCTATATTCGTTCATTGAATACCTTACCCCATAAAATCCCTGTTTGCCTATGCGCATGTTGCTTTATACGATTTTTACTTTCTGTTGCCTGGCGGTCAGCCCGCTGAAGGCGCAGCCCGATGCCGATAAACTGAAAAAGAAACTGAAGGCTGCCTACATCATAGGCGACCCGGTAAACGAAGACGGTGTGTTTATAGCACGGCTTAAAAAAACCAATACCTGCGGCATGTACCAGTGCACAGATGGCAAAAAAATTCAATGCCTGATTCCACCGCTGTTCGATTCGGTTGATTTTTTCCGATTTAATGGTGTGGTTACCGGTGTGTGGCTAAATGGCAAGGTGGGCCTGTACCTGTCACCGTGGACAAGCGACTCAGCGCACCTGGCTGTGCCCTGCCTGTACGATGCCTACAAACTGATACGTGTTATTAAAAAACAAGGTGACGATGTTGACTACTACACCACCGAACTAACATACGTGGCCGTGAAAAAGAACGGCCTGTGGGCCTGGATTGACTACACCAACGGTGAGCTGAAAACCGATTTTCTGTACGACCTCACCAAAGAAAAAATGCCCTACCCGAAGTTTTGAGTGGATGGGAATGTGCGGGGGAGCAATGTGCTTGCAAAATGCGTTGGCTAATATTTATTTTATCTTATCTTATCCCAACTGCTTTTAAAATTATCATCATTCACAGATGACAAATTCAAAACACCTCTTGTTTCATATTGCTTTTTATTTAGTTTGTCTTTGCCGAGTAGATTCTGTTTTCTGCTTCGCCATTTTCAGCCATTATAAAATGTAAATGTATCCCCCCTTATTCAAAGTCAATTTCACGCACGCGTTTTTTGTCGCGCCTTTCTTCAATGGCCAGGCGAAGCGCTTCTTTCAGCTCTTTGCCGTTGGGTATGCCCTTTATGTTAATCACTGTATCGCTTTTGTCTGTCGTGTATATCACCAGGGTTGAAAGTACCACCAGCCTGAACCAAAACGGCTGTTCGTGTTTCATGTCTTTTACCCGGTACAATTCCAGCTCTTCGGTAGTTTTTGAAAACACACCTTTGTGCTCAATAATGCGCTGCGTGGTTACTTCGTAGGTGTGGCAGCGGGTATTTAGGTAGCGCCACAGCGCCATGCCCAGGCCAAGCCCGAAAACGGCTGTAAGCGGCACACACACTGCATAAAATCCGAAATTGGTCCACTGCGATGAGTTTCCCGTCCATAGTGCTTTTTCTTCCATGTGTTGAGTAGTTGTTTGGCATGAGCAAACTATTCATTTGCCTGTTAAAATGCAACTGCATCGTTGTTATTTTTAATAAAAAAAGCCCCGACAAGTCGGGGCTACTATGCGTTTAATGCGCAAGCCGTGTTTTAAAAACGCAGGCCCACACCCACTGTGAAGTTCAGGGTTTCTATGCTTTGCGTAAAACTTCTATTTTCTAACTCCCTTTTATCACGGATGGTCGAATTATTGGTCAAAGGCAAATTATCAATTAGCGGCAAACCGGTATTAACATTAGGGCTAAGCGGGTTGATACTTGCGTTAGTTCTGTGCTTAAGTGTTACGTCCATATTGCTGAATTCGGCCTGTGCATTGAAATAATCTACATTGGCCATTACACACAGCCGTTCGCTGAGGTTATATCTGAATCCACCACCCAGCAAGTAAGAGAATGCTCCCGTGGCACTTTTAAATTCAAAAGAGAAACTGTCGCTGCTGGCCGTAACATCAGGCGCAGCTATTCTTGAATAACCCGACATAGCACGTGTTTCAATGCTGAAATTTTCAGTAATGGGAATACCGAAGGTAAAACCTACCAAAGCGCTTCCGCTTAGCCACGATGAGCTTTCCAGATTCCAGTTAATACCTGTTTGTGTTTTCAGGTTAGTGGCCTGCGCATCGGTACTTGTGCCATTCATTTGTGTGCGAAGCAAACCGGCTATGCCCAAAAGTTTGGTAATTTTATACTGATAAGAAATATCCAGTGTAGCTCCAAGCTTAGCTGAACCCGAAAGCGGATTTTTTACATCAGTTGAACCAAAGTGCGAATACGGACTGGCAGCACCCAGCGAAATGGACAGGGTACTGTTGGGCTGGGCATACGCAGCCGAGGCCACCACTCCCGAAACAAGCAACAAGGCAATATATTTTTTCATGCTGTACAAAATTTTTTTACTTTTAGTATTGGGTTGAACGGTAGTTTTATTAAACAATCAGTTACAATACATGAGCAAACTATTGAATTGGATTTAAAAAAACAACTGCCGGGCAAAATAATGTGTAACAAATACACTTTGGGGTACGGACCTTAGATAATTGGAGAAAATATAGTTTACAAAATTTACAGCCTGAAGCCAATACCCAGCCTCAGGTTAAGCGTTTCAATAGTCGGGCTGAATGAACGAGTAGTAACGGTAAGTCCGGATATGTTATTAGAACTTTGCACATCTTTGTATTCGGGCCGGGTGCGCAGGTAATCGACATTAGCCATAAAGCACAAACGGGTGCCTGCACGGTAGGTAAAACCAGCACCGGCCGCAATAGCCAATGCAGTTGCCGATAAGCTTTTCTGTTGAATTTGAACAGACCTAATGAAGTCGATATAAATGATGTATATCTCGGGTGATGCAGAGTGTAAAGCACCTACCTGCGTGCGTACTTCAAACGAGAATGCGTCATTGAGAGGTATTGAAGAGAAGACGCCTGCCAGTGCACCGGCCGAGGTCCAGAAGCCGTCTTTTACGGCTGACTGCACATCAAACCTTTGGTCGAAATCATTTTTGATAGCATCGGTATTCAGCGGATTAGCTTGACCAACAATCGTGGCACAAACACCAAAGCGTGGAGTAATATTGTATCCGCCTGAAAATTCAACGGTAGCGCCTGTTTTAGCCAATCCTGCGTTTTCATTGGTGGGATCGGCACTACCGAAATTGCCGATGGCAAATGCCGGTCCCAGCGAGAAACCGATATAGCCTTTATTTTGGGCATGAGAGATGGCAGAAGTAAACAATGTGATAATTAAAATGGCTGAGTACTTTTTCATGGTGTGGATGTGATGTAGAAATAACTCGCGTAACAGATTTCTGTCGGACGGCTGCAAATAAAGTGATTTTACGAACACTGCTGAAGTAAGTATGGTTTTAACTAAGCAGTAGCTAAAATTTATTTTTTAAGAAATAATTAGTGCAAAAAAAGCCCTGATAATTCAGGGCTTTGAAGTTTTGTGCTGCGGAAGAGAGTCGAACTCTTACACCTTGCGGCACCACCCCCTCAAGATGGCGTGTCTACCAATTCCACCACCGCAGCAGTTTCTTTTATTTATGCTTTGGCGTGTCTACCATCCCGATAGCTATCGGGACCACCACCGCAGCAGTTTCTTTTATTTGTGCTTTGGCGTGTCTACCATCCCGATTGCTATCGGGACCACCACCGCAGCAGTTTCTTTTATTTGTGCTTTGGCGTATCTACCATCCCGATAACTATCGGGACCACCACCGCAGCAGTCAGATTGTTACCGAAGGCTTATTTGCTCTTGGTTACTTTGCCTTTAGAAGCACGCTTGCTGCGTGTGCGGCCAAATGAACCATTTTTCAATTTACCTCTTTTTGAACGGATATCTCCTTTTCCCATGATGTGTTGTGTTTAATGATGAGCAGCGAAAATACGACTACGCATGTTTATGCCCAAATATTTTAACTAAAAAAGCCCGACTCTGATGAATCGGGCTTTTTCGTGTATCGTTTTTAATGCAGGATTAGTGAGCTACATTAAATCTGCCGCTTTTAATCATGTCATTGCCTGCTGTACGAATTTCATACAGGTACATACCTTTGTTGAACATACTTACATCTATATCTGTACGGTTGGCTGAACTACGCAGGGTTTGTACAACCTTACCGGTAATATCAAATATGTTGATGATTTTTTCTTTCTCGTAATCCAAATCAATATTCAGGACACTAACTGCCGGGTTAGGATAAACCTTAACTGTAGCAGCTGCCTTTGCAGCTTCCGATATGGAATTGAACAGGTTGTAAATAGCTGCTGAAAAACTGTTGAACGTAGCATTCGTTCCGTCTGGTGAGTACCATACGGCTAGTCCCAGTCCAATATTACCTGAACCACCACCTGTTACATTGATAGTGTATTGCTGGGTAAACTGCTGCGAATCACCGGGAGCAATATTTACTGCAGCAAGCGCTACAGGCGTTGTTTGATTGGTAAAGGTGGTTCCGTTAAAACTGCCAAGGCTAACAAATACCTTATTGGCACCGCTGATAGTTGCAGAATCTATATTTCGTACCCAAAACTTAAAGGTTGTTGGTTGTCCGGCAGTGATGGTTGAACCTGAAATAGGCTCGGCAATGCGGATGCGTACTTTGTTGTTGTTTTGTGCGTTTACCTGCAAACAGGCAACGGCAAGAATGGCAAGTAGTAATTTTTTCATATACAGTAGCTAATTATGCAACACAAGTTTAGCACAATTAGACCGTACTTGCAAGTTTTTATTTGGGGTGGTAGTGGTGGTAAACCGTTTCGGCCTTGGCTGCACCCACTGCATCAGCTAATGAGGCAAGGCTTGCTTCCTTTATTTTTTTTACAGAACCGAAGGTGGTGAGTAGTTTTTTAAGTGTGGCCTCTCCCACTCCGTTTATCTGTGTAAGTTCGGATGTGAGTGCACCTTTGCTGCGTCTGGCCCTGTGGTGTGTAATGCCAAACCGATGCGCCTCATCACGTATCTGCTGAATTACTTTTAAGGTTTCCGACTTTTTATCAATGTACAGTGGCAATTCATCTTCCGGAAAAAACAATTCTTCCAAACGCTTGGCAATGCCCAGCACCGGCACACGGCCATAAATGCCCAGTTGCTTCAGTGTTTCCACGGCAGCACTAAGCTGGCCTTTTCCTCCATCAATAATGATTAGGTCGGGCAAGGGTGCATTTTCGCTCAATACACGGCTGTAGCGCCTTCCCACCACTTCGCGCATGGTATCAAAGTCGTTGGGGCCTTCCACCGTTTTCACATTGAAGTGGCGGTAGTCTTTTTTGCTGGGCTTGGCATCTTTAAACACCACACAGGCCGATACCGGATAAGCTCCCTGTATGTTCGAATTGTCAAAACACTCAATGTGGCGCGGCAGGGTTTTCAGGCGCAGGTCTTTTTGCATCTGCGTAAGTATGCGGTCGGTTTTCACTGATGGATCAAGCTGCTCGTACTGTTGCAATTTGTCTTTGCGGTAGTACATAGCATTTTTCATGGACAGGTCAAGCAGCTTTTTCTTATCGCCTGCCCTGGGCACAGTAAAGGTCAGTAGGTCGTCCTGCAGCGGCAATTCAAAAGGCACTATCAATTCGCGGCTTGTGCTTCCATAAGTATCGCGCACTTCGGCAATGGCCAGTTCCAGCAATTCGGCATCTGTTTCATCCAGCTTTTTTCGCAGCTCAAAAGTTTGTGTTTGTATAATTATGCCATTGCTCACCTTTAGGTAATTGACAAATGCAAAGCGGTCATCTGTGGTTATACTAAATACATCCACATCAGTTATGGATGCATTGACAATGGTGGATTTACTCTGGTATTTTTCCAGCATATCCAGCTTGCGCTTGTAGTCGGCTGCCTGTTCAAATTTCAGTTCAGCGGCTGCATGCTGCATCTGTGTTTTCAAATGCTGTTTCACTTCACTAAGGTGGCCTTTCAGTATGTTTCGTATTTGCTGTACCGATTGGTTGTAGTCGGCTTCCGATTGTGCTCCTGTGCAGGGAGCTTTGCAGTTGCCAATCTGAAACTCGAGGCAGGCTTTAAATTTTTTTTCTTCGATGTTGCGCGCACTCAGGTGCAGGTTGCAGTTGCGAATCGGATACAGCACTTTTATCAAATCGGTAAGGGTGTGCATCATACTTACCGATGCGTAGGGACCAAAATATTCAGAACCGTCTTTTACCGGTTTACGTGTAGGAAACACTCGCGGAAACCGTTCATTTTTAATGCACAGGTACGGGTAAGTTTTATCGTCTTTGAGGTTGATATTAAACCGTGGCTGAAATTTTTTGATGAGTGCATTTTCAAGCAGCAGTGCATCTATCTCGGTATCTACCAGGGTAAATTGAATATCGGCAATTTTGCTCACCATCACCGCAGTTTTGCGGTTTTCATAATGGGTTTTCGAAAAATAGGATTGCACCCGTTTGCGCAGGTTTTTGGCTTTGCCAATATACATCAGGTTGCCATCGGCATCGTAATATTTGTAAATACCGGGCTGCTGGGGCAGTGAATTGAGAACAGTAGAGAGTTTGTCGGTATGCGGGGCCATTATATACCTAACGAACAACGAACCGGCTGCGTTTTACGCCAACGCTGCTTATGCGTTCAGCTACGTAAATGCCCGGAACAAAATCCGACACACCAATAGTCATGGTCTCGTTCAGGCTTTCATTGGCATACGTATGTATGAGTTTGCCAGATGCATCGTATATATTTAATAGCTCGCCCGGCAATCCGATCATGTTTACCGATACCGACTCCGATGCCGGATTAGGATAAACAGAAAAAGGCACACGCGAATCAATTAATTTGGCTACACCTGTATTTTGAAATACAAATATGGTGTACTGCTCATTGGTATCGACTGAAGCCTGTGGTATAGGGAAAATGAGCTGCACCTTGCCCACCGTGCGAATAATGAGTTTGATGGGATACACACCGCCCGCAGTAGCCTGACCGCTTAATAGTGCACAGCCTGTTTGCCCGCCCAGCAGCATGCAGTTTGTCGGATTACACTGAAACGTAATGCCCGGAGGCAAACCGATAGCCTGAATCAAACGCATCGAATCTATTACAAACTTTACCGGAAGTCCGTTAAAAACAACATTGGTATCAGCGGGTGCTTTTAGTTGCATCACTGCCGAATATGTTGTGTCAAGGTAAGCCGGAGGCAATGAGGCAGGCAATATGCCCTGATTGCCGGGGAAATTGGTTAGTGGTATACAAGGCTGTGCCGCAAGTTGTATTGTGCAGCTTAATAAAATTACTAATTTGGCAACGTTCAATTTCATATGCGTATAAAAATAAGTCAGGCAATTTAAGAGATGTTCTACAAACTGCAAATATTTATGTGGCTGTGCCTGATGAGTGTCAGTGTGCATGCGCAGTATGTGCTTAGCGGTATAGTAACCGATGAAAAAAACGAACCATTGCCCGGTGTAAGCATTGCAGTAAAAGGCACTTCGTGGGGCACAGGTACCGATGCAAACGGACGCTTTGTATTGCGCATGAAAGACAATCAGCCTGTGGTGCTGGTGTGCAGCTATGTAGGATTTTCAACACGCGAGGCAGCAGCCGATAAAACCACCAACGAACTGACTATTGTACTTACAGCTTCGCAAAAGCAACTCGACCAGGTGGTGATATCGGCTGGCAAATATCAGCAGGAAGTAAAACGCCTTACGGTATCAACGGATGTTATCAAACCTTATATCATTGAAAATAAAGCCACCATCAATATTGAAAATATTTTGAATCAGCTGCCATCGGTAAATGTGATTGACGGGCAAGTAAACATACGTGGCGGCAGTGGCTGGAGTTATGGAGCAGGCTCGCGGGTAATGATTACACTTGACGATATGCCTTTTTTGAGCGGAGATGCCGGTAGTGCACAGTGGAAGTTTTTACCTGTAGAAAATCTGGAACAAATTGAAGTGATTAAAGGTGCATCGTCTGTCTTGTACGGCTCATCAGCCCTCAACGGTATCATTAATTTGCGCACAGCCGACCCCGGCAAAACACCCAAAACTTCTGTGCAGCTGCAAAGCGGAATATACGACCGCCTGCCCCGCGACAGTTCACGCTGGAGCAAAACCACCCGCTGGCAGTCGGCTTTCAATGCATTTCATGCGCAGCGTTTTGGACGGCTGGATGCAACACTAATGCTTAACTACCTGAACGATCAGGGTTACAGGCTGGGCGAAGACGACCGCAGGCTCAGGGTTTCGGTGAAAACCCGTTACCGAAACAAAAAAATACCCGGATTGCAATACGGAATCAATGGCAGCCTAATGCAGCAAAACAGCAGCAGCTTTTTGCTATGGGAAAGTTATACGCTGGGCTATACCGCACTCGACAGCAGCACCACGCTTACACGTGCCCGACTTATCAGCATTGACCCACACCTCGATTATTACCGAAACGGCATTAAACACAAACTTCGCCTTCGTTACAACAGCACATTCAATACCATAGAGGAAGCCACTCCCGGACAAAACCAGGACAACAGCTTTATCAATTACTTTGGAGAATATCAGGCACAAAAAGAACTGGGTCGCAACCGCGGTATGCTAATAGCCGGTGTGATGTCGCAATACACCATTAGCAACTCGCCCCTGTATAACGGTACCCACACCCTGCACAATGCAGCGCCTTACCTGCAACTCGATTACCGCATACGTCAACTCAGCATTTCACTGGGCACACGCTACGAGTATTTTTCTATGAACGACAAGGTGCAAAGGGCATTGATTTTCAGAAGCGGCATTAACTACGGTCTCACCTCATCTACATTTGTGCGTGCATCGTGGGGTCAAGGCTACCGGTTTCCATCTATTGCCGAAAAATACATTACTACCAGCGTAGGGCTAGTTAATGTTTTTCCAAACGAACAACTGCAACCCGAACGCGGCTGGAGTGCAGAGCTCGGAATTAAACAGGGATTGCGCGTAGGCAAATGGCAAGGCTATATTGACCTGGCCTATTTCCACACCGAATTCGACAATATGGTGGAGTTTAATTTTGGTGTGTGGCGCACCGATAATAGCCTGCTTCCTGATATTACTAAAATTATTGGGTTTAAAGCATTAAATATTGGCCGTACACGTATCAATGGAATTGATGTGGTATTGGCCGGAGAAGGTAAAATAAACGATATTCAGGTGCGTATGCTGGCCGGATATACATTTACCAACCCTGTAACCCTCAACCCTGACTATGTTTACGCTATCGATTCTGTTGCACGTAACAACAGTTTCAACACAACAAGTGAAATCACTACCAAAAGATTACTGAAATATAGGTATCAGCATCTTGTCAAGGCTGATGTAGAAATTGAATACAAAAAATATATTTTGGGATATAGCGTTCGGTATAACAGTTACATGACGAACATTGATAATTTTTTTGTTGACAGATTATCACCTTTAAATATTATTGAACCAACGCTAAACATAGCAGCAGGCCGTGCGCTCAACCCCGATGGCGACTGGATTCATGATGTGCGTGTAGGCTACAAGGCAACCCGCAGGCTGAAAATTCAAGCACTAATAAACAACCTGACCAACCATGAACAGATGACGCGCCCTGCCGACTTGCGGCCACCACGTATGTTCATTTTGCAATTACAGTATGCCATTTAAACGAATTATATGTGGTGTGCTTCTGGCACCGTTGGTTTCGTTTGCGCAGATGCGTGTAACCGAAGCCGATGGCGATACACTGCCCGTTGCCCGAATTATTAAGCAGTATTTTGCCGGAAAAGGAATTGCCAAATTACAGAACATTGTGTACAGAGGCGACACCCAATCCATCGGGCTTTTTCAAGAACCAACCGGCAGCGTGGGCATCACTGATGGCATTGTGCTTTCAACCGGACTGGCTGTGCATGCGGCAGGACCAAATAGCCGTACAAATGCAGGCGCCAACCTCGAAGGATTTTTCTTCCGCGATGAATACCTCATTACCCGGGGCAATATGTGCGATGGCGTAGTGCTGAGTTTTGAATTTGTTCCGCAATACGACAGCGTGGTGTTCGATTATGTATTTGGTTCAGAAGAATACCCCGAATTTGTAGGCAAGGAATTCAATGACATGTTTGGCTTTTATATTTTTCCCAAAGTAAATGCTAGCCGTATGCCTACTAACCTGGGCTGTCTGCCCGACAAAAGCGGCATAAATGTGAACAATGTAAACCACAAAAGCAACAGCCGTTGGTTTGTACGCAACGATGTGCACACCGCTCAGGCTTACGATATACTGGAATGGGACGGATACACCAAGCCGCTATCGGCAGGCATGCGTGTAGTGCCTTACAAAACTTACGTACTGCACATGGTGGTAGCCGACCTCACCGATTGCGAATACGACTCGGGGGTATTGCTGAGGCAACGTTCGTTCAGAAGTATTCCCACAAAACCCAAACGCGTAAAACCTGTGCTTAAACGCTACTACTTTAATTTTGGCACCAACGATGCTAAGTTGAATGAACAGGAAAATAAGCGAATAAAAAACCTGTGTGACAGCATAGGCAAACTGAATTTGGACAGCGTAGTTGTTATAGGCCACACCGACTCGACAGGTAATGAAGTGCGTAATCGCGAACTATCCAACCTGCGTGCACAGGCTGTAGCCATGGCTTTGCAGCCGTGTACCACTGCACCTGTAAAGCACCGTGGTGCAGGCAGCAGCAATCCCATTGCGCCCAACCAAAAAGAAAAAGGCAAGGCTGCGAACCGAAGAGTAGAACTGCTGTTTTACCGAAAACCCGCCTGGGCTGATTAGTGAGAAACAATGTATCCAGTACTATTTTCATACAATGGCATTATCATTTATACCTATGGTTTATGTGTAGCCGCTGGTGGTTTATTTGCATTTTTATATGCACATTACAGTTCCAAATTTGAATTAAGTAAATCGCTGATTCCTTCCCTATTTATTCTATCCATGTTGGCAAGTCTAATTGGCGGAAAGTTATTTTTGGTATTTGAGGTAGGAAACTTAACGTCATTTTTGTCTGACTTCACCAGCGGCCATGGATTCGTATTTTATGGTGCAGCCATTGTCTGTCTAATTATGTGGTACGTATTTTCAACCTATCACCGTATAAGCTACATAAGCGTGCTTGATAACGTGACTTACTGCGGAGCAATCGTTTTGGTATTTGGAAAAACCGGGTGCCTGATGGCGGGCTGTTGTTTTGGTAAACTATGTAATTCACATGTAGGTGTGTACTTCCATCATCCTTTATCAGCTGCAATACCTTTGAACCAGCCTCTCTATCCGGTACAGATGCTGGATATGTTATGTGCGGCCGTTTTGTTTGTGTGGCTACATTTCAGCAGCATGCAGCAGCCTGGTGAACGGTTTATAAAATGCATAGCAGGTTATAGCGCTTGCCGCTTTGTAACCGAATTTTTCCGAGGAGACGAAGTACGAGGATATGTGGTGGAGAAATACCTCAGCAATGCACAGTTTGTTTCGTTGCTGTTTATGCTGATAAGCTTGGTTATATGGCTATATAACCGTACTAAATTACAAAACAGGAATTTTACTCAATAGTTTAAAGTCACCGTTTTCAAACTCAAACTGATAGATACCGTCTGTTGCGGTAAGTATTAAACGGTTTGTTCCCCAAACGGGAATAATGTCATATGCCCCGCTTAATTCGTATTGTTTCACCAAGTTTAAATCCACTTCATTCCCGTTGTTCAAAAAAGATATGCTGTATGCCTTTAAGGCATTATCGCATACATACAGTTTGTTGCCGGATGATAGTCCCAAGCCTTTAGGGTTGCTCATTGGATACGACTTAACCAACTTTGGTGTACGAATATCTTTAAGGTCGATAACTTCGAGTAAATTTTGTCCGCGTGTACATGCATTGCCGGTTCTCAAGGTTACGTAAGCATATCTGTTATCAGCTACTACAGGATCACATGCAACAATGTGCCTGTACTGAGAGAGATAAAAGGGTTTGTAATTGTTCAGTTCATAAATGTATAATCCATCAGTAGCACCAAAAAACATCAATGTATCTTTTGTAAATATAGTTTCAATGGTTGTATTCCAGGCTATATGTGTGCTGTCAATCTGTAGCGGATTATCGGATTGGTCAATGTTATATGTAAGCACTGAATTTTTACTGAGTGTATATAGGTGATTCCCGTTTATGGCAAACCTAGCCATCGATCCCGACTGTCCGCTAGCGGGCTGATTAGAAGAACGCATTGAATCGGAACTGCCTGAATCAGCGCTGCAGCTTATCAGTAAGATACTAAACAGACCAAGAAATAAAGTTACTTTATTCATTTTTTCCTCCAGTCAATGATTACTGAGTCACCTCGTCTGCTTGCGTTGTAAAACTCTGCAGGTACTATTCCAAGGTCGGGTGGCGGTGGCTCAGGAAATTTATTTCGAATACGGGTAAGCTTACTAATTGAAACAGTACCTGAAAAAAACTGAATCGCCACCAAATCAACCGAATTGTCTGCATACAGAGTATTATTTTTCATGGCTATGTCGTGAGAGCCCGGAATAGCAATGAATGAAATACCTACAGGCTTAGCAGGGTCTGCATTATTGTAAATATGAACACCTTTATAGGGTTCGTTGATGTAGAGATACGAGCCAATGGTATAAATTTTACCCGCAGCGTTCAACGGTTTTGCCGCTTGTATTTTAACTGAACTGTCAAGGTCTTTTCGTGATATAAATACGGGTTCGTAAGCTGTTATAGGTAAGGGTAAAGGTTCAATTGGTTGCATACAGTTTTGCAAAACGAATGGCAAAACACTGATGAGTGCATAAAAACATAGCGTATATAATTTATGTTTTGTCCGATTTACAGGCATATAGACTGCTACTTAATAATTACCAATTTGTATTTTCTGGCTAATACATCTGTTTGACATTTAATGTGTATAAAGTATACAGATTCAGAAAGCATATCCAAATTTAAAACTTTTTTCAAATTATCATCGTGTATGTAGGTTAGATCAGCCAATTGTCCGGTTAATGTACTTAGCGTAACCGACTGCATCGGCTCATTGCTTTCAATGGTTAACTGTCCCTTTGCCGGAATAGGATACACCTGAATACCTGATGCCTGAAGTACCGAACCAACGGATGTAGGCAACACTGTTATGGTTACTGCTCCACTATTGCTTACACACTGGTCTATATCTCGGGTAATAAGTGCCACATCGTAGTCGCCAAAAGCAGCATACGTATGCGTTGTTACTTTTGCTGTATCTACATTGCCATCGCCAAACAGCCACAAACGGCTGACTGAGGTAGGTGTGGTATCGGTAAAGGTAATGTTGGTTGTACCGGTTTGCTCATAACTGAATAAAGATACATATTGAGGCTTGCGTGTAAGCAAACGTGCATCTGAAACAAGTAAACAACCCTGCACAGTATCTTTAGCCACTACCCTGAATACTGATACGTCAGCCGATAAAAACGCGGGCAATTTCCAGGTGGTGTCGGTTCCGGTAAATAGCAGAGCATTATTTCGGTACAATTCATACACCTGTTTTTGGGGCAATCTAGTGGTGGTGAGTGTGGCGGTATCGTTGCTGCAATAAATTTGTGAAGGTTTGTTGAAATTAAGGGCAACAGGCAATGCAGGTGATTGCTGTGTGCGTATTACTATGGTTTTCCGAACAGTATCACAGCCTCTTAATGCTACATCATATAAATTAATTCGGAAACGGTTAATGCCATTAGGAACCAAAGGTAAACGCATGTTTGGCAAAGCAGAAAAGGGTATTACCACACGCAGCACAGTTCCATTTTCCGACACCTCCTCTACCCTGTACACATAAGGATTTACATTGGCACCGCTTACTGTTACCGTTGCAGTGTCGCTGCTTAATCCGGCACATACCTGACGAACCGAATCATAATTCAGGTTATACGTGATGGTGGTGCAACCGGCAGTTTGACAACTGCCTATGCCTACCATACTTCGTGTACATGTAAATCCGCTGATAATTGCGCGTACAAAAAGTGTAACTCGTGTGCTCTGAGGCAATCCTGACAGGCTGTGTGTTAATCCTGCATTTCCGCTGGTGGGTGTGGTCCACGTGCGTCCGCTGTCAATACTTACTTCATACCCCAGTGCAGATGAAACCGGTGTCCACCGAAAACGTATAAACGTAAGTGAAACACTGTCGCAAGCGACTGTTGGACCTAATGGTGCAAGTTGAACAAATACTGAGGTCGAGTTGGATGAGTCGCTTTTACAACCCTCACTGTCGGTTCCAATTACATACACGTTTGAGAAGGGCGCTAATATCAAGAGTGTTTTTAATTCATTAGAAGAAGAATTCTGCAAAGTGAAGCCTAATTGTTTAAACTGATAGGAAGCCAAACCGGATGGTGATGCAGTAAATATTACCGTATCGTTGCTGCATGTTGAGGCCTTATTGGAAACAAGTGTAACCGAAGGTCTGGTGCGTTTGGTAACCGATACTGAATTGCTCGTGGTTGTGCAACCATTGGCGGTAATGCTTACCCGGTAGTTGTCTGTATTTTTTGCATATATGGAAGAAGTAGTAAGCCCGCCCGGACTCCACACGAACTGTGTTCCGATATTGGAAGAAGCCGTAAGTAAAACCGAATCGTTGCCGCATACTGTTACAGATCCGGCAGGCGAAATAGTTGCTGTGGGTCGTGGTTTTACCACAATGGTTTTGAATACAGGCGCTGATGAACCAAAGCTGTTGGTGGCAATTAAGCGTGCAGTGAATGTTCCGGCATTCGCATACACCACTCTCGGATTTTGTTGCGTGCTGTTGGGAGGTGTGCCACCCGTAAGCAGCCACGAGTAACTGAGCGGGTTATTGGTTCCGCTTCCGCTAAATTGTATGGTATCGCCTGCGCAAATGGTATCTCTGCTACTCACAATAGTGGCAACCGGAGGGCCTTGTCCCTGCTGTGTGAACGACACATTGCGTGCATAAATCAAATCGCCTGAGGTGCTTGAATTGCTGTTTGATGCATTCACTGCAGCGTATACAGTAACCGTTCCCGCACCGGGGCTGGGAGCAGTCCAGTCAAATGACCAGCTTTTGGTTCCGCTTCCTGCCGTGCCACCGCTGTTGTGGCCGATATAAGTTTTGCCACCCGATGTTTGAGTCGACATTTGCGAAGTATTGGTATTTACAATTGTACCCGCCATGGCATTCGAACTGTTGAGTACTGTTGCCTGAAATCCCCATTTGTTGATGCCGCTTTGGGTGTGGGTGATGGTAATAGTATATGTTGATCCGGGAATATAGCCCGCTACGGGTATATTGGATGTAATGGTAAAATTATTCCAGTCGGCACCGCTGGTTATTAGGCTGCCCGAGTGGCAACCCGTACAATTGCCTTCACCCGGTGCTGCAGCGTTGGTTGCAGGTGCACCGCCTGTATTGGTAAATACGGTTGAAGAAATGGCCAGAAGTATGCCCATACATAGCAAAGTGGCACGCGTGTAAAGTCTGTTCATGTGTCGGATTATTTAGTCAAAGGTAAAAAATATTGGGATTGATGGCAATGATGTACACGCATTTGCTGCTGTATTGCACTTTTCGCATATTTGACGCATGCATTACGGATTAATAGGTAACCCGCTTGAAAATACATTTTCTAAAAATTTCTTTGAATCTGTTTTCAAGGCTCAAAATTTGGAGGGATTTACCTACAACAATTTTCCCCTGCATGATCTTTCTGTGTTGAAGCAACTAATAGCCGATAAACACCTAAGCGGACTGAATGTAACTTTGCCCCATAAAATAAATGTATTGCCATACATGAATGAGCTGGACGAATCGGCACAAAAAACGGGAGCGGTCAACTGCATCAAAGTTACAGGCAAAACACTTAAAGGATACAATACCGATGTGTACGGTTTTTACCAATCATTGTTGCCCCTGCTGCAAAGATGGCATCAGCGTGCACTCATACTGGGAAACGGAGGTGCGGCACGTGCAGTAAAAGTAGCCTTGCAACAGGCAGGCATTTCGTGGCACACAGTTACGCGACAAAATATCGATAACAACCTCACTGGCGAATACCTTAGTTATGAAGATGTCAATGAAGCGTGCATACGTTCGCATCAGGTTATCATCAATACCACTCCGCTGGGCATGTTTCCTAACACTTCAGGCATGCCTGATATTCCCTATTCATTTATGACTGAAAAACACCTGGCCTACGACTTGATTTATCTACCCGAAACAACACGTTTTCTGGAAATGGCAGCCAACTATGGCGCAACTACCAAAAACGGATTACAGATGCTGCACCTGCAGGCTGAACGCAGCTGGGAGGTATGGAATGCGTAATCAGGCCATGCAACTGATAGAACAGGCCGATGCCATCATATTTGATATGGATGGCCTGTTGGTTGACTCCGAACCATACTGGAAAATAGCCGAGAAAGAAATTTTTGGCCGCTATGGTTTAAACCTAACCGATGAGCAATTACGTGAAGTGATGGGCTTTCGACTGAGCGAAGTGGTGCAGCATTGGTACACTTTTCAGCCATGGCCTAACCCCGACTTTGCACAAACAGAAAATGACATATTGAATCTGATGGATGAAATGCTGCGCACACATGCGCTGCCTATGCCGGGCGTATATCCGCTAATCCATTACTTGCAGAAAACAGGCAAACCCATGGCGGTGGCTTCTTCATCGGCCATTCGCCTTATTCATGCCGTGGTTGACAAACTCGGTATTCGTGATGCTTTTCGCATATTACATTCGGCCCAATTTGAACCTTACGGCAAACCGCATCCTGGTATTTTTATCACCACAGCTGCGGAACTGGGTGTTGAGCCCACACGTTGTCTTGTTTTCGAAGATAGCATTAACGGTGTAGTGGCTGCAAAATCGGCACGCATGAAATGCATAGCCGTACCCGAAGAAGCCACACGAAGCAATCCTGCATTTGCCATTGCCGATGCCAAACTGAACAGCCTGGACGAACTTACAGCTCAATAAGAAATTGTAAATCTTTTCTTAAAACCGTTTGCGCACATTTTATTTCACCCCATCATTACATAGATTGCATTTGAAACACACTTCTAATCTATGAATATCCGTATACTTTTTGTGCTGTGGCTAATGTACTTTGGCCACGTAGCATCAGCCACCCATGTAATAGGCAGCGATTGGCGATACAAGTGCCTGAATACGTCAGGTGATTATGAAATTACGTTAATTCTGTACCGCGATTGTAGCGGCATTCCATTATGTTCAGGCACATGCGGTGATTCCTGTTTTGTATTTGCCGATATGAAAGGTGCATCTGTGGGTTGCCAGAACGTGAGTTACGGAACTATAAAGCTTCAGCTGGTTTCCGTTCGTGATGTAAATCTGAATCCGCTTTGTGCCAATGCTAAAAGCATATGCAGCAATATGGGCTGTGCTACTCCCGGCACATTTACACCCGGTGTTGAGCGTTATGAGTTTCGCGCTGTGGTCAATCTCGGTCAGTCATCGGGCATTCCCGAAGCGTGCTGCACAGTTAATTTTTCATACAGCATTTGCTGCCGCAGCAGTTCAATTTCTACCGGAGCAGCCAACTCAAATTTCTATACGGATATGTCGGTCAACAGATGCCTCTCAACTCCGGTCATGAACAGTTCGCCCGTGCTCACCAATGATGTACCGCACATTTTATGTACCAATCAACCGGCAAATATTAACTGCGGTGGCATTGACCCCGACCTTGATTCGCTGGCTTATGCATTCGTTCCTTCGCTTTCATCTGCCGGGGCATCGGTGCCCTATACACCTCCATACAGTTTCGACAGACCGATGCCGTGGACAGGTCCGGCTTCAGGTCAGTTTCCCGATGGCATTCGCTGCAATCCGTTAAACGGTGATATTTCATTTACACCCGCAGGGCCTTCCAATTTTCAAGGCATCATAGCTGTAGGAATTCAGCAATGGCGGTGGAATACTACAACCAAAGTATACCAACTGGTAGGAACAACCAGACGCGATATGATGGTGTGGCTGAAAAGTTGTGAAAGCAACAGTTCACCCAATTTAACCACCCAACCGGCACTTATTCCCGGAACATCCACACCGCGCATGTCATGGGTTTTTTATGCAGGCAGGGAAAATTGTTTTGAAGTAACTGCTCAAGATTCCAATTTCAACGACACTACTTTTTTATCCTGGAATGCTGCGCTTGCAACACGCGGAGCAACGTTTTTGCCGGCTTACATTCCTGTTCAGCGCAGGATTTCGGGTCCACGTGAAGACCGTTACCGCCTGTGCTGGACACCGGCTGACAGCACTGTTCGCCAGCAACCCTACCTGTTCACCATCAAGGCGCAGGACAACCACTGTCCGCTTAATGCAAGCAGTGAACGCTCGTTTCAGATTTTTGTTAAACAACCACCGGTAACAGCTGGTGCCACCATACAAAATGTAATATGCAATCAGTACACATTCCAAAGCAATATTCAAACAACTGAAGGTTGGTATTTGATTGACTGGATCGTAACACAAACAGCGAACGATAGAAAATTTGAAGGTCCGGTAAGTACTTTCCGCAACAACGGTTTTTTAAACGGTGTACAATTTCATAAGGCCGGCCGCTACTACATCAGACAGGATATTACACTCTACTATTCCGACAATTTAAATGCTCAGGTATCCATACTCGATTCGGTTGATATTGCACAAAATGCATTTGGATTTGATGTGATCGATACTTTTTTCTGTGCACAACAACCGCTATTGATGCAAGCTGAAGTATATAACCCTGCCAATGACACACTCATATACGCATGGACCACAGTTCAAAACCCTACTGATGTATTGAGCACATCGGACACGCTGCGACTAACGTATGAACCTGTTGACCGAAAATATGTGCTGTACATTGACAACCAAAAAGGCTGCATGCTGCGCGATACCATTCTGGTAAAAGCCCTGCGTGATGCCATAAGCACAAAAATTTGGGGAAATACGGAGGCACAAGTAGACAAACCATATGTATATGAAGTAGCCAATATACCCAATGTTACCTATAGCTGGCGAATAGAAAACGGAAACATACTGAACGGTCAGGGAACACACCGTGTTACTGTTGCCTGGAACAGCATTGGTGAAGGCAAACTGCTTTGCAATGAAACGGTCTACGGATGCATGCGTGATACACTAAGCTTAGCCGTAACTGTAACACCGCCTTCATTATCGGTGCATGACGCCACGGGCAAAACTGCCTTTACGTTATTTCCCAATCCGGCACAAACCAAACTTTACCTGAAATCAGATTATGATAAACCCGTAAAAGTTGAGTTAATGGATATGAGCGGAAAGATGATACACATACTATTTACGGAACAGCAAGCGGGAATTTGGTACATGAATGTGAGCGAACTGCCTGATGGGTTATATACTGCATTAGTTCATACCGAGAATGGCAGCAGCTGGATACAACGGTTCCGTAAATCGGCTGTACAAGTACGCTGAAAGATGTATGTTTGTGCAAAACCTGAAGGCACCTCATGCATAAAATAGATGTTCACGCACACATTCTACCCGAACATATTCCTAACCTGAAAGAACGCTACGGTTATGGTGATGATTTTGTTTACCTCGATCATTACCAGCCCGGCAGAGCCCATATGATGAAAGCCAATGGCGATTTCTTTCGCGCCATTGATGACTTGTGCTGGGACCCCAAAGCCATTATCCGACACATGGATAAGCATGGTGTGCGCCTGATGGCACTTTCTACCGTTCCGGTTTTATTTTACTACTGGGCTCAGCCACAGCATACACTTGAATGGAGCAGGTACATTAACGACCACCTGGCACAATTGCAACGCGATTATCCTTCACGCTTTGTTGGACTGGGTACACTTCCTATGCAGGATACCATGCTGGCTGTTGAAGAACTCAACCGCTGTAAACACGAACTCAACCTTCCGGGTGTTGAAATTGCCACCAATATACTTAACCACAACCTGGATGAAGAACGCTTTTATCCGTTTTATGAAGCAGCCGAAAAACTGGGCATGTGCATTTTTGTGCATCCGTGGGATATGATGGGACAAGACCAGATGAAAAAATACTGGCTGCCTTGGTTAGTAGGTATGCCTGCCGAAACCTCACGAGCCATTTGCAGCATGTTGTTTGGTGGCATATTTGACAAGTTCCCAAAATTGCGTGTGCTGTTTGCTCATGGCGGTGGATGTTTTCCGCATACCATCGGGCGCATCAGCCACGGGTATCATGCCCGCCCCGATTTGTGCAATGTAAACCATGTAGCCGACCCCTACGAATACACCAAACGTTTTTACATTGACAGCCTGGTACATGATAAGGAAGCGTTGCTCTACAACCTCAAACTTTTCGGTGCCGAACGTATTGCAATGGGTAGCGACTTCCCATTTCCGCTAGGCGACCTGAAGCACGGGCATTTCATTGAAAATATTACTGAGCTAAGCAGCGAACAAAAAGATCAGATGCTTTACAAAACAGCCCTAGAATGGCTGGGCATTCAACTGTAACTGCTGGTGTACACTATTCTTCACAGGGTGTTGAAATACTGTTATAAATAATACCCGTTTAGCACCTTACTTGCAGCGGTTATGGAGTTTTATTTTTCATGGTTAGTTATCGCATGTGCAAGCCTTATGGCCGCTGCTGTTGTGGTGCAGTTGTATTATGTGTGGCTGGTATTCGGCAAACTGGCTTTTTACAAATCTCCCGATTCACCCCGTCCCGTCACTGAACCGGTATCAATAATTATAGCCGCACGCAACGAATACGAAAATTTACAAAAAAATCTGCCCGCCATTTTGGAGCAGGATTACCCGAACTTTGAAGTGGTGGTAGTTAACGACTGCTCGTGGGATGAAAGTCAGAAACTGCTTGAAGGCATGCAGCAGCAATACCCACACCTGAAAGTATCGCAACTGATAGAGCAGGAAAAATATCCCACAGGCAAAAAATTTGCACTGACCATAGGCATTAAAGCGGCCTCGTATGAATGTCTGCTGTTTACCGATGCCGATTGCAGACCTGCAGGAAATCAATGGCTGAAACTGATGCAGCAAAAATTTATCAGAGGGAAAGACATTGTGCTGGGATACTCGCCATACAGCAAAAGCAACAGCTTGCTGAACCTGTACATCCGTTTCGAAACAATGATGACCGCCATGTTTTACTTCAGTGCGGCCATTATGCAAAATGCCTTTATGGGTGTAGGCCGAAATCTGGCTTACCGCAAATCCACGTTTTTCAAACACAAGGGATTCGCTTCGCATCAGCACATTTTGTCGGGCGATGACGACCTGTTTGTGAATCAGGCGGCCACACCTTACAACGTGGCTATACAACTGCACCCTGAAAGTTTTGTAAATACCGAACCCAAGTCATCGTTTGATGCCTATGCACGCCAGAAAAGACGTCACATGTCGACAGGCAAATATTACAAACCCCAGCACAAGCGTTTTTTGGGAATGTATTATGCTTCCCTGTTTTTATTTTATACATCAGCCTTGTGCGTGCTGCTGCTTGATATCACTCAGTGGCCGATGGTAGTTGCTGCATACGGTGCAAAATTGCTGTCGCAGTATATCGTATATTACAAAGCCGCTCAAAAATTGCAATGCACCTCGCTGGTGTGGTTTTTACCCTTGCTTGATTTGATGTACCTATTTTATCTGCTGGTGTTTGGCATGGGCAGCCTGTTTACACGCAAACGAACTACATGGTGATGGAACAGTTGACTACGTATTTTCCATCGTTGAGTGCTGAACAGCAAAGGCAATTTGCCATGCTCTACGATTTATACAGCGAATGGAATTCCAAGATAAACGTCATATCGCGTAAAGACATTGATGCACTGTACGAAAAGCATGTGCTTCATTCGCTGGCTGTAGCTAAGTTCATCTCATTCAGGCCGGGTACGCGCATATTGGATGTAGGCACAGGCGGAGGTTTTCCGGGTATTCCGCTAGCCATCCTTTTTCCCGAATGCGAATTTGTGCTGTGCGACTCTATTGGTAAAAAAGTACACGTAGCCGAACACGTATCGGAAACAATCGGGTTGCGCAATACCGATTTTGTAATTGGCCGTGTTGAGAAACTGAATGAGAAATTTCATTTCATTGTAAGCCGTGCAGTAGCTCCCATGGAGCAGCTTTACCGCTGGACACAACACTACCTCATTACCGACAATCAGTTTAATGCACGAACAAACGGTTATCTGCTGCTTAAAGGTGGTGACCTGGCTGAAGAAATGAAAGAACTGAAAAAGCTGAACCGCAAACTGATGATTGAAGAAATCAACCTGAGCACTTATTTCAGCGAGCCATTTTTCGAAACCAAAAAACTGGTTTACATCACCCTCTGATTTTACAAAACACACCCGCCCTTCCCTTTCAATCACGCATCCAACCTTCATCCCGATAGCTATCGGGAACTAAACTCACTTTCTTCCTCGTCATTAGGTATTGTCTCGCCTCCCGATATCTCGATATCTCACTTCCAACCCAAAACTCACAACCCACAACTCACAACCCAAAACTCACAGCTCACAGCTCATAACCCACATCCAACCTTCATCCCGATAGCTATCGGAAGCAAAAATCACTCTCATCCTCGTCATCCGCTTTTGTCTCGCCTCCCGATATCTCGATATCTCGCCTCCAACCCAAAACCCACAACTCACAACTCATAACTCACAACCCACATCACACATCCAACCTTCATCCCGATAGCTATCGGGAGCAAAAATCACTCTCATCCTCGTCATCCGCTTTTGTCTCGCCTCCCGATATCTCGATATCTCGCCTCCAACCCAAAACCCACAACTCACAACCCACAACTCATAACCCACATCCAACCTTCATCCCGATAGCTATCGGGAGCTAAACTCACTTTCTTCCTCGTCATTAGGTTTTGTCTCGCCTCCCGATATCTCGATATCTCACTTCCATCTCAAAACCCATAACTTACATCCAACCTTCATCCCGATAGCTATCGGGAGCAAAAATCACTCTCATCCTCGTCACCCGCTTTTGTCTCGCCTC